>Ga0310786_10004437_pt1 | contig 19569 bp, 20 predicted proteins | sample AusTroGonzalo_MG_FD_203881 | JGI IMG/M metagenome (GOLD analysis project Ga0310786, IMG submission 203881) | Bovine rumen microbial communities from tropical cattle in Woodstock, Queensland, Australia - Gonzalo_03 (v2) (version 2) | ecosystem: Host-associated > Mammals > Digestive system >... | reverse complement strand
ACGGACGGAAATTTTGAAGACACGCTACAAAGAAGGGCCAGGCCAGTTGGAGCACTCTGTATGGACACCCTACTACATTGACCCGAATAAGAAATACCACCGCGACATTACATCGGAAAACATCCCGTATGTGATTATTTGCGACATCCACTCGGTGAGTATGGGCGAGATAGAGCCTCTGACCATCAAAGCAGTGCTGCCCACCAGCCACACCATTGGTGAACGCACACACGGCGGCACCGGTCCTCTGCAGCCCTCAGAATGTATTGACCTTCACTACGGCGGTCCATTTGGAAATAGCAATATGTCAGAAGGACACTATGTTTACACCTCCTCTTTCGAAGCACAAATCGGCGGAAAAGTTTGGGAAGGCATCGGTCACACCCCCGACGAGATTGTCCTCCGAAAAGACTATAACGGCGACTTCAAACCACAACTTGATGCCGCCATCAATTACATTCGGAATCATTAAAATCTTTAGAGACGCTATAAACAATAGAGACGCCATAAAGAGACGCCATAATATGACGTCTCTACAACGACAACCCTATTGCCTATTCTCTATTGCCTAAAAAAATGTACCTTTGCCGTTACAAATTTTCGAACAAAAAATAAATATTTAACAATATGAATCCTTTATTCGAACCCCAAGTTTACAAAAACAGAAGAGAGAAATTGATGAACGCCGTGAATGGCGGCATCGCCGTGTTCCTCGGCAACCACGAGGCCCCGATGAACTATCCTGACAATACCTATAATTTCCGTCAGGACAGCGATTTCCTCTATTTCTTCGGTCTTTCTATCGCCGACATTGCTGCCGTCATCGACTTTGACGCGCACCAGTCCATTATTTTCGGCAACGATTTCACCATTGACGACATCATCTGGATGGGCGACCAACCGACGATTGCCTCTTTGGCAGAAAAGGTGGGCGTGACGGAAACCCGTCCGTTCGGACAACTTGCCGACTTCATCCAACAGGCGCAGGCTCAAGGCCGTAAGGTCCACTTCGTGCCGCCTTACCGTGGCGACAACCAAATTCTGCTCGCCAACCTCACTGGCATAGATGTCAACCACATCCGCGAACACGCTTCTGTGGAACTCATCAAGGGCATTGTGAACCTGCGTTCTGCAAAAGAGCAATGCGAAATCGACGAGATGGACAAGGCTTGCGAAATCGGTGTGAAGATGCATACCGCCGTGATGCGTCGCGCAGTGGCAGGCGAGTCCGAGCGTGAATTGGCAGGTTTGGCAGAAGGCATCGCCCTGTCATTTGGTAACGGCATCTCCTTCCCCGTGATTCTCTCGCAACACGGTGAAACATTGCATAATCACCTGCACAACGGCATCCTCCAAAACGGCAACATGTTGCTGATGGACGCTGGCGCAGAAGGTTTGATGAACTACTGCTCTGACTACACGCGTACGCTGCCTATCGGCGGTAAGTTCACCCAGAAACAGCAGGAAATTTATGAAATCGTGCTGAAAGCCAATTTGGATGCCATCGATGCCGCACATCCTGGCATGTACAACAAAGAGCTGCACCGTCTCTCTTGTGAGGTTATCGCACAAGGTCTCAAAGACTTAGGTCTGATGAAAGGCGACGTGAAAGAAGCCGTCGAATTGGGTGCTCATGCATTGTTCATGGTTCACGGTCTGGGCCACCAAATCGGTCTCGATGTGCATGACATGGAAGGTTTGGGACAAATTTACGTCGGTTACGACGACACCGTGCGTCCGAGCAACATTTTCGGATGGGCATCGCTGCGTATGGCCCGCGAATTGAAACCTGGCTTCGTAGTCTCCATTGAACCCGGCATCTATTTCATCCCGCATTTGATCGACATCTGGAAGAAAGAGAACAAGTTTGCCGACTTCATCAACTACGATGTGGTGGAGAAATATCGCGACTTCGGCGGCATCCGTATCGAGGACGACCTCTTGATTACCGAAACCGGTCACCGCGTATTGGGACCGCACTTGCCGAAGGGCGTGGACGAATTAGCCGCAATCATCGGAAAGTAATAAACGAAACTTAACCTTGCTATGAAAAAATTTGCAGTTATATTGTGCGGCTGCGGCACATTGGACGGCAGCGAAATTCACGAATCCGTGATGACCTTGTTGGCCATCGACCGTAATGGTGGTGAATATCAAATCTTTGCACCCAACGATTGGCAATATCACGTAGTGAACCATGTGACGGGTCAACCGATGGAAGAGAAGCGCAACATGCTGTTAGAGGCAGCGCGCATCGCCCGCGGCAACGTGAAACCCATTGAGCAATGCAACGTTGCGGATTTCGACGCAGTGGTGTTCCCTGGCGGCAACGGTTCCGCCAAGAACCTCTTCACCTATGCACTCGAAGGTCAGAATTGCACCGTGCGCGAAGATGTGGCGAAAGTCATCCGTGCCTTCCACACCGCCGGCAAACCCGTGGGTGCCCTCTGCATCGCTCCCGTGATGATTGCCAAAGTGCTTGGCAATATCACCATCACCGTTGGCAGTGACCCCGGCACTATCGCCAATGTGGAAACGTTTGGCACAAAGCACGAAATCACTGTGCAAAAGGGTGTTTGCTCCGACAAAGCCAACAAAATCTTCACCACGCCTTGCTATATGTTGCCCGCCCGCATCAGCGACATCGCTGACTGCGCCGACAACCTGATAAAGGAAATGATGCTGGTTATGTAAAAAAGAACGTAGGGGCGAATAATTATTCGCCCCTACTGTTATTCAAAATATTAAAGCCAAATGAACACCGTCGTCATCGTTGGGTTTCCCGGTGCTGGAAAAAGCACTATCGGCAAAAGACTGGCCGATGAACTCAGCATGACGTTTATTGACTTAGACCTTTACATCGAAGAAAAATATCACACTGCGATTCCCCTACTGTTCCAACGGTATGGGGAATCGGCTTTTAGAACACTGGAAAGTGCTGCTTTAGAGGATGTTATAACCAAAGATAATACCATCATTGCGGTTGGCGGAGGAACACCATGCTTCAACGACAACATGACGAAAATCAACGCCAACGCTTTCAGTATCTATCTTCAACTTACTGAAGAACAGCTTGTTGAACATCTTCTGCATTCTAAAAAGAAACGGCCTTTGACAAACCATCTCAGCGAACCCGAGCTTCGGGAATACGTTCATAAAACGTTGCCCATTCGTGAGCCATTTTACCTTCAAGCACAGATGACTTGTTCATTGGAAAATTCCTATCTTTGCGCACTTTTAATCCAGAAAAAATTAAAATTGTAATTATATGATTGACAATAACTTAAAATACAAAATCGCCGACATGGGGTTGGCAGAATGGGGACACAAAGACATTGATGTTTCCCAAAAGGAGATGCCGGGTCTGCTGGCTATTCGCGAAAAATATGGTGACAGCAAACCGTTGAAGGGCGTGCGCATCATGGGTTCCCTACACATGACCATCCAAACGGCCGTGTTGATTGAGACGCTGACACACCTCGGCGCGGAAGTCCGCTGGTGCAGCTGCAACATCTTCTCCACGCAGGATCACGCCGCCGCCGCCATCGCTGACAACGGTGTTTCCGTGTTTGCATGGAAAGGCGAAAGCCTCGAAGACTACTGGTGGTGCACAGTGAATGCCCTCTCATTCCCTGGCGGCAAAGGTCCTCAACTCATTGTTGATGACGGTGGTGATGCTACGTTGCTCATCCACCTCGGTTGCAAAGCTGAAGACGACCCAACTATTCTCGACGCTACTCCTGAATCCCACGAGCAAGCCGTGATTTTCAGCACATTAAAGCAAGTGCTGAAAGAAGATCCGCACCATTGGCACAACATGGTGAAGGATATCAAGGGCGTTTCCGAAGAGACCACCACTGGCGTGCATCGTTTGTATCAAATGATGGAACGCGGCGAACTGCTCTTCCCCGCCATCAACGTCAACGACTCTGTCACGAAATCCAAATTCGACAACAAATACGGTTGCCGCGAATCCCTCGCAGACGGCATCAAACGTGCCACCGATGTGATGGTCGCTGGTAAAGTGGTCGTGGTATGCGGCTACGGAGACGTGGGTAAGGGTTGCGCACAGGCTATGCGCTCCTACGGCGCCCGCGTCATTGTCACCGAAGTGGATCCTATTTGCGCATTGCAAGCCGCTATGGAAGGTTTCGAAGTGAAAACCGTGGAAGATGCCCTCGACGAAGGTAATATTTACGTCACCTGTACTGGCAACTGCGACGTCATCACCGTCGATCACCTCAACAAGATGAAAGACCAATCCATCGTCTGCAACATCGGTCACTTCGATAACGAAATTCAAGTCAGCGCATTCGAGAGTCAATCGAACATCACCAAGCGCAACATCAAACCGCAAGTAGATGAATACATCTTCCCCGACGGACACTCCATCTTCATTCTGGCAGAAGGCCGTCTCGTGAACTTGGGTTGCGCTACGGGTCACCCCTCTTTCGTGATGAGCAACTCCTTTACCAACCAAGTGATGGCGCAACTTGACTTGTGGCAGCACGATTACAAAGTGGGCGTTTACAACCTGCCGAAACACCTGGACGAAGAGGTCGCCCGCCTGCACTTAGGCAAGATTGGTGTGAAACTGACCACACTCACGCAAAAGCAGGCCGACTACATCGGCGTAAAGGTCGAAGGACCGTATAAATCAGATATGTATAGATATTAAATTGTAGAGACGCTATGAATAGCGTCTCTTTTTTTTGTCTAAGGTTCAAAAAAAATTGTATCTTTGCCCTGCATTTTGTAAAAGATTATATTAAGTAATTCTAATTAAATAATTGAATATGAAAATATTAGTCCTCAACTGCGGTAGTTCCTCCATCAAGTATCAATTGCTGGAGATGGAACCGCAACCCGAATTGTTAGCTAAAGGTTTGGTAGAGCGCGTCGGTTTGGAAATGGGTGAGTTCACCCACAAACCCGTCGGCAAGGAAAAATGCTATGTCCAAACTCCTATCCCGACCCACGAAGAAGGCATTAAGTTGGTTCTCAACATGCTGACCGACCCTGAGCACGGTGTCATCAAATCTCTCGATGAAATCGGCGCAGTAGGTCATCGTGTGGCGCACGGCGGCGAATACTTCAAGAAGAGCGTGGTCATCGGCGACAAAGAGCGCGAGGAAATTGCTAAGCTCTGTGCTTTGGCTCCCCTGCACAACCCCGCCAGCCTCACCGGCATCGACGCTATGAAGAAGTTGCTCCCCAATGTGAAGCACGTCGGCGTGTTCGACACCTCCTTCCATCAGACCATGCCTGCTGAAGCTTTCCTGTATGCTCTTCCTTTCGAGTATTACAGCGAGAAGAAAATCCGTCGTTACGGTTTCCACGGCACCAGCCACAAGTATGTGGGTCCGAAAGCCGCTGAACTGGCCGGCATTCCTTACGAGAAAGCCAAAATCGTGAGCTGCCACCTCGGTAACGGCGCTTCCATTTGCGCTATCAAGGACGGCAAATCCATCGACACCTCCATGGGCTTCACCCCTGTTGAAGGTCTCGTGATGGGCACCCGCGTGGGCGACATCGACGCTGGCGCGCTACTATACATCATGGATACCGAAGGTCTCGACACCAAGGGTATGAACACCCTCATCAACAAGAAAAGCGGTCTGCTCGGCATCTCCGGCAAGAGCGTTGACATGCGCGACATCCGCGCAGGTCGCGACGCTGGCGACGAACGCAGCACCGACGCCTTCAACATGTTCGCATACCGTGTACGCAAGTACATAGGCGCGTATGCAGCTGCTATGGGCGGCGTGGACGTGATTCTTTTCACCGGTGGTATCGGCGAAAACGCTTGGTTCCAACGCGAAAAGATTTGCGAAAACCTCGAATGGATCGGCGCAAAACTCGACCCCGAAGCCAACCAAAAGTACTGCGGCGAAGATGGTATCATCTCCACTCCCGACTCCACTACGAAACTCGTGGTCGTGACCACCAACGAAGAATTAGTGATTGCTACAGATACTTACAATCTATTGTAAGATAAATTGTTACAAATAAAAAAAAGCGTTTTGTTCCCTATAAAACAAAACGCTTTTTTTTTATTGTGCATTGTGAATTATGAATTGACATCGTGTTCCATAAACCATTTAATTAACTTGTCTGGATCTTTCACGCTTTTCTGTAGCCACTCGAAATAGAGTTCGTCGGTTTCTGCTTCTGAAAGATGCCAATCTGCTGTGGAATGGCGCATCCTTTCGGTGAAATGGGAAAGGATAATGGCAGCAGAATTGGAGATGTTGAAGCTCTCCGTGAAGCCGTACATCGGAATCAGCACATTGCCATCGGCATATTTAATGGCCTCGTCGGAAAGACCGGTCAGCTCAGTGCCGAAAAGGAAGGCCGTTTTCCGCTCCACAGGGATGTCAAAAATAGTGCGTTTCTGCTCGTCGGGAAGCGTGGCAGCCACCCAGTAGCCTTGCTCGTGCAAACGGTCGATACAAGCCTTCACATTCCCCTCTTTATGCGGGTATTCATTGATGGAGAGCCACTTATCAGCCCCCATACTGATAGCTTTGTGGATTTCAAAGTCGTTGCGGTTCTTAATCACATGCACATCCTGAACTCCATAACAGTCACAGGTGCGCAACACCGCACTGATATTCTGAGTCTGGAACAGGTCTTCCAACACCACTGTGACGTGCCGCGTGCGGTTCTTCAGCACCTCTTTCAACCTCAACTGACGCTCTTCATTCACAAATTGCTGAAGATATTCAGTAACTCGTTCCCTCAAATGTGGATCTTCCAATCTTACCATAATAAAGTACATTAAAAAAGCCCTTGTTCAGGGCTTTTTATCTCATTGCTGAAAATACAAATTATTTAGCAAGGCCAGCGCCGGGTTTAAATTTCACCACTTTCTTAGCAGGGATGTTGATCTTCTTGCCGTTAGCAGGATTGTGACCAACTCTAGCTTTACGTTCCACATTGCTGAAAGTACCGAAACCGATCAAAGACACTTTTTCGTCTTTGTTCAGAGCATCTTGAGTAGCAGCAACAAATGCTTCCAAAGCGCCCTTGGCTTGAACTTTTGTTAAATTAGCTTTTTCTGCAATAGCATTGATTAATTCGCTCTTGTTCATTTTTTTTACTTTTTAAGTGAATACTTGGTTTGAGCCACAAAGTTAGAAAAAAATATAAAAGACTCTTTCAATTATTGGATTGTGAATAATTATTTTAATAAGTTAATAACATTGTACCGTATTCGATAAATATTACACTAAAACAAATAATCGGTATAGTTATTTGCCCTAAATCCTGCTAGAAAGTCTTCCGTTCTCATTCGCTTCTTACCCTCAATTTGCAAGATTTTGACAGAAATATCGAAATCTTTTGTCGAAATTATCAATTTTTTGTCCGAAATTCCACGAATAGAACCAGGCTTTTGACTACTTTGAATACTTAAAACCTCTATCTCAAAAATTTTCAAAACGCAAGGTTTCAAACCGTCCTCTGTGGAAACATGAAGGCCGATATGAGTGAAGGCTGCAGGGTAGGGAGAGAGACCCCGAACATGGTTGTAGATATGTTCGGCGGTGTCATCCCAGTGGATGAGCATGTCCTCTTTGAAGATTTTAGGCGCAAGTTTGAGTTCCTCCGGTATAGGCTGCGGCATCGGGCTCGCCGTTCCCTCGGCTAAAGCACGCAGTGTCTCTACCGCCACTTCAGCACCTGCTACCATCAGTTTGTCATGGAGTGTACCCGCATTATCCTCATGTGTAATCTCTACCTCCCGTTGCATCAGCATTTCGCCTGTATCAGTGTGCTCGTCCAAAAGGAAGGTAGTAACACCTGTTTTGGTTTCGCCGTTCATGATAGCGCGTTGAATAGGGGCAGCGCCACGATACTGCGGAAGCAGTGACGCATGCACATTAAAGGTTCCCATCGGCGGCATCTGATAGACGCACTGAGGCAACATCCGAAAAGCCACCACGACAAACACATCTGCTTGATAACTGCGCAAAGCCTCCAAAAAGGCCTCGTCTTTCATCTTCTCAGGCTGCAAGACAGGCAACTGCTGCTCCAAGGCATATTTTTTGACATCTGAGCAATGCATTTGCTGTCCTCTACCCGCTGGCTTATCTGGCTGGGTAACAACGCAAACCACATCATGCCCGGCTTTCCTGATGGCATCCATTGTAGCCACCGCGAACTCCGGGGTACCCATAAAAACGACACGTAATTTATTGCTTGACATAGACTTAGACTTAGAACAAAGACATAGACTAATGACAGTCAGCCATTAAGCTTCTAACCTTACAAATTTTCCGCAAGGGACAGCATCTTCAACGCTGATACTGCGCCTTCCACGCCTTTATTGCCGTGTTTACCGCCAGCGCGGTCTTCGGCTTGCTCCATCGTATTGCAAGTCAAAACGCTGAAAATTACTGGTTTGGAGAAATTCAAACCTACATTCATGATGCCATCGGCCACGGCTTGCGCAATAAAGTCGAAATGGCGGGTTTCCCCTTGAATGATACAGCCGATGCAGATAACTGCATCCACATCCGTCTGCTCCAGCATCCATTTTGCACCCAAAGGCAGTTCAAAACTCCCAGGCACATGATGTACAATGATGTTCTCCGGAAGCAAACCATGCTCCAGCAAGCTTTCTTTCGCACCATTTAAAAGAGAATCGGTAATGTGGTCATTCCATTCACTGACCACAATACCGATTACTGTATTTTTTGCGGAAGAAAACTCGAAAGGTGTAAATTCCGATAAGTTTTTCTTCTTTTCTGTCATTATATTATTTAACGTTGGATTTTGCTCTTTCAGCGTATTGAGCAACGCTCATTCTATTATATTCGGTGTAGAAATCCTTTTCAATCGTCTCGTATGCAGCCAAAGCTTTATTCCAATCGCCTTGTCTTTCATACATTTGGCCTAATTTGAAGAGCGCGATAGGGGTGAAGAAAGGATCTTTACCCTTCACAGCCTTTTCATAATAGCTGATTGCCTTTGATTCGTCACCTTGCTCATCATAGAGGTCACCAATAGTAGCCTGACAAGCATACCAGAGAACGTCCTCTTTCTTTTTGAATTTCGTCAAATATTCCAGAGCTTCCTCTTTCTGACCCAGTCTGAGGTAAGTCAAACCGGCATAGTAATTAGCAGTGTTAGCGGTTCTCGTGATTTTGTAGTTACTTGCGATATCCAAGAAACCATCGTTTTCACCATCACCTTCCAAAGCCATCTTCAAAGAAGCGGTATCACCCTTCGTGAGCCATTGGATGGGTTGCACGATTTGTGCGGCTGCTTCAGCATTCTTCTTCTGAACATAGAAACGATTGAAAGCCATTATCGCAAGAACGATCACTAAAATTCCGATGATGACACCGTAAATAATGTTCTGATATTTGTTGAAGAAAGACAACACTTTCGTCACAAAGTTCTCATTCTCTTGCAATTGCTCTGATTTCTTAGAGCCCAAATTTTCGTTATTTGCCATAATTGTTACTTCTATTTTTTGAGGGTGCAAAAATACACTTTTTTTTTATATTATTATATAGGAATTTTGGAGTTTATTTTCACCCATAATCCATAAACTCAAAACCTAAAAACTTACAAGCCGAATTCCTTCTTCACAGCCTGCACATAGTCCAGACGCTCCCACGGGAAGAAGGTGACTTTACGCTTGCCAGCGGGTGTATCAACCTCTGCTTCGTAGCTGTCGCGACCGAAGTGACCGTAGGAAGCGGTAGGTTGGTAGATCGGGTTCTTCAGTTGGAAACGCTCAATGATAGCGTGCGGACGCATAGGGAAAATCTTGCTGATACGCTGCGCAATCTCACTGTCGGGGAGATTCACCTTGGCGGTACCATACGTATTCACGTAAAGTCCTACAGGATCTGCCTTGCCAATGGCGTATGCCACCTGGATGATCGCTTGGTCGCACAAACCGGCGGCGACCATGTTTTTGGCGATATGTCTGGTAGCGTAAGCGGCTGAACGATCGACTTTTGAAGGATCCTTGCCAGAAAAAGCACCGCCACCGTGCGCGCCACGACCACCGTAGGTATCCACAATAATCTTGCGGCCCGTAAGCCCTGTATCACCATGCGGTCCACCAATCACAAACTTGCCAGTAGGATTTACAAACAGTTGATAATCAGTATTGAAGAGTTTCTGTACTTTTTCAGGACAATCTTTAATGACACGCGGTATCAGAATGTTCTGTACATCGCGACGGATGGTCTCCAACATGGTCGCCTCATCCGCAAAATCATCATGTTGAGTGGAAACCACAATGCTGTCGATGCGCTCTGGAATGTGATTCTCAGAATATTGCACAGTCACCTGCGATTTGGAATCAGGACGCAGGTATGTCATTTCGCGACCTTCTTTACGAATGGCGGCGAGATCTTGCACCAAGCGATGCGCCAATTCCACCGGCAGCGGCATGTAGTTGTCCATTTCATTACAAGCATAACCGAACATCATGCCTTGGTCGCCAGCGCCTTGGTCTTCCAAAACCGCACGCTCAACACCTTGGTTGATATCGGGTGACTGACTATGAATGGTGGAAATCACGCCACAGGACTTATAGTCAAACTGATAGTCACTCTTGTTATAACCGATGTGACGGATAACCCGACGCGCCACGTCGTCCACGGAAACATATCCCTCCGTCTTCACTTCGCCGGCACAAACCACAAGACCGGTGGTTACCAGCGTCTCACACGCCACTTTTGATTCAGGATCTTGTGCCAAAAAACTATCCAACAACGCGTCGGAAATCTGGTCGCAAATTTTGTCCGGATGACCCTCCGAGACAGATTCAGATGTGAATAAATAACTCATGATCAGTAATTTAAATTATCAAAAATAAAAAACTGAAAATTGTGGAAGAAAATGGTTTAGCATTTTTTTCTGTGGTTGCAATCATAACAAATCTATCCACAAATTTTCGGCGGCAAAAATACACTTTTTTTTGATGAAAAAAACGTACTTTTGCGCCGCTTAAAAAAAAACAAGAAAATATGCTTTGGAATACGATATGCACCGTCACTTGGAAAGTGAATCCCGTAGCCATCCATCTTGGTTCAGTGGAAATTAGATGGTACGGTATCTTATTAGCTCTTGGTTTCTTATTGGCTTACTACACCTTACAGCAAATATTCAAAACCGAGCATTTATCACAAAAATTGCTCGACAAAATTTCAATTTGGACCATTGTTTGGACCATTATTGGTTTGCGGTTGGGACACTTTCTATTCTACGAACCGGAAATGTTCATCACTCATCCGCTACAGATTTTCTTACCCGTAGATGAGGAGTGGCACTTCATTGGTTATCAAGGTCTTGCAAGCCATGGTGGGGTCATTGGCATTTTTGGATTCCTTATCTATTATTGTTGGAAGCACAAAATCAATTTCCTTTGGATTCTTGACCGTCTGGCCATTGCTATTCCTATCGCCGCCTCCTTTGTACGCATAGGCAACCTGATGAATCACGAAATAGTTGGCAGCATCACGGATGTGCCCTGGGCGTTCGATTTCATCTACGGCGGTTTTGGCATCGCAGGAACATTCCGCCACCCCGCTCAACTTTACGAATCCATCGTTTACATGCTGGTATTCATTGGCTTAGCCATATACTATTTCAAATTCGCGAAAGGCAAAGTGCCCGCTGGACGCACCTCAGGCATCACCCTTACGGTGATTTTCACGGCACGCTTCATCATTGAATTTTTCAAAGAAGTACAAGTGCAAAGCGAGGTCGGCCATGTCCTCAACAATGGTCAATGGCTCAGCATCCCCATGATACTCATTGGGTTAGGATGTCTGATTTACTCTTTTGTAAAGCCCACTTATCCCGAATGCCCCTACAAAGAGGAGCCCGAAGAAAAAGAGAATAAAAAATAATAACGCAGATTATTCAAAACTTCCGATAAACTCCACCGGCACTTCACGTTCGGAGGAAGTGGTGAATACCATGTCGGCTTTCATGGAATTGCCTTTGAATTCGGCATCCGCAACCATTCTGATAATCGTTTCGGTGGAATCGCAAACTTTAATACTGTCGATGGCAGGCATGGTCTTCAACAAGTCTCTGAGTAAGGCCCCCTCCGCCATACCATTATATTTATTGACTGCTACCTGCGTCATACTCACTGTGTTATTGAGCATCATATAGGTATTACCGTCCGAATTGGAAAACTTGAGACTCATATCTCCATATTCACGCATACCATTGGTCGTGTTGTGGAACGTACCGAAATACCGCCCGCCCACGATGTTTCCGCTATCACAACCTGCGAAAACAAACAATATCACTGTAACAATCGCTAATATTCTTTTCATTGTATTTGGTTTTTGTATTATTTACGCCACCTAATTATAACTATTTTACCGAGCCGCCATAATATGACGGCTCTACAATTTTCGCCGCCTGTTTTTTGTTTGCAGGGGCTTACACCACCTGCCTATAATATGTCAGCCCCACGGGCTTCTCAAGGAAGAGGTTTATAATACAACATTCCAACCCCTAAACTCTAAACTCTAAACCCTAAACCTCAATAACCAATAACCTATAACCAATAACCTATAACCAACAACCATTAAAACTCGTCCTTCACCAAAATCCATCGATAGACTTGGTCGCCGCGGCGCACTAACTCCTTGGTTTTCACGGAGCAATAGGTTCCTTGCGATACGGTTTCCACAGGTTTGTCTTCGACGCGGATTTCTTGGACATGGTCTTCATAAACGCCAGTGGTAGAGCCAATGATTAGCAGGTCGTCGCCTACGGAAAGTTGGTCTTCTTCCATGCAAATTTCCGCCACACCGATGTTGCCGAAGTAATTGGTAATCTTACCGATACGACGTTTCATGCGCGTAGCTTGCGAGCCGTAACGCTCCGTCCACTCGCCCATGGTACGACCTAAATAATATCCGTCCCAAAAATCGCGGTTATAGACACTGCGCAGGCGGGTCATCCAACCATTGATTTTTTCAATATTAAAGGTTTGATTATTAATGGATTCCAACGCTTCATGATAACATTCCGTCACCATTTTCACATACTCTGGTGAACGGCCACGGCCTTCAATCTTCAGCACCGACACTCCCGCCTTCACAATTTTGTCCAAGAAACCGATGGTGCAGAGATCTTTAGGAGACATAATGTACTGATTATCAATCATCAGCTCCAAACCATCCTCTATGTCACGCACTTCGTAAGCGCGGCGACAAGGCTGCAGACAAGCCCCGCGGTTGGCAGGTGAATTGTAATTGTCGAGACTGAGGTAGCATTTACCCGAGACGGCCATACACAAAGCTCCGTGCACGAACATCTCAATCTTCACCAATTCGCCTTTCGGTCCAGTAATATTCTGATCCTTAATTACTTGACAAATATCCGCCACCTGTCTCAGCTGACATTCACGACCCAACACAATGACATCGGCGAATTGCGCGTAATAGCGAACCGCCTCCACGTTAGTAACATTGCATTGCGTGGAAAGGTGAATTTCGATACCCTTTTCGCGTGCATATTGAATCACGGCCATATCAGAGGCAATGATGGCCGTCACGCCGCACGCTTTCGCAGCATCCAACAGCTCGTGCATCCGTTGAATCTCGTCATTATATATTATAGTATTGACGGTGAGGTAACTTTTCACCTCATGTTCTTGGCAGATGCGGACAATGTTGGCCAAATCCTCAAAAGTGAAGTTGGCGGCAGAGCGGGAACGCATGTTCATAGCTCCTACCCCAAAATATACAGAACCGGCTCCGGCAGCAATTGCAGCGGAAAGAGACTCATAGGAGCCTACCGGCGACATGATTTCCACTGAACTCATTCTGCTTTGGGTTTAGCAAGCATCTTTAAGAAACTGATTTCGTTTTTGGTGAGGAAACGCCAGCGTCCACGAGGAAGGTCCTTTTTGGTAAGACCTGCAAAAATCACGCGATCAAGCTTAACCACCTCATAACCAAGCGATTCAAACATACGACGGATGATGCGGTTTTTGCCAGAATGGATGGTTACGCCCACCTCTTTCTTGGTTTCGCCAGTATATTCCACCTCGTCGGGAGTGATTTTGCCGTCGGAGAGTTCCACACCGTTGCGCAACATGTCCATATCCACAGAAGCAAACGGTTTGTCGAGTTCCACAGCGTAGGTTTTCTCAATAGCAGAACTTGGATGCGTGAGCTTCTTGGTAAGGTCGCCGTCATTGGTGAAGAGCAGCAGACCGGTGGTGTCGCGGTCGAGGCGGCCCACAGGATAGATACGCTCCTCGCACGCATCGCGCACGAGTTCCATCACGTTGGCACGGTCACGCTCGTCGTCCGTAGTGGTGATGTAATCCTTTGGTTTATTGAGTAATACGTAAACAGGTTTTTCACGTTGAAGCACTCTGTCACCGTAGCGAACCTCATCAGTAGGCATCACTTTGTGACCCATTTCGGTGACCACTTCGCCATTCACAGTGATAGCGCCGGTGGAGATGAGCACATCGGCTTCGCGACGCGAGCAGATTCCCGCGTTGGCGATGTATTTGTTGAGGCGGATAGGACCGTGCAGTTCTTCGTATTCCAAAGAAAGCACACGCTGTTTGCGCGGCAGGCTACGACCCTCGTTCTTGCGACGCTCAATGATTTCGCTCAGAATTGGGGACTCAGCCACCACATTGCGACGACGCGGTTTAGAGGAATCCTCTTCCTTTTTGTAATCGCGTTTGAAGGAACGGTCGCGACCTTTGCGGCGGTCATCATCACGACCGAACTTGCGACCTTCCTTGCGGTCACGTCCAAACTTGCGATCTCCATCGTTCTCGCGAGAATAGCGTTTTTTGTTGAATTTGCGATCCGAATCTTCGAAATCGTCCCCTTCCGAACGCTCTCTTCTGCGATTTTTGGAAGAAAACGAACGTTTTTTGTCAGTACTTGGCGCTCTGCGAGACTCACGTCTCGGAGAAAAATCCTCCTCTGAATAGTCTTTATTAAACTTTCTGCTCATCTAAAAAATTGCCTTTTAAAAAACCTGCAAAGATACAATTTTTTTAGTCCCTGACGTATGTGGTTTCGCGCAACATCCTGAAATTCTCAGGTTCCACCTCATCATGGATGAACTCGCGCGACAAACTCTCCTTGCCGTTTTCGTCGTACTCGTATTCCGCCCAGCCTGTAATCTCACCTTCCTTATTGTACATCATGTTCTTCACCACCAAATCACCCTCATACTGCATAACAATACGGCGATAAGAATCCAAGTCTTCCTCCACAATCTCAATCTGATGGCCTTCTTCGTCAAAAGTACGCAACACCTTGGCAATCAATTTCATATCAAAATTGTAAATCAGGTCTTTCACACGATTGCCGTTCTCATCGTAAGTAAACTCGTAAGTCCGGCGATCCTTACTCTGCACTTCATCGCGCGTATAAACGGACACTTGTCCTTTCTCATCATATTCATAATGATACACATAAAGTGTTTGACCATAATCGTCGTTTTCCGTCACCTTCACGGGATGACCATCCTGGTATTCAATCGCTTTTTCCACAAAATCCAGCTTCCCGTTGAGGAAAACAGCTTGGTTAACCAACTGATTCTCGGCATCATAGAAATACTTCGTAATATACTCGTCAGAAGCATCCCCATAGTAGTTTGCCTGCGCCACCAAACGATGTTCTTCATCGTACTTGTTGACCGTTTTCTGCAACAGAATGTCGTCTTGGTCATACTGTTCAGCCTGCATCAACTCGTTTTGATCGTTGTACGTATTGATTGTCAACGTGTTGAGCGTTCCGTCTGGTTCGTAACGTGACTCTTTAAGGATTTGACCATTATCGTTATATTCGGCATACACTTCCGTATATTCCAATGGTTCAATGTCTTGCGCGTCATAACCGACCCGCTGGTATTCTTTCTTAATAATTTTTAGACTTTTCATAATTTCAAGATTTTAATTTTGGCAAAGATAAAATTTTTTAGGGAATAGTCAATAGGCAACAGGCAACAGATAAAAAGATATAAAAAAGGCGGCTGTAGAGAGCCGCCTAAATATTTAATGATGAGACAAATCGGATTATCCGAGGAACGGATAGCCGTAGTCCGTTGCAGGAACGTAGGTTTCCTTAATGCAGCGAGAGCTGATCCAGCGAACGAGGTTGAGCATACTGCCAGCCTTGTCGTTGGTACCGGATGCGCGAGCACCGCCGAAGGGTTGACAACCTACCACTGCACCTGTCGGTTTGTCATTGATGTAGAAGTTACCGGCAGAATGACGCAAAATGTTCTCGGCTTGGATGATAGCGTAACGGTCGCGGGCGATGATAGAACCCGTGAGTGCGTACGGAGAAGTCTCGTCGCAAACGTGCAACATTTCTTCATACTTGTCATCTTCATAGACGTAAACCGTGATGACCGGTCCGAAGATTTCCTCGCGGATAGACTCATAATCCATGGTCTTAGCCAAAATGATGGTGGGTTCCACGAAGTAACCAACAGACTTGTCGTAGTTACCGCCGACCACGATTTCAGCATCCTTGGAAGCCTTAGCGCGGTTGATGTAACCTGCGATGTTGTCGAAAGATTTCTCGTCGATGACAGCGTTCACGAAGTTGGAGAAATCGCGAACATCACCCATCTTCACCGTCTTCATCATATCTTTAATATGTTGCAGGGTGGGTTCCCACAAAGACTTCGGCACGTATGCGCGAGAAGCTGCGGAACATTTTTGACCCTGATATTCGAAAGCACCGCGAAGGATAGCCACAGCCAGTTCGCGTGCGGGAGCGGTCTTGTGCGCAAAGATGAAGTCTTTACCGCCAGTTTCGCCCACAATCTTCGGATAGGTATTGTAAATGTCGATGTTTTCACCGATGAGTTTCCAGAAGCTCTTGAAGGTAGAAGTGCTACCAGTGAAGTGAATACCAGCGAGATGCGGGGATTTGAAAGCCACTTCGCTGATGACAGAACCGCTACCAGGCAAGAAGTTGATGACACCATCAGGAAGACCAGCCTCTTGGAGGAGTTTCATCAGATAGTAGTTGGAAAGGATAGCCGTGGTAGAAGGTTTCCAAATGGTAACGTTACCCATCAAAGCGGGAGCCACGTTCAAGTTCAGTGCAATAGAGGTGAAGTTGAACGGAGTGATGGCATACACGAAGCCCTCCATGCCGCGATATTCGTTGCGGTTCAGGGTTGCGTGGTCGGAGATGGGTTGCTGGCTGTACAGCTGAGATGCGAAATAGGTGTTGAAACGCAGGAAGTCGATAGCTTCACACGGGCAGTCGATTTCAGCCTGCATAGGGCTCTTACCTTGACCCAGCATACAAGATGCGTTAAGGATGTAGCGGTATTTGGTGGCGAGCAATTCAGCGGCCTTCATCATGACAGAAGCGCGTTGAATCCAAGGAGTCTCTTCCCAGCCTTTTTTAGCAGCCATGGCTGCATCGATGGCCATTTGGACCTCTTTTTTGCCTACTTTATGGTATTTTGCCAACACGTGATTGTGCTCGGTAGGCATCACGACCTGACCCATATCGCCAGTTTTGACCTCTTTTCCGCCGATAATCAACGGAATTTCAATCTCTTGATTATATTGTCTCTCTAATTCTTGTTGCAATAAAGCTCTTTCCGGAGTGCCGGGTGCATAAGAGAAAACCGGTTCATTTTGCGGTTCTCTGAATACATAATTCGCGTTGTTCATAAATTCTTTGTTCTTAAAATTTTATTTGTTGAAAAATTCGGGGCAAAAATACAAAAAAATCGTTCAGTTCGGCATCTGATTTTGGCTATTGGCAAAAAACTAAAAGCTAATACGCCCATTTTTGCATGTCGGCCTTCAAAATCTGAATTGCCAACTCGACCACGGGTTTTTGGGCGGTCACGGCAAGAACGGTTTCGGCAAACTCGCGGCTGTCGGCAGACTTGTCGTAATCGGCGGCCACCGTGTTGATGATGGATTCGATGTCGCTCTTGGCTTCGCAAACTTTCTGCCACACAGAATCCGAAAGATAGATCTGCTGCGAGATGTTGTGCTCGAACTCACTGCGGATAGCCGTCAGAAGCAGGCTCTGCTCCTCCGAAACGGTAAGTCCCACCGAATGGATGCGCATCACCAACTGGTTAGGATCAATACGTTCCAAGAAAAGGGCCATACGTTCGTAAGCCTGCAACCGCAGCGGAAGTACCACCGACTGGTTTTTCTTGCTGCTCGCTAAAGCCGCAATCTTCGATTTGGCCTCGACAATCATTCTGGTGATAAAGACCGCACCCGCCGTTGCTACCACGACGGCCGCTAAAATGCAGATTCCTAAGGTGTTCATTGTTGATTTGTTTAGGGTTTAGAGGTTAGAAGGTTAAAAGGTTAAAAGGTTAAAGGGTTTAGAGGTTGGTTGTTGGGCCGTCATATTATGGCGGCTTGGGTTAACGAGTATATCCATTTGGTCATAATCAATTTTTCGGCGGCAAAAATAACGAAAAAACTGAAAACATTATTATGTCCGAACATTTAAAAAAAAAGTATCTTTGCGGATTATTATTTCAAAACGCTTTTAGAAACATATTTAGAAATGACAATCGAAGAAATTAAAAATCTGGTAAATGGCGAGGTGATCTGCGGGAGCGATTATCTGGATCACAAGATTGATCATGTTTTTGCCTCTGACCTGATGAGTGATGTCCTTACCTTGAAAGACATCAATAACTTGCTGTTACTCACTGGTTTGAGCAACCTTCAGTCAATTCGTACCTGCGAAATGTCCGACATCAACTATATGTTGATTGTGCGCGGCAAAGAGGTGACGGAAGAGATGCAAGAGCTGGCAGAAGAGAATGACATGGTTATCATTCGTACTAAATATTCTATGTATAAGACTGCCGGCATACTGTACAACGCTGGACTCCCAGCTGTTTACTAACCTATTATTAACCAAAATCTTACATTATGAATTTTACATACCATGTTGAAGGAGGGGATTTTACGAATGCTGGCTCTACCTCCAGCCAGGTAAAACGGATGCTTAAAAAGCTGGGTGTCAGCCCCGAAATCGTCAAAAAGACGGTTGTGGCACTCTACGAAGCCGAGGTTAACATCGTGGCACACGCCTATCGCGGCGATATCTCTGTGGATTTGGAGGAAGACCACATCAAGATTGTTCTTGACGACGAAGGTCCCGGCATCCCCGACATCGACAAAGCCATGCAAAAGGGTTACTCCACCGCGTCGCAAAAGGTCCGCGAGATGGGCTTCGGCGCCGGCATGGGCCTCCCCAACATCAAAAACAACTCCGACACCTTAAACATCCAATCCGAAGTGGGCAAAGGCACCACTATAGAGTTTACAAACTATTTCTTTGGGCATTGATGATGTTGGCGTTTAGCTGACTTTGACTTTGACAAATGACTTTGGCTATTAAACTCTAAACCCTAAACCCTAAACTCTAAACCCTAAACCTCTCGACCCTCGACCCTACTCCCTATTCCCTTAACCTCCTAACCTTTAACCTCCTAACCCCCAATCCCTAAAAAAATGTCAGAAGATTTCCACCACGCATTAAAATTCAAATACGACCTTTGCGTCGGATGCTCGCACTGCACGGG
>Ga0310786_10004436_pt1 | contig 19570 bp, 22 predicted proteins | sample AusTroGonzalo_MG_FD_203881 | JGI IMG/M metagenome (GOLD analysis project Ga0310786, IMG submission 203881) | Bovine rumen microbial communities from tropical cattle in Woodstock, Queensland, Australia - Gonzalo_03 (v2) (version 2) | ecosystem: Host-associated > Mammals > Digestive system >... | reverse complement strand
ATCCCGAACATTTGTCCGGGGATTTTTTTATTTTTGCTTTGCACGTCTTTCATCTTTAAATGCCTCTAATAACATGGTGATATCACGCCCTTTGATACTCTTGGGAATAATCAATGTCTTTTCTTCCTTAGAATATCCTACTTTCCTGCCCTTGATAAGAAAAATTTCTGCATCGGGGTAACATTTAACCGCCTGTACTCCCCCTCTTGGTACCGTACATATATAAGGCACCCTTATAACCTTTTTTACAACCAAACCTTTCGTATCTGCCATCACGACTCCTTATCTATATAAATCTGTAGCACAAAAAACACAAAAATACAAACAAATAAAAAACCGCCCAAATGGGCGGTGTTTTAATAACAACCAGAAATTATTCAGCTTTTGCCTCTTCGACAACTTCTGCTTTCGCTTCCGCTGCAACTTCTTCGGCTGGTTGTTCTTCTTCAACTTTCTTGGTTCCAAAAGTCAATTTTTTACCAGCAACCAAAGCATCAATTTCGTCTTGTGTTTGTGCAACATAGATTTTCACAGGCACAACAACATCGGCATGCAACGCGATTTTTGTATCAAACACACCAATTGTTTTGATTGGGCTGCCCAACAAAACCTGTGCAGATTCAACGGAAACGCCTGCAACTTCTTTCAAAGTGCGCGCGATATCACGACTTGACACAGAACCATACAATTGACCTGTATCACCGGCCTGACGAATCATATAGAATTTCGCATTCTTAACCGCATCAACATTACCTTCGGCGGATTTGCGTGCATGTTCTTGACGCGCGACCAATTCAGCCTTTTTCGCTTCGAACAAAGCAACATTTTCGCGTGTCCAACGCATTGCTTTGTTATTTGGCAACAAATAGTTGCGTGCGAAACCAGTTTTAACCTCGACTGTATCGCCGATATTACCCAATTTTGTAATTTTTTCTGTTAAAATAACTTTCATTTTATCTGTCCTTTTATTTCAAGTTAGGGACGAATCCCAAATATTTATTTTATTCTTCCTTTTTATAAATTGGGAAGAACGGTATAGATGCGCCGTTGTTTGTAAGTGCGGTGTACAAATAGTACATAAACGAACAAACAACAAGCAGATATGCCGTTATAACCAATTAACCCAGATTATTCCGGACGAACGGAAGCAACCCCAAATGACGAGCGCGTTTGATAGCAGTCGCCAAAGCGCGTTGATCTTTCTGGGAAACGCCACTGATACGACTTGGCACGATTTTACCACGTTCTGTGATATAGTGTGACAAAGTCTTAACATCTTTGTAATCAATAACCTTGCCCTTTAATGGGTTAGATTTTTTACGATAAATTGCTGCACGAACTGCCATTATTCTGCCTCCTCGGTATCTGTGTTCTTTTTCATCATGATTGAAGGTGTTGTTGCCAATTCGTCAACACGAACATTCAAGAAACGGATAACATCTTCGTCGATACGACTGCGACGTTCCAATTCAGTAACCTGGGCACCTGGCAATTCAATGTTTAACAAAACATAGTGAGCCTTGCGATTTTTACGAATGACATATGCCAAATTTTTCAATCCCCAGAACTCTGTGGATTTAACATCGCCACCCAATTCTTTGATAATTTCAGTAAATTTAGACGCTTTTTCTTTAACCTGCGCCTCGGTCAAGTCCTGGCGGAAAACCAGTACACTTTCATAGTAAGCCATTTTATTTCCTTTGGTCTATTACTTTGTTTATATCGGCCGGCTGCATAATTACAACCAGCAGGAACAGGTGAATTATGAACAAATTTTCCGAAAAATCAAGAAAAAAAATAATTCCGCCCTGTTTTTATCTAATAAACAACTTGACATAAAATGTTTATGTGTTATTCTTTTACTACAAAGCAACATTAAATAAAGGAAAACAATATGAGCTCACCACTTGATCCTGGGTTTGAATTCAGCAAAACAGAAATGTGGCCCAATTATTTTAATCATACGAAACAAGCATGTCCAACATGCAAAATAAACGGCAAATGCGTCTTACAAAAAGACGGATACCCAACATTATGTTTTGAAAAATTACAACAAGCTTTGGTTGAAACAAATGTACATCAAAGAATAGATGAAAAAGATGAAAGCATTACCGATATAGAACGTAGATTGCATTTGTATCTTAGTAGCATGTTATACCATTTAAATGATTTACCTGGTCCTGCAAATCCACCAGAACCAATTAATATGTTCAAACGCATGGATATCGTCACAGATTGTGCTATTACTTCGGACCCTGTTTTTAAATATCATAAATATGCTGGACTGTGCAGACTATTTGGAAAACAGGTGATAGACAAATTACGTAAACGTGGTTATGAAATATAAAAAAGCCCCAAACGGGGCTTTTTCAATTTGAATAACATTAATTACGATACGGATTATTCTTTGTTTTGGATGGGAACAAGAAAGATACCAACAAAATTATAATCCACATCCAATTCAACCAGAACATTGCTGGGACACTTGGCACAACAACCGGGGTCAATAAAGAATACAACCCGAAAAACACGCTGATAAACAACCATTTAGCAGAAACGCCAATATCATGCAATCTGCGCGCCATCAACGCATACCATGGGCACAATGTAGCAATATAAAACACCGCAAACAATGTAACCATGATATTTATGCCCAATACTTCTTGTTCTGGGGTTACTGGGTTTATTACCATAACAATCAACGCAGAAACAAATATCAAACCAAACGCCATAATCCACATAAACAAAAATACCCACCAAAATTCAGCGCGTGTTGCAACACCACTGAATGTAAAATATTTCTTGAAAAAGTTTGCAACCGCCGTTCCAAAAGACACCATATCTGGCGCCTTGACATCCCGTGACACGGTATTTCTGGCCATACGACGCACGGCCGGTTTGCGATTAGATTTCATTGTTTGTTTTTTAATTGGCATATCTTTTCTCCTTAAAATTCCATACAGATAATACTACTATTTTTGAAAAATTAAAACAAGTTTTTTTATGTATGCAAAACTGTTGACATAATGATTAAAAATTTACTACGCTTAACATGATATCACAGGGGGATGTATGACAAACCAATTTCATAAAATATTAAACTTGATGGCACTGTTTATCGCGGTGTTGGCTGTTTTGTTTGGTGTTTTCCATAACGATTTTATGGAATTGGCGGCGACAAATTACATTATAAACGGTATCATCATCGGAACGGGTTTGTTTGGAATTTGCCTGTGCTTTTATGAAATGATGTGTTTATTACCCGAATACAAATGGCTGTCCGCGTATGTCAGTGGACGCAGAAATATAAAATTACCACCACGGATTTTGCACCAAATCGCCCTTGTGTTACAGCGGCGCCCCTGTCGTATTTATGCCGACACATTATCTGGATTGATGGATATGGTTGCAAATCGTTTTGATTCTGCGCGCGAATCGATTCGTTATATCACAAATGCTTTGATATTCCTGGGGCTGCTTGGAACATTTTGGGGATTGGTTGTCACATTGGGTGCGTTCGGCGAATTGATTTCTGGATTAAATATAAATGATGCAGATATAATGGTCGCACTGCAAAACGGATTATCGACACCACTGTCGGGCATGGCAACCGCGTTCACCAGTTCACTGCTTGGTCTGGGGGCCAGTTTGATTGTCGGATTCTTGGATCACATGGTTGGCATCGCACATAAAACTATATATACAGAATTAGGTGATTACATGGCGGCACATACGCATACGGTAAATACAGATATATGCGTCCTGCCCAATATTGATTTGAATACAAAAAAATTAACCGCAACCAATAAACGGGATTAAGAATATAAAAATGGAGAGGGTTCAATGTTAAACTTGCGTTACAAAGAAAAAACAAATGCGTGGCCTGGGTTCGTTGATTTATTTTCGAACTTAGTCATCATTTTGATATTTTTGCTGATTGTGTTTGTGTTTTTATGGACAACAACATCTGTATTTAATAAAAACAGTGGTATCCGCACTGTATCTGAATTGCGTCAAACGAACGCTGCCCAGGCCGAATTGATTCAGCAAATGGAAAACGATGCCAAAGAGGCGCGCAATCAATTATTGGCACAACAACAACGCATCAATTCTAATGAATCTAGTTTCTTGGATTTAAGCAACGCGTATGAAATAAAATTGCAAGAATTGGAACAACAAACCAATAATTTGAAAAACCAAGTGCAAGAATTACAGGAAAATCGCAACCTGACAACCAAATACGAAGAAAAAATCGCCGAATTGGAAAAACAGGTTAATCGCCAGAAAAACGAACGCGCAACTCTGGTTTCACAAATTGATGACCTGCAAAAAAAATTAGATGCCCAGGCCGATGTGCAATTACAGGTATCAACCGCCGAAATGGAAAAATTGCAATATGAATTGGCAACTACCAAGGCCGAGGCTGCCGCTGCCCAGGCGGAATATATCACGATGTCGAACGAATTGAACAAAGCGTTGGCGGACAAGGTTGCCGAATTAAACGAAATGACACAATATCGGTCTGAATTTTACAAGGCAATCAAAGACGCCGTTGGTTCACGCACAATTATGCGCCCAGATGGCGATCGCTTTATAGTTTCCAGCGATATATTATTCCCATCTGGTAAATACACATTGTCGGCGGATGGGAAAAGACAATTGGCGGCGATTGCTGGCGCGATTAAGGATTTTGAATCTAAAATCGACCCATCGGTCAAATGGATAATTCGTGTTGATGGCCACACCGACAGCAAACCTGTGGTTCCCGGCACACACGCATACAGAAACAATTTACAATTATCGATGTTGCGCGCCAGTGCGGTCGTCGATGAATTGGCGAAAAACGGTGTATCTAAACGGCGATTGGTCCCATCTGGCTTTGGCGACATGCACCCAATTGAACTGGGCAAGGACGCAAAATCATTACAGAAAAACCGTCGCATAGAATTACAATTAACCAATAAATAAAAAACACCGCCGAAAATTCGGCGGTCTTTTTTGGCGGTATAAAATTACATTGTTGTAATATAATCAACTTCGATAACATCCATTTCGCCATTATCGCCTTTATCAACCTCGCCTTTTATTTTCATTTTGGTATCTGGCACAATAACCATTTCACCCAACACCACAGGTTCGATTTCGATATGAATTGTTCCTGTTTGATCTTGGAACACATACATTTTATCGCCTAAATCTTCGATGATATAGCCAGTCATAACGACATTTTGATTATCCATCATATTTGGAATTTGATTCACGGTCACAATAGTATCCACAACCGGTTCCACCACAGTCGTAGTTGTAATTGTCGCAGACGGCATATTATTCGTATTGTTATTATTCATGTTGTGCATACCCGAACCAGCGAAAGCAGACGGGCAAACCAACACAGTGGCAACGGCCAAAGAATATAATTTTTTCATTTGTTTTCTCCATTTATTTATGTTGTTACACGCAGTAATTATACCGCCCCGACTGGTTAAAAAATATAGGATTGATTTTCAATCAAAGTTCAGAGTTCAAAGTTCAGAGCACAAATAATGCTACAAAATCCTTTTGGCTTTTATTTATCCCTCGCTATTTCCCGGTGCAAAGCACCGTCCCCTTCTTTATGACTATGAGTCAAAGAGCCGCAGGCGATTTGTTACGAATGCCGCGTAGCGATAGCGAGCGAAATAAGGGGTGGATTGCCGTCGCGTCGCGACGGCAAGACGGGGTAATTGTGAAAAGCACAGAACGTCTGGTGTATTTGTAATTACAGCACCCCCTCCACCACCTGCGGTGGTCCCCCTCCCCAGGCATCACCCACGAAATTTTACAATTTCGCGGGGCCCGATTAGGGGCGGAATTAAACTGCCCCGTCCGCTGACGCGTCCACCCCTTCTTTTTCGCTTGCGCGAGAAAAGACGGGGAATTAATTATTTCATTATTTGAACTTTGCCTGTTCCACGAAGTTTTAACGAAGTGGGAAACTCTGAACTTTATACTTAAAAAAATAATCGCTATTGCGATTATTTTTTCATATGAACATCGATTTGTGGGAATGGGAAATTAATTTTCTTGCGTGGCAATTCTTTATATAACGCCTCGCGCATGTCGCCCTGGGACGTGAACCAATCGGCATACTTTGTCCAATACCAAACCGTTAACACAACCGAACTGTCGGCCAGGTCACTCACAAACACAACGGGTTCCGGATTTTTCATAATGCGTTTGTCTTTATCCAACACCGCCAATATTGCACGACGCGCAGTATCAACATTATCACCATACGAAATCGCAATCTGAATTTCGGCACGACGCGCAGACCGATCTGACAAATTTGTAATTTCCCCATTGGCCAGTGGTCCATTTGGAATGAACACAACCTGGTTATCAAAGGTATGCAATTCCGTTGTAAATATCATAATCTTTTTAACCGTACCCGTCCGCCCAGATGCAGTTTGAATCACATCGCCGACTTTGAACGGTTTCAAGAATAAAATAATTATTCCACCGGCGAAATTCTGTAAAGTCCCAGACAACGCCATACCAACCGCCAACGCGCCCGCGCCCAAAACTGCGACAATAGATGTCATTTGAACGCCAACGGTTGTCAGCACGATTATAATTACAAAAATACGCAACAAAATATTTATAAACGACGATGTAAAAGAAATCAACGACGGTTCTAACTTACGCTTTTCCATCGCGAATTTGACAGATTTGGTTATGCGTTTCACAATCCACATACCCACAACCAAAATCGCAACCGCCGCCACCAGTTTCAACGAAAAATCCACCGCCGACCCCAACAAAGTATGAATCAAATCATGCCATTGTTGCGCGGTTTTTGGCGCCTCGGTAACCAATTCGTGCTGAACTTCCGCCGCATGTTGCAGACTGTTTTGAATACTCGCCGTAATTACTTCATTTGCATTATCCATAATAATACACCCTACATCTTGATATCTTCACACACAGGATCTTTTGTAACATGTGTACATTCTTTATTTCTGTTATTATGAAACCAAGATACACTACCTGTTGTCTTGCAAGATTCTGTATCTACAGTTTTGCAAACATGACATGTTCTGGACTCACGGTTAAATAGCGCTGTTGTCTCGGTTGTCACACCACCCAGCGTTGTCACAGATTTACCAGATCCCAAATATCCTTTATTCTTATATTCACTGCCAGCTATATGCGATAACCCTGCACCTCCTTGTGCCAAATCCTTGGCCGTCAAACCAGCACCAACTTCATAACTAATCGAATAAGGCGGTGTTAACGATGTATCTGCCTCGGATGAAAGCCCTGCACCACCGTTTTTCGGTATCATTTGGCAAATATACTGTGCAATATCTGCAGATGCATCTTTGGTTGCCTTGGATACATATTCAGTAAACTTGGCATTATAGTTATCTTGGGCTTTACGCAGTGCTGCTATTGCAATTTGCATCTTTACCTGATTCAGCAAATTCGGGAAACGAGCACTTGTTTTATCACCTTTTTTACCAGTAATCTGCTCCAAATTACGTCCAGTAATACAATACTGAATCTTTTGATCAGATTCAATCATATCAATAACACGATTGATTGTCCCAGCGATATTATTCAACTCTGCCTCAATAGATGTCACAATAGCATCTTTATTAGCAACCCCAGAATTATAATCTTTGCTATTAATATTTTCGATATAATCTTCCACGCCGATTTCACCAGGTGCTAATGTTTTTTTACCACTCTTGGTTTTACCAGAAGCATCACCCATCTTTATCGAACCAAATGAAATCATACCCGTCACACGATAAACATTGCCGTCTTTTTGCGAGAACAAACTACCTGTCCCCAGTACATCATCGGCTGCAAACTTATTACAATCAGTTGTACTGCCACAAATTTCAGTCATCTTTTCATTAACCAAATTCTCGCAAACCTCTAATGCAGAATTATCTATGTTCAAATACAATCCCATCAACATAGAATCTAAATCATCCATCGAAAACTTTGGATTTGCTTTTTTACACACAACCAATTTATCAATTGGGCAAATATCATGAATATACGCGTAATCCATACCTAAACAATTTGAAAAATCTGGACCGCAACGCGTATCATCGGTAAAGCAATCTTTGACTTCCTGGGTACATGCATCAACACGCATCGCCGCCAATTTATCTTTTACATACGACCAGATTTGCGGTTCCATACGTTCACACGGATCAATTTCAACCTTGCAGAAACTGCGCGCCATATCAGGCCGTGCCAAACACGCATCCATTGTTTCCTTGCCTTTACCAACAATATCATCTTTACATGCTTTTTGGATACAATTAGAAATATCAGTCAAACATGATTGACGCTTTTTAGATTCAATTTTGCTTTCGGCCAATCTGATTGTTGGTGCCGCTTCACGCAGAAAATCGTCCCAAACATATTGACGCGAAGAAACGCATTGATCCAAAACACGTTCGCAAATATAACGTTTTGACTCTAATATCTCCATCGTTGACGGTGTGATATCGTATGTCACAGTTTTTTTAACTTTTGTTTTTGCTGTGCTGACGGCTTTATTATTTTGCATATTTTCACCCGCAATCGTGAACACGCAATTTTCCCAATCTTTGCCACAGGCATCGTCTTTCTGCATACATTTTTTGTATTCAACCATACATTCGCCACGATCGAATTTATCCGCAGAATCCAAAGATTCTTTTAATGCAGTCCGCACCGCAGCATTTGCAGAATCCATTTCTTGTTTGGCTTCGGCTTCTTTTTTGGCAATACTATTTTCAAAACCCTTGCAGTCGGACACAATTTGACGCGAATACATTTGCTTTAATAATTTAACATCTTTTTCACATGTATCCATATCTATCTGGGAACGGCATAATTCATCAGCCGCCTTGAACAATGCATCACCTGTTTTATCAGAAATTGCTTCCATCGATTCAAAAGCATCGTCATCGTCAGATATATCATCCCACATTGATAACAAAGATTTTTGTTTTTCCGCCGCAGTTTTTTCTGTGCTTTTTACAACATCACCTGTTTTTTTATCGTATTTGCGTTCGCCATTAAAGATAATATCCGCATTTGCACCGGCCTGAACGCGTTCGACCTCTTCTGTTTTCAAACGATTTGCCTCGGTCAATGTATCTTTTATTTTTTCCAAACGCGCTTCGTATTCGGCGTTTTTATCACTGCATGCGCAAGAACCACCATCTTCATTATCCAAAATACAAAATTGATCCATACAGCCATAATACGCATCATAACATTCCTGGGAATATAACCCAGATGCCTCGGTCTTGGCACGAACCTTGGTTCCTTGCTGAATCGCAGATTGTTTTCCTGTGGATTTCGCCGCAGAATATGCCGGCACCGCACACGCAAACACCGCCATAAATAAACCAAAACGCATCAAAGTTTTTTTCATACTCTCTCTCCTAAAGTATAAAGTTAAATTCTATTAATCCAAAGAATCAGCAGAAACATTAATATCTTCACATGCCTCTAACTCTTGGCAAAATTCTTCTTCACCCCCAGACATCGCACCTAAAACACCGGCACCAATCGCGCCCACAGCCGCACCAATTGCCGTTCCCCAGCCCGGAGACACCATAGTTCCCGCCGACGCACCCGCCGACAATCCGCCCGCCGCAGCCTTTAACGCAGATGTCGCTTTCTTTTCGCCACCCTTTTCACAAACCTGTTGTTTGCGACACACATGACAGTTATGCATCTCTGGTTCATAACTGACGCTGCTGATATAACTATAATTTTTGGAATCGTCCGGCTTTTGTTCTTTTTTATATGTTTCCATACAGAACTTACGCGCTTTATTTGTTTCTTCTTTTATCTTTAATTCATCCATACGCGATGCCAATTCACGAATAGCCCTATTTTCAGCACTGCTTTTCGCAATCATTTTCGCAGTCACATTGATACTGTCCGTCATGCTGCTGCGTCCTTTAACTTTCTTGGAGCTTTTGCCATACACATCTTGACATGCTGACAAAGTCAAATCTTTACTAAACTCTTCAAAGAATTCGTCAACGGCTTTATCCGCACGTGCTTTCGCACCATCAATTAAATCATGTCCATCTTTACTGGTTTGTAAATCAGTCCATTTTTTAACCTCTGGAACCATTTCTGAAACTGGCAAACACGCCATATCTGTTCCACAAACATTGGTTAATTTTTCCGAGAACTGGTTAATACACCCTGTCAACAATTGATAATCCATATGCAACATCGCAGAATTCACAATAACATCAAACTGTGTTGCACCTTTGCATGACGGGAACATACTTTGTGGGCACATGCTATCCGCAATCACGCGCGCACTTTTACCAACACATTCTGGTTTTGTGAAATCAGTTCCGCATTTATCTTTCAAGCATGCATCAACATCATTTTCGCAGAATTTTGTCTGCAAATAACCCAATTTGTCATTTATCACAGTCTGAATCCCAGGAATTTTTTCATTACATTCTGTGATAATCGGACAAATTCCCGCCGCAACCTTAACATCTGTTAAACATGCAGATTCCGTAGCGGTCGAACAACTTTCTTCCAAACAATCCTGGATTTTTGCCAAACATGTTGCGCGTTGATTTTTATCCGCATATTTCGCCGCATCTTTCAAAATACTCACAGATTCCTCTGCCCAATCCGCCAACACATCTTTACGCGATGCCATACATTGATCCAAAACATCTTCGCACGCATGTGAACGACGGGTCAACAAACCTTCATCCAGACAGTTTTCAAAGTTAACACCGCAACCACCCTTGTCCGCGATACAAGAACGATACACCAACAAACATTCACCACGATTATATTTATTTGTCGTATTAATCATTTCCAGACGCGCCGTCCGCACCGCAGATTCCGCCGTCTTTTTATTCATTTGTGCTTCGCGTTTTTGGTCATTCAAATAAGAACTGAACGCTTTGCAATCCGCAACAACTTTTCGACTATATAATGTTTCTTCGGCCTTTGCCTTGGAACCGCATGCCTTTAATTCCGCCGCACACGCGTCCGATGCCATAGCATATAATGATTGACCAATATCTGCATCTTCGCCCAGGCCATCATCATCACCACCGCCATTTAACCAAGCCGAAAAATCAATCCCCGATTTACTTTTTTTGGCGGCCTCGGATTCACCAAAGACCAATCTTGCCTTGGCACCCAACTTTTCGCGTTCAACACCGGTTGTGTATAAATCGTCCGCTTCGGATTGAATTTTTTGAATTTCTTGAATCAATTTTTTCGATTTTTCGATATTGTCAGAACAGGCACAACGACTGCCCTCGGTTTCATCCAGCAAGCAGAAATCGTCCATGCATGCCTGATAAACCTCGCGACAATTTTCAGGTTTTACAACCTCGGCCACTGGTTCATCTTCGACAATTTCTTCTTCTTCGTATTCTTCATCTTCCTCGGGTTCTTCCTGGACAGTTGTCGCCACAGTTCGTTTTTCAACGACCGGTGCCGCAGCAACTTTTTTAGTCGACACACCCGACACAGACGGCATACGCGCCGCCGCCGCACCACCACGCGACATACCGACACGGACATTCGTCGCACAGTCTGCATCCCAAACAGCAAACGGGATTAAGAATAATACCAAAGCAAAAGTTTTGAATTTCATGGCTCTCTCCACATACTATAATCACAGATAATTTTATCAGAAAAAATGTCAATTAACAAGCACAAATAAAAAAAATCTTGCTATTTTTCGTCACAGGATATATGATAAATCCATATAAAAACAAAAGGATTTTATTTATGGCCAAAGATGACGTTATCGTTTTCACTGGAACCGTTACAGATAAATTACCGAACACAATGTTTCGGGTCAAACTGGATAACGGTCACGATATTATCGCAACTGTGTGCGGTAAAATGCGCAAGGCACGAATTTGGGTTACTGTTGGTAAAAAGGTTCGCGTTGAAATGACACCGTATGACCTGGACAAGGGTCGCATTACATTTGTCGAACGCGCATCTGCCCCAACCGATGCACCAAATGCGTAATGGTAAAAAATATTCATTTTAATGCACCAAATTGGTGCATTTTTTTATTGCCCCATAAAAAGTTTTTTTGCTAACATTTTCAATAAGTATGAGGAAGAAAGGATTTCTATTTTTAATACTATCGTGCTTTATCGCGATTGGCATTGCCAATGGCGCGTCGCGCACAACAATAAATAACAACCGTGCCACCAAAACAATCACTTCCAGCGACAGGCGAACCAGCACAACACAACAAAAAACAAACAATAAAAAAACGCGTTCTGGAACGGTTCAGGTTACCCGTAACACAGCAAAACAAAATGTTGCACCACGCACTGTGGCGCGAACTGTAACATCTGCGCGTTCAAACTTGTTATGGCCTGCGGAAAGGAAACGCGTTGTATCGCGCGCTGCAACGGTTACCGAACAAGATTCTGTCGCCGCATTTGGCCCTGAATACACGGCATGCCACGACGCATACTTTTCATGTATGGATCAATTTTGTGCAAGTTTGGACGACACATACCGCCGTTGCATTTGCTCATCCAGATTAAACGAAATCAAACAAAAACAATCCGCATTAACGGAGAGTTCTGATTCTTTGGCGGGCTTTCATGATTTGAATTTATCGGTTGTGAACAAAACCGCGGCCGAGGTTGGCGCTATGACATCTGCAACAATTGGCGAACAAATTGCAGCATCGGCACGCGACACATCGGATTCTGCCCAACAATTAAGCGCGATTGGCGATGTATTATCTAAAAAAAGAAGTGAATCATTATCCACATCTGGCATGTTGGATGCGGGCGGCGATATTAAATCAATATGGACAACCACCGATTTGGCGAACGGCGCAAATATTGCAAACCTGACCGGCGAAACATTATTTAATGCCGTTAATGCCCAGTGTTCAAAAATAGTATCTGACCAATGCCCAGAATCAATTTTGAATATGGTTATTTCTGCGTACGGTATGTATATTGAAAACGATTGCACAACATTGGCAACCGATTTATCCAAAAAGAAGAATTCTGCAAACAGCGCAATTCGTGAAACGGGGCGCGAACTGGGGGTGGCACGACTTGAAAATTATGATGCACATAATTCATTATCTATTAACGATTGCGTGGCCAGTGTCCGCAACGACATCACTGCAAACACGGCGTGCGGTCCAGATTTTGTTCATTGTTTGGATGTAACTGGACTTTATCTGAATATTGATACTGGCGCACCGATATACAGTAAAAACTTTTTCAACCTGGCGAACCAAATTTCTTTGACCGGGAATATTTTGAACAATCAAACAAATCACATGGCTGTGAACGCATTAAACAGCAAGAAAGTTTTTGCAAAAAATTCTTTGGATAAATGCCGCGATAAATCTGGCGATGTGTGGGACGAATTTATGCGCCAGGCAATCATCGAAATTCACCAAAAGCAACAGGAAAAAATCAGGGATGTAAAAACAGAATGTTTGGGCGTGGTTAATCAATGCTATGACACGCAAACCAATCAGTTAAAAGATTTTAGCAATGTTGATGAAAAAAGTTTGTTGGGTCTGCAATTGGAAACGGTCGAAGATTTTTGCCGTGAAAAACTTGACACGTGCAGCAATTTATACGGTGGTGGTCCAAACGGTTTAGCCGAATTGGTGAACAATATGCACAATATTGTTGACCAAAAGATAGAGGCTGAATGTCAAAAATCACTGCAAGAATTCGGAACAAAATTATGCACGGTTCAATCAATCGACACAACACATTCATATCCATATGCATGCCGAACATACGCACCGGGCGATCAAACATACGCTATACAAAAATCTTGTAACAGTTCATCAAATGCCTCGGGCTGTGGCGATTATATAGGCAGTTTGTATCAAACATTTGTAAATTATGCGATGCAGGTTTGCGTCCGTCCATCTGAATACGAAACAATGGTTACAAATTGGTCTATTCCAACATTGGTATTACAGGACATAAACATCGTGATGGATAAAATGCGTATATCTATGGGTCAAGAATTGGCACGTGAATGCGAACGTTTTGATGGAACATGGGTAACAAATCCATATACCGACACATCAATTAAATTGCGGGAACAGTTTTATTCTGCGACTGGCGCCAACAACCAATGGGGATATTGCAAGGAACCAACAAATAAAACCAAGGCAACATATACAATTATATTTGATAACGGCACATCCACCAGCAAAACTCCAAATGTCGTTGCAACATACGGCGAAAGAACCGCGGATATTCCAGTGCCAAAATATACCTTTGTTACAACAGACCCAAATACCAACGAACAAACTACTACCACAGGATCTAACGTATTCGCTGGATATTACACTATGCCAGATGGCGGGGGGGTTAAGTATTATGACCACAACGGTCGTGCAACACATGAATATGACATTGAATCAAATACAACATTATATGCACATTGGTATGAACATGCAATAACATGGGACGGTACGGGTGTATATAAAACAGACGATTGCCCAATTGGTTATAATTCATCATCCCAAAACCAAACTGTGTCATGCAGCGGCGATAAAAAAAAGAAATCCAATACAAATTACAATTGTGGTGACAACAAAACCACAGAGTTTACTTTTGATGGTTGGTGTGACGGAAATTGTATAGTGAGTAATCCTTGCACAAATAACAATTGTAAATCCGGCTGTTATGATGATAATAATAACTCAAAAACATTATCATCAAATGATTTTAGTGTAACTATCGATGCAAACACAACCGATGCCAAGCAATATTGTGCCACATGGACAAGAACATGTACTGAAAGAAACCAATACGAGGCAATATCAACCGCTAGCGACAATACAAACCACAACGGCGATCATTTGTAATAAATAATCCCTATCTTATGCGGCTTTTTTAGATTCTGCTAAAATTTCGATTGGTTGTTTTTTGCCCAACACAACATTTTTATCAATCACGATTTCTGATAAATCTGTCTTTTCTGGGGCATCAAACATTGGTTGCAATAACAGTTTTTCCAAAATACTGCGAAGTCCTCTGGCACCGGTTTTACGCGCAACCGCCATTTTTGCAATTTCACGCAAACCATCCGGGGTTATTGTTAACTTTACACCGTCCAAATCCAACATAGCGGCATATTGTTTAACAATTGCGTTTTTAGGTTCTGTTAAAATTTTAACCAATGCATCTTCGTCCAGTTCCTGTAAAGTCGTAACAATTGGCAAACGACCAATTAACTCAGGAATAATTCCAAATTTCACCAAATCTTGGGGTTCGACATCGGGTAAATAATTTTTCTCGGCACGTTCTTTCTTGGATTGAACATCGGCACCAAATCCGATACCCGCACGAACGCTTTTACGATTGCCGATAATTTTATTCAAACCATCAAACGCACCGCCACAGATAAATAAAATTTTCGAAGTATCCAGTTGCACAGTGGCCTCGCCCGGGTGTTTGCGTCCACCACCACCGGCCGGCACATTTGCAACGGTTCCTTCGATTAACTTTAATAACGCCTGTTGCACACCCTCGCCCGACACATCGCGCGTAAGTGATGGGTTTTCAGATTTGCGCGCAATTTTATCAATTTCATCGATATAGATTATTCCACGACCCGCGCGTTCAACATCAAAATTAGCATTTTGCAATAAACGCGTTAAAACACTTTCTACATCATCGCCGACATATCCGGCTTCGGTCAATGTGGTTGCGTCTGCGATTGCAAAAGGAACATCCAAAATACGCGCCAATGTTTGTGCAAACAGTGTTTTACCTGTTCCAGTTGAACCAATCAACAACACATTTGATTTTTGAATTTCAACATCTGTGGACACCGTTGCCGTATGCCGTTTATAGTGATTATAAACCGCAACCGACAATGTGCGTTTTGCATCTGTTTGGCCGATAATATATTCGTTCAAGAAATCATAAATTTGATGTGGCGTTGGCAATTTAGTCGCACCATTTTTAACAACATCAGATTTCAAATCGTCCGCCATAATATCGTTGCACAGCGCGATACATTCATCGCAAATACAAACATTACGACCACTGACTAACTTTTTAACCTCGTACACGGCCTTGCCACAGAAACTGCAAAACTGGTCATTTTTTTTATTTTCATCAGACGAAGTTATTTTTTTATCGGTCATATCATGCCCCCACTAACAAATTATTTACGAACCAAAACACCATCAATCAAACCGAATTTTTTAGCCTCTTCGGCACACATCCAGTTATCGCGTTCCATCGCATCGAACACTTCTTTTTCTTTGCGTCCAGTAAATTCCATCATTTGCTTTATCATGTTTTGTTTAACACGACGCGTTTCTTGCAGATAGATTTCCATATCGGTTACTTTACCTTCGGTTCCCGAAGATGGTTGATGAATCATAACCTGGGTATTTGGTAAAACGAAACGTTTGCCCTTTTCGCCCGCCGCCAACAATACCGCCGCCATAGATGCGACCAATCCCATACCGATTGTTGAAACATTTGGTTTGATATAACGCATAGTGTCCATAATTGCCCAACCAGCACTGACATCGCCCCCAGGCGAATTGATATACAACGAAATATCTGCATTTGGATTTTCAGATTCCAAAAACAACAACTGTGCCACAACTGTATTCGCCATCGGCGTTTCAATTGGCCCAGAAACCATAACAATTCTGTCACGTAATAAACGCGAATAAATATCAAAAGAACGCTCACCACGTGGCGATTCTTCTATTACCATAGGTATCAAAGACATATCATCACCCCTGTATAATTTATTTGTTTTTCTGTAATTATAGCACAAAAAAAAGCAATTCGCAAATTTTCCGCCACTTTTTTCTATATCTTAAAAATTTTATTATACGAGGCGATTGGAAGCAGAAAGCGTTCCGCAGTGTATAAAACATACATAAGGAACGGTATCTGCGACAAGCGCCCGCAGAATAAAATTTCCCTTTGTATATAATCTAAATCGTTAAAACTTCACTGGCTGGCAAAGTGCCTTTTTCAATAAATTCCAAAAACGCACCGCCCCCGGTTGAAACATAACTGATATCGTCACGAACACCAATCGCATCCAGCGCAGCCACCGTTTCGCCACCACCGACAATACTGATTAAATGCCCGGATTTAGTGCGTGTGGCAATATGCCTTGCAATTGCAAAACTGGAATCGCCCCACACATCGCCCCATTCGGCCATACCAACCGTTCCATTCCAAACGACAGTTGCCGCCTTTTCAATCTCGCCCATATTACGCAGTGTTGTTGCCGCACCATCGTCAATAATCACATCCGCATCACCAATTTCATCAATCGATTTATTCGTCCGTGGCGCAGATTTTTTGAATTCTGGGCCCACGCCTTTATCCAATGGCATCAAAAACCGACAATTATTATCCGCGGCAAACGCCATAATTTCACGCGCAGTATCCGCCATATCTGGTTCATACAGCGAATTTCCAACAGGTTTCCCACACGCGTAATTAAATGTAGTTCCAATCGCGCCACCAACAATCACTGTATCTGCCAATTTACACAAAGTTTTCAACACGCCGATTTTGGTTGATACTTTTGCACCACCAACAATCGCGAGTAATGGCCGCGTTGGATTTTCCATTATGCGGGAAATATTTTCAACCTCGGCATTTAATAAATCCCCAGCGAACGCGGGTAGTAACTTTGCAACACCAACTGTGGATGCCGCCGCCCTGTGCGATACAGCAAATGCATCATTGATAAATAAATCAAAACCGTCCGCCAAGCGCGCTGCAAATTCGGCATCATTATTTTCTTCGCCCGCATAGAACCGCACATTTTCCATCAGAACAATATCGCCGTCCCGCATATCCGCCATAAAATCGCGATTCAGACAATCATCAACAAATGGAATTTTCATATAATCTGCAATCGGCCGCAGCGATAATTCTGGGCTTGCCATACCCTTTGGCCGCCCCAAATGCGCGCATATTGCAACACGTGCACCCGCGGTGCGCAGTTTATTTATGGTCTGCATACTTTGTTCAATACGGAAAGTATCCAAAATTTTTCCATTTTCAATTTGCACATTAAAATCCACACGCAGCAAAACATATTTACCACGCACCGCACCATAATCAACCACACGTAATTTCATTTTCCTTTCCTTTCTATATTTTTTCTTTTAACAATGTATGTGCCCATCTCTTAAATCTGGAATCATATGTCTTGATATAAAATCAGAAGAACAATAAGGTCTGCGTTTTTCCATTGCTTTTATCAATGGGTCATTTGGATCCATTTTTGAAAAGTCCGTATATAGAACTGGTTTTTTGCTCTGTTCCTTTTTTTCTTTTGTATTTTTTACATTCTGTTCGCCAAATGTGTTACGAACATCCATTATCCCCATCATAGCAGCATATTCTTTAAGTGTATCCCATGCCTCACCAAAATTTATTGGTTTAGATACCATCCGTCCAGGCACAACCACACCGCCATACTGTGATGCACAATTCGTATCTATATGATGATCAGATGTTAAAACATAAATATCCGCATCAATATGCATAAAAACTTTGAATTTAACACCATTTGCTAATTTATATTCTGCTATTTGTTTATACATTTTAACAACCTCTTTGTTTATCTAAACAGGATAAATCAGGAATAAAAGTTTGTGAAACAAAATCAAACGAACTATAAGGGCGACGAACATCAACAATTTTCAAGGTTTCTTCAAATTCTTGATACCCCAAATTCCCCAAATCCAAACTGGTTCTGGGGGCAACAAAATTATTTAATTTATCCAACATACCGCTATTGATTGATGGACGTTTTCTTTTATTATTTTCTGCCATATTAACAACCTCTTACCTTTGATAAATCAGGAATAAAATGCTGTGGTACAAAGTCATAGGGTCGATAAGGTCTGCGTTCATTAACAATTTTTTGAAATTCTGCAAAATCTTCCGCAGACAATGTTTCACCAATAAAATCATGTCTTATTACGTGACGGTTTTTAAAAACGTCTTTGTTAATAACGCTTTTATCTTTTGACATTTTTACACCCCTTATAATTTAACCACCATATTGTTTATTACCAAATGTCCATCTTAAATCTGGTATCATATAATTTCTAGGCCTGTCCTTAAAATCACCAGAACTATACGGTCTACGCTCTTCAAGTACTTTAAGTAATGGATCATTTGGATCCATTTTTGAAAAATCTGGATAATTAAACGGTTTTGGTTCACGTTTTTGTTCACTCATTTTCACACCTCTTTTAATCACCATATTGTTTATCACGCAAACTGCTTAAATCAGGAAGAAATGTTTGTGGAACAAAATCTTGACTACAATACGGCCTGCGTTCATTTACAATGTCTTGGAACTCTTTCGCTTGTTGCGCACTCATTTCTTTACCAACAAATTCCCGACGGATTATGATATGGTTCTTAAATACTTCTTTGTTTATCACATTTTTATCACTCATTTTCAATCACCTTTTTTACTGGTCCAAAGGACTTTCTATAATGTTCATTTATACCATATTTTTTTATCGCTTGCAAGTGTTCGG
>Ga0310786_10004434_pt1 | contig 19575 bp, 6 predicted proteins | sample AusTroGonzalo_MG_FD_203881 | JGI IMG/M metagenome (GOLD analysis project Ga0310786, IMG submission 203881) | Bovine rumen microbial communities from tropical cattle in Woodstock, Queensland, Australia - Gonzalo_03 (v2) (version 2) | ecosystem: Host-associated > Mammals > Digestive system >... | reverse complement strand
CAGGGTACCCGCCACCGAGGAGCGCCGTGTTCTTCGTCTCGAGAGTGGTCTTGTCCACGCCCACACCAACGACCCTCATCGTTCCCTCGAGAACCGTAACCCCATATAGACCAGAGTTTGACGTCGGCGAATCGCCGTTCGCCGGGAGGCTGACCGCTCCGCCGTTTTCTCCCATGTTTTCCTCGTTGATGCCGCTGCCTATCTGGAACGCCCCCGCGGGGAGGTCGAACTTCAGCGTCCCAGTACCGATCTTGATGAACGCGCCCTTCATGTGCTCCGTGGACTTGAAAGTCATATCGCCTTCGGTGTCGAGAACAACTGGCTTCTTGTACTCGTCCGCCGAAATGCTGAGCGGACCGGCAAACACGACCTCGTCAGTTCCGCTGTAGCGGAAAGTGCCGCCGCCGAGGACGAGCGGGAAGTATATGTCGCCGACAGGTCCGAACGCACCTGCGTAGCCAACCTCAAATATGCCTCCGCGCGTCACGAACGAACCGTAGAAATCGGGGTTTATGCCACCGACCGTCAGAAGTCCCGACCCCGTCTTGACGAGCTCAACGCCTGTGCCGACGAGCGGACCGGCAAGCGAAAGAGTCTTCGCGTCGTCAACCGAGATCGTTGCCGTGTGCGCAAACTCTATGGCACCGCTCTGCACGCCGTTGCCAGAGGCGACGATTCCAGAGACGAGTCCCGTCCCGTTCGTTGTCACGCCGCCGTTCGCGTAGGTGATCGTCTTCGTGGCGACCGTGCCTGCCGGCGCCACAGTCACAGAGCAGATCGTGTAGCCCGTGTCCTGGTCCAACGTGGTGGTCCAGATGTAGTCCTTTGTCGAATCGGCGTCGGAAACCCCAATCTTGTCGAGTTCGGAAGCCGTAACGCCTGCCTTGCATGTAAACACGTGATACGTCCCCTCCGTCGACTTCCACGGAACGTTGAGAAGGCCGCACGTGGCTCCGACGCCGTTCACTTCCTCGACCACTATCGTGTCGCCGGCGTCAAGCTTCAGCACCGCGAATCCGCGCCCGTCGCCAAGCGTGAGCGTATCGACAGTCATCGTGTCCGGCGTCCCCTCGAGCGAGAGCGTGGCGCCGCCCTTGACGATGACGTTCTTGCCGAACACTACTTTGTTCGTGTCGACGAAGACGAGTTTGCCCTCGTCGATGCGCGTGTACGTCTGTTCGCCGACGAGTGAACGCCCGGCAAACTCGTTTCGCGCCCCGCCGTCCGTTTCCACGAGGCCGACCTTGAGTATGCCTGCGCCCTTCTTTATGAACAGTCCGTCGGCATCGCCCTTGTTATCGACCTTCACGCGCATAGTGACGTTGTCGAAGCCGGCCGTGTCGATCGCAAGGCCGTCCTCCCCCACGTAGACGCCCGACATTGTGTAGAGGAACGTGAGGCCGTTCTCCCACGGGACGATCGTGCCGCCGTTTCCGTAGAGAGTCGCCTTCTTGGCGTTGCCGCGGACATCGCAATAGTTCCATCCGCGGATCGTCCAGACGCGGCAGACGCCGCCGAGAAGCTCAAGTTCGCCGTCCACATTGCTGTCGCAGATGTTCACAGTGGCGCCGAGGTTCATCGTTCCGCCTGTCTGACGAAGCACGGAGTGGTACTTCTGGTCGCCGTCTCCGCCGTGCCCTAGACGGAGCATCCCGGCGCCACGCGTGCCGACGTTGAGCTCGCCGCCCTCGACGAGCATCATGGCGTTGCGGTTGTTACCGCGGATGTCGAGTCCGTCGCCGTTGCCGTTCATGCGGATGTTGACCGTGCCGCCAGTCATGCGGACCGTGTTCGTATAGTCCGTGCGCGGGACGACATCGTCGTTCTGCACGCCCTCGATGCGCATGTTGCGCGTCGTAATCGTGCCGCCAGCAATCGTGTAGGTCGACGAAGGCCCGCCGAGGAAATAGAGGTCGTTGGCCTCGCCGCCCGAATAACGCTCAAGCGAACCGCCCGTCATGTTGAAGTCGATCTTGCCGCCAGAGTTGTTGCCGAACATTATATTGCCGTCGTTGTTGCCGATCTTGAGGACGGCATCGTCCTTGAGGTCGAGACTGAACTCGGCTGTAGCGTTGTTAGCAATGTTGCCGCAGTTTATCTCGGCCGTAGCCGAGCCCTCGATCGTCATGTGCATCTTGCGCCCAGTGCCCTGAACGATGCCTGCGCTAGGCGCTCGGAAGAGGCCGCGGTCCTTGACCATCACGGTAAGGTTGCAGTTGTCGCCTTCGCCCATCGGGAACCACACGGGAGTATAGAACGAGCCGTCATCCTCGACGAGTATCTCGCCCGTGCCCGCGTTATGACCGAAGCTGACCTGCCTATACGAGACGAAGCTGCCGTGACCGCCGATGGAGAGAAGCCCCTGCCATCCGGCGCCGTCCGGGAAGTACACCGTGCCGCCGCTCGCCTCCGCGAGCTCGACTTCGCCGGTGCCGTCCACGCGGAGAATGCCCTTGTCCGAAGCCGTGTGCCCAAGCCAGATGTTGCCCTGCTCCACCGTCAGCTTGCCGCCCGAGACCTGCAACGTGGCATCGCCGCGCGAATTGTCGGCGCCCTTGTAGGTGTTGATCCTGATTCCATCGTAGATGTGGTGGTTTCCCCCCGTGACGAGCATCTTGGTTCCGCCTGACAAGGCTCTGAGGTGGACCTGCCTAAACGTCACATCGCCGCCGGCGAGTTCAACGACCGCGTTCTGCGACTCGGATGAATGGAACAGCACCGTGCTGTGTTGCGTCTGGTCGCCGCCTGGCGTAAAGGCGTTGTTGAAGGTTCCGCCCTCGAAGACAAGACGCGAGCCGTTCGTATCGTCTCGCAGGAAGCTGATCTTGCCGTCGGCTAACGAGAATCCGAAGTTGTCGTAAGCGCTATTGGCGTTGAGTCCCTCGATGTTGAAGATGTGGTCGCCCCTGACGATGCGCATGGCCTTGCCGTCCCGCCATCCCGTTCCGGCGTCGGACATCTGCAGCCAATACGCGCCAGTTGCGTCCAGCGTAACCTTCTGCCCGTCGAGGAGCTGATTGCCATCCACCTGTAGTCCGGCCTTGTCGACATACGGATTCTCGGCGGTGGAGGCGGGGACCTTTACCGTGTAGTCGCCCGAAAGCCCGGCGGATGTGAACAGCTTGACCTCGTTGTTTCCGGGGAATGAGCCGTTCCAGTTAAGCGGATCGCTGATGTCGGTCGAACCATTACTAGGAGCCCAGTTTACGTCAGCAAGCGCTGCCGAAGGAATAGCAACGGCGGAAATCAGCGCCACAAGATGTCTTGTTGAAAATCGCCTCCTCTGGAAACCATCACTTATGGGCGGACAAACTTTCGCGGACATTTCTGCGTTCATGTTACACTCCTTCTTGAAACTGTGCAGTCATTATACCACAACCCCGAAAACCACAGCGTCAAAAAAGCGCAAAAATCGCCGTGAAAATCGCGCAATGTTTGTCACGGCGACAGTTCGTATCTCCCCTCGCGGCTGTCGATGAGCGTCCGCTGGCCCGCGACCTCTGCGTCGAATATCGTGGCGGCGGCCTTGGGGTCGTAATGGACGATGATGCGGACGTCGTACGGCGCGTCGAGGCCGCGGACTCCGCCGACACGGTAGTTGCCGCCCTGGCCTGGACGCCTGAACGACGGATTCTCGACGTCGTCCACATAGCAGATCTCGCGCGTCTTGGGGTCGACCGTGAAAAGCAGGTCGGGCGACTTGCCGTCCACGCACCTGAAGCGGCACGTGAAGCGCTCCCCAGCGCGGACGGAGAACTTGACGGGCGGCGTTGGGGATTCAATCTCGGGAACCCACTTCAGGCCCAGCGCGCCGTCAGGGTAGTACACGACTTCGCGGAACACGAGCCATCCGCCCCATCCATGCTGGTGGAGAAGCCACCCCGAGTAGATGCGGCGGTCGTCCTTCCATTTCGTCACCATCGGCACACAGAGCCCCTCGTAAAGCGCGTCAGGCCTGTTCGACCAGTTCACGAACCCGCCCTTCGCGCCGTCGGGATTGTAGGCCATGCCGCTGAATCCCTGCAGCAGATAGCGGTGGCCGTGCCAGTCGAAGAGCGACGGGCAGTCGCCACGGAACGGCAGATTGTCGTCGAAGAGTTCCCAGTTCTTCAGGTCCTTCGAGCGGAAGATGCCCTTCACGCCGCCGTAGCTCGTCACAAGCTCGTATGTTCCGTCGGGGCGGTTGTAGACGCTCGGGTTCTGGGCGTCGTTGATCATCTCTCTTGACCAGGTGAAGTGGATCCCGTCGTCGCTGGTGGAGTATGTGCCGCCCATCGGATGCTCCTTCGACGGCGTGACGAACCTGTCCGTGTGCCACCCGAAGGCGAGCGCGAGCTTGCCGTCCTTGATGAACGGCGTTCCCGTGCCGACGCCCTGCCAGTCCTCTGTTATCGGCGCGGCAAGCGGCAGTTCCTCCCAGTGGACAAGGTCCCGGCTCCGCAAATGCGCGAACTGGTGGCGGCCTCCGCCGGCACCAGTCTGGTGGTGGCGCCGGTCGATCAGGTAGAACACGTGGATGGTGTCGCCGAACGTGCCTAACGCAACGTCTCCCGCCCACTGGTTGAAGCAGTCGGGCGTGTAGTACTGCACGGAGCGAGTAACGGGCCTCACGTCAGGCACCTTCGGCGCAGGCAGCGCCGGCGAGACGAACGACTCGCCGCCGACGCGCTGGGAATGGACGCGGGCTTCGTCGCTGTAGCGCCAGTCTATCGGGTGGCGCGGGACGGGAAACTCCTCGTCCCACTGCTCGTCGCCAACATCCATGCGCCAGCTCGGGGAGGCGTAGCGGAGCGTCACCATCACTTTCCCGCGGTTCTTGAGCGCGCCCAGGGGCACTCCAATGCGCCCGGCCTTGTCGCAGATCGTCGCCTCGAGAACCGGACACGATCCGTCCGGCAGCCGGAAATTGAGGTAGTTGCCGCGCTTGCGGTCGTAATCGTCGAGGCTCTTCTCCGTCCCTGCCATGCGCAGCACGAGGCGCGCGGGACCCATTGACCAGAGGACCTCTGGCCCCTTCACGCCGGAAAGGTCGACAGTCATCCGCGCGATGAAGCCGTCGCGCCTCAGCTGCTCCTCGCTCACAGTCACAGGACGGGAGCGCAATGCCGCCGCCGGCGTCTCGATTGACGCAGGCGCAAGGGCGGCAGGCGATATCGCCGCCCGGTACAGCTCGAACGCCTCGTCTGCATTCACCGACCCAGCATAGACCGAAACCTCGTCCATCCAGCCCTTGAACGGCACATCGTGCATAGTCCGCCCGACGAGGAACACTCCTTCCTGGACTGTCGCCGGCCTTTCCTCTGTCCCGAGCGGAAGTCCGTCGAGATACGCCGCCGTGCGGTTGCCGTCGTGCGAGAGCACAAGGTAGTGCCAGCGTCCGTTGCAGACGCCGTCAACGGGCATGTTCCAGTCAAGGCCATTCCAGTAGAGACGCACGGCGGACGCATCGTGAAGCCTGAGGGAGAACCCGCACGCGCGCTCCTTGCGCCCCCAGCTGATCCAGCCGCCGGACTTCGGGCATTCGGACGCGGCGCGAAACCAGAATGCCGCTGTAAACGGCGACGCTCCCGTTCCAAGCCCCTTCGGGAACGAAGTTGCCTCAAGCCAGCTCGATCCGTCGAAGTAGACGCACCCGCCTTTCACGCCCCTTGGGTCGAAAACCGGCCTGCCCTTCGCCTCGAATACGACCTTTGCGGAACCTTCGTCGCGCGAAAGCGCATCGCGTGTGTCGAACGAAAGGCGCACAACAGGCTGTAGGTCGGCAGCGGACGCCGGAGCGGCGAAGACGACTGCAAGCGCAGCAAACGCAATGATCTTAATGCATATCATTTTCCTGTTTCCTTTCCATTTGAAATTGTATTTTTGCCAGATGCCGTCCGATCAGTCGACAGCCGCTCAACCATTTCCGCAGCGAGCAGTATCTGCCGCGGCGGGAGGTCTGGGTGGAGTATCCGCTCGACCAACGTGCGGATCGCCACCCTGCCGATGTCGTCGCAGGGCTGGCGGAAGGTTGTGAGCGGGACCTTTGCGCTCTTGGCAAAGGCTATATCGTCGAATCCTGACACCATCACGTCGTCGGGTACGCTGAAACCGACCTCGTCGAGTGTGCGCTCAACAAACGCCGCAGTGCAGTCGTTGCCGCAAACTATGGCGTCCGGCGGATTTCGCCCACGCATCAGTCGGACGAGCGCGTTCGCATCGTCGAAGTCAATCTCCACCGCATTGCGGCGGCCCCAGCCGATCCCGCCGTCGATTGCAGCCTGCGCCACCCCGTTGATGCGTCGCGCGACGGTCGGCGCCGAATTCCGGAAGGCGACAAACGCGATCCGCCTGGCACCGCACTTGACCATGTGTTCGCAGGCCATGTAGCCGACGAGGAAATTGTCGATACCAACGAGGTCGTAACCACTCCTGCCAGGCGAGGGCACGACGTCGCGGTCGATCAGCACCACGGGGACGTTTATCGCCTTGAGGACGGACAGCATCTCCGCGGTAGTCTCGTCCTTGCCGGAAACGAGTTCGATGGGCTCCATGACAACCCCCGCGACATGGTCCTCGGCACAGCGCCTCGCAAAGGCGACGGCGTTCGCCTTGCGCTCATCAGCGGTACCGTTGAGGGCGTCCTGGAAGATCACCTCGTATCCGAGTCTCACCACCTCTCGGCGAATCGCCCTGCAGATCGGGTCGAAGATCTCCCCCATCCCACGGTCGGGCACAATGATGCCTATCGAGCCCTTCACCTTAGCGAGAGGCGTCACATAGGAGCCGCTCCCCGACATGGATCGGAGAATGCCGTCCTGCTTCAAATCGGAAAGCGCCTGTGTGACAGTCGAGCGCGCAACGCCAAAGCGACGCATCAGCATGTGCTCGGAAGGGAATCTGGAACCGACTGCGTATTTGCCGAGCAGAATCTCGTGGCGGAGCGTCTCGGCGATCGACGCGCGCTTTGTGCGGTTCAGCGCGGCCTGCGGGGAAATGCGCTCGAGCGCGTTGAGCGCCGCGCCCCAAGCCGCCATCTCATCCACTTCCGGAACGATGCATTTCGTGTGGAAACGCCTTTCCACCGCCTTGACGAGGCACGGATTCTTCCTGATCGCGTTGCCAATCCCGACGACCGCCTTCACGTCATGCGGATTGGTTCCGACTGCTATGTCGTCGACAATCGCCGCAACGCACTCCGCGATGCGCACGTCGCTCTCCGCCTCGTCGTTGAGGCGTTTCCATGAAATACCCAGGGACTCGCGCAGCCTCGCTAGCGCGGCGCCGCCAAGATGCGACGCCCGGCAGACAAGCGACTTCCCGTCCCTGAAAGGCCGCCTCTCAAGACCGGCAGCAAGCGGGTCAGCATCCGCACCGTCCGAACACACACGAGAGAGCTGTCCACTGGTGCCGATGTTGACTACCGCCGCGCCGCTCTTCAGCCGCTCGACCGCAAGCACACCCGCCTGGTTGTCGCCAAGCATGAGCGCCTCGTCGGCATCCGGAATCCACTTCGCAAACTTCCGCAGCCCTTTCTCGCTCCCCATCGACGCGCGGAAAGTGGCGTCGACTACACACCGTCCGGTCCTGCGCGCAATGACGTACCCCGGGATCGTGAGCGCGCGGTAGACGCCCTTGACCCCGCGCCTGCGCCAGTCCTCCATGATGCCGCATCCGAGCTGCGGCGGCGCCGCGCGCCGATCACGCCAGGTGACGAACGGCGTGAGTGGATGCAGATCGCGGTCCACCGCCACAAGCCCATGCATCTGCCCCGTCCATCCGACGCCCGCGACTTCACGCCCAGACGCGCGGACAAACTCCTCCGCGGACCCGATGAGGCACTCCGTCGTCTCGCGTATCGCCTCGGGGTCCTGCTCGTGGCGTCCGTCGTCCGTAGGCTCGCACGCGGACGGGTTCGCCTCGGAAAGGCACTTCAGAATGCGCCCGCGTTCGTCGACCGCCACGACCGCAATCGACGATGTGCCGATGTCTACGCCCAGAAATGCCGTTGGGCCGTACTTCATCCGACCTCCTCAAGCCTGGTACCGCGTGTCTCGCGGACCACAAAAACGGCCCACAGAAGATGGAGGACCATCATCGCGCCGAAGAATCCGAATATCGACGAAGGCGCAAAGCGCTCGGCGGCGACGGGGAAGAACAGCGCCACAAGCGCCGCGAACACCCAGTGCGTCGTCGCACCGACCGCCTGTCCACGCGCGCGGAAGCGCTGCGGGAACGACTCGCTTATGAGCACCCAGATGACGGTACCCTGTCCGACGGCGTGGGCGGCCATGAAGAGAAATATCATAGCCGCCGCGAGCGGGCCAAGGCCGAACGCGAATGCAGCCGACGCCGCGAAAAGCGACACGAGGTAACCAATCCCGCCGACGACGAGGAGCGTACGGCGTCCAACCCTGTCGATGAGCCACATCCCGGTGAACGTCGCGGCAAGGTTGAGCGCACCGAGCCCGAACGTGGATAGGAACTGTGCGTCGCGCTCGAAGCCGGCCATGCCGAAAATACGCGGCGCAAAGTAGTTGACGGCGTTGCATCCGCTGAGCTGGTTGAAGAACGCCACACAGAACGCGATCATGATCGGACGCAGGTTCGCGCGCGACCAGAAGCCGGACGTGTCCGCTGACGCGGCAGACGCTCCGGACGCCTTCGCCGCAAGCCAGCGCGGCGACTCCGCCAGAAACGGGACGAGCGCCACGAAAAGCACGGCGGGGACGCACTCCGCACCGAGCATCCAGCGCCAGGCACTCTCGCCCATGTCCTTAAGCAGCAGGTTCGACACAAGCGAAGCCATCACACCGAAGACGATGTTGAACTGGAATAGCGCCGTTAGTCGGCCGCGTCTTTCCGCCGGCGAAATCTCGGCGATGTAGACAGGCGCGGCGATGGTAGATATCCCCACCCCGAGCCCACCGACGAGCCGCGCGGCCATCAGCGAAACAGGGCCGGACGCCAAAGCGCTCCACAGCGCGGAGACGAAATACAGAATCCCCACCGCGCACAGAGTGAGCCGCCGCCCGAAGCGGTCTGCGATCCTGCCGCCGACAAGCGCTCCTACGACCGTCCCCCAGAGGGCCGAGCTCACGACCCAGCCGTGCATTGCGCCGGAAAGGTTCCAGATGCGCTGTATGTCCTGCTCTGCGCCGTTTATGACGATTGTGTCAAAACCGAAGAGGAACCCTCCGAGCGCGGCGACGATTGCATAAAACCAGATTTTGTCTTTCATGCCGCCATTATAGCAGTTTCCAACCGCGCTGAAAAGACGTCTACCACAAAGCTGTCTGGTCAACTATACAGCATAAATACGACGATGGTGCGTTTTTCTGGCTCTTCTCATTTTCGCAAAGGAAGGAAGCGGTAAGTTTCTCCGGCCTGCGTCTCGAAAGCAATCGTCCGCTCCTCGGGATGGTCCGGCGCCGTGGCGAGCTTCGCCGCAACTGGACGGACATTTGGCGAGGACGGGTTCGTCGCGACCACCTTCGTCTCGGGCCAAGGACAGACAACCGTGAGCGTCCCGCCCGCGGTACTTGTCACCGACAGTTCGGAAACACGCCGCGTCGCGCCGTCGTACGCGCCGCTCACGAGGAACGCGCCCGGAACGCGCAGGTCGCGGAAGCTAGCACTCCTGTCGGCGAGCCAGGACGGGAATGCCTTTACGACGCCCTTGTGCGACTGCACCAGCATCGAGTGCACTGCCTCCGCCGCGCCTGCCTTCTCAAGACCGTGGCAGGTGTCGTCGAGCGTGCCGTTAGCCTGCCTGATGCGCCTGATGGTCTCGGCAAGCTTGGTCACGACGTGTTCGGGCTCGTAGCGCAGCATCAGCGCCTGCGTGTACAACTCTGGGAAGGCGTTGATCTGCCACCATGTATTCGCACGGTCTACGGGACGGATCGTGTCCTGCCATAGGCGGATAACCTCCGGCGGGGAGAAGTAGCCGAAGCCGAATCCGGGGAACACAGGCTCGAGGGTCAGCCTGTTTGGCGCGTCCGCGTACTTCGCCCATGCGCCGCCGCGGTATATCTCGGTGCACATGGCGACGACTTCACGGCCGTCGACTTCTATCGTCGAATACGGCGCGAGCTTCGCGTCGAGTTCCTTCCACGCGGCGCGCAGCTCGGGGTCGACGCGGAATTTCTCGCTCGCCATTATCGCGTACTTAAGGCAGAGGCGGTACATGCCGATCTCGCCTACGGAGTTCTTCGCCCAGCTCCCCTCGTTTACGCCGGCGTATATCGTGTAGACGCCCTTCGGCTCCTCCACGACCCACTTCGAGAGGAACGCCAGCACCGGCTTCACGAGCGGATACAGCCTTTCGCGCAGGAATTGCTCGTCGCGCGTGGCCTCGTAGTACTGCACGAACGGCACTACGCAGAAAGAAGCGTTGACCGTCTGGTTGTGGTAGCTGCGGTCGAGCGTCATCCCCCACGGGCCGATCCCAACCGGGAAGAGAACTCCGCCCGAAATGCCCTTCTCCCTGTCGATTGATCCGTCCTTAAATTTGCGTTCCAGGAACTCCTGCACGAACGGACGCTTGTCCGAGAACCTCGCGAACGCGGCTGCATCAGAGGCGCCGTACGGTAGGAATTCCTCGATCGCCTTCACAGCCGGTAGCAGAAGCTCTGGGTGGTTCATCGTCGCCACGCCGTAGTATGACGCAATGAAGTTGTAGTTGAGGTGGTAGTCGGAGTGCCACGCCGGATGGTCGTGCGTATGCCAGATGCCGTAGAGTCCAGACGCGACCTTGTCGCCTCGCAGCGAGCTGCCAAGCATGTAGCGCGAGTGGTCGTAGTACTCCTGTATTGTCTTGAGGCGGTCGTCGGACGCGTCCAGCGAAACAGATGACGCCGCATAGAACGCCTTCCACCAATCCGCGTGCCCCTTCACCAACGCCGCAAGGCGCGTCTTGTCCGATGCCTTGTCGAGCAGCGCCTTGGCCTCGTCGGTCGGATCCGACCCGGCCAGACGCCCGAGATGGTCGAAAGTCCGCCCGCCGCCACCGACTGCCGTGAGGACAACAACCGACTTGCCAGCAGGAAGCGTGAACAGTATCTCGGACGACGAATCTGCGGCATTGGTTCCCGAAACGGCCGCTCCCAGAACGCGTACGGCGAGAGCGGCCCGCGTGGTGAATGAGCGCGGGTCATCCTTCCTGCTGCGCGGAAGCTCGCGCGCCACGGACGCACATTCGTCCCACGCCGAGGCAGTCGCCCGCCATCCGTTCTCGTTTCTGGACCAGAGGCGCACGCGTAGCGGAACGTCGTTCCCGGCCTTCGACGTCAGCTTCGTCACAAGTATGTTTTCGTCCGCCATGAGGCGCGTGTCCATCGCCACCGGGGCGCCGTCGAGCTCCATCTCCGTCAGTATGCGTGCGCGTTCGATGTCCTGGACTTCGTGGAAGCGCTTCGTCGGCTTCGCCAGCTTCGCTCGGAGCGCGCTGTCATCGAGCGCCGAGTCGTACAGCTCCACCTGGCATATCCGCGCGCGCGGATTGCGGCGCGAGTCGTCGGTCGTCTCCTGCGTGCCCTGCGTCACGTCGAGCCGCACGAATCGCGCGGTCACGCGTTCGCCCAGCGTCACGTCGGTGACGGGCCTGTCGTTGTCGGACGTCTCGTATATCTTCCGCCAGGAATCGTCCTGCTTCGTCTTCACCGACAGCGTGAACGCGCGCGTGACAGTCGAGGGGTGCGAACCGAACGCCGAGCTGTGGCGGACCACGAACCTGTCGAATGACTTTGCCGCCTGCAGGTCGAGCTCGAGCCACTGCGGGTTCCCTATCGCGCTTACCCATCCCTCGTACGCGCCCTCGGCCTTGCCGTTGACGGCGCGGTCAGGGGAAAAGCGCTCGTGAACTGTCTTCGCCTTTGCCGTGGCGCCGCGAGAGAGCGACATCCCAGAGCGGTCTTCGTCCTTCTGCGGGCCGATGCTCACGCCGCCTATCGGTGCGGGGGAATCGAGATAACCCCAGAAGTCGCCCTTGGAGAACCAGAATTCCTTGTGGAACTCGTTCCCGCCAGAGGTTACTCCGACATCTCCGTTTCCGAGCAGTGCCGTGTGCGGAATCCGGCGCGAGACCAGCCCCTCGTAGTCGGGCACCGTCCACTCATACGCCCCGAACAGCGAGGCGGCGGAGAAAACAAGCCCAAGAGACAGTAAAGGCGTCCTCCTCTGATTCATGTTACTTGACGAGGATGACAAAGCCCCTGTTCTGGTCCACCACGCGCCCGCCGTTCACGCATGTCACGGTCACATCATCGCCGATCTGCGCCTTGCGAACGACCCATCTGCCGCCATCCACAACAACCGTGCCAGAACCTGTGATAGTACCCGAGAAAGGCTCTTCCTGTGTGCTGCCGGCAATCGTGAGGACGCCTCCGTTGGAAAGCGTCACCGCACCCGCTCCCGAAAGTCCGCCAACGGTTTCGGAAACGCCGTCGAGCGACAGCGAGCCGTCTGCGCCGAGCTGGAGCTCCGTGTCGTCCGCAAGGGAGTCCTTCGCGAGATTCGAGAATGTCGTTGAGAAGATAAGCGAGTTCCGGTCGAGCGGCAGGTCCGTGCGGTCCGACTGTGAGTCGACAAGCGTCCACGCGTTTCCGTCGTCCGACACCTCGAACAACCAGCTCACGGGATCGCGGCCGGTGCCGTCGTTCCCCGAATAGAATCCGTAGCCGTCGAACTCCATCTCCTCGCCGATGTCGATCGTGAAGGTGACGGCCCGCGTACCGGACCCCACGTTTATGAAGGCCTTGCTGTTGATGTTGTTGTCGACAAGCGCGTTCACCTGCATGTCGCCATTGCCCGATGCAACGCATGTCGCCTTCAACGTGTTGTAGCTCAGGGGTTCGCCGTTCCTGAAGAGGACGATTTCGCTCATCTGAGGCCCCTGATTCGAATACTGCGCATCTGGACGGACGGCGAGAGACGTGAAGCGGCAATAGCGACACTTCTGCATGGTCGAAAGGGAGACGAGCCCGTTCATGGCTACGCCATCGAACGCAATGGGCGCGTTGCCACCTATAGTTCCTGTGAATGCGGCGCTTCCGCCAATCGTCAGGTCACAGTCCTCCGCTGTCACGCGGCCCGCGATCTCGCCTGCCGTCACTTCAACAGACGAGGTTGCGACAAGCGGGAACGTCTCAGTATATGCGTTTCGATCAAGCGGATCACCGTCTCCGCGGTAGGCCGAGACTTCGTGGAGCTTAATCCAGTTCACTCCGTCGGTGGAAATCTCGAACCGCCAGGAGTACGGGTCTCGTCCAGGAGCGTCGTTGCCCGCCTTGAAGCGGTAGGCACCGAACTGCTGCTCTGACCCGAGGTCGACGGTGAACACCACCGGCGTGGTTCCTGAGTCGATCCTGTAGAAGCACTTGTTGCCGTCCTGAACGTTGTTGTCGATGAGTCCGGCGAGGTTCGGCGTCTCGACCGGATCCGGGGATGCCGTTATCGAGGCCCCGGAATACGTCAGCACCTGGCTGCCGTTCAGGAGCTGGATTTCGCACATCTGCGGCCCCTGTCCGGAGAAGTCGGTGTTTGGGCGCGTCTCGAGGACAGTGAACCGGTAGTATCGGGCCGAGACCGTATTGGGAGACGTGAATGTGAACGCAGCGTCCTCAGGGACGTCGAGCGTCAGGTCCGCGAGGTTGGCCGCGCCTGTCATGAACGCCCCGCTTCCCGAAAAGTGGTAGCCAGAGAGAGTCAGCGGCGCAAGTCCGGTGTAGGTCAGCGACCCTCCGTCGAAGAGAATGTCCTTGCCTGGAAGCTCGTCCTCTGACGAGAACTCGACGTCGCTCGCAGGCGAGTAGACAACCCCCTCTCCGACAGCCGTGGCGTTGTAGTCAGCGTCACCCATTCCCACAATGAGGGAACTCGAGGCGAAGGACTTCCGGTAGATTTCGGCGTTGCGCATCTCGGCCGAATTCCAGTCCAGCTCCTCGTATCCGCAGTAGATGACCTCCTCGAGGAGAAGCCATTTCTCGCCGTCCTCCGAATACTCCATCCTCCACGAGCGCGGGTCTCGGCACGGCATGTCGTCGCGCGACCACCAAGAATAGCCGTCAAACGTCACTGCCTCTGGCATCTCTATTTCGATCGGCGTGACTATCGCCGTGTCGAAGAACAACGCCGAGTTGTCGTCGACGAGTAAGCTCTGCACGGCTGAGTCGTACTGCTCGTTCTTCGACGCGTTCTGGCTGTGGAGAGAAACACGTGTCCCCGCCGGATATGCGATCCTCTCTCCATCTCTGAGGAGGTTAAACTTGGAAAGCGCCCACCCGTAGCCGACGCTGCCGCCGACATTCGACTGTCCGCGGTCGCGTATCACAGTGAAACGCACATGCCTGGCCGTCCGCGCCGCTGTGTCGCGAGCAGTCCCACCGTTGGCCACGCCCGAAAAAGAGACCTTGCCGTATCCGTCTGCCGTGCCCGTGAACACGCTAGTCCCAGAAAGAACCGCCTCTGCGTCGACAAGGTGCAGCCCGCCCGCGATTCCTGCGCCAGCAAGCTCAACCGTCGAATCCACGAGCGAAAGCGTCGTTCCCAGCGGAACGTCCACGCGGCACGTCCCCGAGAAGAACGGCCTGCGTCCGAAAATGGGGAACGTGTCAGAGGGGTAGAACCTAACCAGAGGATCGGAATGCCTGTACTCCGATACCGAATCGACCAGCGTCCAGTTCACGCCGTCGTCCGAAACATCGATGTTCCATGTATACGGATCGCGTCCCGACTGGTCCGCCGCAAACCAGCGGTACGAATCGAACTCCTTGGCCTCGCCCAGGTCGAACACGATGTAGTACTCGGTGTTGCCTGCATTGAGAAACGACTTGTTGCCGGAGTTTAGGTTCTCGTCGATGAATCCGCGGCACGCGGATGCGTCGAACGAATTCCCAGACAGGGTCGTGGCGGTGCAGCTGACGCCGGACCACGACAGCACCTCGCCGTTCGAGATCAGCTGGAACTCGATCATGGCAACGCCGCTTCCGGACCACGACTCGTTGGGGCGAGTCGCGAGGGAGGTGAAACGGACGTAGCGTTTCTTGAGCGACCGTACCGACTTCAGCTCCAGCGTCCCGCCGGAGGCTGCGATCGATGCACCGGAGAAATCAAGCGCGGCTCCGGTCATGTTAACAACGCGGCCATAGCCCGAGATGCTCCCCGTGAATGTTCCGGCCGAGTCAAACCGTAGCGTGCCGCCGGAAAGCTCGTAGTCTGCGGTGAAATCGGCGACTACGGCATCAATTCCGCTTGGAACCGATACAGCCGCGCATGCCGCAACGACGAACGCAAACGCAGCAACGGACAATGTCATTCGCTTCATGTGCAATCCTCCTATCCTTTTCATTGTTGTGATCACTGCAGTCCCATGCAGACAACACATTGCCACATGACGCCGCATAAGTTGATTTTATTATACCACAAACGCACAACCCGCAACGGGATTTCAGCGCGAAAATGACCGTGAAAGTCGCGCAATAAGCCCTATGCCTTCACACCGCCCCTCCAACACGCAGCATCGGCCGCTATAGCTAGTAGAGCATCAATGAAAGATTAGCTCTAAAATGCGCGCCGGACTGGTCTGCCACTAGGGGACTATTCGCCGAAAAGCTGCACCCAGTCGAGCAGCACTGCGTCGCCGAGCCCCTCGAAACGGAGCGACTTGCCTATCTTGAGTCCGTCGAGCGGAACGTCGTGCGTCACGAACGTCGCCCAGCCGTGCGACTTCGGCAGGCGCACCTCGCGCCCGTTCACCGAAACGCGTGCGTCGCGGATGGCCGAATAGCAAACGCGCAGCGTCTTTGCACCCTTCGCCTCGCCGTCCGCTAGGCTAAACGCGACGCTCGTCCCTTTCGCGCCAAAGCCATGTACCGCATGCACGCCGGATGCGCGCGCCTCGTATTCAGACCGCACGCCCTTTCCTGAGAGCGTTGCGGCCTCAGCCTCATGAACCTTGACGCCCTTCGCCTGGTTAACGACCGCCACGCAATTAGTGTCAGGATCGTATCCCGGCGCGTACGGCTCGGTGGCAGGAAGCGCAAGTGCCTTCGTCCCGCGCGTCACGCCGCTTTCGTTGAACGAGTCGACGGTGTACCAGTAGTCCACGCCCCGGTTGAGCGAGTTCATTATCACGCATGGGCGCGTGAACACCTGGAAGTGCGTGTGGAGCTTGTCGGGGGCTGTGCCGTAGCGCACTATGTACCCCTGCGCGTCCTCCACGACCGGCCACTCGATCCCGACGGTACGGTTGTTGTCCTCGCGGCGGTCTGCGAGCGTACGCGAAAGGTCCACCGGAGCGGGCGGCCTTCCGTTGCCCTCGCCGAATACGCGCAGCCCGCAAACGGCGAGCCTGTCGCGCCCTGGAACAGGGCCCTTGTTCGTCAGCCGCACGTAGCGCGCGCCGACCTTCTCAGCGAACTCGACGTATGCATGCTGCCTGTTGTCTGTCGCCTTGCTGCGGTCCACGAGCGTATACCAGCGATTGCCGTCCAGCGAACCCTCCACCACGTAGCGGTAGGCGCACACCTCGCGCCCGCCTTCCTGTTCCTTCACGTCCACGAAGTTGATCTGCACCGACCACACGCCGTATATCGCGCCGAGGTCGACCTGCAGCCATTCGCCTTCGTTCTCCGTGTCGGCCGTCCAGTGGTCCGTCATGCTCTCGTTGAATGCAAGCCTCGCGGCGCCGGAGTTGGACGACGCAGTGGCCTTCTTTCCGTATGAGAGGAGCTGCCAGTTCGGGCCCGTCTCGCGGAACGGGTCCTTTGAGCGCCCCGGCACGAAGAACGGACGGTCGCTCATCACCGTGTTCGTGTAGAGGTCGCCCTTTTCGTCGAACTCGGCTGGCACGAGCACCAGCCGCCGGTTGAAGCCGCGGACGCGGCACGTGTCGATCTTCCACCACCTGCCCTGGAGGTCCTTGAAGAGAGCGCCATGTCCCGCGCCCTGCGTGAAGCCAGTGTTCTTCCATACGACAGGGCTGTTCCTACAGAAAACGAACGGGCCCATCGGGTCGTCGGCGACGAAGCAGTTGTCGCAGTAGCTCGCCACGGCCGTTCCCGGAACGGCGCACGTGAGGTAGTAGCGCCCGTTGTACTTGACCGGCCACGGGCCTTCCATCGTGTCCTTGTCGCTGTAGCGCGTGTTGTTGTCGCCGTTCACCTCGTAGCCGCGGTTCTCCATGTCCGGCCACGCGCAGTCGTACGGACCGTCGACCTTCTTCATGTTCTGCCGCGGGTCGAGCTTGAGCACCTCTATCGGGTTTCGGTGCGAAAGGCCGCGGTAGAGATAGACATAGCCGTCGCCACCTTCCGCAGGGTCGTTGTAGAACATGCCGGGGTCCATCCACCCGTCGGGCTTGCCCACGAGTTCCCATTTGGCTGGATCGGACGGGTCCTTCGTCTTCAGCATCTTCCCGCCCTCGGAGTGGCAGAGGTACAGCGTGTCGCTGACAACCGCCGTCGCTGGTGCGTAGCGCTTGAACTCGCGGAGGACGTCGTCCTTCTCCACATCGACCTGAATGAAGTCCCACTTCGCGAGGTCGTCCGAGACCCAGTATCCCTCGCCGTGCGACGCAAAAAGCCAGTAGCGCCCCATGAAGACGGCTATTGCGGGATCTGCGCACTCGATGAAGAGGCCGTCGATGGAGCCGTTCGGCTTCACCTTCCTGCGCTGGATCATGTACGAGAGGTCGAGCGGGTTGCACGTTGTGCGCGGCTTCGGGTTCTCGACCGCGCGGGTGTTCCACACACGGCGGTCCTTCTCGACGATGCGAGCGTTGCGCACCTCCAGCGTCACGCCCGTCTGCTCCGCCATCTTCGGGATGTCGTTGAAATCGAATATCTCGATGCGTCCGAGCTTCGACACGCCCGGCTCCATGTCGTCGAGCGGGAAACTCAGCGGCATCCACTCGCCGGCGCGGCGATCCGAGTCAGGGACTCCGACCTGCACTGGCGACTTGGCGATCTCGCACACCCTGCGCCCTGCGGAGTCGAATAGCCTCAGCCTACCGTTGCGGTAGTACTTGAGCGAATCGGGGCCGGTCTTGCCGTCGTGCCTGGTGACGCGCAAATAGGCGCGGACCTCCAGGTCTGCACCGCTGCGTCCCTTCACGTCCACGCGCCGTATGGCGTCGAGTGTTACATTCAGGTCGCCGTCAAGCGCGCGCTCGGCGCGCGCGACGTCTCCCTGCGGCTGGAAAGCGCCAACTACCCTCTCCGACGCCGCACACGTCACACACGTGACCACTGCGGCAGATGCCAGTAATGCGATCTTCATTGGACGGTGGCTATGAAATAGGTGTTCTGGACGAGGCGGAGTGCGCCGTTCTTGACCTGGAGCATCCACCTGCGCGGAAGCGCCGTGTCGGCGCTACTTCCCGACCACCTTCTTGAAGTACGGACGAACTGCGGCGTCCCAGATGAGGTAGCCGTCGTGGTTCGGATGCAAGAGGTCAGGCATGAGCGAGCGCGGCAGCACCTTGTCTGGGCCGGGCTCGAGGAACTTGTCGTTGAAGTCGCACCAGATCACCTTCTCGCCGTCGGCATAGCCCTTGATGATCTCGTTCGTCTTCTCGTTCTTGACGCGGTGTCCGTTCTTCGCGTTCTCCGCGCGCGGGAAGATCGGCAGAAGCAGCATCTTGGCCTCCGGCTGCTTCTCGCGGCAGATGTCGATGATGCGCTTGATGCCGAGCGCAACATCCTCAGCCTTGTCGTTTCCGTTGTTCGTGCCTATCATGAGCATGAACATCTTCGTCTTGTAGCCCTCCAGCTCGCCGTTCTGAAAGCGCCAGATGAGGTGCTCCGTGCGGTCGCCGCTGTGTCCGAGGTTGAGTATCTTGTAGTCCTCGCAGAGCTTCTTGTAGACCTCGCGTCCGTTGCCCTCCCAGCCGTGCGTGATCGAGTCGCCCAGGAACACGACGTCGAACGTACCGCCCCTGTTGTTCATCGCGTGGCGCCTGCGGTCGGTCATTCGCCCCACGTACTCAGGCAGGCGGCGGCCGGTGGCGCGCGCAGCCGGAGGAAGGTCGGAGTCGGAGCCCGTGAGCAGGCGGTTGATGACTGGCAGCACGGCCCTCACCCATATCTTCTGGCCCTTCGCGTTGGGGTGCAGGAAGTCCGGCATGACATCCTTGGAGAGCGTGCCGTCAGGCTCCGTGAGGAAGTCGTTGAAGTCGCACAGAAACACCGTCTGCCCATCCGCGAGCTGCTTGATCGACTCGTTGACGATCTCGTTGCGCACGCGCTTCTCGTCGGTGGGCTTCTCGCCGCGCGGGAAGATCGGGTGCAGGATTATCTTCGCCTGCGGCTGCTTCTGGCGGATGCGGCGGACAATCTCGTTGATGCCTACGATAGTGTCCACCGGAGTCTCGTCGGCGCGAGAGCGGTGGCCGGTGTTGTTCGTGCCGATCATGAGCACGATCACCTTCGCCTTGTAGCCGTCAAGCTCGCCGTGGTCGAGACGCCACAGGACATGTTCCGTACGGTCGCCGCTGAAGCCGAGGTTGAGCGCGTTGTACGGCGCAACCGCGAGCTTCGTCTTCCACGCTTCGCTTCCTTCGAGCCCGTGGACTATAGAGTCGCCGATGAACACGAC
>Ga0310786_10004433_pt1 | contig 19576 bp, 7 predicted proteins | sample AusTroGonzalo_MG_FD_203881 | JGI IMG/M metagenome (GOLD analysis project Ga0310786, IMG submission 203881) | Bovine rumen microbial communities from tropical cattle in Woodstock, Queensland, Australia - Gonzalo_03 (v2) (version 2) | ecosystem: Host-associated > Mammals > Digestive system >... | reverse complement strand
GTAACCGTATCATGGACATCATGGATTACCATATTGTAATAGGTGATGTTGAAAACCCGACCGTAAAGGATGGAGACTATTCATATTTCAGGACCAAGGGTAATGGTATGATCAAGTTCAAGACAGGTGCTACAAAAGCTGATATGGATGTCCAGGGCGGATGGCAGATTGAGAATGCAGGTGAGGATGACAACATAATGAGACCTGTAAGGATCGTTGACCGTGTTGACCTCTCCAAGACCTCAATGTCTGAAGGTAACGGACGTACCTATATAATAGACCGTCCGCTTATGCCGGCCAGAAGGTCTGTATATGATGTCCTGTCTGACAGTGTAAACTATCCTGAATTCCTCTCTTTCTTCCATCTGATGTGGCAATCGGGTATATTCTCCGATAAGTCCAATACAAATGAGATTGGTTCTTTCAGGAACATTTCAACTTTCAACACATATCACTACACTGTATATGTTCCCAAGAATGCCGGTATCGATGCCCTTTTGGCCAGCAAGGCTCTTATGCTTCCTACAGAACTTAATGAAATCGTTACCGAGTATGATGCTGTCAAGAATGCAATAGCAGAAGACTATGATGGTGATCCCGATCCGGTTAAGAAGGACAGCGCAGTTACCAGAGCGTACAGGGATTCACTCATTGAGCTTTCGTTCCAGCTGTTCGGTGTCCGCGATACCGCCGGAGCAGAGATTGCAGTCGCTGCACGTAAGACCGGTGAGAGCGACAATGAGTACAATGCCCGTCGCGGTGCCCGTTATTTCACATCTTTGAAACTGGAGCAGTTGAGGAACTTTGTGAAATACCACATACAGGACAACTCTGTATATATCGGTGCGGATTTCAATCCCGGTATTGATGATAACACAGGCACTATGGCAGAGAAGGCCGAGTATGAAACCGCTTTCATGAATGCCAGCCAGCAGTTTGTCAAACTCAAGGTTAAGGGCGGCGAAGACATTCTGATCTATGACAAGAACAATCATGTACGTCAGGTTCAGGAGACTTCGAGCGCAACAGGTAAACCTTATTATAATATAATGTGCCGTGAGTATGAGATCAAACCGTTCTCAAGTAACGGAACTCTTTCATCAGATGGCTCGAATTATGTAGATTTCTCGATAGAGACTTCATCGTATGCGGTTGTTCATCTGATTGATGAACCGTTGTGTAACGGTGACGTGATTTTCTAATCAGCAAACATATAGAATAATGAAATATACAAACAGATTATTGAAAGGGGCTTTGGCCATAGTAATGGTCACCCTGCCCGGTTTGCTACAGGCACAGAAGGCCGGTGATGTCATCAGTGGTGTCATTGAGGACAGCGATGGCCCTATGATGATGGTGAACGTAACTGAGAGGGATGCTGCCGACCGTATTCAGGCATACGCCATTACCGATATGGAGGGTAACTTCTCTTTCCGTCTGGTCAATCCTAATGACAGACTTCAGGTTACATATGTAGGTTATGAGACGGTAGATATACCTATCACCAAGACTTACTTTGAGATTACGATGAAGGAAGCCGGTGAGATTCCTCAGGTTGATATCACCGCTGACCGCGTACAGGAGACATCGGGTCTTCCCATTCCTCTGCGCGAGGCATCAAGCGTGGTACAGACCATCAATATGGAGGACTTTGAGTCTCTGGGTATAACCACAGTCGATGAGGCTCTTCAGGGTCAGGTTGCCGGACTTGACATCGTGTTTGACTCGGGTGACCTTGGCTCACGTTCTACGATGCGTCTGCGTGGTCAGTCAACCCTTACCGGTGATGGTAACCCGTTGATTGTAATTGACGGTAACATCCTTTCCATAGATGCCAATACTGAAAACATGGTGGTTGACAAGATCAACGAGATGGGTGGTATCCTGGCAGGTAACTCTCCCGAGCAGGACCGTCTGGCTGAGTTGTTGAGCATCAACCCGTCCGATATCGCATCCATTTCGTTCCTTAAGGATGCCGCTGCAACGGCCATCTGGGGTATGCGTGGTGCAAACGGTGTAATGGAGATCAAGACCAAGCGTGGTCAGCGTGGTCAGACCCGAGTAAACTACTCATACCGTCTGAACGCTAACTTCCAGCCTGAGGGTTACAAGTACCTTAACGGTGACCAGTACACCATGTTTGTCAAGGAGGCTCTCTTCAACCCGCATCTGGATGATGCTATAGGCAGTGCCCAGAACATTCCTCAGATCAACTATGTGTCATACCCCACTTTCCGTGATGCCGAAATGTGGAATGACAACACAGACTGGGTAGAGGCCGTAAAGAGAGTGGGTATATCACACTCACACAACCTGTCAGTATCGGGTGGCGGTGAAAAGGCAAACTTCCGTATATCGGCCGGTTTCGATGATGAGACAGGTACGGTGCTCGGACAGAAGATGAACCGTTTCACCACACGTGTAAACTTTGACTACTTCATTTCAGAGCGCATTAAGGTTTCTACAAACTTCTCCATGTCTTACTCCAACAACCGCCGCAGCGGTAGCACTGCCGTAAGTACAGCACAGGAGATGATGCCTAACCTGGCTATCTATTATGAGGATCCTTATACAGGCAAGTCTACCGGAGAGTACTACCTGATGCCAACTTCGACATCAAACAGACTTCCCGAACAGACCAACCCCTTGCTTGAGGCAGAGGAGAAGGAGAGCCTGAGCCTGAGCCTTAACGTGAATCCGGATTTCCGTCTCACATATAACCTGCTGGGACTTGATAACAACCAGACCCGTCTTACCTATGAGGGCCAGGTTAGTTTCAGCGTGTCAAACAGCAGCAGTGAGAACTATACTCCCCAGACACTTTCACGTAAAGGCTGGACCGATGACACCAACTCAACCTCAACCAGTGCAAACAAGAACTCATCTATCAATACCCAGCATTCACTTACATTCCAGCCGCATCTTAAGAACCGTAACCACAGCATTATGGCAATGGCCCGTCTGACGGTTCAGAACAGCAACGGTAAGAGCATGGGTTCGGGTATTGCCGGACTTCCTTCAGGCCCGTTCCAGTCAACAGGTCTTCCTGGCCGTATCACCAGCATGAGTACCGGTGCAAGCCGTAGCCGTAGCGTAGGTGTGACAACCCAGATCCACTACTCATACAAGAGTAAGTATTCATTCACTTTCACAACCCGTTCCGATGGTACAACCCGTACGGGTAACGCCAAGAAGTGGGGAACATTCCCTGCAGCATCGGCTCGTTGGAACATCTCTGATGAGAAGTGGTTTGACCGTGTACGCGAGAGCGGCCTGCTTACTATGGCCGGATTCAATGTCAGTTGGGGTTTCACAGGTAACGCGCCGGGTGGTGACGACATGTTCCGCAGTAAGTACTCATCCGGTACTTCATACATGAACCAGGCCACTATTTATCCCTCAAATATCCGTTTGAGCGATTTCCAGTGGGAGGAGTCAACACAGTGGAACTTTGGTCTTAACCTGGGACTCTTCAAGGATAAGCTGAATGCCAACATCAACTTCTATCATACGACCAATGACAAGTTGATCAACAGTAACTATCCTATTCCTTCATCATCAGGTTTCACATCACTTAGTGCTGTGAACGACGGTAAGATGATGAATGAGGGTTGGGACCTGAGTGTATCGGCCAACCGTATCTACTCTACCAGGATAATGGGTAAGGACTTCAGCATTGGCGGTAATATCAACTTCGGTGACAACACCAACCAGGTGCTTGAGATGAATGAGATCATCCTCAAGAGCTGGCAGCAGGATTTTGATATGAGCAGTCCTCACCAGAAATATCTGTCATATGTTGCCCTTAAGAACTCATACGGTTCAATCTACGGATTCAAGTACAAGGGCGTATACCAGTACAGTGATTACAGTGAGGTTGAAGTTCCCGGCGTGAGCGGTCCTAACGCTCCTGTCGTGAAGGATGCCGACGGCAACGTTATCCTTAACTCAAAGGGCAAAACCAAGCCTATGATGTTCGGATACGGAAAACTTACCACTCCTTATGAGTTTGTGGGCGGTGACGTTATCTACGAGGATATCAACCATGACGGTAACATCAACGAGCTTGACATAGTATATCTGGGTAGTTCACTGCCTAAGATAAACGGTGGATTCAGCGTCCGCATGTCATGGGGCCGTTGGTCATGGAACAATAACTTCAACTTCCGTTACGGTAACAAGATTGTCAATATGTCGCGTCTGGGAGCCGAGGCTCCGCGTAATCTCCGTAACGTCATGGCTGCCATCAACTGGCGCTGGCGTGTAGAGGGTGATGATACCGAGGTTCCGCGTACCCTTTACAACTGGGGTTACAACGACCTGGGTTCAGACCGTTACGTTGAGGACGGTTCGTTCCTGCGTTGGACATCTACATCTTTGAACTACTCTCTTGATCCCAAGGTTACCAAGAAGATCCATCTGAGTGGTGTAAGTTTCAACTTTAACCTGAACAATCTGGCCACCTGGACCAAATATACAGGTCTGGATCCTGAGGTCAGTTCCGGTCGCGGTCAGGTGGCATCGGATAACAGCCGTACACCGCGTTCCCGCAGAATCACATTCGGTGTTAACGTGAATTTCTAATTCTAAAGACTAAGGAAGATATGAAAAATATTAAATCTTTACTTATAGTAGCCTTGTTGGGAAGTTCATTCACATCGTGCAATGATTTCCTTACCCTGGATCCCCTGAACGACATTGTTCTGGAGAACTTCTGGACCGACAAGTCTGACGTGGAGAGTGTGCTGCTGGGAGCTTACAGTGCCCTGGAGAAGGATGCATGCCTGCTGCGTATGTCAGTTTGGGGCGAAATGCGTTCCGACAACATTGTAGAAGGTACCAATGCAAGTGAGGACATCCAGCAGATCTGCCGCGAGAACCTTCTTATAACAAACTCATACTGCAATTACAGTGCATTCTATGATGTAATCAACCGAGCCAATACGGTATTGCATTTTGCACCTATTGTAGCCAAGAAGGATCCTAATTTTGTGTATGATGACCTGATTGCCCAGGAGGCTGAGGCCAAGACGTTGCGCTGCCTCTGCTATTGGTATCTTATCAGGTCGTTCCATGACGTTCCTTATGTAACAGAGCCTTCAATTGATGATGAGGGCGGATATCTTAAGTTCTTTGTTCCGCAGAGCTCGTTTGAGACAATTCTGGATTCACTTATAAATGATCTTGAAACAATTGTCCTGGATGCTCCCAAGAAGTATTCGACCGAAGATGCCAATACCGCCCGTATTACCAGGTCAACCATTTATGCCATGCTTGCAGACATGTACCTGTGGCGTGGAAATCCCGGTGACTGGGACAAGTGCATAGACGCTTGCGAGGCTGTAACTGCCATCAAGAAGGAAGAGTACCTTAAGCTCAAGGAGAAGCAGGGTAAGAACTGCACCATAGCATTGTTCAACGGATTCCCGCTTATCCAGGACGCTCCCGATGATTATCCCGGTAACTCATACAACGAGATTTTCGGAACAGGAAACTCGTTTGAGGCTCTGTTTGAGTTCCCCTACAACAATGACGTAAAGAATCCTTTAGTAGGAAACTATTATCAGAATGACCAGAGTGACCGTAACAACAGTGTGGGCAATATCAAGGCTTATGAGGAGATAGGCGCTGATTTTTCATCGTCCAGTCCTAACACCGTATTTGAGCAGCAGCAGGATACCCGTTATTATCAGAATCTTAAGACGCGCGGTACCTCATACGCCATTGCCAAGTATGCGTATAGTGACATCAGCCTGATAATTGACGGTAATGCCATTAAGCCCGATGGAACCAATTACGGTTCTATCCGTGGTCAGCAGGGTGCTCAGCCCAACTGGATAGTCTATCGTTACACTGAGGTTCTGCTGTTCCAGGCAGAGGCATACATCATGAAGGCCAAGGCCATTTCTCCTGCAGGAGAAGACAGTCTTGCCCAGTCAGCGATACTGAAAGAATACAAGGACAGCGCCTTTATTCTGATGGACGCCGTCAACAAGCGTTCTATTGTTGCAGACAACACCAAACTTGAAAACCCCAGAACACTTCAGCAGGTAATAAAGTATACTGCCGGCACATCTGCCGCTGATCTGGAGAACGCTCTGTTCAAGGAGCGTCGCCGTGAACTTATGTTTGAAGGCAAGCGTTGGTATGATCTGGTGCGTATTGCCCGTCGCGACGGCAATCAGCAGCGTCTGTTGAGCTTTGTTGAGAAAAAGTATGAGACAGCCACTCTGAGTGCGGTCAAGATCAAGCTCAAGAATCCGTACGCTATGTATTTCCCCTTGGCCAAGGATGAGGTCCGCAACAGCCAGGGTGTTCTCAAGCAGAATCCTGCCTACAAGGATGAAGAAAAGATAGAGCAGGCACATTGATAAACACTAAAAGATAGCGATATGAAAAAATATTTATCTATAGGAAAATCCGTTCTGCTGGCTGCCACTCTTGTTGTCCTGAATTCATGTAAGGATACATGGAACGAGCATTACAGCTTTAAAGAAACGGACAGCAAGTATCCGGTTGCTAAGCTGTCGGAGACACTTGGTGAAATAAGCGGATTTGACAAATTCTATCAGGTTTTGTCAACAACCCGTATGTGCGACAAGAAAGGTAAGCCCTTGAACATGACGTTCATGGATCTGTTGGATGAGGATCAGTTCCTTACCGTATGGGCTCCGTCAAATGCTTCATTGCCTGATTCCTTATGGCAGAGATATACTGCAAGAAACAAGAGCAACGCCGAGCATTTTGAGATAGGTGAAAAATTCATCAAGAATCACATTGCACGCTTTAAACACTCTGTAGGTGCCGGCGTTGATGAAAAGATCTACATGATGAACGGCAAGACCTATGATTCAAAGCCGGATGCCATAGCAGGCAAGGCATATCATGGTGATGATTTGAACATCCGCTGCAGCAACGGCGTACTGCACTGCATAGACGGATACATGGATTATCTGCCTAACCTGTATGAGTACATAACCTCTGCTCCCGAGTACAAGGACTTGATAGGTGACTGGTTCAAGGGATTTACAAGAGAGGAACTGGATCCTTCGCGCAGTGTGTCACAGGGTAAGAATGACGACGGTGAAATTGTTTACATTGACTCAGTCATGATTGAATCAAACATTCTCATGCGCCGTTATGCCAACATCCATGCAGAAGACAGTACCTATGCCGTGGTTCTGCCCACTCCTGAGTTGTGGCAGACCGTGTTCAACAGGATCAAGCCCTCATTCAAGTATGCCGAGAAATATCTGAATAATGACTCGCTTCAGGATTTCTACGCAAAGACAACCATGATGAGCGATATGTTCTTCAGCTTGAATCCTGATGTCCAGCATAATCTGCCTGACTCGGTTTTCTCAACTCTTTACAGCGCCCAGGAGAACAAGCGTGACGGAAAGCCGTATCATGTTTTCTCCAAGCCGTATGATAAGACAACCGGTATCTTTGGCAGCAGCAAGGATTCAATGAGGTGCAGCAACGGTATCATCTATTTTGTAGACGAGTGGCCTTTTGCAGATTCATTGACTTATGTCCGTACCATAAAGCTGGAGGCCGAGACATACACCAACCTTTCCGGTTTCTCACTCAGGCAGTATGCTGTCCAGATCGTGGGTGGCGATACTCTTGACAATCCGGTTAACGTTATGAGAATCTCAATGCCCGGTATGGCTGCATGGAGTGCAAAGATTTACATCAAGAACCATTTGAGCGGAAAGTACAATGTCAAAATGGTGGTAGCTCCCAACAGCGTGGACAAGATGAAGAATACACTTCATCCCAAAATAACATTTGACACTCCGAGTACGAAAGACTCTGTGCTTGTGGATTCCATTGAGAAGGTGGAGATAATTGACAAACGTGGAAGAAAGAGCATCATCGATAGTGAACTGCTCCTTGTCAACAGTCTTGAAAAGCTTGATACATTTGATCTTGGTACGGTTATTTTCCCGTACTGCAACTATGATATGAATCAGGCACGACTGGCTGTTACCATATCCAGTCGCGTGAACGAGTTGAACAGTTCAATTTATTCCGGTGAGGTTTGGCTTGACGGCATTATTCTGACGCCTGTTGTTGAATAAAAAAAGTTAGATAGATATGAAGATATTTGACAAGAAAAGGTTTTTGCCTTTTGGGCTGGCGTGCTTGATGCTGTTGGCTTCAGCTTCTGTATCAGCTCAGAACAATTCTGAGAATTTGGTTGTGGTTACAGGTTATGTGACTGATGCGGCTCTCAACACCCCGATGGCCGGTGTTAAGGTTCAGGCATACAACATTTCCCGTTACTCATCCATGAGTAGGGAGGACGGATCGTTCTCCATCAGGATTCCTGATTATGTGACATCCCTTACCTTCCAGCTGGAGGGCTGTAATACGGTAGTATGCGCTCTCCGTGGCCGTACAGAGGGAATAAACGTAAGTATGTTTAGTGAGAACTTCTCTGAGATATATACTACCCAGACGTCGGCTTCATCTTCATCCGAGGCTAACGTGTCGGGTGTGAGTGCCGATCTTTCAATTGACGGAAAGATTCAGGAGTCACTTCAGGGAAACATACTGTCAGTTATGCGTTCAGGCCAGCTGGGTATAGGCGCCCTCATGCAGATTGACGGTATCAATTCATTGAACATCAACACCCAGCCTTTGATTGTGCTGGACGGCATAATTCTGGATATGGGTTATGATAACGTGGCTATGCACGACGGTTACTACAATAACCTGCTGGCCAACATTCCGGTCGAAGACATCGAGTCTGTCCAGATACTCAAGAACGGTTACGGTATTTATGGTTCAAAGGGCTCAAACGGTGTGATACTGATCAAAACCAAGCGTATCAAGACCATGGCTACCAAGATTGACGTGAATATTTCTGGCAGCTACCAGCTTATGCCTAACCTTCCGTTGGTTATGAATGAGAACCAGTACCGTTCATATGCATCAGAGCTTCTGGGTACCACCGGAACCAAAATGACATCTTTCAAGTTCCTTAATTCCGATAACAAGTACACATACTATTATTGGTATCATGAGAACAATACTGACTGGAGCAAGGTTTCATATCAGGATGCTTTCGTGCAGAACTACAGCGTAAGCGTGCAGGGTGGTGATGACGTGGCCAATTACAGCCTGTCTGTAGGATATGCCACAGGTGATGCTACTCTTACCGAGAGTGATTTCTCTCGTTTCAACCTGCGCCTAAACTCTGATATAGTACTCGGAGACCGTCTTTCGATGCGTTTCGATGCATCTTACAGTGATGTTACCCGTGATCTTAGGGATGACGGAGCCCCCGATGACATAGACAATACTATGATCAATGCTCCCGGTTTCCTGTCGCTTGTAAAGGCTCCTTTCCTTTCACCTTATGCTCATAAGTACGGCGGCGGTCTGACCAATTATCTGGCTACCGAGGATGATTATCTGGATGAGGTTCTGGGATCTGAGGTGTCTCTTGCCAATCCTCTGGCTATTCTTAAGAATGGTGACGGTATAAACAAGAACTATTACGGCAGCCGTTTCATTACACTGGCCGTAACTCCTAAATTTGAGATCAAGCGTAACAGACTCAATCTTTACAGCCTGTTTACTTACACTCTTGCCAACACTGACGAGAACTATTACATTCCTCTTAACGGAACCCCGAATTTCAAGATAGAGGGTATAGGTTATGTTGACAACAAGGCCGCTGCCATGTCCGCCAAGCAGGACGGTTTCATGAGCAACACCTATCTGGATTACAACAGGCGTTTCAACGCTCATAGCATAAATCTGCAGGGCGGATTCCGTTACATCAACAACTCCATGTTCCAGACATCCATGCAGGGTTATAACTCAGGTAATGACAAGAAGCCTAACATGGACCAGTCTCTTAAGTACAGGGAGACTGACGGTGTTGAATCAAAGGATATCTCCCTTACATGGTGGGGTGAGGCGAATTATAACTTCAGGGAGAAGTATTATCTTTCTGCCAGCGTAGGTATGACCGCCTCTTCACGCTTTGGTAATGACGTGGATGCTGGAGTATCCATGTTCGGTGTGCCATGGGGTATTTTCCCGTCAGTATCTGCCGCATGGGTGGCTTCATCAGAGGACTGGTTCAACGTTGATTTTGTAAATCACCTCAAATTCAATGTAGGTTTTGACGTTACCGGAAACGACGGTTATGACGCTTCGGCCTCCAAGACCTATTTCTCGCCGACCCGTATCCTGGGTAAGTCAGGTGTGGTTATGTCAAACATAGGTAACGGTGCCTTGAGTTGGGAGACAACCCGCAAACTTACAGCCGGATTGGATATGATCCTGTTTGACAACAGACTGGCCCTCTCATTCAACATGTTCAGCTCGACTACTGATAACTTGCTTTCAGTAGGTTCACTGTCATATGTGACCGGACTTCCCGACAGCTGGAGCAACGGAGGTTCTCTTGCCAACAAGGGATTTGACGCTTCTTTCAACTATAAGGTTATCAACACTAACAAGTTCAATTGGGAGATTGGTGCCGGAATAGGACATTATGAGAATGAGGTAACCAAGCTTCCATCGGCCGGATATGAGACAGAGCTGTTCGGTGCTACCGTCCGTACCGAGGAGGGTAAACCGGTAGGCGTATTCTACGGATACCAGACCGACGGTATTTACACCACTTCACAGGCTGCTACCGATGACGGCTTGTACATGCGTTCCGATAAGGGCATCAATACATATTTTGAGGCCGGTGACGTGAAGTTCATTGACCAGAACGGTGACAAGATCATCAACAGTCTGGATATGGTACAGATTGGTGACCCCAACCCCGACTTCTATGGAAGGATCTCTACAAAGTTTGGATTCGGTAACCTTTCACTCAGCGCCACATTCACATATTCAATGGGCGGAGACATATACAACTATGAGCGTATGCTGCTTGAAAGCGGTTCACGTTTCATGAATCAGTCTCTTGCAGTTACCAACCACTGGATGGTTGAAGGACAGGAAACCGACATGCCTCGTCTGGACTTTGGCGATAGCCATCAGAACGCCCGTTTCTCTGACCGCTGGATAGAGGATGGTTCATATCTGCGCTTCAAGAATGTGACTCTCAGTTACAAGATTCCTGTTCACAGTACGTACCTGCAGGGTCTTACAGTCTGGGGTTCTGCCAACAACCTGTTCACCCTGACAAAGTATCTGGGCTCTGATCCGGAGTTTGTATCAGGCAACAATGTACTTTTGCGTGGTATTGACCGCGGCCTTGCTCCGCAGTCTACCAATTTCTCATTAGGATTGAAGATTAACCTTTAATATAAGGTGCTATGAAACTGAAAACGATATTGACTGCAACTCTTGCCGTATCCCTTATGGCGGGAGTGACCTCTTGCGAGGATATGCTTAGCGTTGATTCCAAGACCGTAATGTATGATTACCAGAACACTCTTGATAGTCCTACCGACACTGTATATTCAGTGCTGGGCATCATCAAGAAAATACAGGCTATAGCCGACCGCACAGTTATACTGGGTGAGATTCGCGGTGACCTGGTAAACGTATCCGGCCATGCATCGGATGACCTGCTTGACCTTTACAATATGTATAAGACCGGTTATCAGGGTCTCAAATCCGACAACAAATATGACCAGGCGGTTGACTACTACTCTGTAATCAACAACTGTAACTTCTTCCTGACTAATGTTGACACTGCGTTTACACGCAACCAGCAGCATAGCATCATGAAGGGAGAGTATATCATTGTCCTGTGCTACAGGGCTTGGGCCTATCTTCAGCTTGCCCAGGCTTACGGCGTAGTTCCCTATTTTGACAAACCCGTAACATCAGACAATGCGTCAACCGGCGTCAAAATGAATATCAAGGAGCTGGCCCAGACCTTGCTTCTTGATTTCAAGGACGAGTACATTACATACATGGACAAGTATTCACCCAACTATGGTGAGATAGCAGAGGTTGAACTTGGCGACGGATCCAAGTCACAGAAACACAAGTCAAAGGAATTCTTCATCCCCTTACGTCTTATCATGGGTGACCTTTGCCTTTGGGCCGAGGATTATGCCAATGCCGCCCTTTACTATACGGACTTCCTGGCCGGCGACAACAGGTCATACACCACAGGCACCAATAATGTGACGTGGAGAACCAATGACTTTCTTGTACTGGGCTCGGACAGCTATTACAACCTGTTCAGCGACAATGGCTACATCTGCTACATCCCGATGGAGGGTGACAAGTACAACGGTACTGTAAGTGAACTTATAGATATATTCAATTCTACAGACGAGAATGACTACTGGTATCAGCTGACCGCTTCACGTGCTCTCAGATCCACCAGCGCAAGACAGAATTACTGCTATCATGCCAAGCGTCCGGGTGACAACCCGTATGAGTGGGCCGCCTATATGGCTGATAAGTCAAATGAGGAGGAGATGTATCGCGGCGACTTGAGACTTTCATCAATTCTTGAAACAGAATATGAAGTTTGGGATGAGGATGATACCGAAGCTTTCAAGTACGGAACCGAAATTCAAACGTTAAATAAATTTAATTCAGAAAAAATTTGGTTATATCGTAAGGACGTCGTATATTTGAGGCTTGCAGAGGCTTTGAATCGCTGTGGACTACCTCAAACGGCATTTGCGATACTTAAGGACGGTCTTTGCAGGACGACCATTGACAGTTTGAGTCAGGGAGAAAAGGATAGAGCCACCAATATTGGCGGTGTTGACGTGAGCAAGGTATATGACCAGTCCACTTTTGCCACTTCTACCAAGTTTACCAAGGTAAGGACAACGTGGTCTGACGTGAATATTACCATTAACGGTTCTGAGCAGCAGTACACTGTAGCTTCGTGGGCCAATAACGGAAACACCATGGGTATTCACTCACGCGGATGCGGTGATGCAGCATACGATGACACTTACCGCATTATGGTTGATACTGTAGGACGTACGCCTACACTTGAGGATTCCATACGTGCGGTTGAGGAGTCTCTTATCACTGAAATGGCACTCGAGACCTGCTTTGAGGGCTATCGTTTTGGTGATTTGATGCGTATCTCGATGCACCGTGCCGCAGATCCTTCATCACCCGGTTACGGCGGTTTTGCCGAGAATGATTTCCTGGCCAGGCGTGTAGCTGCACGCGAGAGTGCCAAGTGGAAAGACACGGAGGACTATTATGACGGTAAGGATGAGGATCTGTATAAACAGTTGCTTGGTGACGGTAGAACACTGAACAAATCGTGGTTCCTGTACCTTCCTGACGAGAAATGACAATATACCTGATCCGTACGGACACTCCGTACGGAACAGGTTTTGGTGATAGTTAATTGATTTTATTAACCTATTGACAAACAAACTTTTAAGAGAGAAAAAAGAGTTATTTAACCTATTTATTAATTAACAATTATTTTATGAAAAAACGAGACTTATTATTAGCAGGACTGCTCCTTATGGGAGTTCCCGTTTTTGCACAGAATCATGATCCTAATGATGGAATTGATGATTCAAAAGATCCTAAGGTGATCTTCTTCCAGGGCTTTGAGCAGGATTGGAATTCTTGGTCAACTGACTCAATTGATGTCATTGACGAGCTTTATTACTACAAAAACCACACCAGTGGTCAAACTGCTAACATGTGGGAAAAACCAGAAGAGTTCGATACACTTGTTCTCAGAACAGACTCCGTTATTCCTATCTACAGAGGTAATGTAGTGTACACCGACAATGCAGGTGAGGTTAAAAATTTTGCGAATGATTCTCATGACATCATCACAAATGAAGACGCCAATAGAGCTGATATTTTTGCTTCATATGGTGAAGATGGCGGCAGCAAGGTATTCAAGTATGTTTCTGACTCTAACGGAGTTCAGTCATGGCATACTAACTCCAGTGGACAATTCACATATGGAGCTTCGGAATATTCTCCCAATTATCGCCGTAACCTTTTCGTTCGTTTGACACCGGGTACAATACAGCCCAACACTACCTATCGTATTACTTACTTTGTAAAGGTTAGTGATGCAAATAACGGAAAGCCGTCTACTCCCAGAGTCTATACTGACCTTATGAGAGGTTACTTCCATTCAGAGAAACCGTTCTCTATGGGACTTCAGGATGATGCAGATCATTACAAGTACAAGACTACATTTGAATTTAGTAAGAATACTTTCGGTTCTGATTGGGAAAAGGTTACATATATGACCCACTATCTGAATGACTCAATTGCTGATGCTTTTGTATATGTTGCTGGTTATTATTGGGACGCAGAAGAGTGGTTCTGGGGTAAGGACCGTGAGGGAAATACTTCAGGTATTGACCTTAAGTATATCAAACAGCCTGACAAGTTCTTTGTACGTATGTCATTCTCAGGTGATAACACCGAGTATCTGTTCGATAACCTGTCACTTATGAGAACTAACATTGCCGGTGCCAACTACAACGGCGACAAGGTTCGTATTGACTTTGGTTTCAAGAACAACATCAAGGATCTTGTTGCAGAGGCCAAGAAGGTTACCGGTATCGATGCTGTTGAGGTTCCGTTTGACGTAGATTCTTATAACTTTGAGGTTTGGGGTCAGGACAAGACTACCGACGAGTGGAAGGAGATCTATATCCGTTCTGCCGAGTATCATTCAGACGGTTATCTGTACATGTTCACAGACTATGAGACTCTTCCTGACGGAACTGAGGTATTCTACAACTTCGACAACTACAAGCAGATTCGTATCAGCTTCAAGAACCCGACGAATCCCAGACTGCAGCTTAAGTACACAGGTACCGGTAAGGATCTGGCCAACGCATTCCCCAATGCTCTTGATACCAACTGGATCAAGGCTGGCAAGATTATTCCTGACCTTGTAAATGAGATTGGTACTCCTGTTCCTGCTTCAGCATTCAAGGATGTTTATTCAATGAAGGATCTGCCTCCTCTGTTGACAGGTGTTGAGTATGAGGACAACTCATTCGGTCTTACTCCGACCGATGTTCTCAAGTTCGGTTTCTCACGTAGACTTGCTGTTGACAACTCGTTCCTTGGAACCAACACTGACAATGTAGTTGCTCTTATAAACGGTAAGGCTTGGATTCCTTCACTGGATCCTCAGTGCGACACTATCCTTGTTCTTACACGTCCTAACGATGCTCCTGCACTGAGCGGTGACGTTGAGATCAAGTTGATCCAGCTTTACGGTGCTTCAGCTGGTGGTAACGCCAGAATCACTAAGGCTGGTGAGAATGTAACCAAGTGCTACAACTTCAGTCCTATCACAAGATCATTTGAGACTCCTGATGCAATTTATGAGACCAACTTGGCAAATGAGGATAACGCTAACGAGTCTGTTCCTCTTGGTGTTGCTAAGGTTGATAATAACTCAAACGGTTATTCTGTAGGTACTGGTATTAAGGCTAGCGGTAGCCGTCTCTATTATTTTGCTGCCGGTGGTCAGTTTACACGTGGTATGTACTTTGCTCCTCGTGCAGGTAAATTAGGCGCTATCTATTGGGGTGTTGGTGACTATCCTATCAGACTTGCAAAGGGTAGATATTCAATATCATTCTATGCTATCGGTTGGGATGGTACACATGATGTGAATCTTTATATGTACCCGAAACCTGCCGGTAATCCTAATGATCTTGCAGATGCAAACAAGACCCTGGTAGCTACATTCAAGTGCACAAACTACCTTACAAGTTCAGCTGTTTCCAAGAACGGTGAAACCACAGTTTCAAATGCCGATGCATTCAGCTTCACTTTCAGTGCAGACGCAGATACCGCGTATATATTTGAGTTCCGTGTTACTCAAAGCGGAAACGGTAACTGGCACGGTGATGTTATAAGTGATCTTACTTTCACAGAAGCTCTGCCTTTGTCATACGGTCCTGTTACAGCTCTTAACAATTCTGTAGACGCAGCTAAGGCTCGTCTGGCTCTTGCAAATGCTGATGCCAACAGCTACGGTGGCACAACTCTTGCTAACTTTGCTACCAAGATAGAGTACTATGACTACAACCCGGAGGGCGGCTTCAAGCCTTATCCTACCGAGCCTAGCAAGTGGGCTGCTGCCAAGAAGGATCTTGACGATGCTACCGCAGGCATGAAGTCTCGTATGGATACCGTTGATACATTCATTGCCCAGAAGGCTGCTGTTGCCACCAAACTGAGTGATACGCAGGCTAGTTATAGTGGTCTTACCACTTATGCTGCTCTGCAGGAAAAGCAGACCGAGGCTCTTGCATATCCTGTAACCAGAAAGACTGGTACTGAAATCTATGCTTACAATGAGGAGCTGAAGGCTGCCGTCAAGGCTCTTGATGACCGCATTGCTCTGAATGGTAAGTTCGGTACTGCTGTTGCTAGAGCTAAGGCTCTCCTTGACGATTCAGCTAGAGTTGACTATGAGGAGTACACCGCTCTGGATGCAACTTACAAGACTTATAAGGATTACAATGTTATTTCTGCTACTGATGACGAGATCAACGCTACATACGCAATCATTGTTGATGCTGCCAGCGCATATGACAACAGAGTCGTAGCATACAACACAACTACCGTTAGAATCAAGGCTCTTGACGCTCTGGCTAAGAAGCTTGGCTCAACCATTGCTGATTCTGCTATCGTTAAGTCTCAGATGCAGGAGCTTGATGGCGACAATGACGATCTTGCAAAGGTATTCATGGCAGCTATCAAACTGGCTATCTATGACAAGGCCGATAAGGATCCTGCTGCTCAGGTTCTTGACAGTCTGGATGTAACTCCGTTCATCAAGAACTACAGCCTGTATACAACCGCTCAGCTTGGTGCCCGCAATAGCAAGGAGTCTGTAGACAAGACTAAGGAGGTTAACGTACTCTCAATCCAGACCGGTTGGGGTAATCCTCCTCAGTACACTGACTTTGCAGTTGCTACACGTGGTGAGGAATTCACAACCACATTCCCGGGCTGGACATTCAAGTCATTCGCTGGCCAGAACTACATTGGTCAGGAGAAGGTTGACTGGACAGCTGAGGACTTCCATCCTGTATTTGACGCTTACCTGGCTTCAGACTGGAGTTCACAGGCCGTTATTACTCAGGAGGTAGTTGATCTGCCTGTTGGTCAGTACACTCTTGGTGCTGCTCTGACAATGGATCAGGATGCCGGTAACAACTCAACTCTGAATGCTACTGTTGCTAAGGGCAAGAAGACCTATTCTGCTAACGTATCAGCAAAGACCGGAGGTCACGGTTCAACTCCTAACACATTCATTGATTCTATCAAGATTGCTGCTCAGGATACCATGCTTATCAAGATGGATGTTCCTAGCCACAATTCATGGGTATGGGTTGACAACTTCGTATTGGCATTCCGTCCTGACAAGGATGCTGATTATGAGGATCTGATGGAAGGTCTGGCAGATGAGATCAGTGCTCTCCTGACAGTTGTTGACGCTTCTAAGGCTCAGGCTGCTAACGTTGAGTTCTTCAACCTGGGTGGTATGAAGATCAACTCACCGAAGGCTGGTGACATACTGATCCGCAAGACCACTGTCGGTGGAAAGGTTGTTGTTGACAAGGTTCTGCTTAAGTAATTAAGTATTAACTGAACTATAATGAATCGGCGGAGAGCGCAAGGCTCCCCGCCGATTCTCTTTTTATGACTTTTTTGACGTGTCTGTTATGCGGTTTGGTTAAAAGTGGGTATCTTTATGGTTCAAAACCAAATATGTTTATTATTAACCTCATTATAATCAACAGATGAAAGCAAGATTTTCAGTTCTGGCAGCATTGATGCTGGCCGGCATTGCCGCTCAGGCACAGAATCCTATTATCCGTGACCAGTTCTCGGCCGACCCTTCTGCCCTTGTAGTAGGTGACCGTGTATATGTATTCCCTTCGCATGACATCAAGGCTCCTGCAGAGTATGCCCGTAAGGATTGGTTCTGCATGGCCGACTATCACGTATTCTCAAGCGCCAATCTTACCGATTGGACAGATCATGGCATGATTGTTGACCAGTGGAGTGCTCCCTGGGTGAATGAAAAGGGCTATTCAATGTGGGCTCCCGACTGCAAGCAGAACCCTACAAACGGCAAGTATTATTTCTTCTTCCCGGCTGGTGCCAAACCACAGCCCACAGCTGACGGACGTCGTGGAATGGGTGGCAACCGTGTAGGTATCTGCACCGCCGATTACCCGGAAGGACCTTATACTCCCGAGGCTACTCCTATTGAGGGCGTAGGTGGTATTGACCCCTGTATCTTTGTTGATGATGACGGTACCGGTTATCTGGTTATGCCGGGTATCACCATTACAAAACTCAACCCGGATTGGAAATCAGTATCGACAGATCCTGCTGACCGTCATCGCGTAGAGGGCGTTCCTACACGTGGTCTTGTTGAGGGCCCGTACCTGTACAAGCACGGTGGCAAGTATTATATGACATTCCCATGGGCTCGTAACGTGGAGGAGGTTCTTGCATACTGCGTGGCCGACAACATATTCGGTCCTTATGAGTTCAAGGGCGTCTTCTTTGAGGAGCATGCCAACAAGTGCTGGACCAACCACCACTCAATCATTGAGTTCAAGGGTCAGACCTATCTGTTCTATCATCACAATGAGTTCTCGCCCGAATTTGACAAGAATCGTTCAGTTTGCGCAGACAGCATATTCTTTGATGACGAGAAGGGCGAAATCAAGATGGTCAAGCCCACACTTCGCGGCATAGGTGTTACCCAGTCAGATACTCAGATTCAGCTGGACCGCTACACTGCACTGAGCCAGAGCGGTGACTCTATAGCATATCTGGAGCCCAGCAACTATTTTGCAGGCTGGAAGACCGTGTTCTATGAAAAGGGCGCTTGGGCTCAGTATAACACTGTGGAGTTCAAGAAGGCTCCTAAGAAGGTAACCGTCAAGGTTGTTGCTCCTTCTGCCGGTCAGCTTGAGATTCTTCAGGGTGACAAGGTGATAGCAACAGTGGATGTACCTGCCGACCGCCAGATGGTGACTGTCGATGCTCCTGTCAAGGGCGCAGCCAAAGGTATCCATAACCTTAAGGTTCGCATGGTCAATGATGGCAAGATCCAGGTTGACTGGCTTACATTCAATTAATGTTTTTATCTGCTAAACGTGTGATATGAAAACAAGAACTATAATTGCTTTAACTCTGACCATGCTTCTGGCATGGTCAGGTTGTTCTGCCAAGGACAAGACGACAGAGTGTGTCAACCCTCTTACCTACACCGATATTCCGGATAACGACTGGATCCGTGTGGGTAATGACTACTATATGGTCAGTACTACCATGTATTTTTGTCCGGGTGTGCCTATCATGCACTCCAAGGACCTGGTGCATTGGGAGATTATAAGTTATGTATGTGACTATATCGAGGATGATGACGTGTATAACCTGCGTAACGGCCGCAACGCCTATGGCAAAGGCCAGTGGGCTACATCACTCCGTTATGAGAACGGAACTTATTATGCCCTCTTCATTGCCAATGACCAGGCCAAGACATACATCTACCGTACCAAGGATATTACCAAGAGCAACTGGGAGCGCTCGGTCATAGACCGTCCGTTCCACGATGCGTCCATGCTCTTTG
>Ga0310786_10004431_pt1 | contig 19580 bp, 15 predicted proteins | sample AusTroGonzalo_MG_FD_203881 | JGI IMG/M metagenome (GOLD analysis project Ga0310786, IMG submission 203881) | Bovine rumen microbial communities from tropical cattle in Woodstock, Queensland, Australia - Gonzalo_03 (v2) (version 2) | ecosystem: Host-associated > Mammals > Digestive system >... | reverse complement strand
TTGGTGGAGTCGAGACGCTCGTCCGGGGTCATACCCACGGCTCCTCCCGTCGAGGGAATCAGAATCACGTTCGGGCAGGCCTTCAATATCGCCTCCGTGCACTCCTGGAAGCGCACGTGGCTCTGGGTGGGGGTGCCGTCGTCCTCGCGCACGTGGAGGTGGACGATGGCGGCACCGGCATCGACAGCGCTCTTGGCCTCGCGCACTATCTCCTCCACCGTGTAGGGGACATTGGGGTTCTGTTCTTTGGTGACTTCTGCGCCGCAGATGGCGGCGGTGATGATGAGTTTATCCATGGTTATATTGTTATTTTGTTATATTGCTTGTATACTTGAAAGAATGGTTATTGGTTATAGGTTATAGTTTATAGAAAAGCTGCCGCGGTCGTGTTGCGCAAGCCTCTATAACCAATCTGCCTGACCTTTGGTCACGGCCTGCGACCTTGTGGAGCAAACCAATAACCTATAACCTTTTAGGTATGTTTCATTTAATTTTTAATTTTTAATTGCTGCCAGCCCTCTTTGTATTTGCCGCCGGCAATGCCGATGGCTTCCTGCCAACGGTTCTGGAGGGCAGACTCCTTGCCCAGTTTGCGAGCCACCTCCTCGAAGAGGTCCTGATAGGTGAGGCGGAAGATGTTGTCGCCCTGAAGTTTCACCTCTTTCAGGAGGAAGTAGGTGAGGAATCCGTGTTGGTGCTGGTCGAAGGCGAAAGCGGTCTTCGAGTAGTCGGCAGCCAGCATCGCCACCACATCGCTCCGGAGCGTGGGTTTGCGACGTTTCTTGCCTTCGTCCTTTCGGTCGCTGCGCACCAGCGGCTTGCCGTCGCGGCCCGTGCCGTTGAACGAGGCGTCGACTACCAACGTGAGGTTTTTCACAGGTAGCACTTTAGCGTTGAAGCGGCTACAGAGCCCCTCAATCGACAGGCACTGTTCGGCCAGTCGTTTGCTCTCCTTCTTGCTAAGCACGATGTCGAATCCCTGATTTCCTTTCTTGCCCGCCTGCAGGCTCTCGATATTCGCGGTGTTGATGCCAGTGGGCATCAGGTAGGCCACACCGTCCAGGTCCACAAAACCGTGACCGGCGAAGTAGATGAGGATATTGGCCGTCGCCACCGTCTCCTCGCCTTTCTTGCCAGCCACCGCCTGCGACAGTTCAGCGAGCCAGTGGATGCCTTCCTGCTCGATGTCCTGCATCGTCGCGTTCTTCAGCACCTTCACCTGACGCTCCGGAACGCCCAAGGCTTTCACCAAGTATTCCCGCATCAGCTCCCCGTCGTTCAGCGCGTAGGGTACGTCGGGAATCCGGCTGCATCCGTAATTCTCGTTGGCTATAATCAGCACATACATATCCTCGTTCTTTATCGAAGTGACGGGGATGTTGTACTCCACATGGTCGTCCTGTATGCGGGTCTGCTGCATGTGTTGTACTGTGCTGGCGAAGACATCATAGAAGCGTATCTCGATGCTCGAGCGACGGTAGTAGTGAGTATTGATGGAGTCCTTGTAGGATTGGGTCACAAACTGGTAGCGGTTGCGGGTCTTCTTTAGGGCCTCGATGTTCTCTTCGAGGAAAGCTTTCACCGACTGGGTGCGGAGGTAGGCCAACTGGCAGTTGTTACTGATTCCCGTGGCGCGGTCAACCGAGATGCGCACCCGTTCGCCGTTGAAAGTGGTGGGGCAATAGCGGAAGTCACCGTAGCGGCCATCGTAGGGCATCTTGGTGCTGAACTCTGTGCCGTCGGCCGAGGAGGAGATGGTGATGTCGACCTCACGACCAGCGGTGGCCACATCTCTCAGCGTCGTCTCCACGAAGCGTTTGGTCAGGCGGCAGATGGCCCTACAGCTGTTCGACGAGTCGACGTCGAAAGCTCCCAGTGGGTAGTCGTCCGTCCACCCCTCAAGATGACGGCAGTTGTACGAGATGCGATACAGCAAATCGAGGTGCAGGGTGCCGTCGGTATAGACGGTGTCGATCAACTCGGCCTCCACGGTCATATAGCTCTCGTCGTAGAGCTTCTCGTTATTGGGAAGGGCTGTCAGCAGGTTTTCGGCCGTCCGTTGCATCTCGCGTCCACGCTCCGACACCACTTGTGCCAGCGAGTCGCGAATCTCGTTCTGATAGCGTCTGTTCAGACTTTTCTCTCCCACCTGAGCCGAGAGCGGAAGCAGTGTCCCTACTAAAAAAACAACCGTCAGTATCCGTTTCATCATATCTTCGTTTTTATTATTAAATACTTAATAAGCAATCTCTTCTCGCCTCTTTGTGGCGAAACAACCGGCTGCAAAGATACGAAGAATCCCCGAAATGACCAAATGTTTTCGCCACTTTTGGCGAAAACCCCCCGTTACCCAAAACAATAATGCCAGTGCGGCAGCCGAAACTTTAAACTTTAAACTTTAAACTTTAAACTTTACCCGTTACATCCCACTCATCAGCGGCGCAACCATTTGCCGTAGCTTTTCGATGTCCAGTTGCTGATAGGAGGCATTCTCTGGGTCTTCGAAGTTCTTTTTGTTCTTCCTGTAGGTCTCCATATCGTAGTTGTTGGCCTGTGTGAATAGCGAATGAGCTACGTTTACCTTCAATTCTTCGAAGCTCATCTTCCCGTCGAGATAATCTTTGCGCTGCTTCTCCGAGAGGTATTTGGACACTTTGCTGAACCCCTCCTCGGTGAGGACTCCGTCACTGTCCAGGCTCTTCTCCAGTTCCGGAAAGTTCACCCACGCCGTGATCGTCGTCTCCAACAGCTCTATCTTCGAGTCCTTCTTCTTATCGGTATAATAGCCCAGATATGCGTGACAGGGTTCCACGAAGATCACCGGCCGCAGCCCTATCTTCCTCAGTATCGAGGCAAAGAAGACGCAGGCATCGATGCAGTTGGCCTGACGCGAATTATAGACTTGGTCGAAGAAACGGATATGCTGCACGTTCGTGCTGCTCGAAGGATTCGACGTGCACGAGATGGACGAGTAGGCTATGCCGCGATTGAGGGCATAGTACCAGACAGCGAAGACCTGTTCGCGGGCCACTTTCGCCCCGTTCTGGTAGCCGGAGATGCGTTTCACAATACCTTGGGAGAGTATCTCGGTGAGAATGTCTTCGATATAGGGATGATCCTCGTTCACGTAGGCAGCGAAGAGCCAGCGTGTGTCGATGCGCCCGTTTCCGTTCCGGAACGACAGCGGGCATTCGTTCACCGTCCGCAGCTGTAGGTGCAGGTTCTTGGTGATCACCTGCTCGTCGTTGATATAGCAGGTGAAGGTGAGGTCGAGCGGACGCGACTGCCGCAGCGAGGGTAGCAAGTCGTATTTCCAGTTCAAGGAGGGATGGAAGGTGTAGGTCTCGCCTTTATGGGGAAGGATTTCCTCGAAGGTGGTCACATAGTTGAAAAGCGTCGAGTCCACCACGACGCGCAATAGTGTGTTGTTCGCCGGAGCCGTGACCGTGACAGTGAAGGGGGCCAGCTGCTCGCCCAGTTCCCCTTGCCTCTGGTTCAGCCCCAGAATCAGCGACGGGTACAGCTGTGATTCAAACATCGGGTTCAGCTCCGCGCTGAAGTTCACCCTCCTCGGGTCATACCTCTTGTTGCCTGGAGCCTGCGAACAACCCGCCACAAAAAACAATAATGCCAGTGCGGCAGCCGAAACTTTAAACTTTAAACTTTCAACTTTAAACTTTACCCTATTCTGTCGGGATTGTTGTTGACGAATTCGGACCATTGCTTCTTCGCTGATTTATGGGTTTTCTTTTTGGGAGTGAGCTCTTTCTGGATGTCGGCCAGGGGATTCGAGAGGTGAAGGTGGCAGGTGTAGGCCACCGCCAGGGCATCTGTGGCATCGAGATACTTAGGCGTCTCCTCAAAACCCAGTATACTCTGCAATATTGTGGCTACCTGCTCCTTCGTGGCGTTACCATTACCCGTGATGTGTTGCTTGATGACCGACGGCTCGTATTCCGTAACAGAAAGGTCGCGCGACAGCGCGGCGGCAATGGCCACCCCTTGCGCCCGGCCAAGTTTTAGCATCGACTGTACATTCTTCCCGAAGAACGGTGCCTCAATGGCCAAGTGGTCGGGATGGAACGAATCAATGATTCGGACCGTACTCTCGAAAATCTTCCGGATGCGCAGGTTGAAGTCCTCTATCTTTTTCAGGTAGAGCACATCCATCGCCACAATACGCATTCCCTCTCCAGTCTCCAAAAGACTGTAGCCGAGAATTTGCGTGCCAGGGTCGATTCCAAGAATGAGCATAGTTTAAGGTTTAAAGTTTAAAGTGGTTATAGGTTATAGGTTATAGGTTATCGAAAGGCTGCCGCGGTCGTTGTTGCGCAAGCGTCAATAACCACTCTGCCTGACCTTTGGTCACGGCCTGCGACCTTGTGGAGCAAACCACTAACCAATAACCTTTTTTACGGTGAGGGTGAAATGGGAGTCGAGTTTTTTGCGGAGGAGGAAGAGAACCAGGATATAGACACCGAGGAGGACCAGGGAGAGCAGAATGACGATAGGCTCGGATAGTCCAGCAAGTGAAGATCCGATGACGGTGGCGAGGAGCAGGATGGCAGGAACGACATAGGCCCACCAGGTGGCCAACAGGCCACGCCCCTCGTCAATCATCACAACGACCCTACTGCCTACTGCCAACTCAGCGCTGCATTCTTTAATTGGGATATCTAACGTTTTGGTTTTCGATTCGGCAAATCCGCAACGCGCATGTGCCTGACAAGCTGCACAGGCGGAGGTGGACTCTATCTGGACGGTCACGAAACCCCGTTTGACTGCTGTTACTATTCCTGGATGCTCCATTTAACTTTTAACTATTATCTATTATCTATTATCTAAAGGATATGATTCCATTGCAGTTGGACAGGCATCGTCCTTGTAGATCGATTTTATAACGCCGCCCTTGGAAAAACACCTCGGCACGTCCCCATTGGAAAGGAGAGGCGAGGTCGAAGATGAAGGGCAGGTAGATGTCGCCGCGGGTGTTGAGATAGCCCCAGCGGCCCTTGAAGAGCGCGGGTGCCAGTCCTTGCGAGAAGTGGTAGGCTTCGGTGAAATTCAAGGGGATGACGATATTGCCTTGGAGGTCGACATAGCCGAGTTTTCCGTCGCGCTCGACGAGGGCGAGGCTGTCGTAGAAGACGTATTTATTGCCCTTGGTGGTATTGTTGTCGTACTCGATGGGGAGGACGACAGCTCCGAGGGTGTCGATGATTCCGTAATGGTTTTCCAGGCGGGCCAGGGTGCGGCCCATCTTGAAGGCACCTATCTCGTCGTAGATGCAGGGGATGATTTCGCGCCCTTGAAAGTCGAGAAAACCCTGCTTGCCGTTGCGGGTGACACCCACCCGGTTGTCGATTGGGGCCGTGATGGCAAAGTAGTGGGGTTCCGTCTTTTGTTCCGCCTTCTCGCCACTGAGGGCGAAGAGTGCCATTCCATAGTTGTCGCCGGCGAAAAAGATTCCCTTTTCGGGGAAGGTGATTTGTTCATAACGGTGAGGCAGGACGAGGTGGCCGAGGGTGTCGATAAGGCCCCAGCGTTGGTAGCGTTTGACGGGGGCGTAGCCGTCGGCGAAGGGCATGGCCATCTCGTAGAGGGGTTCGAAGAGGATGTTTCCGAGGGTGTCGAGATAGGTGGCAGCGAAGAAGAAGGAATCGATGGCGACGGTGACGGCAGCGCGATTGCAGCTGAAAGGATAGGCATGAGGGAAGACGGTGGGGATGACGAGGTGGCCACGGAGGTCGGAGAATCCGTAGCGGCCGTTCTTGACAACGAGGGAACGTCCACAGGAGGGGAGTTCGGCATTGTCGTAGAGGCAGGGGACAACGACTTCGCCCGAGGCGGAGAGGATGCCGCAGAGGGTGTCTTCGAGCCAGACGCGGCAGTAGCCGTCCTTGAACTCGCCTACATGGAGGTAGATGTTGGGTGCGACGACGGTGCCGTCGTCGCGTTTGAAACCGTAGCGGTCGCCCTCGCGGGTGGTTTGGATGCCGTCGACATAGAGGATGTCGCAGCCGCAAGTGGAGTCGGTCTCGTAGCGTGTGTTCTGGGCGTGGACAGGGAGTATAGTGGCTATAGTTATTATAGCGGCTATAGTGGTTGTGATTATTCTATGGAGTCCTTTTTTCATATCTCGGAGATGACGGTGAGGGCTTGGCGGTAGATGTGCTGCATGTGGGTTGCGGGGTCGCCGGGGGCAAAGCGGGCGAGGTTCACCTCGTCTAGAAGTTGGAGGATGTGCTGCAGCTGCTGCTCGGGAATCTCTTTCTCGAGGAGGGAGGCTTTGACGGTGTCCTGGTTGAGTTGCGAGAGTGGAATGTTGTATTTGTCGGAGAGACATCCCCAGAGGGCGCGGTAGATTTCGTGATAGAAAGGCTCGGCTTGTTCCTTTTTCATGTAAAGGGCGGCTTTCTTGAGGCGTCGGCGGGCGAGGCGGAGGGCGTTTTTGGGATTGGGAGAGAGGGAGGTTGCGTGATTGCGTGATTGGCGACGCTTCAGCCAGCGCACGAGGGTGAGGAGGATGAAAACCAGGGCAAGGAGCGAGAGGAAGTAAAGGAGATAAGTGAAACCATTGTTTGAATGTTTGAATGCTTGATTGTCTGAGTGTTTGTTTGCTTGATTGGTTGCTTGGTTGGCTCCGGGGAGCACCTGGATTGTCTGGGAATCGACGGTAAGGGTTTTGTATTGACCGGAGGCGGGGTCGAAGTAGATAAATTTGTAAGCTGGGATGGTGAATGTGCCGCCTTCGCGGGGGATGAGCACCCATTCGTAGGTGCGGCTGCCGCTGATGCCGTTGTCGCCGCGGTTAATCTTGTCCTGCACCTGGGGGTCGTAGGTCTCGAAGGAAGAAGGAAACCGGGGCGAAGGTGGATTGATGAGCATGAGGTTTCCGCGACCGGAGACGGTGAGGCGATAGCTGACAGCCTCGCCGGCTTTAACGCTGTCGAGCGAGAGGCCGCCTTTGACAGAGAAAGTGCCTACAGCACCGCTGAAATCGTCGGGGGAAGGGGGGAGGGGTTTGACGCTGAGGTTAATCTTCTTGGTATGGAGGGGACGCTCGACGGCCTGGGCGGTGTTGAAGAAGGGGTCGTCGAAGAGGTCGAGGAGGGTGCCAGTACGGCGGCGTTGGTTTTGAACGATGGCAAGCACATTGAGGTCGAGGGGGTCGATGGCGAGGCTTCCGCTTTGTTGAGGGAAGAGGGCACCACGGCGAATCTCGGCCACTTGGTAGCGACGGCCGTCGATGGTCTCCTCGTGCTGACGCACCTGCTGATTGTCGGGGGTGAGGTCTTCGGCCCAGAAGCCTTTGTTGCCGGGCAGTTTGTCGATGGCGAACTGGCGGACGGGTACTTGGGTGTATATTTTATAGGTAACAATGATTTGTTCGCCTTGGTAGGGGTTGGATTTGCTGACGGAGGCGCGGGCGAAGAGGCTGCGCTCGTCAATCTTTGGGGGCTGCTGCTGTTGCTGCTGTTGCTGTCCCCAAGGGTCGAACATGTCGAAGGGATCGAAGGAGGCGCGGCGGCGCTGCTGCTGTTGCTGCTGGCGTTGCTGCTGTTGGGCGGGAGTGGGTTTGACAACCTTGATGGAGAAGCTTTCGGAGCTGAGTTTTTTGCCCTTGGAGGTGCAGGTGGCGGGAGCGACGGTGAAGGTGCCTTCGCGGTCGGCGGTGAGGGTGTAGGAGAAGGAGTATTGCAGTGTATTGGTGACCTTTCCGTTGAAGTTTGTACTGTAACTCATCCGGTTGGGGTTGGGGCCTGAGCGGAGGCTGAAACCTTTGAAGGAGGGACCGCGGAAGTCGGAGGCTTCGTCGTTGACGACGAACTGGACGGTGAAGTTGTCGCCGAGGAAGACGGATTTGGGAGCTTGCACAGTGATCTCCTGAGCCATTAAGGTGAAAGGTGAAAGGAGGAAAAGGAGTATTAGGGAGTGACAGGGAGTGACAGGGAGTGACAGGGAGTGATAGGACAAATGTTTTTTCATAACTCTTATCTCTTAACTCGTATCTATTAATTTATCTCAATTACCAGTCTTTGTCGCTGTGGTATTCGCTTGCGGCCTGTACCTTCTTGGCTTGGTCCTTGAGGGTTTGGCGTTCGTTGTTTTTCACAGCCTCCAGCATCCGTTCGGCATCTTTTTTCTTCTGTTCTTTTTTGTCGGGACGCTGTCCTTGGTTTTTCTTTTGGTTCTGATTGTCGTTTTTCTGATTCTGCTGGTTATTCTGGTTTTGTTTGTTTTGTTGGTTTTGTTGGTCTTTATTTTGCTGGTTGTTGTTTTGTTGGTTCTTGTTTTGCTGATCTTTGTTTTGTTGGTTCTGGTTTTGTTGGTTCTGGTTTTGTTGGTTTTGACCTTGTCCCTGACCTTGCTGGTTCTGTTGCTGTTGGGCTTGTTGCAGCAGACGGCGGGCATAGGCCAGGTTATAGCGGGTGTCGTCGTTCTTAGGGTCGAGTTTCAGGGCTTCTTGGTAGCTTTGAACGGCTTGTTGGAAGAGTTGCATGGCTTGTTCGCGGTTGTCCATTCCGGCTTTGAGGTAGCTGTTGCCGAGGTTGTGCAGTGCGTGAGCGCGTTGAGGGTTGCTGACATCGGGGCGTTGCAACGCTTTGTCGAACGAGTGAGCTGCTTCGTCGTATTTTTTTTGGCGATAGAGGGCGTTTCCGAGGTTGAAGAGTCCTCGGTAATCCATACTGTCAATCTCTATAGCACGGCGATACATCTGTTCGGCTTGGTCGAATTTCTCTTTTTGATAGCTACGGTTGCCATCTCGTAACTGGCCGCGGATATCCTGTGCTTGGAGGGTTCCGGTAGAGGCTATAGTGATAATAGTGGCTATAGCAATTATTCTATTTTTTTTCATTTTTTCCGTTTCTTTTTTCTCCTTTCGAAGATTGTCACTTCCGCCAGCAGACAGAGGAGGCCTGCCGCCAGGGGATATTGGTAGCGGCTCTCGAACGAGTTGAATAGCGTCTCGTCAAAGTCGTTCTTCTCCAGGTCTTCCAGCAACGAGGTGACTTTGCTGATGTCGTCAATACCGTTCACATAAACGCCTTTGCCGGCTTTGGCGATGTCTTGCAGCATCTGTTCGTTGAGACGAGTGATGATGACATTTCCGTCGCTGTCGCGACGATAGGAACCGTTGCTGTTCATGGGGATGGGTGTGCCCTGGGAAGAGCCGAGGCCTATGGTGCAGACTCGGATTCCTTCTTTATTGGCTTTCTTGGCGGCGCCAATGGCGTCGTCTTCATGGTTTTCGCCATCGGAGATGACGATGATGGCACGACTGTTGTTTGTGGTCCATTCGCGGTCTTCGTCGCCATAGCCGAAGGTGGCCATTGCTTTTTCGATGGCGTCGCCAATGGCCGTACCCTGGGCTTTGATCATACTGCAGTCGACCTGGTCAAGAAAGAGCTTGGCGGCGGTGTAGTCGTTGGTCAGAGGCATTTCGATGAAGCTGGTGCCGGCAAAGACTATCAGGCTCACGCGGTCGCCCGTCATGGAGTTTAACAGGTTGTTGATGACCTGTTTGGAGCGGGTGAGTCGGTTGGGTTTTACATCCTCGGCCATCATACTGTTTGACACATCGAGACAGACAGCGATGTCGCTTCCGGCGCGTTTGCCCTTCTCTTGTTTCTTTCCCAACAAAGGATTGGCGAGAGCCACCACCACCAGACACAGACCTACGAGGGAGAGTATACCCTTGGTGATGGGTCTCCATTTGCGTCGGTCGGGAATAAGACGGGGAAACATCTCAGGGTCTGCCCAGCGTTTGAGGCGCTGTTTTTCGTGCCAGCTCATCAAAATCCACAAAAGACCAAGGAACGCTACTCCCGACAGTAGCCATAAATATTCTATATGTTCAAAATGTATCATTTTTTAAGCCACAACCATTTTACAATTGCCTCAAGTCCCAACGCAATCAGTGCTATCCACAACAGAGGCAGGAATTCGTCCTTTTTCTTGGCGAAATGCAATACGTCGATTTTACTTTTCTCCATCTGGTCAATCTGACTGAAAATCTCTTCCAAGGCTTTCTTGTTCGTTGCCCGGAAGTAGAGACCGTCTTGTGTGGAGGCCGACATCTGTTTAAGAAGGTCCTCGTCGATTTCCACATCCATATTTTGATAGAACACACGTCCGAATTGGTCGCGGAAAGGGTAGGGGGCTTTGCCTTTAGAGCCGATGCCGATGGTGTAGAGACGGATGTCGTACATTGCAGCTATCTCAGCAGCATTCAGCGGGTCCACGCTCCCTTGGTTGTTCACGCCGTCGGTGAGCAGGATGATGACCTTGCTCTTGGCCTTGCTGTCTTTGATGCGGTTGATGGCTGTTGCCGTACCGTCACCGAGAGCGGTACCGTCGCGGAGGGTTCCCAGTTTCAGGCTTTCCAACTGTTCTTTGAGTACCAAGTGGTCTACCGTTAGTGGCACTTTGGTATAGGCTTCGCCGGCAAAGGCCACCAGGCCGATACGGTCATTCTTTCGCCCGTCGATGAAGTCTTCCGCCACCTTTTTAGCAGCCTCTAAACGGTTTGGAGAGAAATCTTCTGCCAGCATACTGGTTGACACATCCATTGCCACCACAATATCAATACCCTCCATAGTCGTCTCTTCACGACTTAGTTCGCTCTGTGGACGTGCAAGTGCTACCACGATGGCAGCAATAGCCACAATGCGCAGCGCATAGGGAAGCCAACGCAGTCTTTGTCGAAGGCTTTTTTTTATGCCAGCAAAGAGGGCAAGGCCTGAATGCTGCACTGCGGCCTCCTGTTTCCGGTATTTCCATAGCCACCAAACTACCATTATGGGGACAATGACCAGTCCCAGCAGAATCCAAGGGTGAGCGAAGGTGATATTATGCATCTTTTTCCTCCTCTCTGCCGTGGGTTTCTTCCCACGCCTTTTTTACAAATTCCACGGCATTGTCGTAAGTACGCTGATGCTCATAAGGTAGAGGTTCCCTCTTGGCAAACTTTACCAAATCGGCCGTAATAAAGACATTGCGAAGCAAAGTTGTTGTATCAGCACTTACTGATTCGCCCAATAACGCATTGACACATTCTTCGCTCGTCATTTCTGTGGCATGGATGCCCGTAGACTCTTCTATAAAGGTGCGCACGGTATCCGTCAACTCGGTGTGATATTCTTTTGTGCGGCCTGATTGCCACAATTGTTTTTTTCTCAGCGTTTCCAAATTGTCAAGCGCCCGTTCCATGGGAGTGCGAGTGTCGACGGGAGCCGAAAATGCTGCTAATAGAGGAATCTTGCGGCGGTGAGAATAGGCCCACCAGCCGGTGAAAGACAAGACAGCGAAGCCCAACCCCAAGAGTATCCAGCGGAAAATCTCCCAAAAAGTATAGGGGACATTCTCGATGGGCGTTATGTCTCGTATTTCTGCCGTAGTGGTGTCAACGTCGATGTCCAGTACGGTGAGGGGTAGCGAGTCGTTTTCATTTAACTTGATGTAATGTACACCGGGTTCGAAACTGGTCAGTGTTGTCTGCATCATACCTCTGGCGCTGTCGAACTCTTGCCGTAGGGCTTCAATGCCGTTCTGATTCAGCTGGTCTACCGAAGGGTATACGTTGCTTCTCGGAATGCTCAATATTGTTTGGTCGCCCAAGAGGATGGTGTCAGCACTCAATTGGGCCATGTTTTGCCCCCTAAGTGTTCCTGTAGCCATAATGAATAATGTGGCTACAACCAATCCTCTCTTTCCTTTTTTTCTCATAACCATAAACTCCTATCAATCTAACTCCTTCTGGCAAGCAAATTTCTCAAGGGTCCAATAAAATCCTCACCCGTTGTAAGGGAAGCCACATCCACACCATAGCGCTGCAATGTTTTGTCCACCCGTTCTTCATGCTCTGCAAAACGGCTGTCGGCCACTTGCCTCACATCTTTTCTGCTGGTGTCTATCCACATGGTTGCGTTGCTCTCAGGGTCGTAGAACTTCACTAATCCCAGATTTGCCAGATTCCGTTCCCCTCGGTCTACCAAGCGTAGTGCCACCACATCGTGTTTTCCAGAAGCCATCTTCAGTGCATCTGTCCAATTGGAGGTGTCCAACAGGAAATCACTTAGTAGAAATAAAGTACACCGTCTTTTCATTACGTTGGAGAAATACTTCAGTGCCTGTCCAATGTCGGTCAGCCTTCCTTCTGGTTGGAAGGTGATTAACTCCCTGATGATGCGCAAGATGTGGGTGCGTCCTTTTTTAGGAGGAATGAATCGTTCAATGCGGTCGCTGAAAAGAATCATTCCTACTTTGTCATTGTTGGCTATTGCGCTGAATGCCAGAGTTGCCGCTATTTCTGCCGCAAGGTCTTCCTTAAATTGGCTGTGGGTGCCGAAGTAGCCACTTCCGCTCACGTCCACCAGTAGCATCACCGTCAATTCACGCTCTTCCTCGAAAATCTTCACATAGGGATGCGCCAGACGTGCCGTTACGTTCCAGTCAATGTTCCTTACGTCGTCCCCATATTGGTATTCACGTACTTCGCTGAATGCCATTCCTTTCCCTTTGAAAGCCGAATGGTATTCGCCGCTGAACATCTGCTGGCTCAAGCCGCGTGCCTTGATTTCAATCCTGCGGACTCTCTTTATGATATCTTCGTCCATTAGGGAACCTCCACGCGATTAAGCACCTCGTTTACCAGTTCCTCGCTGGTAACATTCTCTGCTTCAGCTTCGTAGGTCAGTCCTACACGGTGGCGTAGCACATCCATCGCTACCGCACGCACATCCTCTGGGATGACATACCCCCTGCGACGCAAGAAAGCGTAAGCTTTTGCGGCGGATGCCAGATTGATGCTGCCACGTGGGGAGGCCCCATAGCTGATGAGGGGTTTCATCTTCTCTAAACCGTATTGCTCGGGATAGCGGGTGGCAAAAATGATATCGGTGATATAGTTTTCAATCTTTTCATCCATATACACCTCTCGCACCAGATTTCTTGCTTTCAGGATGTCCGCAGGTTTCAGTACTGCGCCAGCCTTCTTTTCGCTTTCCTCTTTCCACTTTCCACTTTCATTCACTTGTTGGTGCAAGATTGCTTTTTCTTCCTCTTTTTTCGGGTATCCAATGACCACTTTCAGCATGAAGCGGTCTACTTGAGCCTCGGGTAGGGGATAGGTGCCCTCCTGTTCGATGGGGTTTTGTGTGGCCAGTACCAGGAAGGGTTCCTCCAGCTTGTAGGTCTGTTCACCTATAGTTACTTGGCGTTCTTGCATGGCCTCCAGTAAGGCGCTCTGAACTTTGGCAGGGGCACGGTTGATTTCATCTGCCAGGATGAAATTGCTGAAAATGGGACCTTTCTTCACTTGGAAAGACTCGCTTTTCTGACTGTAGATCATCGTTCCTATCAGGTCGGCGGGCAATAGGTCGGGAGTGAACTGGATGCGGCTGAACTTTGCATCGATAGCTTTTGCCAAAGTGGTGATGGTAAGGGTTTTGGCCAATCCAGGGACACCCTCGAGTAGCACATGCCCATTGCTCAGCAGTCCAATCAACAGACCTTCGACCATGTGCTTTTGTCCCACAATCTGTCTGCCCACTTCTGTGGTCAGCAGGTCGACAAATGCGCTCTCGCGTCCTATACGTTCGTTGAGTTCTTGAATATCAACATTCTCCATTGCTCTGAATTTCAATTATTGATTATCAGTTTTCATTTTTATAACGTCAATAACTTAAAACTTTTCACTTTATTGTCTCTTTTAATATTTTTTATCATTATTCGAAAAAAATGAAAAAAACGTAGAAAAAATATATTATATAAAGAAAAAATTGTATCTTTGTACGTTATTTGTTTATAAGGAAAATAAAATATCTAATTAATTATTAATATATTATGAAAAGAAACAAAGTACTTCTTGGCCTCTATGTGGGCCTACTGACTTTGGCCGGGGGCATCGCTAATGCCCAAACCGGTGGCCGTTTCTATGAAATTGGTCCCGACAATGTCGGTGGTCAGGTCTCCAGTTTTGTCGTCGACAAACAGGATTCCAATGGCACCACTTTCTTCGCCGGCGCCACCTCCGGCGGCCTCTTCCTTAAATCGGCCAGCTCTGACTACCTCTCCGCCTTCTATGGCAACTTCGACCTCCCTGAGGACCAAGTCGCCCGCATGGCCGACGACACCACTATCTGGCATTACGTCCCCTGCTCCCTCAACGGCAAACCCGTCGCCCTCCCCATCAACTCTATGCTTCAGGGCCCCGACAACACCATCTATATCGGTACAGGTAACGACGACTACGCCTACGGCTCCTCCTACGGAAAAATGTCCGTCAAGGGTATCGGTATCTACCGCTTCAACCCCTCTACCGCTTCCTTCGAACTAATCCCCAATACCAATAACGACAATTTCAGCGCCGTCCACGCCCTCGACTACCTCTATGTCGACGGCGCACTCTACCTCTACGCCGCCACCAACTCCGGCCTCTACCGCTGGCGCCATACCGAGGGCTCCAACGACTGGAATCAAACCCCCACCGTCGTCTTCAGTGGCCGTGTCGACCAACTCGTCATCTCTCGAGTTCACAACACCGCCTTCTTCTCCTCTGGCAACCAGCTCTACCGCATCGGCAATGCTCTTGCCCCTGCCAACCAGCTCAACCCCATCAACATCTCTTCCTCCAACCCTGCCTTCGGCGGCTCCAATTCCTGCATGAAACTCGCCATCTCTCAAACCGACACCACCTATCTCTACGCTATGGTCATTAAGTCTAATGGCCTCATGGATGCTCTCTATCTCACCACCAATGAGCAAACTTGGAGCACCCTCACCACCTCCTCCATTATGCCCATCACTTACACCTCCGGCCTCACCTCCGGCACCGTCGTCGTCGACCCCGGTAACCCCCGTCGTGTCATCATCGCCGGTACCTCCGCCCTCGTCGGAGAAGGCTTTGTAGATGGCGGTTACTATCAGTGGACCACCGTCAGCGCCAGCGAGTTCGAACTCAATGGTGGCGACTACATGGCCATGGTCTACAACAACTCCTCCTTCGTCCATTCCGGCATCCGTCAGATCGTTCCCGTCTACCATATCGACGGCGAGAATGCTTACCACACCTATTATTTCGCCACCGATGGCGGTGTCTACTCCGGCATATACGACAACGAATATGGCTTCCTTAGCTTCACCAACGAGAACCGTGGCCTCAACAACCTTCAGGTGAACGGCCTCGCTGTCTGTCCCGACGGCACCATTATCTCCGGCGCCAGCAGCAACGCCTGCCCCATCATTGAGACCCATCTCGACCACAACGTCGCCGACAGCAACTACAGCGAGCACAACATCAACTGGTACCACGACGGCTCCCTCGTCATCAATCACGAAGCCAATATCCTATGGACTGGCAACGGTGGCGCCGTCGCCGCCTCCGCTTTCCAGCAGGTCCTCCCGCAGTCCCGTCGCACCATCTTCACCACCAGCAACAATGGTGACTATGGCCGTTCTTACGCCGACTATCTCGACTACAACAACACTACCACCTGGTCCACCGGCACACGTTTCCTCTCCGACCAGATTGTCGGCGGCCCCGCCCTCGGCTCCGTCTACCTCTGGGAAACCGACAACAACACCCTCTTCAACGACTCTATCCATGTCACCCTCGACACCCTCGGCGTCATCTTCCGCCCCAAAAACGGAAAATATGACACCATCCTCCTCGCCCCTAAAGGCAAAGACTTCGCAGGCTATATCCAGCGCGACGAAGAAGGCCGCCCCATCGACACCATCCACTACCCCGGTGCCGTTGGCTACGCCGGCTCCTTCAAAGTCATGCCCGGCGACATGACCTACTTCAACTCCCGCGCCAATGGCGACTACCCCTTCCAGTACATCTTCACCCGCTCCCAGCTCGCCAGAGTACCCCTCCTCCTCCAGAACCCCATCCAGGCCCGTATGCTTGCCATCGGCGAAAAGAAACCTGCAGGTATGTCTACCACTTCCTCCACCATGTCCGTATGGCTCTCCTGGACTCCTACCGACTTCACTAAAATCTACGACGAGGCTGAGTGGGCTGCCGGTAATTATGGTAGTCAGTCTATCTGGTGCCCCATCTATGATGTTAACCGCTTCACCACCCAGACCCAGAGCCAGTTCCCCCGCTCCGCTGTCATGAGCCGCGACGGTCGCTTCGTCTATGTCAACGTCTACGACACCGCTGCACACCAATCCATGCTTGTCCGCATCTCCCACCTCGAGGACATGGACTTCTCCACCGCCCTCACCGACAAGGAAATCTCCGAACGTACCATGGTCGGCGTCTCCGAATCTCCCCTCCGTACCGACACCATCCGCTATAACAATAACATTTGGTTCCCCCGTCCCATCAGCAACATCGTTGTTGACCATCGCAACGGTATGGACCGTCTTATCCTCACCTTCGACGAATACTCTACCAACTTCGCCAATGTCGCCATCGTCAATAACCCTGGCTCCACCCCCAATTTCGAACTCCTTCCCCTTTCTGACCCCACTGTCCCCGCCTACTGCGCCCTCGTCGAAGACTCCACCGGAACCATCTTCGTCGGCACCGACAAGGGCGTCTTCACCAAGAAAGGCAGCGCCGCTTGGCAGACCTACGCCAACCTCCAGAATGTCCCTGTGACCGCCATGTGCCAGCAGACCCGCAACCTGCCCGTCCGCCACAACATCACCCACACCGGCATCACCGAGAACAAGTTCGCTTTCGCCAAGACCAAATGGCCCCGTGCCCTCTACTTCGGCACCTACGGCCGCGGTATCTTCATGGATGTCCAGTATGTCACCGACTTCTCCAACGAGATTGTCGACCCCGAGGACTACACCCCCGTTGTTGACATCCCCACTGTCCACACCGTCGGCGCCAACAAGATTCACCTCTATCCTAACCCCGTCAGCACCGAGGCTCACCTCGAACTCAATGCTGCTGCCGCCGGCAATGCCCAACTCCGCGTCTACGACATTAACGGCCGCCTCGTCGCCAATAGCAACCTGGGTTACGTCCCCGAAGGCAACCACACCTTCACCCTCAACACCCAGGGCTATGCCAAGGGCATGTATCTGGTCAACGTCATCATCTCCGGCCACACCGCTACCGCCAAGATGATGGTTCGCTAATCGGGCACGATAACACAAAAAAAGAGGTGCCGCCCGACAGAGCAGCACCTCTTTTATATTAATTATGAATTCATATTTATTATATATCATTCAATGATAAAAAACTTTGTAGAAGAACTCCGCTGGCGCGGAATGCTGGCTCAGATAATGCCAGGCACGGAAGAACTCCTCCAGAAAGAAATGGTAACGGCCTACCTCGGCACCGACCCTACTGCCGACTCACTCCATATCGGACACCTCTGTGGTATTATGATGTTGCGCCATCTGCAACGCTGCGGCCACAAACCCATCATCCTGGTGGGCGGCGCCACCGGCATGATCGGAGACCCCTCGGGCAAGAGCCAGGAGCGCAACTTGCTGAATGAAGAGACGCTGCGCCACAACCAGGAGTGCATCAAGAACCAGGTGGCCAAATTCCTCGACTTTGAGTCGAAGGAACCCAACGCCGCTGAGATGGTGAACAACTACGACTGGATGAAGGACTTCACCTTCCTCGACTTCGCCCGCGAGGTGGGCAAGCACATCACTGTCAACTACATGATGGCCAAGGATAGCGTACAGCAGCGCCTCAACGGCACCGCCCGCGACGGACTGAGCTTCACCGAATTCACCTATCAGCTCCTGCAAGGCTACGACTTCCTCTACCTCTACCAGCACAAACACTGCAAGCTGCAGTTGGGTGGCAACGACCAGTGGGGAAACATCACCACGGGTACGGAACTGATACGCCGCACCCTGGGCTTTGAGAACGAGGCCTTCGCCCTCACTTGCCCGCTGATCACCAAGGCCGACGGCAAGAAGTTCGGCAAGACCGAGAGCGGTAACATCTGGCTCGACCCCAAACGCACCTCGCCCTATAAGTTCTACCAGTTCTGGCTCAACGTCAGCGACGAGGACGCCGAGAAATACATCAAAATCTTCACCTCGCTGGAAAAGGATGTCATCGACGGTCTCATTGAGGAGCACAAGAAAGACCCGGGTCTGCGTGTGCTGCAGAAACGCCTGGCTCAGGAGGTCACCGTACTGGTGCACTCGCAGGAAGCCCTTGATGCCGCCCTCGAAGCCAGCGCCATCCTCTTCGGAAAAGCTACCAAGGAAGGTCTGGAAAAACTCGATGGACAAACCTTTATGGATGTATTTGATGGAGTGCCTCAGTTCACCGTCAGTCGTGCTACCATCGAGGCCGGTGCTTCACTTGTTGACCTCGCAGCCGAGGTGGGCATGTTCGAAAGTAAAGGTGCTATCCGTCGCGAGTTGAAGCAGAATAGTATCAGCGTCAACAAGCAGAAAGTTGCCGAAGACTGCACCCTCACCGCCGCCGACATCCTCGCCAGCGGCTGCATCCTTGTCCAAAAAGGCAAGAAAAACTACTATATTTTGAATGTAGAATAGTGCTTACAACAAAGCATCCAATTCAGGGAGGCCGGCCACAAGCCGGCCTTCTTTCATTGCTACACAGTCCACCTTCGCTTGGCAGCAGAGCTTGTTGTCCGACGCGCGGAAGATGGCTTGGTGGAACACATAGCGGATGCCCTCCTTCACCGGACGCAGGCGGCAGATGTACTCGTCACATGGCCGCAGCGGCACCTTGTAGGCAATCTCGAACCGCGCCACCACCACGTCGATGCCCTCCTCGTGCAGCCCCGCGAAACTCACTCCGCGCTCCAGTACATAGAGGTGACGAGAGTGCTCCATGTAGTGCTGATAATTGGCATTGTTGACAATTCCTTGAATATCACATTCGTAGTCACGGACGATGTCCCTGTTCTCAAAAATATATTCCATACTTCTATAACGCTAAATAATACAAAAAATTGCCCTTTGCTAATTAACACTAAATCAATATCATCACCGTACCATCACCGTACCAACACCGAACCAACTCCTACCCAAGTCCTACCATGGTAGGAGATGATAGGGAGTTGGTACGTTTCTGGGATGTTCTTGAAGCCTATTTGATGTCTGTTTGGAGAGAGGAGAACAGCAATAATTAACTTTTTTTCACTTTTTCCTTTCCATGTCGTTTTTTCTTCGTATCTTTGCAAATCCGTTTGGAATGTTAAATTAAATAATAATAGTATGTCACAAACAAGTATCAAAACACTGAGAGACAGCGCGGGTATGCGTTGGACTGCTCTGTTGCTGCTGGCTTTGGCCATGTTCTGCAGTTATGTTTTCATGGACATTTTGTCACCTATCAAAGACCTGATGCAGGAGACCCGTGGTTGGGACAGCGCCTCCTTTGGCCGCATGCAGGGCGCTGAAGTATTCCTCAACGTCTATGTGTTTTTCCTCATCTTTGCCGGTATCATCCTTGACAAGATGGGCGTTCGCTTCACCGCTGTGCTTTCTGGCGCTGTGATGCTTTTCGGTGGTATCATCAAGTTCTATGCCTGCAGCGAAAGCTTCCAAGGCACGGGTCTTGAGCAGTGGTTCGATACTCACCTCAACTGGGATGGCGATATTCCCAT
>Ga0310786_10004430_pt1 | contig 19581 bp, 21 predicted proteins | sample AusTroGonzalo_MG_FD_203881 | JGI IMG/M metagenome (GOLD analysis project Ga0310786, IMG submission 203881) | Bovine rumen microbial communities from tropical cattle in Woodstock, Queensland, Australia - Gonzalo_03 (v2) (version 2) | ecosystem: Host-associated > Mammals > Digestive system >... | reverse complement strand
TTTTTTGACATTTTTTGTGGAGCAGAGCGATTTTTTTGTGAACAATCTATTGATGACCATTTATGGATATCAATGGAATGAAAAAGGTTATCAGTCCTATGGAAGCTCGCTTGCGATAGACTGAAAAGAATTTTCATTAGAGAGCCACAGAGCTCGAGAGATTGTTCTTTTTTTGGTTAACTAACAAAAATAGAAGAAATATAAAACAAGATATGAGCAATAATATTGCAATAGAATTCGAGCATGTGTCAAAGCAGTATAGACTGGGCTTAGTGAGTACAAAAACTTTGTCACATGATATAAGAAGATTTTGGATCACCAACGTCCTCGGCAAGGAGGACCCGTATCTGAAGATCGGCGAAACCAATGATCGTTCCACTCGCGGAGCGAGTGACTACGTCTGGGCTCTACGCGACATCGATTTCAAGGTCGAGCAAGGCGACGTGGTCGGCATCATCGGCAAGAACGGTGCCGGCAAGTCTACACTTCTCAAACTCCTCTCCCGCGTCACAGGTCCCACCACCGGTACCATCCGTGCCCATGGTCGTATTGGTTCGCTGCTGGAGGTAGGTACGGGCTTCCATGGCGAGATGACGGGCCGCGAGAATATCTTCATGAACGGCGCCATCCTCGGCATGACGCGTAATGAGATCCAGTCCAAGCTCGATGAGATCATTGACTTCAGCGGCTGCGAACGGTATATCGACACCCCGGTTAAGCGCTATAGTTCGGGAATGACGGTGCGACTGGGCTTTGCTGTAGCAGCGTTCCTGGAGCCGGAGATACTGGTGGTGGATGAAGTGCTCGCCGTAGGCGATGCGGAGTTCCAAAAGAAAGCGATAGGTAAGATGAAAGACGTTTCCCAAGGCCAAGGCCGCACCGTCCTCTTCGTTAGTCATAATATGGCAAGTATTCGTAACCTCTGTACGTCCGGAGTCGTCCTCGAGTATGGTCAGGTCAAGTTCCGCGATACCAATATTAACAAGGTCGTTGATTTCTATCTCAACGGCAATGCCGGTGAGGTAGGCGATAGAGCCAAACTGAGCGGAGACGAACTCAAGCCCTATCGGCTCAAGGACTGCTCGTCTCGTCAGCTGGAGATCACGGAGATTGAGCGTCTCACACCTTATAAGGTCGATTCCACGGACGACCAGCTCTATCGTGTCCGCGTCCTCCGGCACGATCCGTCTATTAAGAAGGTCTGCCTCAATACCTTGGTCGATGATATCCTCACGGACAACCGTGTGGGCCTCACCTGCAGTGATGTCTTCGATATCCCCGAAGGCAAGAATGAGTTCGAGATCCAGGTCACGCTCCATCATCTCAACCTCAAGCATGGCGCCTATAAGATGAACTTCTGGCTCAGCGCCAGTCCGATGATTAACTCCTGGAGCATCCTCGATGGTGTCTATAACTCTTTGACTTTCGAGGTAGAAGGCTATCGTCACCAACCCATCACCGTTTGGCCCAACGACTGGGGATTCAATTATTTCGATGGTTGTAAAGCAAAACTCGCATAACTATGGTATTGCATATAGCGGCAGACGATAAGTTCACAGAATACACGATCAGTCAGTTCTCGGCATCGGAGATGATGTCGCGCATTGTCGTCATTCCTGCCGGATGTGGTCATCCGATCAAGCAGTGCGACAATGTGTCGGTCATTCAGTACCGGTCTCCGGAGTTTAAGGCTTTGCTTGATGATCTCGGTTCGTATTCGGGAATCGTGCTGCATAGCACCTTCTGGCCGTTCTGCAAAGATATCATCAAAGCCGCGCCAAAGCACGTCAAAATAGCCTGGTACTTTTGGGGTGGGGAAATATATTCGCGTGATGAGTTAACATCATCATTCTTGGCTCCTGTCACAAAGTTCCTATATCGTCTGCATAATTTTATCAAACCGCAAACAATAAAAGCGGATTGGCAGTTGCCGATGGAGTTATACCAGCGCATAGATTATTGTTTGACTGGCGAACAAGAGGAATACGAGTATGCAAAGGCATTTTTGCATAATTCGATGGACTTTATCTGGTACACCTGCTATTCAATCGAAGAGACCTTGGGAGAATTGAAGGATAAACGTGCAACCGGAAACAACGTGCTGTTTTGTAACTCGGCAGCTATTAAAAACAACATGTTTGATGCTGCGTTGCGGATGAGAAGAAGAGGTTGTCGCAAGCATTTGAAGAACCGCAAGATCATCATGCCGGTTAGTTATGGAGAGCCATGGGTTAGAAATATGATGTTGAAATGGGGGCCGAAGTGCTTTGATCAGTTTGAACCTTTGATGAACTTTATGCCTCGTGATGAGTATAACGCGATGATGCTCGGTTGCTCTACCTTGATTCTGCCGTACTATCAACCTGCCGGACAAGGCAACATCATCACGGCGATGTGGCTTGGTATGCGAGTCTATATCAGCGAGAAGAGCATCGCCTATAAATTCTTCAAACGCATTGCCGTGAAGATATACTCGTTCGAGAGTGATTTTGAGAAATACGGTTGTACCGCTATGTCGGATGAAGATTTGGCGCATAATAGAAAGGTACTGATGGAGATGTTCAGCCGTGAACATGTGATGCAGAGCGCAAAGAATGTGGTAGATATTTTAGAAGGAAAATGATAAATAAGATTTTGATATTAGGAGCCGGAGAAGGGCAAATCCCCTTGATCCATCGTGCCAAAGATGCAGGATGGCATACAATCGTAGTATCGCCCAAGGGTGACTATCCCGGCTTTGAGTTAGCGGACGAGATGGCATATTGCAACATCGCCGATATCGATGCGGTTGTGGACTTAGCGAAGACGCTGCAGGTGCAAGCTATCGCTACGGATCAGACGGATATACCCGTCATGGCGATCCAGCGTGTGGCAAAAGAGATGGGTGTTCCCGCTATCCATTGCGAGGACATCAATAACTTCCGCTATAAATCCCGTATGCGAGAGTTGTGCCAGTCTGCCGGCATCAAGACCATCCCGTATTTGGTAACAGACTCATTAGCTTACGCAGAGATTTTCTTATTATCTTTGCATGGAGACTCGGTTATTGTGAAACCGGTAGATTCTCAAGGGAGCCGAGGTGTGACCAAGGTGGCACATATTTCTGAACTGCGTTATGCCTTCGATAAAGCCATGAACTATTCGAAACAGAAGAAGGTCATCGTAGAGCAGTTCGTTGATGGACAAGAAGTGGAGGTAGATACCGTCATGTACCGCGACGAGACCAAAGCCGTGCTGATTGGCGATGTGTTTAACTTCGAGTCCATTCAAATCTTCTCGGCATACGAACGTATCTATCCCTCGCAGTTGCCGACGACCACACAAGACGAGATCCGTCGTGTCAACGCCCAAACCCTCAAAGTCCTGGGTCTCCATACCGGTTGGACGCATGGCGAGTATATGGTAGCGACGAATGGCAATGTCTATCTGCTCGAAGTCGGAGCACGAGGAGGAGGTAACTATATCGGTTCGGATATCGTGAAGACCATGATTGGTGTCAGCACCGACGAAATGGCTTTCCGTACCGCGATTGGGGACGAGTCGTTCTATAGCGAAGTCGGTCTGACCGATAAGTGCTGCGCCTACAAATGTTTCTGTCTGCCGGAGGGTACGATATCAAAAATCAATATCGATGAAGCATGGCTGCACTCCAACATCGTGCTGCGGCATAACTTAGAGGGACTGCATGTGGGCAAAGTTTGTCATCGTACGACGGATAAGACGACGCGCTATACCCTCATTGTGGTGGCTGATAATCATCAGCAATTACGCAAACTCATGGACGATATCCCTAATCATATATCGATTGAGGTTACGTCCGCTGAAACAAAGAAAGGATGTATATGGCAATGATAGCATCGGCATATAGAGCGAGTAGAGTATTGTATAACTTCCTCAAATCGAATTTTGAAGGAAGCAAGCCTTGGTTGCTTCCGGCTAATATCTGCGATTGTGTGCCGGAGACCTTTGACGCAGCCGGAGTCCGCTACGAGTACGTGGACATCTGTCCTGAAACATGGTGCATGGACTTTGCGCAAGTGATGGACAGGCTATCCAACTATGTCGGTCTGCTGTACGTACATACGTATGGCGTAGAAGATACCCCTCTTAACATGTTTGCAGAAATCAAGCGTCGCAATCCGCAGATATGCATTATCGATGATCGGTGCTTGTGTTCACCGGAAAATAAGATGCATGCAAATCAAGTAGCCGATGTGGAGTTGTATAGTACCGGCAGTAAGAAGCAAGTCAATATGCACGGTGGTGGTTATGCCATTATCTCGGACGAATGGAAATACGAAGAACACCCCATGCCGGAGGATGAGAAACATCCCGGCGCTTGGAAATATGATTGGGAGGAACTGAATGCGACAAAGGCTGCTGCAAACAAACATAAAGCAGAGATATTCGCTATCTATGAGCAATTGTTACCTGCGTCTATCCGTATGCCGGAGGGATTGCGTCATTGGCGCTATAATATCTTGGTGGAGAATCGGGAAGAGGTGCTGAAGGCGATCTTCGATGCCGGACTCTTTGCCAGTGCGCATTATAAGCCGCAGACTCCCAACATGCCGAATGCAACCTACTTGCATCAGCATGTGATCAATTTGTTTGAAGATGAATATATCAGCATAGAGCAAGCCAAAGCGATATGCACGATTATCAATGAGAAATTTAAAAGGTAAAAAACATGATAGGTTTTAATCGTCCGCACCTCACGGGAAAAGAGGCGCATTACATGTACAAGGCAGTATTTGCCGGGCATTTATCCGGAAACGGAGAGTATACGAAGAAATGTCAAGCTTTCTTCCAGGAGCGCTATGGCTTTAAGAAATGCTTGCTAACCACATCCGGCACAGACGCACTGGAGATGTGCGCGATGCTGTGTGACTTGAAGCCGGGAGATGAAGTGATCATCCCGAGTTATACCTTCGTGAGCACAGCACTGGCTTTCCTTCGCGAAGGAGCCAAGGTAGTGTTTGCTGATAGTATGAAACGTAATCCGAATCTGGATGCAGAATCTATCGAAGCGCTCATCACTCCTCGCACGAAAGTCATCGTCCCCGTCCACTATGCCGGTGTAGCATGCGACATGGATCGTATTATGGAGATTGCCAATCGCCATAACCTCCTCGTCGTCGAAGATGCCGCGCAAGCTATTGATAGTTATTACCGCTCACCCGTAACCGGTAACCTATCACCCCTCGGCTCAATAGGACACCTATCGGCCTTCAGTTTCCACGAAACAAAGAACATCACTGCCGGTGGAGAAGGAGGATTGCTCGTAGTCAATGATGAACGTTTCGTCCGTCGTGCGGAAATTCTTTGGGAGAAAGGGACGAACCGTGCTGAGTTCTTCCGTGGTGCAGTAAATAAATACGGCTGGGTAGATATGGGTTCGTCGTTCTTACCGGCAGAGATCAATGCAGCCTTCCTGTGGGCACAATTGGAGAACCTCGATGAAATTCAATCTAAACGTAAGGCTCTCTGGGAGACTTACTATAAACTCCTCAAACCGCTTGCCGAGAAGAGATTGTTCCAACTTCCCGACTTGCCGGAATATGCAAGTAATAACGCTCACATGTTCTATTTGGTTTGTCGGAACTTGGAGGAGCGAACCGCTCTCATCAAGTATCTCAAGGAGCATGAGATCCAAGCGGTGTTCCATTATCTGAGTTTGCATAGCAGCGAGTATTATAAGAATAAACACGACGGACGTGAATTACCGGAGTGCGATCGGTATATGGATACGCTTGTCCGTCTACCGATGTATTATGATTTAGAAGAGGCAGACGTGGAAAGGATTTGTGAAACAATTAAACTATTCTTCAGCGAGAAATGAAGAAGATTCATGTAAGAAATATCATTAGGCGAAGGTTGTTGCATAATACGGCAACAGCGCATTTCCTTTCGAAGCATTGCTTAAGGTCGTATCTATCCATGTTTTATGCGAACTGGATGGGTAAGCGACTGAATCTTCGTCATCCAGAGGATATTAACCATCAACTAATGCGTCTTAGCTTGGAGGCTTATAAAGATCCGATTCAGCACAAACTCCGTGTACAATGTGCAGATAAGTACTTGGTGCGTGAATATATCAAGAGCAAGGGGTTAGAAAATATCCTCATTCCATCGTATGGAGTATATGATTCGTTTGCTGAGATAGACTTTGATAAACTACCGAATCAATTTGTGATACAGACGAATTTCGGCTGTGGACATATATGGATATGCAAAGATAAAGCATCGGCTGATTTAGAGAAATGGCATAAGCAGTTCGATGAATGGATGGCTATTAAGGATTTCGGATGGAAGTCCGGGGAATGGCAGTATGGGGAAATGCCGCATAAATTGGTCATTACGAAATATCTGGATTCCCTAGGCGCTATATCCGTCAATGATTATAAGTTCCACTGTTTCAATGGACAGGTGTATGGATGCTTAGTGGTATATGATCGAGGAATTAAGGCTGCGCACGGTTTTCAGTTGGATCATTATGATATAAATTGGAACCTAACGGAAGAGATACACGCTTCATGGCATCCGCAGCGCAGAGATATCGCAAAACCCAAAAGTTACGACCGGATGTTAGAGGTTGCGCGAATCTTAAGCGCTGATTTCCCATATTGCCGTGTAGATTTATATGAAGTGGATGGAAAAGTGTTATTCGGCGAATTAACCTTTACTCCACAGGGTAATGTGATGAGTTACTATACGGATGAATCACTCAAGGATATGTTAAGTTTTTATCAAAGTACGTTATGATAGCACCGGTAATCGTATTTAATTACAATCGCCCAGACCATAGTCAGCAGGTATGGGATGCGCTGAGTCGGAACGAGCTCGCAAATGAGACTGAGCTCTATCTCTATTGCGACGGACCGAAGGCAAACGCATCCGACGAAATGCGTCAGCGTATTGCTGAATTACATGCGCAAGCGAAGCAGTATGCGATTGATGCGCTGAAAGACGGAAAATTCAAAGCCGTGCATGTGGTATGTGCTGAGTCTAACAAAGGTCTTGCCAATAGTATTATTGGCGGTGTGAGTGACGTAATAGCAAAGCACGGCCGAGTGATTGTATTGGAAGATGATCTGCTGACATCGCAGTATTTTTTGACATATATGAATATGGCATTAGATAAGTATGAATCCTATCCGGCAGTATTCTCAATCGGCGGCTATAATTATCCTCCTCAAAAAATTCAAATTCCGGAAGACTATCTATATGGTGCGTATGTGAGTGTGCGTTGTTGCTCCTGGGGATGGGCTACATGGAAGAATAAATGGGAACTTATTGATTGGAGTTTGGATTATATGGAGGAATTCTTAAAGCAACCGGAGCAGATAAAAGCTTTTAACAGAGGTGGAGATGATCTAACCGAAATGCTACTCCTTCAACAAGGCCGTAAGATAGATAGTTGGGCGATACGATATGCCTTTCAACATTTCTATCATCATGCAGTAACAATCTTGCCATGCATATCATACGTGGATAACATCGGTTTTGACGGAACAGGTGTTCATTGTGCTGATATAGGAAATGAGATTCAAAATGACATAAGCCTTGCGCCAATGAATCCTCGCATGCCTAATGTAATATACGAAGATAGTCGCATTATTAACGCTTTTTATAATTATTATTGTTGTGCCAAACGTCCGTTATGGCAGCGTATTATCAATACCATTTATCGAATATTTGGCAAACCGGCTCCGTTTGTGATTAAGAAGAAAGTGTATTGCTAATGAAGGTCCTTTTTGTAAATACAAATGAGACAAGCGGAGGTGCAGCACGAGCAGCTGTGCGCATTATGCATGGTGTGCAGCATGGGGTAGAAGCTTTGGCGTTTGTGAAGTATAAAAACTCACAAGCTGAGGATGTTATACCTTTATCGGAGTATGTACCTTCTGGTATTTTGTATAATGCTTTCGATTGGATAGCGACTAAAATCAAGAACCGATGGCAGCATTATAAGTGGTATCCGTATAAGCACACAAAGAAAAATCTGTATTTCTCAGACTTGCGCAGTACATGTATTCACGGAGCATTGCAAAAATTGGACTATGATATAGTTCATCTGCATTGGATCAATAATCGCTTTTTGGATATTGAAGAGTTGAAAAAAATCAAGAAGCCTATCGTATGGACGTTGCATGACTCATGGCCCTTTACTGGAATATGTCACTTGCCGTATGATTGTAAGCAATACGGAAGTCACTGTGGGGCATGCCCGATGTTAGGTTCAGAGAAAGAAAAGGATCTAGCGTACGAGGTGTTTGAGAAAAAACTTGCGGCATACAAGGATTTAGACTTGCATATCGTAACACCGAGCAGGTGGTTAGAAAGTTGTGTAAAGATGAGTGCTTTGTTGGGACGATTCCCTGTGCATGTAATACCCAATTGCATCGATACAGAATTGTACCTTCCGATGGATAAGATAGAGGCACGTAAATCGTTGGGCATTGAACAGGAAAAGAGATATCTGCTCTTTGGTGCAATGCAGGCTACTTCGGACAAGAACAAAGGTTTTAACTTGCTCCTTGATGCGCTTAAAAATATACCAAGTGCAAATATCGAATTGCTTGTATATGGCACGAATGAAAACTTGGACAGCTATGCTATTCCGTTACCCTATCGTTCTTTGGGCTATATCAACGATGACAGGATAATGGTGCTCCTATATAATGTTGCCGATATAACTATTGTTCCTTCGCTTAGTGAAAATCTTTCCAATACAATCATGGAGAGCCTGTCTTGCGGAACACCTGTTGTAGGATTCAATTTAGGTGGCAATAGAGATATGATCGACCATAAGAAGAACGGATATTTGGTGAAAGAGAAAGATAGTGAGGATTTGGCGGGTGGAATAGAGTGGTGCATGGCAAATAATGCGGATGGTGCATTAAGTAAAAACGCACGAGATAAAGTGATGAATAACTATACTGTAGACATAGTGTCAAAACAATATATACAATTGTACCAATCGTTATGCTGATAATCATTTTTGTTATAGTACTATTATTGATTGTGGCGATGGCTGTTTACTTCTATCTGTACTATCCGCAGCAACTCATGCCGATAGGTGAAGCTATAGATGTACGTACTATTGATCCGGATAAATACCATAACGACTGCTTACATCCTTGTATTCGCTATGATGCTAAATCCGGCGAATACTATATGGCGCAATCTCCTTATTATGCGTGGGATACTCAAGTGGAGAATCCTATGTTTTATGAGAGTAATGATTTTATGAGATGGGAGGACGGAGCTTTGATTGCTGATACTCCGGAGAAGGGCTATAATTCTGATCCAAATATATGCTTGTGTGGAAATGGAAGAATTTTTTATTTGTGGAGAGAATGTGAAACGCATTTGTGTGAATCATTAAATAGTATGTATATTACAGTAGGTGGATATATCAGGAATGGGAAATTAGATAATAAACATATCTTAGCTATCAATGAGTGGAATGAGGGTGATACTGAGCAAGCACCGGTTATGATACAACATAACGGGAGAAAGTATATATATGCTGTATGGTATCAATATGAACCGGTGCGCAAAAATAAAGGTCTCGCCGTATGGCAGGAGCAGAAAAAAGGAGAATCCTTTAAATTAATTGATACAATTCCATTTAAGTCGTGCTATACGGTGGATAGGTGTGCCCAAGTGCGCCTGTTTGGACATATATTTTACCTGTCGAAACCGCTATACCACGACTTATGGCATTTTGACTTGTTTGAATATAATGACAAACTATACATGGTGTCGGTGGCCGAGAATGGAGATAATATCATGTTGTCGGTGGCCGAGGACTGGAAACACTTTAAGACATTCCGTAAACCACTCGTCAATAATCATTATACAGAAAACTACTGCGGCTATCGGCAGTATTACTATAAGCCGACAGCATTTGTAAAGGACGAAACGTTACACATGTTCTATACAACTAATGCGAAAGATGATCCCCGAAGGAATCAATTATATCATACTTCATCACCTGCTAAAGATATTTTGAAATGAAAGTAAGCATTGTGACAATCAACTATAACAACGTTGAAGGGCTAAAGAAAACTCTCTCTTCTGTTGCTGTGCAAACATTCCGAGACATTGAGCACATCATTATTGATGGTGGCTCTACAGATGGTTCAGTTGACGTGATTAAAGAGTATGTAGCTTCGAATCCTAACAAAGATCCATTCTTTAAACATACGATTAAATGGGTATCTGAGAAAGATAATGGTATCTATAATGCGATGAACAAAGGAATAAAAAAATCTATAGGAGCGTATGTGCAGATTTTGAATAGTGGGGATATATTCGCTAATCTGGATGTGGTGGAGCGTATAGTTGCTGAGATAGAGAAGGTGGAATATCCGGAGCTATTATACGGCAATATGATTAAGAAAGACTACGCGACGGGAAAGATATTAGGAAAGAGTAAGGAAGTTGAGTATAGTTTAAGGCAATACTATACATCTACGATGAATCATGATTGTTGCTACATTCGTCGCGATGTGTATGATAAGTATGGATTGTATGACGAGAGTCTTAAGATTGTGAGCGATTGGAAGTGGTTCTTGCAAGCAATTGGATTAGGAAAAGTAAAACCGGTATACGTTGATATAGATGTTACAATCTTTGATGCGAGTGGCATCAGTGAAACGAATCTCGAATTACGGCAGGCTGAACGCCAACAAGTATTAGATGAGTTACTTCCTCCGGCTGTATTGACGGACTATGCAAAACACACCTTCCCGATGGAAGAATATAATCGCCTTAAGAAATATCATCTTTGGGGCTTGGCATGGTTCGTGGAGCGGGTTTTCTTTAAACTGGAGAAATGGCATATTTTGCGATGAATCCAAGATTTAGTGTAATAGTACCGTTATATAATAAAGCGCCATATGTTAAGAAGGCGCTGGAGAGTATATGCGCACAAACGTATAGAGACTTCGAGTGCATTGTCGTTGACGATGGTAGCACGGATGGAAGCCTTGACGTTGTGCGCTCATTGGATATTGGAGATTGTAAATTGGAGATTATTTCGCAAGCGAATGCTGGTGTTGCTGCGGCGCGGAATGTCGGGGTAGAGAATAGCCACGGCGAATACCTCTGCTTCCTCGATGCCGATGATTGGTGGGAGCCAACGTGGCTCGAAGAAATGGACAAACTGATTACTGGGTATTCAGATGCTGGTATCTATTGTACTAACTATGTGTACTATAAACCCGGAAAGACGCATGTGGCATTGAATTTGGAGCGAGGGTACATGAATTATCCGGAGGCGTATTTGCATGGAGAAATGCCGGTATGGACAGGGGCTGCATGTATGCTACGTCGCGTATTTGATGAGATGGGTGGTTTCCCTATAGGCATAAAACTCGGAGAAGACTTTCTGCTATGGGCAAAAACTGCACTACATTACAAAGTGGCTTTCTGCGAGAAACCTCTTGCATATTATAATAACGACGTGCCTGCACCCCTTCGCGCTACGCGTAACCTCCATGCCCCTGAGCACAATATGCTCTTCCATCTCGATCCTATCGAAGAAGAAATACATAAAACATCAAACATAACACATAATACATCAGCCGCTTGGACGCAACTGCTTGACAAATTGCGTATCAACGGCTTAATGGATTATTGGTTAGATGAACGTTACCACAACGCGGCTGCAGAGGAGTTGAAAAAGGTAGATTGGAGTAAGCAACCGCGAAATGCTAAATGTCAATATGAGAAGCCGATATGGACAATAAAGGCTAAACGTCGTTTTATGCAGATAGGTAGTTACTTTAAACAGAAACTCATTAAAATAGTGTACGGTGTAAAGTGTACGGTTCGCGAATAATTATTTGTACACCATACACTGTACACCACACACAATACATTAAGATGAATATGAAAAAAACAATACTTTTAGTATTTGGAACACGCCCGGAAGCCATTAAAATGGCTCCGCTGGTGAAGAAATTGCAATCGCTCCCTGATCAATTTAAAACCGTTGTAGCTGTAACCGGTCAGCACCGGCAGATGCTGGATCAGGTGCTGCGGATATTTGACATCGTGCCGGATTATGATCTCAACATCATGCAAGCGAACCAAGACTTGTACGACGTGACGAGTCGCGTGTTGGTAGGTATGCGGGATGTGCTGAAAGAGGTACAGCCCGATGTGGTGCTGGTGCACGGAGACACGACGACGAGTACGGCTGCGGCGTTAGCTGCGTTCTATCAGCAGATACCGGTGGGGCATGTGGAGGCCGGGTTGCGGACGGGGAATATCTACAGTCCCTGGCCGGAGGAGATGAACCGGTTGATGACAGGACGGATAGCGACGTACCATTTCGCACCGACTCCGTTGGCGAAGTCAAATTTAGTCAAAGAGAACGTTTCTGAGGAGCGGATCCTCGTGACGGGAAATACGGTGATTGATGCGCTGTATATGGTGGTGGATAAGATCAAGAATGATGCGGCGTTGCAGAGCCAACTTCGCGGAGTGCTGAAGGATGCAGGATATGATACGACGCGGTTGGATGGGAGTAGGCGATTGGTGCTGATAACCGGACACCGGAGGGAGAACTTCGGGGATGGGTTCATCAGTATGTGTACGGCTATACGGGATTTGGCGGCGAAGTATCCTGATGTCGATTTCGTATATCCTATGCACCTCAATCCCAACGTCCGAAAACCAATACAGCAAGTCTTTGGAAATATAACCCAAAAAGATATAAAGGAAAACACGGAATCCAACCTTGCTTGCAGTAATGCCTCCAGTCTTGATCTGAAGTCTGCTCAAGAACAAGCTCTTGGACAGCCTTTCGCTCAATCCTGTACTGATACTCAGTCGGATTCCTTACAAAAAAACGTTTCACTCCCAAAAACAGACGAAAACGGCCATGCGGATGGAATAGGAATAAACAATAATTTATTCTTCATTGAGCCGTTGGAGTATTTGAGTTTTGTGTATCTGATGGAGCAAAGTACGATTGTGCTGACGGATTCGGGAGGAATACAGGAAGAGGCTCCGGGATTGGGTAAGCCAGTATTGGTGATGCGCGATACGACGGAACGTCCGGAGGCATTGGAGTCCGGGACGGTGCATCTCGTGGGTACGAACTATGATAAGATCGTGAACGAGGTGAGTACGTTGCTGGATGATGCGGAGGCATATCGGAAGATGAGTCAAGCCGTTAACCCGTACGGAGATGGACTGGCATGCGGAAGAATTGCAGAGTTTTTAAAAGGAAAAATTAATTAATATAAAATATGAAAAAGATATTATCAGTAGTAATCCCTGTGTACAAGGTCGAAAAGTACATCGACAAGTGTTTGGCGTCCTTGATTGTGTCGGACGAGCAGATGGCATTGCTGGATGTGGTTATAGTTAACGACGGTACACCAGATCAGTCGGCAGAGATGGCGCGGGTATATGAAATGAAGTATCCGAACGTATTCCGCGTGATTGATCAAGAAAATAGAGGACACGGAGGCGCTTGGAACCATGGAACGGAGTTGGCAGTCGGCAAGTACCTGTTCTATCTCGATTCGGATGACTGGTTTGAGACAAGTGAGTTTAGCAAACTGATAGAGTTCCTGAAAACTTGCGACACGGATATGGTGATGGTGGATAACAAGAAGTACTATGCGGAGACGGATCGGTATGAGGATACGAACCGACATGTTGAGTTTGAGCAAGGGAGAGTATATAACGTGGATGAGTTTGATTGGATAGCCACAGGACATGCTTATAACATGACTTATGCGCATGATACAATATATCGTACGGCAATGCTGCAGAAGTACCTCCCGCTGTACTGCGAGAAGGTGATGTATGATGATGTGGCGCTGCAAGGGATGCCTATTGCGATTGCATCAACATTCGTGTATATGAAGTTCGATATATATCGGTATTATATTGGTCGTCCGGGACAGAGCTTCGATCCAAAGGTGAGAGCGGTGCGAGCCGCAGATGATGTGTCGAAGGTATTAGATTGTTATTTTGAGTGGTTGCAGAAATGGCGTCATGTTGTGCCGATGGGCGGACAGCGTGAGCGATATACAGAGGAGAATTATCAATCATTAGGCACTTGTCATTATGATGAGTTGAGCCGATTTGAGATAGGTATAGCTAAGCCTAGATTGGCTGAATGGGACAATCTGATACGTGAGAAATATGCGGATATTAAACCGGATAAGACGGTGCGGATGTATAGGACGTTACCGTTTGGATGCTATATAGCATGGTTTAGAATGCGGTCTTTTGCAAGAAGAGTTATTCGTTTCTTATTAAGAAAATTGAAAAAATGAAGCATTATGATTATCTCATAGTAGGCTCTGGACTCTTTGGAGCAACGTTTGCGTATAAGGCGACGCAAGCGGGGAAGAAGTGTCTGGTGATTGACAAGCGTCCGCATGCCGGAGGAAATGTGTATTGCGAGAAGATGGAAGGCATTAATGTGCACAAATACGGCGCGCATATTTTCCATACAAGCAATAAGGAAGTGTGGGACTTTGTGAACTCGTTGGTGCCGTTTAATCGGTACACGAACAGTCCGATTGCGAACTATCATGGTGAGTTGTACAACCTACCGTTCAACATGAACACGTTTGCTCAGATGTGGGGCGTGATTACTCCGGATGAAGCAAAAGCAAAGATCGAGGAGCAACGTGCTGAGGCGATAGCTGCTTTGAACGGTCGCGAACCGCAGAACTTGGAGGAACAAGCGCTGTGCTTGGTGGGTAAGGATATCTTCTATAAACTCATCAAAGAGTACACCGAAAAGCAATGGGGACGCGATTGCAAGGAACTTCCTGCGTTTATTATCAAACGTCTGCCGGTGCGGTTTGTGTTTGATAATAATTACTTCAATGATTTGTATCAAGGAATTCCGATAGGTGGCTACAATGCGTTGATTAAGAAATTGCTGGAAGGCTCGGAAATGAGGATCAACTGCGATTTCTTCAAGGAATACAAGGATAATTGGCGAGAGACAGCGGATACTTTGGTGTATACGGGGCAACTCGATGAGTATTTTGATTATCGGTTGGGACGATTGGATTGGCGAACAGTGTCATTCAAGATGCGAGTGGAGGATATGCCGAATTTCCAGGGGAATGCGGTGGTGAACTATACATCGCATGAGGTGCCGTATACACGTGTCATAGAGCATAAGCATTTTGAGATGTTTGGTCAAGCGGTGTATGAGTGTCCAAAGACGGTGGTGAGCGAGGAATATAGCACGGAGTATAAACCGGGCATGGAACCGTATTATCCGGTGAATGATGAGCGGAATAATGCGTTGGCTGAGCAATATCGGGTGTTGGCAGCGAAAGAGGAGAATGTGATATTCGGTGGACGATTGGCTGAGTATAAGTATTATGATATGGCACCGGTGATAGAACGAGTGTTGCAAATGAATGTATAAATGTTAATGTATGAGTAGAATACCAAAGATAATTCATTACTGTTGGTTTGGCGGTAAACAAATGCCGGAACTGGCTGTGAAATGCATTGAGAGTTGGAAGAAGTATCTTCCGGAGTACGAACTGCGGTTGTGGAACGAGGATACGTTCGATCTCGATATGTATCCGTATGCGCGGGAGGCATACGATAATCGTAAGTTCGCCTTCGTAACAGATGTGGTGCGGCTGTGGGCATTGGAGAAGTTCGGAGGTGTGTACATGGATACGGATGTGGAGATTCTTCGTCCGCTCGGTGAACTAATGAATCTTACTGCTTTTACCGGCTACGAGGCGAGTATGAGTAACGCACCTGTGACCGGTCTGATGGCTTCTGCTCCGCATGGCGTATGGGTGAAAGAGCAGTTGGCATATTACGAGGGTAGGCATTTTGTCAATCCGGATGGAACATTGGATTTGACAACGAATACGGTGACGATCTCGCGCATTATGCAGGAGAATGGCTTTGTCATCAATGGCAAATATGGTGTCTATAAAGACGACATGCATATCTTCCCGGTAGATTATTTCTGTCCATTGACGAGTACGCGAGTTTTGAAACTCACCAAGAATACCTATTGCATCCATCACTTTGCCGGATCATGGGTAGAGAAGACGCGTGAGCAGATTATTAAGGATTGGATCTGCGACCATATTCTAGGAAGAAAATTAACGGATAAGTTGGTGCAACTTAAGCGGAAGTTGCGTGGACGTAATGTATGATGTATTATGTATAATGTGTGATGGAGTAATGTGTATTATGTAGCGATTGATATTGATACATGTTAGAATAGAGTTGTGATTCCGGAAGGAGTTGCAACTTTTTTTGTTTATATAGTTAACCAAGATACGCTCGGTGGTGTTGAGCCATCGACGCGCTTAAGCTAAAACTCGCACGACTAACCATCCTAGGCGGAACGGTCACGGACTTCCTTCCGCTTCAACGGAAGGACGCTCCGCGTTTTGCTCTACGCTTTTCAGTCGGACTACAATATAGTCCTCCTGAGATATATAATAAAAAAAATAATTACCAAAGGACTGGTGCCGAAAGGTATCAGTCCTTTATTATGTTAAACATTAAAAACTTCAAAATTATGGAGAAATCAAAAATCATTCAAGCCTTGCAGGAAGAACTGCAAACTATTGCGGAGCGGAATACCGCTAACGCTAAAAGTGCGACACATATCGCGCAACTCATTGGTCGACTCAACCTCACGTCTATCAGCGACGATAAGCAGGAGTTTGACTTTCGGTTTCCGGTCAATGATTATGGCTACCTCGTCCACATGCTCACGACGCATCCGTGGTTAAAGGTACATAAACATAAATGGCAATCCGAATCGTGGTTGCGCTATTCTATTCGGTTGAGTGTTCTTACAGGGTGGAATGTGCAAAAAGATCCGCTGATGTACTGTTTTAGGAGCCAAGAGAAGGAGTAAAAGTGGTGTGTTTATACGCAGTTATAGTCGTTTAGACCACTATTAGACGATATTCGATTATTTTGCGCTTTTTAGTATAGCGCAATTGAAGTACTTTTGCGGCAGATTTCGTAAAGAAGTCCGCTGCATTGTTTTAGAGTGCAGCCAATCATAGTTAAAATGCGATAGTTTTGGTGACTTGTGTACACACAGAACGGCCGTTCCATCCAAAGCCAAGCACAAAATTTTCGCATCATGAGCAAAATTGATTTATCGGTCATTGACCAAATGTACTCGGCGATGCTGAGTATGAACGAGAGTGAAGAAACCATCAAAGCTCTGCGTCCGCAAGTAGAGATCGCCGTGCAGGAACTGATTCGTCTGCAAGGCAAACCGGCAAACTTCACCGGCATCCTGGAGTATCACGGGTTCCATATTCGTGTACAGCGTCCGACGTCTTACACATGGGAGCAGAACAACAACATTCAAGACCCTTCGCTCGACTACTACAAGCAGTTGCATAGTTATTACGACAAGCTTCAGGCGGATGTCAAGGAAGCACGCGCGGACCTCAAACGCACGGCTGAGAAACTCGCCAAGGCGCATCCTAACTCTGAGTCCATCAAACACGGATTCACCATCGCGCTGCTGAAATAAAAAGAAACAGAAAAAGTAACCAAAAAGAATAAGAAAGAGTTGGTGGTGGTAGAGTGTATACTATGCCCCTATATCCCCTAGTGTTCCTTTACCACCACCAGCACCTTTTAAGCAAATTATGGAAGATTTCTTATTTGAAAAACTATGGTTGATGCTTTACGAGCATGGCGCGAGTGCGAAGAAAAAAGACGGGACGCGACGCTACTGGTCGACCTTAAGTTCCGAACAGCAACAACATGTCCTTATCACCATCAGCCGCAAACTGGAAGAAGGGCGATTTGTTCAATTCGACCCGATACGCGCCATCAAAGAGAATTCGCGTAAGTACCAACTGCCTGAACCGATCAATTACAATGGTAACAGTCTGATTGATGATGTGGCGAAAACGACGCTGTTGGTCAGCGCAAGGCATAATGGGCATGCGGGAATATATACGCTGGCCGATGCGATTGAGCATGGCATGATTATCTGCTATGGGTTTAACTTTGATTACGAACAATATCTAAAAGAACAAAACAATGGCAAAGAACAATAATGAAAAGAGATTGAATAATCTCATTAAGCCAATTCGCGAGTGGTTAGCCGGTAATGAACATCGTAATGCCCTGGTAATCCTATCCGAACCCAAGGCAACCACCCACCTCGTCCTCGCCACCAACACCACCGGAGAGGAGATGATTCCTGATATGGGAATGATTGTAGGTATGGAACCACAGTTATGCGACACGTTGTCGCTGATCCTGGATGAGGCGATGTTTATCGAGCCAATCAAGACCAATGAACCGGACTGGGAGGATACGATTGACTACACTGCCTCTACCTCCGGTCGCCCTGATCCGGAAGATGACGCCCCCGCTGATGCCGAATCGAAATCGAACCATTGTCGAACCATTCCCGAGACATTATCGGAAGATAATCGAGAATAGTTATAAAAAATGTTTTCTTACATGTTTTCTTACCAAGTTTTCTTATAAGGAATCCGGCAAAGAATTTGCTATAGCATTAAGCATTAGACTGTCCGGGAAGCTTGTTCACGAGCAGTATGCTGATTAATGATATAAGAGTTGCTGTTTAGCAACTTGGATTCCGCGTTTTCCTTGTAAGAATAAAGAACAATAAAGAACATATTATGGAAGTTCAGCTAAAACAGGAGTTCCGCATGATTCATGAACTCCACGGGCGTGTCGGAAACTGGATATACCGGACACGGAAATATGCCAACGGCAAGACAAAGATCTTCGCCAATTATAGCCCAAGGAAAAACCATGACCCAGATCCCAAGTGGGGCAAATTATTTGAATAAGCCTATGAAAGAAACAAAGAAAATAAAGAAGTACCGCAAAGGTACACTCCGAAAACGATTGGAGAAGGAGATGCAGAAAGTCAAAAAGGAGACGAAGGTAACCAACAAGGAGTTTGCACGATGGTTTGGCATCTATTGCGACATGACCGGCAAAACCGATGATATCCGCAACGCCAAACTCCTTTCTGCTTCCGAAGTCGACCAACTCGCCTCCTGGCTCGGCTATCCCCTCCGCTGATTGGAGATCGAAGGAGGGTGGGAGGGTTTTTCGCTTGAATTATACATCGAAATGAGCAAAAGTAAGAAAAAATCAAAAAAATGAAAGAAAAGTGTGGCAAAATTTGCATATATCAAAAAAAAGTTGTAATTTTGTCACACTTTTTGAATGACAATACTAAATTTTTTTAACGATATGGATGAGCAGATGGTAATAGCGCATAACCTGAAGCGTTATAGAGAAGCAAATGGTTGCACCCAAGAGCATGTGGCGAATTATCTGAATGTGGGACGTTCTGCCTATGCTAATTATGAGTCCGGTGACAGAGCGTGTCCGTTGAGAGTGCTTGAGAAATTAGCAGATCTCTATGGATGCGATGCGTATGCATTTTACCAGGAGGATACCAAAGTTGTTGATAATATGCTTACGACAGCTTTTCGGGTGAATAATGTATCGGCTGAAGATTTGGGTCAGATAGCAGCCTTCAAGCGCGTAGTAAAAAATTACCTGATGATGGATAAT
>Ga0310786_10004429_pt1 | contig 19582 bp, 11 predicted proteins | sample AusTroGonzalo_MG_FD_203881 | JGI IMG/M metagenome (GOLD analysis project Ga0310786, IMG submission 203881) | Bovine rumen microbial communities from tropical cattle in Woodstock, Queensland, Australia - Gonzalo_03 (v2) (version 2) | ecosystem: Host-associated > Mammals > Digestive system >... | reverse complement strand
CCATGACCTCCTGCAACGGTAACGGAGGAACGAAAGTGGTCGACGGAGGACACGGCATCGGCATCGATACCGCCACCGTCAACGCCATCAATCGTGCCGAAGAGGCATGTGACGAAATCGATGTGGCTCCCGAAGACCAATGGACCGAAGAAGCCGTAGCCCATCAGGTACGCAAATACTTCGATGCCGTCAACGCCACCTTCGCCGACGACTCCGACCTCGACTGCTATGCCCTCGACCGTAAGTTCTACACCAAGTACTGGAACGAAGTCTATGCCAAGGTTCTCGATAAGGACAACCAGCAGCCGTCCGTCGAAAAATGCTTCTTCGTGGACGACTTCCACTGGACCTTCGGCCTGGAGACACCCCTCGAAGTCAAGAACCTGAAAGCCGAACTCCTCACAGGCAACATGGCCGAAGCCACCTTCACCCTCGTCGAGAAGCAAGGCGGATTCAGCCGCGACGTCGTCCTCTCCCTCGACTACGAAGCCGACCAATGGCTCATCAACAACTGGAGAGAACCCGACCAATCCGTCTCCCAAAGCATCCTGTGCGAGATGGAAGAGTATGTTAGATAAAGAAAGGAGCCCCACGGCTCCTTTCTTCTTGTTTAGCGGTTAGCGAATTATTTGAGGAGTTAACGCTTCGCTCGAAGTTAACGGTCTTCGACCTAGAAGTTATCGCTTCGCTCGACGATAGACTGCTGATGTAAAGCCTGCACTCCTCTACTCCTGCACTCCTTAGGATATAACTTTGTCAAAAAGGCTATGTTCATATAAATAGGGGAGTGATGTAAAACTTGATGTATATTTTGGGATAATGGCTCTGCATGTGTTTGCAGGGCTGTTTTGTTTTTTGTCATGCTGCAAATTTGATTGATGGTGTAAAAAGTGATGTAAACATATTATTAATAAGGTATGGCCGAATGAAAAGATTGTTGTAATTTTGCCGGTTCAATAAAAAGTATTATTTTTGCAATCAATTGTATAGATGCAAAACAAAACAATGGAAAAGAATAAGATACCAATGCACAAAGGAATCTATATCATCGGGCTGTTATTACTGCTCCTTGCATCCTGTACGGGTGATAAGGAGGTGAGGGCTTTGCTGGATCGGGCAGAGGTCCTGATGGATTCTTGCCCCGATAGTGCGTATGCCATCATGCAAACTGTTAGCTCTCCCAATTTAAAGGGGAGCGGGGAGAGGGTTCGTTCTCTCTATGGGTTGCTGCGTACAACGGCTGATGCGATGCAGGGAAATGGAGTGACTGCGGATAGTTTGATTCGTCCTGCTTATGAGTATTATAAGGTGCAGGGTGAGACGGACGAGAACATCCGTCGTTTGGGACGCAGTGCATTCTATCTTGCTCGTTTCGAGGCATCACGCGATAGTACGAAGCGGGCGGAGGACCTCTATCGTGAAGCAATTCACTGCTCGGAGCAGGTGGAGGACTGGCGTACATGCTACTTAGCACATAATTACTTTGCGACAACTATGAAGTGGAGTAATATAACATCAGCTATTCAGTTGAGAAAGAAGGCTTTAAATATATATAATAGGTGTAAGGATAAGCCTGCTAACTACATATCAATTCTGAATTCTTTGAGCAACGACTATTTAGTTGCGGATTTTGCTGATTCCGCATTCAACTGTGCAGAAGAAGCATATCAGTTGTCTTGTGACCTACAGTTGGAAATACAGCAATATGAATCACTTCGCCGCTTGTCCGATTGTTATTACTATACACAAAACTACCCGAAAGCCCTTGAATTGGCAAAGCAAGGCATGCATGGTCTGACTGAGCAAACACGCGACGCTTCCTTGTTTTCTTTGGCAGATTGTTATCTTGCCTGTGATTCCATTGAGCAGGCCCAAAACACGTTGTTATCAATCTATTCCTCTGACAAGAAAACACGACAAGTGGTTTTTGAGGAATTATTGCAACTGGCACATGTTCAGAAAGATTATGAAGCAGCAATGCGTTATGCGGACTCATTAGAGGTTGCAACAGTTGACATGTTTACCAACATCCAACAGACAAAGGATGAATACTATCAGGAGAATCTGAAGAAGGAACTATACAATATGCAATTAGCCCAACACAAAAGACAACAAGCCTTCATGTTATGGGGCGCTATTATCTTGATAATTGTCATTTCGGTGTTTGTCGTGGTTATTTATCATAAAAGCTTGAAGATCGCTCGTCAAAAACGAGTAAATGCTATTATGTTCCGAAAAGACGATAATAGAGAATACTCTCTCAAAGTCAATAGATTGGAACAAGATTTGAAAGAGAAAAACGAACGTGTAAGCAGTCTGGAAAATGACTTTGAGACATATAAAGAAGAATCAAATAAAATTACAGAACAACAGCATTTACGTTTCGAAACGCTTAAATCAGAATTAGATGTACATCTTAAGGACGGTTCTACACTTTTAAGACTGATTACAGATGAAGGTATCTCTGTTAATATGACAGACTCTTTGTGGAAGCAATTGGAGTTATATCTTAATCACTATAAAAACAATTTTATCTCCTTGTTGCGTTCACATTTCCATAAGATGGACGAGCTGGATATTCAAATATGTATGTTGTCACTAATCGGACTGTCTAATAGTCGTATGGCAGAGCTGATGAACCGCGATTCATCCACAATTAAGCGACGTAAGCGTCATATCAAAAATCACATCTTCGGACTTTCGGACATAGATGCAGACTTCCAGGATATCATTTTAAGCCTATATCATAGGAATATTTTTTATCAAAAATGATACATGCCACCAGCTGTTTGTAACATGACACGTATATAAAACGGCCTCACAGCAAGATGTGAGGCCGTTTTTCTTTCTGCTTTACACAATTGAAAATACCACCATTTTTATTTTTGTCAATTATTATATATTTAGTTACTTTGCCGCCGAATTCAAGACAATTGTTTTATTAATAACAAATTTTATAATTATGAGCAAAACAGGTTTATTATCAGCATTATTTTTCTGTCTGGCATTCGTAAGCCTCAACGCGCAGAGTGGTGGAAATGGAAATGGGACTCCACCTCGTAATCCTATCAAAATTATGGTCAAAGGTGGATCAACCAGTGGTCCAGAAGGTCTTATAAACGGGAATGAGCAACTGCCTATATCCGCATCCTACACATCCGACACCTTATTTATAGATGTGGAGGATTACAATGGGGTTGTCGAAGTCGAGGTTGTCAATACTTTGACCAATCAGACGGTGTTGCAGACCTTCGACTTCATCACAAGTGGAAGTGGGACGGTAGAAGTGGACATCTCCGCTCTTACACATGGCATCTACCGAGTGGATATCTATTTAGCCAACAATGAAGGCTACGAAGGCTACTTCGAGATTGAATGATAGTATTTCCATGGTTTCATCGGGAGAATCCCGATGGAATCGTGGATTTTTGGATTTATTTGGAAGATGTCAAATACATAATATGAATAGAATGATAAATAACTTTTTTAGATATTGTTTCTGCATTTGTGCATTGGTAGCAGTTTCCATTGCTAACACTTCTGTCTGTGCTCAAACAGGGATATCATTCGAAAATAATGGTATCCGTGTTGGAGATTCTATCCCGAAACAGCAAGTGGAGTATTTCTATGCAGAAGAAATCGGGGATGATGTGGTCTGGCACATCGCGGATTTAGAATTGGTGCGCCCCTACATCGTTCAGCTCTTCACCGATTCCGATTCCATTGACATCAGGGAGTTGACCCCTGAGTGCATCAACACCTATACATTTCGTGAGGACACGCTGATGCTTACAGGTTCGGAAACCTCGTTGGAGAAGATTTGCTATTCGCAGCCAATCCCTCTGATGGCATATCCTTTCTACTTTATGGATACATTCGAAACTCCATATTCAGGAACAGGTCTATATTGTCAGACTCACAATATCGACAAAAACGGATTAATCACTATCGAAGCAGACAGCAGGGGTACGCTGATACTGAATGATGATACGTTGAGGAACACCATTCGCATTCATAGCATCCGTACAGGAGCAACCTGTATGTATGATGAAGACGATAGTCTTGAAACCCGTACAGAAAGGATGAAACAGGAAATCGAGGAACGTTACCAATGGTATGCAAAGGGATACCGGTATCCTATACTTGAGACCGTTTCCACTTCCTACTACGACAACATGGATTTGGTCTCATGTGTTCAGAAAGCCTTTTGCTATGCATCCGATTTACAGATACTTCTTGATGATAAGGAGAACGAAGACATACGCTATGCCGATTCTATCGCTGAGGCACAGAACAATCAACCCGATATCATACAATACAGTGTTTCCGTGTCAGGCTCACAAATCAATATCTCCTATTCTCTCACTGAAGATGCACGGATTTCGATTCTTGTATGCAATCAGATGGGTATGCTCTATCGCCGGGAGTCCTTCTCGATGCCTGCTGGTGAAGGTTATAGCAAAACCATCGATTGTTCGGGTCTGTTGCCAGGCAGCTATATCCTATATCTTAACGTAAATGGAAAAGTATATACAGAAAAAGTAAAAATCTAGATAATATGAGCAAGTATATCAAAATCATCCTATCGGTCATTTTCTCGATTGTGAATATCGTATTGGTCTCAGGACAGAACACTCAGCCACCCAATGCTCCAGATTTGGATGGATTACCTTACAATATACCGACTCCAACAGCTTATAGTTTAGGGAAGTTCGGTACTGTGCCAGTGTCGCCTTATACAGGAACAGCCAATATCACGATACCGATATATTATACAGCGCAACGCGGACTCCCTCTTGATATCAACTTACAATATGATACATCAGGACTTCTCTTAAATACGTTACCTTCATGGACGGGGCATGGATGGTCACTAAATGCAGGTGGTATGATAACAAGAGAAGTGGTTGGATATGAGGATGAGTTGGATAAGAGCAATTATCCTTATCCTTGGTATTTATTTCAAAACTATTTTTCATATTATGACCATGCCAATGACTCTATGTCACTCTATACAAGTAACGTTTCATCTAACTCATCTGCTTTATTAGGAATAATCATGGATAATGATTATACATTTAATGCTATAACTAATAGTTATTATGCGGATTTCGCTCCCGATATCTTTCATTTTAACTTTATGGGTATCACTGGACGTTTTTTCCTTGGGGGCGATGGGCAATGGAAAGTCCATAGCGACCATAATATCGAGGTTGTTTTCGATTATTCTGATGCCAACAATTTCATTTATCCAATATATCCCAGTTTCTCAACACCTGGTGGTATCAAAACCCTCCCTAAAACCATCAAAGGTTTTGTCTTGGTTGATGATAATGGATATCGGTATACCTTTGGCGGCAGTACCGATGAGATTGAATATTCCACAGACTTAATGCAAACGAGAAAAGAACGGGATGAAGCGAAGTGGACAGCTGATACATGGATGTTGAAATCTGTATCAGATCGTTTCGGAAACGTTCTGTATACTTTCAATTATTCGCGGGGAAAATTTATCGTACAAATTGCAAACACGGTTGTTGACGAAAGCTACAATGGTGGTTTCATCTATCTCCCAACTCGTTCCTACAGGCTGAATGCACCTGTTTATTTGGATGAAATATCCGTTATTGATGGAACAAGGATTTGTTTTAACCGTGCAAGTGCGTTTCCTAATAGTATCGCCTCCCGTATCCTATATCCATCACGTTATAGCACAAACTTATTTATAGGAGAACCTGCTTATAATAATTCTCATAACTGCCCAAATGCTTATTACTATCTGCAGTCGACTGATTGTGCCGCCTTGCAAGCAAACTCGACCGTGAACAAGACCGATGATCCACTTTCATCAATGGACCTTGCTTTGCTGACAAGTATTGATATCGGGACGACGTCTCATACCTTACGCTCATATGCCCTTCATTATAACTATAACAGCAGGATTCATCTTGATTCAGTATATATAAACACAGGTAACAACAGGCTCGGTGCCTACTCCTTAAAATATTACAACTACAACTATATCCCCAGTGACTATCTTTCCAAACTATTTGATCATTGGGGGTATTGTAATGGTAATAATAATACCCACCAAGGCAGCACACCCCAACCTTATAATCCGATTCTTGACGATCCCGCTCTTGATGATATCATATTCGATGAGCTCAATCCTATAGAACAGCTTCCTAATCACCTCGATTACAATCCCCCTACCTATCCCAATTATCTGCAACCGGATTACACGGCCAGTCAATATGGTATGCTTACTTCAATAGAATACCCTACAGGTGGATGTACCGTCTTAGAGTACGGATTGAATACCTATAGTAAACATTTGTTAGAAAGACGCGACTCTATCATTGCAGATATCCAAGATGGGGTGGCAGGTGGATTGCGGATAACGTCAATATCGGACTATGAAGATGTCAGCAAACAAAAACTGCTTTCCAAACGTGATTATATCTATTCTGAAAGTATGAACGGCAGAAGTAGCGGAATACTGTTTGCCAGGCCGAATACAACATGCCAATGGAATAATGACGTAGGTAATGCTCATTTCACGATTACTACAAGTATGCTTGCATCTATTATACCATTATCCAACTCTTTCCGCTCTCATATCGGATATTCTGATGTGATAGAGAAACAACAGAATGGGGATTATACGGTCTATCATTATTCAAATTTAGGTGATTATTTTGACCAAAGTTTTAATGCAACAGTAATGAATTGTACGGGTAATGTATGGACACCCTATGACCGATTCAGTGAAAGGGAATATCTGTGTGGAAAGCTCAAGTCACAAAAGTACTATGATAGTAGCGGTCATAAGGTGAAAGAAGTTATATACCAATACAACGATGATACCGACTTCAATCCGTCCAATTATGTATGGACACATAATATCAACATACATAAGTTTTTCGATGGTAGTTATTGCTTTGTTGGGGGAATCTACAAATTGTACTATCCCAAGATAAGTCTTATTGCAAAGGAGGAGAAGACATGGATAGCTAACAATCAGTTAATTTGTGATACCACTGAGTATATCTATGCTGACTTCAAGATGAATGTGGGATCCAGCAATGGACCTGAGGCGATAGTAAGAAAATGCCTGAAAGAGATTACCCATAGAGGTAACGATGTGGTTACAAACAAGTATCAATATGCACTTGGTAATGTAATGCCGATGAATTACCTGCCAGGGACTCTGACGGAGTTTGTTCCTGACTCGATCCTCTTCAATCATGACTACTATTCGCCGCAGGTATCTGTATCAACGTTTTTCAATGGCGATTTCGTTCAGGGCCACCGTACTGTGTACGGAACTTTCGGCAGTCGAAAAATGCCTGCGTTTGAGATACAATATAAGGGTAATCAACAATATGGGGACACCATATTACGGTATAATAAATATACCGATGATGAGCAGCTGAAAGAATATACTGACAGGGCGCACATCAAAACCAAACTGCATTGGAATAATGAAGATCGTCTTATCGCATCTGCCACCAACATGTCAGGAGTTATGAGGACGACCCCCAGATGGTTGTATTCCGATAGTGTATATTCATCAATCAGTGGCGAGTTCTTTGGAACTCTGCCTGTCAATGTCAGTATCTACAGATATAATTCTGTTGGATTGCCTGTGAAAATCAAACAAGGTAATGCCAACACCACTACCTATGAGTACAATGGATTTGGAGGATTACGTAATGTTAAAGATACCAACGGGAATATTGTAACCTCTTATATTTATAAATACAAGACCGGAGATGAAATCTCCGCAGTTAAACCATTCCTGTTTTAAATCATCAAAATAATGAAAGCAATAAAGTATACTTTCTTGTCTATAGTGATAATTATACAAGGGCAGACTCTGCTTCTTGGACAGACATCTGACCAGAACTATATGATGACACTTACCAGACTTGATGCCTCAGGTACTAACGTGGTACAGTCCGTGCAGTACTATGACGGACTTGGCCGTGAGAGTGTCTTGGCTCAGGGGGGTGTGAACACATCCGGCAAATATGTGTATGGCATAACAGAGTACGATCTTCAGGGGCGTCAGGCCAAGACATGGCTACCTGCTGTTGGCACAACTTCTCCCAATATCATTACCGATAGTTCTATGAGTACGCTCTCACAGAGCACATACAACGGAGACACATACGCATTCTCCGAGACCACATACGACGCATTGGGACGCCCTACATTCATATCCACTCCTGGTGATGCATGGCATCAGGCAGGCAAGGGGGTGACAACGGAGTATAAGACAAACGCAGCTAATTCAGTGAAACGCTATGTGGTTGCAGGTGCTCCGTCGTTCGTCGCTCAAGACGGGTATTACCCCCCACGTACCCTTACATGTGTGAAAACCATTGATGAAGACACAATAACGATAGAAGTGTACAAGGACCTGCTGGGCAATATCGTCCTCGAACGTCGAGGTAGCAACAACGACACCTATTACGTTTATGACCACGGTCTGTTGCGTGTTGTTGTACCTCCATTGTATCAAACGACCCAAGAGGCCTCTTTGCTATATTTGTACAATTACGACAATCTGGGCAGGTGCATATCGAAAACCCTTCCCGGATGCGAGCCTATATCCTACTGGTACGATTCTGGCAGTCGTGTGTCATTCATTCAGGATGCACGTATGTCCGATTTAGGCAAATACCGCTTTTTCCTGTACGACGGCCTTGGCCGTATGGTTGTTCAGGGCCTGTGTACAAACGGCAGCATCGGTGATGCCCGTCTTGCCAAGGTGACTTTCGACCATACCGTTCAGGGATTATGCGGTACGGGATATGTGCTTCAGTCCGGCTATTCACTCAGCAATCCCGAGATAGAGATTGTGAACTACTACGACGGCTATGACTGCCTGCAGACAACCGCCATATCCCCATACGTCAACCAGTACAATCTGCAGACAACACCTGCAGCCTGTGCAACAACCTTGCTGACAGCCCAGATTGTGGCGGCCACCAATGGCGAGCGGCTGTTCCGTGTGATGTACTATGACGAAAAGGGACAGCTCACAGAACAGCGCTCCTCCCATCTCAACGGCATGAGGGTGCAGGATACCAACAGCTATACCTTTACCGGTAAGCCGTTGAACACTTTGACGGGAATGTTACGCTCGGGGTACCTTTCCCGATATTTCAACACTGCGTACAGCTACGACAGCCATTCTGACCTGATGGCTTCAAAGACCATATCAGGCATGTACATTCCATCCATACCGATGAGCTATACCTATGACAACCTTGGTCGGTTGTCTGCAGAAAGTGATGGTTCGAAGGTAAACACTACCTATACCTATGACCTGCACGGATGGCAGAAATCCCGATTGTCGCAGACAGATCAGGGCACTCACCTGTTCTCACAGAATCTGTACTATGCCGATGGCAATGGTACCAAACGATATAACGGAAACATAAGCAGTATGCGGTATAGCGCAAGCAACAGTGTAAACGGTTATTTGGGCTACCGTTATACCTACGATTCCCTCGACCGTCTGACCCAGGCTAGGTACTGCTTAGGGGAGAATGTTTCTCTATATGACTATATGCACAGCGAGAGTGCAGAATACGATGCGAATAGCAACATTACGCATTTCACGCGCAACGGACCGACTGTGACAGGTTACGGTGACTTCGATGACATTTATTTCACCTATTCAGGCAATCAGCTGCGTAGCACCTATGATGTAGGTGGAAGCCAGCAGGCAGCAGGAGTATTTGAATATCGCAAGGCTGCACTGCTATACCAAGAGCACTACTATGACGGCTGCGGAGCCATGACTGCCGACATGAACAAGGGAATCTGCCATATCGACTATGACTTGAACGGAAAGCCCACCCGCATCCAGTTCACCAATGGGAATGTGACCGAATATATCAATTCTGCTGACGGCATGAAGCTACGGACTATTCACCGCACGGCGGTCAGCGGCCTGACCGTTCAACTTCATCAGACACATACACTCACAGCAGCAGAGACCATGTATGTTGACTCTACGACCTATTCGGGCGATGTGGAGATTGACCAAGGCATGAATACGAAGTGGTATTTCGGGGAAGGGTACATCCATCTGACTCCATCAAGCACTGCCACCACGTACTACACCATCAAGGATTATCTTGGTAATATACGCAAGGTGATGAAGTCGGACCGTACGATTGTTCAGGCACAGAACTACTATGCTTTCGGCGGTATTCTGAATGAGACCAATAACTACACCGACATACAGACCCACAAGTACAACGGCAAGGAGTACGACCCGATGCACGGATTGAACGAATACGACTATGGCGCACGTCACTACGACCCAGCTATCAGCAAGTTCACTACAATGGATCCATTGTGTGAGAAGTACTATCATATCAGTCCGTATGCCTATTGTTTTGGTAACCCTGTTATATTTCTTGACCCGAATGGAGAGGCGCCTTCGAAGGAGGAAGCTGCAAGGATGGCAATGCATGTGACGGGTAGATGGGGTAATTGGGTTTTAACAGGAGGTTGGAGAGCTTCTTCTCGTGATTTTGGTTTTGACCTCCCCCAAAATGACGGATTTAAATCAAGAATATATGAACGGTTTGTTGATGGAAAGGTTACAGAATATGCATATGTAACAGCAGGTACAGATTTTTTTAGTCTAGTAGACTGGAAGAATAACTTTTTGCAATTGTTCGGAGAATCAACACAATATAAAGAATCTGTGGATGTTGCCAGAAAATTAATAGAAAAAATTGATTCTAAAAAGTTGACATTTGTAGGATTCTCACAGGGGGGGGGACATGCCAGCGCAAATGCATTGGCAACAGGTTATAAAGCAATAACTTTCAACGCTGCAGGCCTAAGCAACAAGACTAAACAAAATTTGAAATTAAACCAAAAAGCGGAAATTGATGCTTATATTGTGCAAGGGGAAATTGTTGATAAATTACAAGGAATGATAGGTCTTAAAGCAGAAGGCAATATTCAACATTTGCCACCGTTGGGTATGTATATCCCTTTATCTCCAGAGTTAAATATATTGAGGCCGATTATTTCTCACGATATTAATCTTATCAACGCTTATTATTATATTAACAATCTTTTTAAGTAGTATGAAAAAAATAGAATTCATATTGTTACTCTGCATATTGTTTGTACAATGTGATTACCGTGAGATTCCTGTCAATAAAAAGGATTTGGGTTATACCGCTCAAGATTGTAGAGCATTTCAGGGAACCCCTGCATGGGATTTGGCTAAAGCCGTTGATGATAATGATACATCAAAGATAATCAAGATACTGAAGCAGAAACCAGATTTGATTGATTACAGGGATCCTGTATGGGGTTATACCGTACTGATGCAGAGTATTAAAAACAAGCACTACGAGGCATTCATGACTTTACTTAGATTGGGAGCGGATGTACAAATCCATAATATGAAGTATGGTTCATCGGCCATACACTTGGCTGTTGAAACAGAAGATATCAGATATGTAATGGAAGTATTACATTGTGGCGCGCGTATTAATGACTATGGTAATGGTTGTATAAAAATCGATGATCGAATAGGTTGGACTGAGACTCCATTGATTATTGCCGTACGAGATGCATGCCATGGAGAGAAGGATATGACAATGGTAAAATATCTTGTAGAGCATGGAGCTAATCCAAATATAAACTTAGGTTATGACAGAAACGCTCTTCTTGAAGCCTTGTCTTTGGGTAATTTCGATGTTGCAATATATTTAATTGAGGCAGGTGCAAACTATACAATTCCTATGTATAGACTTAAAGAAGACACAGTAGATAGTACAGTATGGGAGCCTATTACAATACAACAGTTTGTGGACGAATGTAAGGGGATTATACCAACTATTTACTATCGGCCTGACGATATCTCTGATTCGCAATATAATAGACTCACTGAGCTAATCAGCCAGCCATACGTCCCCAAACCAACTATTTACTATCATTACGATGAAGAGTAGAGAATTAATCACAGACCACAGCATCACAGAGCATGTATATACAGCGGATGGGCGCCGTCTGAAGACCATTCACCGCACTTCCATTCCCCAAAGCACACCGTTGGGTATCGGTGTTACGGCTGCATTGCCATCCTCGCAGACTCAGTCAATTGACTCCGTTGACTATGTGGGAAGCTTCATCTACGAGAAGGGGCAGCTGAAGCGTTACATGTTCGATGACGGGTATCTGAAACTGTATACCAATACCTTTTCTCCCCGTTTCTTCATCAAGGACCACCTTGGCAATAACCGCATCGTGACAGATGGTTCAGGAAACATCCAGCAGAACACGAACTACTACCCGTATGGAGGCATGACCAGTATCAGTACAGGTCAGGGCGAACAGCAGTTCAAGTACAACGGCAAGGAATACGACCCGATGCACGGACTGAATGAATACGACTATGGTGCCCGTCAGTACGACCCAGCTATCGGCAAGTTCACTACCATGGATCCGTTATGTGAGAAGTACTATCATATCAGTCCGTATGCGTATTGTGCAGGGAATCCTGTGAATGCAGTGGATCCGGATGGAAGAAATCCCATTTATGACAAAAATGGCATTTTTTTAGGTACTGATGATTTAGGATTACAAGGTTTATATTATGTAATGGATGAGAAAAAATTTACACAGGGTATGTCTCATTTTGTTGTGGAAAAGTATGGTATTATTGAAGGAATACCTAATGATATTAAAGAAAAAATCAATCGTCATTATAAAGAATTACCTAAACGTCCAGATTATGATGGGTACTTGACATTAGAGGAAGCAAATGATTGGTATAGAAAAGGGACCGGAGAACCTATATTTGTGTCACTTGAAAAAATTGATTTGTCTGGAATCCTTTCTTTAGGAGAAGATTTTGTGGGGCAAGTTAAAACATTTAATTTGCTAATCAATAGTGGGTCGCTTAATGATGGGTTAGTTTTTGGGAGTATTACTTTGAAACGTTATTCAAATCATTCTGTTCGAGCATATTCTGACAACTATGGTTTTGAAATGCACAATCCATTAAATCCTTTAAATTGGCCACGAAATATAGAAACAATTATTGGCAAGTCAGTTGCTGGAAATGGCAAGCCTTTTGAGATTAATATTTATGGTAGTAAAAAACTAACTCCAATTTTGCCATGGATAAAATAAAATCATTCTATCACTTTGTCATTCTGTCTTTATTTTTTTTACAAATCCAAAGCTGTACTTCTGACATAACGATATCATTGGGCAATGGATACTTTTATCGTGATGAAGGTGATAACTTAAAAGATATTTTATGCAAGAACGTAAATGGAGTAGAAGTACCGGCTACAGTGATAAACTATGTCTATGATAGCAAATTCATTTTGGCTAAGCAATTACCGAAATATCCGCAAGATCCTTTATACAATAAAGAATATGAATATAAAAAAGGAAGCGATGCTGTATACTTTTGGATTATTGACAAAAGCAATAATGTCCAGTATGGTCCATTAGAAAAAAGAGAATACGACAAATTAAGACAGAAGCTAAGAATTCCACGTAATCTCCAATTGGAAACAACATAGTACTTTTGTTGCTGCAATTGACCATTTTGATGTTGGAATTGGGTTCGGGAATTAAAACAAGGAATAGCTTGGCACCTGTCATGTAGACTTTGCATGTCAGGTGCATTTTTGCTACAAGATACTTCTCAACTGTTATTTTATGCAGGATCTCGTCCTCTATTGTTAGTTTTGTTGTATATTTGTCATCAAATGAAACCAAATCCTACCCAGAAACAATGAAGTTGCTTCTTTCCATACTCTATTTCATACTTCTTCCGCTCACCATGCAGGGGCAGGAGACGATACATGGTGTGTGTGGCTTGTATGGCGATAATGTTGTATGGGATTTGAAGGGAGATACGCTTTTCATCAATGGACGGGGCGATATGGCGAATTATGAATGGGCAGATCTAAAATATGGGTCGGCTCCATGGAGTGCAGTTAGGAACCAGATTAAGTGTGTCGTCATTAAAGACTCTGTCGCCTCTGTTGGAGAATATGCATTATATGATTGCCAGAAGCTGAACTCGGTAACCTTACCGCAGAGTTTGAGAACGATTGGTAAATGGGCGTTTGGGAATTGCTCAAGTTTAGAGTCCATTGTCATTCCAGACAGCGTATTATCAATTGGGTATTATGCTTTCTATGGCTGTACGTCTTTGCGTTCAGTCCAACTCCCTAAACATTTAACGACATTAGAAATGTCTGTTTTTGGTTCATGTGTCAGCTTGGATTCAATCCGTATTCCAGAAAACATAAAGACCATAGAAACCGGTACTTTCCAAGATTGCACCTCCCTGTGTTATGTGGAGATTCCTAATAGTGTTACTTCGATTGGCAAAGGTGCTTTCAAAGGCTGCACTTCTTTACAGACGATTGAACTCCCAAACAGTATAAAAACATTGGAAGAGGCTGCATTTACAGAATGTACTGCCTTAGATTCCATCGTTATTCCCAACAGTGTCAAGTCTTTGGGAGGAAATGCTTTTGACGGTTGTACCAACCTGAAGTCCGTCAAGTTGTCGGAAAAGCTCACGGAAATTCCCGTATATACCTTCAAAAACTGTACAAAACTGAGTTCCGTTGAAATCCATGAGGGGATAACATCGATTGAGGATGGTGCATTCTATGGTTGTGAAAACCTGTCAACCGTCATCATTCCAAAGAATGTGACATACATAGGTTATAGTGCGTTTTACAACTGTTGGGGGATAGAGGATGTGTTCTGCTATCCTACCACGATGCCTTGGACTGCACCTGACGCTTTCAGCAACTATATGTATTGGCCGCTTCAGGCAACACTTCATGTGCCGAAAAAACTGATGGGAACATACTCCGTAACAGAAGCATGGACAACATTCGAGCGACTCGTAGCTCTACCTGATGCTATCGATCAAGAGAACGAATCAATGGTTTACTATACCTTCAACGAGGACGGAACAACGGTCTCTGTGACCAGCGGTCAGGGGAAGTATGAAGCGAAAGTGACGATTCCCAGCCGCATCATGTCGGATGGCAAATACTACAAAGTGACCTCTGTCGAGAACTTCGCTTTCTTCAATTGCGGGAAGCTGACGAGCGTCTCCCTGAACAATTCAATCAGTTATCTGGGACGCTTTGCGTTTGCTGACTGCTCAGGTTTGGAAACGGTCAAACTCCCAAGCAGTATCACAGCCATTGAGGACTATACCTTCTCAAACTGCACCAGCCTGTCAGAGATCGACATCCCAACCAACGTGACCTCTATCGGTGAGGGGGCTTTTGTCGGTTGCAGCAACCTGCAATCCGTCTCCCTTTCGGCTAAGACCACCTCTATCGGCATGCGTGCCTTTGCCGACTGTAAGGCATTAACTACAGTGAACCTGAATGATAAACTAGAGGTGATTGACGACAACGCATTCGAGGAATGTGAATCGCTGACTTCTGTGACCATCCCCAACAGCGTGACCTTCGTTGGCAGCAATGCCTTCAAAGATTGCAAGGAACTCAAAGTGGTAGTCTTCGACGGCTGCACAGGCGAAATCTGTCAGGATGCTTTCAACGGCTGTACAGGATTGAAAGACATCTACTCTTATTCCGACGTACCTCCTGCTGCTGATGAGTATGCCTTCGAGGGCAGCAACTACGATGCCACCTTGCATGTAGCAGCAGCTTCATTGGAAGCGTACCAGTCGACAGCTCCCTGGTGCTACTTCAAGCATATCATCTCACACGAAGAAGGTGCCTATGGAGGAATCGTCTTCCAGTATGAATATAACCATGAAGACCAGACTGCCACATTGGTAAAGGTCACCATCTCGGAAAACACACACGAAGAGAAGCTGGTCATCCCTGCAGAAGTCCAAGTGGAAGGAAAGACCTACAAAGTAACTGAAATCGAAAGATGGGCTTTGGATTATATTTGGGGAGGCAATATCACTTCCATTGAGTTTCCGAGTACGCTACGTGAATTATACACTTCCGTTACAGTGACATCAACACTGAAAACCGTCAAGTTCATGGGTGATATCGAGAAAATAGACAGATATACATTTTGGTCTTCTCTCGCCAATACTGTCGGTCCAATCGAATCGTGCTTCCTGAATGATTTCTACTGCTATGCATCGTTCGTACCCGAATTAAGCCCGTTAGCTTTATTTGGGGGGTCGGAGGGGATATCTCGTACCGCATCAGATGACGATCTTGCAGAGTTTGAAGACAATGGAAAAACATATTATCTGCCCCGATATTTCACTTATACATGGTGGGACAATGATGGTAAGCCGCATCAGGCAACCCGATACCAGTACTACCTCATAGAACATGCTACCCTCCACGTGCCTGCCAACCTTGTAGACAGCTACAAGCAGACCTTCCCTTGGAACATGTTCGGCAACATCGTAGCACTCACAGAGGAGGACTATCCAGAAGGAATCGAAGAATTAATTCATAATTCACAATGCATAATGCATAATAATGCTATATTCAACCTTAACGGACAACGCATCAACACGTTGCAGAAGGGCATTAACATCATCAACGGTAATAAAATCATGGTGAAGTAAGTTGACAGTTGAAAATAAGTTTAAAAGGGAATAAATAATGTGGATTCGGAGATTTGTTGTCTTTTTGCCCACGCCAATAAAAAATATCGACTAATAAGGAATAATTAAACCACTTAATACAATTGTATATGAAACGTTTATCTTTATTATTACTCGGAATGGCCCTAGCTATTTGTGCAACCGCACAGTTTAAGGGTTCGGTATCTGTTGTGCCCCAAGAATATTACAGGCCTTATCAGATTGCTTTCAATTTCTCTTCTGTTTGTAAGAGCATGGGAGTGACCCAAGAAGAGTTTGCTCCAATACTCGATCAGTGGTTAAATGTAAACAGGGACAAGAATACAGTGTATGAAAACATGAAGATGGTGTATATGACTTCCGATGCCAACCAACCTGAGGCAGGAGGCGATACGCATGGATATTTCATGTTTACGGCAGATGGGCACTATACGCAATGGGGTGTTGAAGAAGCTCCAAGTGCGTGGGGATGTAATGTGACGTTGGATTTGAAAATGAATATATTGTGTTTCAATGTCTACTTTACTCCGAGTGGTATAGGTGAGTTCGATGACGAATCTTTAGTAAAAGTGGGTGACTGTCTGCAGGCATCATTTGCTGTGGCATACGGAGATAAAGTGGCTACATTCGATGTTGCCATGAACCTTGTTGCAGACAAGAATGGAACGGAAATACCTCTCTTGTCGCTCGACAAGGTAGGTGAGAAAGAGGTGTCTGTAAAGTATTCCGTTGGTAAGAGTTGCATCACAGACCTAAATCTTGATTCAATAGCTACATGTTTCGGTGAGGGTGTGCGTCGCGGCAATCTGCAACTGTATGTCTATGCTGGACATGATAAGAAAATGCTTACTGACCGCTATACTTACGAACTTTCACCAGCTGCAGTACTCGAGGATAACTGTGTTGTTCAGCAGGATCCATATAATACACGTTATTTTGTATTTTCCTATTGTCCAGTACCGCAATACTTTACCATTAATCCTCATCCGGATGTTTTTGCTGACGGAGAACATGCCACAGGGTCAGTGTTCCTCGTGGCAAACGACAAGTACTTTGAACTGAAACTTGACGTTCAGTTTGGTGATTCGGAACAGGAGGCACGTAACTTGGCTGTAGTGTCTTCTGCAGAACAATGCGGCAAATTTACACGAATCGTGAACGTAGAGCCGACAGACACGTGGGGAGGCATTCATGAACCAACAGCGGTATTCAGCCTTCCAGTTATTGCCAAAGCACTGGGAGTCGACTGCGATGAATTGCTTGATGCCTTTACAGACTGGAAAAACGGCAAGCTTACAGCTGACGGGTCAGAGATGATTTACAACTTGTCTGATCACGCATCGACCAAATATACATCAGGAGTCGGCGGCTACTGGCTGAAGAAAGACGGAAAGGTGGTTAGTTTTGGTTTCGATAGTGCCTGGGGATGCGAGTTCAATGTCAATAAAACGATGAAAGAACTGCGGTTCGTTCTGTTCCAGAAACCAGACGTGTTGAAAGACGGTGATGTCTGCAGTGTTCAGTTGGGCATCTGCTATAAAGGTCGTATGGCAGTTTTGGAAATCATCATGAACGTGAAGGATGGCGGCAATGGTGAACTGATTGCATTGAGCAGTTTGCAGAAGGTAGGCGAGAAGGTCTTGACAGGTACATTTTCCGATCCGTCGGATAGACTGAAAATTAAGCTTGACCTTAACGACTTTGCCTCTTTGTTCAAAGGCGATGTGGTAGGTAAGGCTCTAAAACTCTATGTGATGACTGATGCGGAAAAGCAATTGCTCACCGACCACTATTCATATGAGATATCACCAACTGTGGCCCTTGACATTGAAGGAACAGAATTCAATGATTTGAGTTCACACGATTATTATGTGTTGTCTTATTCGCCATACGAAAATCTGTTTGTCATCAGTATGCATCCCGATGCATTCAAAGGTGGGCAGAAATCATCAGGTTCTGTGTTCCTTGTTTCTGGCGACCAATACTACGAATTGGTGATGGACATTCTGTTTGGCAGCGAGCAAGACGAGAAGACACACTTCGACATCTTGGCCACTGAGCAGATGGATGTGAAGCTGATGCTGACAGGCGACTACTATACGTATCTCAACAAACTGACGGGTGAGTATGCACTCGTCCAGAGTCCTGTCGACTGGAAGACGGTCGTAGACCTATTGGGTACTGAAACTCCAGTGCTCTACGCTGAGCAGAAGGAAGATGGTAACATCAGCTACACCAGCCGCTACAATGCGGCTCCGGGACAAGGCTTTTGGTTTACGACCGATGGTCATAACGCATATAGAACGTCATTCTTCGGGACTACAACAAAGATAGGTATGTATTATTCTGATGGTTCGTTCAAATGGTATGAGGAGCCATTCGTTGATACGAATGCAGGTGAGATTTACACACTGAACCTCTATTTCACCAATCCATTGAAGGGTACTGCAGTGAAGTATGTGATTAACGTCGAGTTTGTGGACGAGATCAGCAATCCTTCACTTTGCTATGTACGTCGTCTGCCTGCAGGAATGGATACATCAACTCGCATTGAAGAGGTATGCGTGAAGAGTGATGAGAGGAGCGTGAAGAGTGGGCTCTTTAACCTCCAAGGTCTGCGAATCAATGGCTTGCAGAAAGGATTGAATATTGTGGATGGGAAAAAAGTATGGGTGAAATAGCGTAATGGATTAAAAGCTTAGTGGATTTGTAATCGTTAAGGATTATCGGTAAGCGATACTTTTGACCTTTGACCATGGACAAAATGAAAGAATGGAAGAAAACAAAGACATAGAGGCTCCCGATGATGTGTTGCGCAGTGTGATAGCTCAGTGCAGCAAGTGGGTGGAGGGGGAGAAACATGTGACAATCACAATCAACATCCATAATAATATTTTGGGGGATATTGAAAATCTATACAATAATTTGGTGGAATGAAACTATTGTTGTATATTTGCA
>Ga0310786_10004428_pt1 | contig 19584 bp, 13 predicted proteins | sample AusTroGonzalo_MG_FD_203881 | JGI IMG/M metagenome (GOLD analysis project Ga0310786, IMG submission 203881) | Bovine rumen microbial communities from tropical cattle in Woodstock, Queensland, Australia - Gonzalo_03 (v2) (version 2) | ecosystem: Host-associated > Mammals > Digestive system >... | reverse complement strand
GGCAAAGGGGTTGGATTTGTTGATCAGACAGCACTTTAATGTCCCCAAAGGCTTTGTAATCACTGAAATTGACCAAATTGACGAAGAGGCTGTTTATCATGCTTTTGATGCCTTAAACGTTCAACAGGTATCCGTGCGTTCTTCAGCCTCCAATGAGGACCAATCAACGGCTTCCAATGCCGGACAATATGAGACCTGTCTGTTTGTGGATCGGCTTCATTTATTGGAAAGCATCCAAAAATGCCTGAACTCTCTGAATTCCCATCGTGTTAAGGATTATGCCGAGCATTTCGATTTAAGCCAAGGAACGATGAATATCGTCGTTCAGGAGATGGTGGACAGCGACAAAGCCGGGGTGCTTTTCACCGCCAGTCCGAATAATGGATCCGCCATCTTGATAGAAGCTGTAAAAGGGCAAGGCGAAAACTTGGTTTCCGGACAAGTCGCCGCTCATTGCTATGAGATTTCCCGCAAGAATTATCGTTCCTGTCCTGACGATTTGCTCAACGAAAGTGAGATAAAACAGCTTTACGAGACAGGAAAAAAGATAAGAACGACTTTCGGCGAAGAGAAAGATGTTGAATGGGCCATCAAAGACGGAGCCTTGTTTCTCTTGCAAATGCGTCCCATCACCACGGAAGTCATCGATATTGAAGAATTTGACCGTGACGATGATGTAAGCAGCCATCTGTTTACCAAAAGAAATGTCGGCGAAATGATGCCAGGAGCCGTCACCCCGCTTACCTTATCCACCTCGGCGAAGGCCATCGACTATGGCATGCGTTATATGCTTTACATAGCGGGCGTGTACAAATCGCCATACGAAGAAAAGCCGTTAAGGTTGATTTCCTCCATATCTGGACATCTGTTCTTTGATATGAATTTGCTGTACAACATGCACGCAAAAGTTGCCATCGCCAATCCACAGTCGATGAACCTGTCCATCATGGGTGAATACCACGATTATCCGCCCATCACCATACCCTACGCCAACCCGTTTGTCCGTGCTATCAATTCCTTAAAGTTCTTGAAGTATGTGTACTCGGGGCACAGTGCGATGAAGAAGTTTAAAGAACTATTGACCAAAGTTCACTTCACTGAGTCCTCTTCCTACCAAGATTTGTATCAAAGCATTGACACCAATCTCGCTTTTTTGGATGAAAGTCTGATCTACCACTATGCTTCTTCCGCTTACTCTGGTAGGACGACCAGCACCCTATATATGATGCTTGATAAGGAATTCCCTGACAAAAAGGAGTATCAAGCGTTTCTATCGCATCTGCTGACTAATATCCCAAATATCGAAAGTGCCGATATTTTGTCGCGCTTGCAGGACCTGGCGATCATGATTAAAAAACAGGAGCCTAAAGCTCTGGATTTCCGTCCCGATGAATTGTTGGCTTTCATCAAAAACAACGAGGAAATCCATGGAAAATATCAAGAATTTTTGGCTCATCATGGCCATCGCTGCATCAAAGAGGCAGAGCTGAGAAGCAAGCCTTGGCGAGCAGATGAAATGCCGTTGATCAACTATTTGCTGTGCATCATCAAGTCGCCGATGAATCTGGTCCAAAAAGAAGATAAGATCGACTATCGGAAAGAGTTCGCCTTTATCAAGAATCCTCTGCTCAAATCAGCCTCTATATCCTTTGCCAAGAAAGCCCGTCAAGCCGTAGTGGACCGTGAATACACGAAATCGCAATTGATTACGATTATTGATTTGTTCAAGACACAATACGCCCGATTGGCCGAACTTCTGGTGGCTAACCACCTGCTTTCGGATACAGATTTGATTTATTTCTTAACGCACGACGAGATTGGACAACTCATCGAGGGCGATACCCAACTTCTTCCGCTGGCCATAAGGAGACGAAAAGCCCATGCTATCCAAGAAGAGCTGTCGTTTGACGATATCTATATCGGCAAACCCATAGCGGAGGTCTTTGATGTAGAAGAAAATGATGGCGTGATGAGAGGCGTCCCTGTTTCCAACGGAGAATGCGAAGGTATTGTGCATATCGTGTATTCTCCTGACGATGCGAACACCTTGCAAAAGGGGGAAATCATGGTGGCCAGATTCACGGATATCGGTTGGTCGCCTTATTATTCCATCGTCAATGGTCTGATTACCGAGATTGGTTCATCCTTATCGCACGGAGCCGTCGTAGCAAGGGAATATGGCCTGCCCGCCATTGTCAACGTGAAAGGAGCCACGAAGATCTTGAAGAATGGAGATCGCATCAAGATGAATGCGGCTAAGGGAACTGTTGAGATGATAAGCGTTTCTTAGTAATGGCTTGTTATGCGGCCATCCTAATCTCCTCTACAAGAATCTCTTCGCCAGTCAAAACACAGATTTCTTCATACCCTTGAGATTTTAATTCATGTTACCAGATATAGGGAATCACCTTGTGTTTTACCCGTTGTTTGTATTCGCTATAGCCCTCTAAGCCTTGTTCCAGCACAGTTTCTTCGTTGCGGATACGTTTAGCGATGAGGGGGAGATAGAGCAGCATGATGCCGAAGGAGATAGGCGAGGCCAATACCAAAGGCATCATCATGAATAGAAGGGTTGTGGCCATGTACATCGGATGACGAACGATGCCATAAAGACCTGTGTCGATCACCTTCTGATGCTCCTGAACTTCGATGGTCCGCGAGAGGTAGGTGTTTTCGCGCAGCACCTCCGCATACAAGAGGTAGCACACCAAGAAAAGCGCCGCAGCTACCCACACCGCCCAGTTGGGCAGCACGCACCATTGGAAGCGCCAGTTGAGCCCAGCGACGACAAAGGCGGCGATGAACAGCAGTCCCGATAGTGCCACCACCGTCTTTTGCTCCTTCTCTTGTTCTTTGGCATTGAGTCTTTTTTGAAGCAATTCCGGGTTTTTGACCATCATGACGAGTCCCGCGATGAACATCGGAACGAACAGGATACCCATCAGCAGCCAACCCTGCCAATAGTGAACGGAACCGGCGGGTAGGAAGATAAGCAGGCCTAGGATGACGACACCTAGGAGGAATTTGGTTAGGGATTGGAGGAGGAGGTTGGTGTTCATAATTAAAGATTATTCCATTGTTGTCATTATGGTGCGAAGATACAACTTTATCCCTTATCTTTGCTTCCCATATCATTGCTAACTATTATAATGCTACTATGAAATATACCTACTATCCCAAAGGCACTTGCAGTCAAGCGATTGAGTTTGAAATCATTGACGGCAGCATTCACAATGTTCAGTTTTATGGAGGCTGTAGCGGCAACACCCAGGGTATAGGTTGTCTTGTTGAAGGCATGAGCGCCGAGGAGGTGGTTCAACGGCTGGAAGGAATCCGCTGTGGATATAAGTCCACCTCCTGTCCCGACCAGTTAGCGAAAGCCATCCGGAAGGCGATGGAGAAGGAATAGTGGGTTAGCATCCTGCGACAAAGACTTCGCTTTAGTTCGTATTATCACAAAAAACAATTTCCTCTATTTTTGCACCCGGAAACCTTACCCTATGTCCTGGTTGGAAAGTCTCGGTTTGTTGGGCCTGTTTATCGGCACCTTTCTGGCGGCGACCATTGTGCCGATCAGCTCGAGCGCGCTGTATATCGCCGTGCTGGTGGCCACTAAAAATCCTGTCGCCTGCCTTGTAGTGGGCACACTAGGCAACTGGCTTGGCAGCGTCTCCACCTATTGGATCGGTAGAATCGGCAAGTGGGAATGGATTGAGAAATGGTTCAAAATACAGCCCGAAAAGCTGGAACAACAAAAAGAAAAAGTGGATCGCTACGGCATCTGGCTCGCTCTCCTCGCCTGGGTGCCCATCATCGGTGACTTGATCACCCTCGCACTGGGCTTCTACAAAGCCAAGCCTTTCGGCACCATGGTGCTGCTGCTCGTCGGAAAGTTTCTGAGGTTTCTTGTTTGGAATCTCCTTATTGGCGCATTGTGATAAACACCTCTCTGAACTCCATCACATCCAACATGTATGGTGAGTTTATTCCACGATGGTCATCTCATCCACCAAATGCTTGGCACCGGCGAACTTATCCATGATGAAGAGCACATAACGGATGTCCACCGAAATGTTGCGGCATATGTTGGGGTCGTAAACCAGGTCGCTCATGGTGCCTTCCCAGCAACGGTCGAAGTTCAGGCCCAGCAGCTGACCGTCGGCGTTCAAAATCGGGCTGCCCGAATTACCTCCTGTGGTGTGTACACTGGCAGTGAAAGCTACGTGCATGGTGCCGTCCTTGTCGGCATAACGGCCATAGTCCTTATTGTTGAAAAGCTCCTTCAGCTTGGGTTCCACCACATAGTCGTAGATATCGGGATTCTCCTTCTCCATGATGCCTTCGAGCGTGGTGAAATGACGGTAATTCTTGCCGTCCTGAGGCTTGAAGCCCTCCACCTTGCCGTAGGTGACGCGCAGTGTGAAGTTGGCGTCGGGTGAGAAATGCTTCTCGGGTTCCATCTGCATCTGGCCTTTCATGTAAAGACGTTGCAAGCGAGCCAACTCTTCGTTGATGGGTTTCATCTTCGGATTGACGTCCTCACGGTAGAAGTTGATCGTGCTCTGATAAGCCATCAAAGCCGGATCTTTCTGCAGTTTCTTGACGCTGCTCAACCTGAATTTTTCCAAAAAATCATTGACTTTCTGCTCATCACAGAACATCGATTTGCTGAACAACATGGCCACATAGGCATCCACATCCTTGATCTCATTCAAAAACGAGGGACGGAAGTCGGCAGGTTGGTTTTCGAGGTATTCGTTCAACATGGTCTTGGCCACTTTCTCGTCAATAGGCTGATAGTAGTTTTTGAAGAATTCTTTCGAAGCCTCCTTCAGTGATACGATCATGTCATCAATTTCTTCCTTTGGAGTGTCCTTGGTGACTTGTGAAAGCTTGGCGAAATTGCCTGCAAAATCGATGAGTTCGATATTTAGACCAGCGTTGGTAAGGTAGGTGTATGCCACCTTGTAAGGTTCCAATTCCTTATACTTCTTATCGAACTGTTCCAGCAGATTAAAATAGAAAGACCGTTGGAAGGTGACGTAGCACCATTCTTCAAAGGACTTCTCATAAAAACGCTTTTTCTCCACGCCGTGGAAATGGTTGATGCCTTCGGTGACACCCATCCATTTCTTCCAACCGTTGCCCAAGCCAGCATGTTTCGAGGCATACTGGATGCGTACCTTACGGTCTTGTTCCTGATACTTGTTGTAGATATCCAAAATCTCACCACGGAGCCTTACTGCGATGGGGTCGATCACGTTGGCTTCCTGGTCGACGGCCACTGCCGGCAGATACTCATTGGTGCGGGCAGGATAACCGAACACAAAAGCAAAATCGCCTTCTTCGGCACCTTTCAAAGAAATGTCAAGGTGTTTGGCAGGCTTGTAAGGAACATTGTCGGCACTGTAATCGGCAGGATGACCGTCTTTGTCGGCATACACGCGGAACACGCTGAAATCGCCCGTGTGACGAGGCCACACCCAGTTGTCGGTATCGCCGCCGAACTTACCGATGTTGCTCGGGGGACAGCCCACTAAACGCACATCGGTAAATACTTCATTCAGAAGTAGATAGTATTCATTGCCGCAAAAAAACGCTTTGATGGAAACCTTATAAGGCGTGGTCTTTTCCACCTCGGCAATGATGCGTTTCGTGTTCTCATTAATGGTGGCCTGACGTTTTTCCTCTGTCATATCATCCGTCACCTGATCAAGCACCTGTGCCGTAACGTCGCGCATCTCCCTTAAAAAGACGACAGTCAGGCCTGGGCAAGGCAACTCCTGTGAGCGGTCCATGGCCCAGAAACCGTCGGTGAGGTAATCATGATTCACCGAGCTGTGCTGCTGGATGTAGTCGTAACCGCAGTGGTGGTTGGTGAGCAGCAGGCCGTAGTCGCTGACGATCTCGCCTGTGCAACCGCCGCCAAAGAGTACGATGGCGTCTTTAAGACTACTGTGGTTGATGGAATAGATGTCGTCGGCAGTGATGCGCATACCCATCTCCTGCATCTCTTTTTCGTTGTACTGAAGGAGCATCGGGATCCACATTCCCTCTCCGGCGAAGGCCATCGCTGAAGACAGCAAGATGGCGAGTGATAAAAGAAGTCGTTTCATGATAACTTTGCTAAATTTGAAATTTGGGCAAAGATAGTGATTTATTCCCTCAAACAACGGACTTTCCCTCTTAATTCAGCCCACTCAATAGTGAGCCTTTTCTGTAGGATCTATTTTGGCTTTTCCTTCCTGTGGATTGGTTCGGCGTTCCGGAAAGGCGTCTCAACCATGCTTTTTCAACGTAGTTGTCGGCATATTCGTTCTCATAAACGAAACTGTCATTGCTAAACTCTGCAATTTTCAATTGATGGGTGATAGGAGTAGCTGATTCCATGCTTATCCAAAGAATGGCTTCGTCTTCGTTGTAAGAATAGGTGTACGGTGAAACGATAGTGGTATCGGGGCAAACGATGCAAGTGTTGACATCAATCCAAATGGTATCGCGGCTGCGGTCGCGCATTTCTCCTGAATAATCAGCGCGGAAAACCAAGTCGATTCCATCGTCGGGGTCACCTGGGGTGAAATAATAGGTTGTCTGGGTGTAGGGAATAGGATTCCCGTAATAGTCGGTGTTATAATAATCAATGCGTTCAACGCCCCAAATGCCAAAGAAAGGATTATCCTCAACAGTAGGATCCTCAAGGGTAACGGTTGCGGTGTATTCAACATAGGAGCTGTCTTCGGCGGTAACCGTATAAATCACGGGATCGGTGAAATCCGTCACAACGCCTGAAGCAGGGCTGATGGTCGCTTTGGGTGAAATGGTGATGATGGGAATTAACGTGGTAAGATCGGTTCCCCAAGGCAGGACGGCTTCGATGGTTTTCTGCTCTTCGTCTATAACGGCTTGTTCCACGAATCCTTCAAATTTAAAGGTTTTGATCTGCTTCCGTTGGCTTGGGGTTACAGGAAAGTTGTTTGTTGGGATATTGTTTGTAGGAGTGTTTTCCTTGGTACAAGAAGCCAGCAATAACAAGGCTAATGCGGTCAATAAAACGGATTTTAGGTTTTTCATGATGTTATAAATTTGTTCTACGCTTCAAAAATAATCATTTTTTTGTTACACGGAATTTATTCTTTTTCTGATTCTAAAATTTCAACAACTTATTTATTGACTTTTTTTTGATTAATAGTATTTTTGCAGCGAATTAATAAAATACATTATACTATGAATAAAAATCCTATAGAAGAGGCAAGACGTTATGTTGACAACGCAAAAAAGGCTTTAAACGACAATGGCAAACTGAATACAGAAACACACCGTTATGATGACCCCAAGTACGTCCGTGCCGCCGGTAATTATCTTTGGCTGGGTGTATTGATGGCTTTGGATGCCGTTTTCCATGTCAGGGCAGACCGTCGCACCCGGGTGAATATTGATGACTACGAACGAGCCGTGTCGAAACGAGACAAAAAATTATTAGGTTGGGTAGAAGACGGTTACAACATCATGCATCTTTATATGAACTATGACGGTGTACAAAGCAAAAACACCTGCGATGATGGTTTCCGTCTCGCTAATGACATCATTGACCGATGTGAGAAGCTGTTGGCTTCCTAAAAAGCAAAGAACGTTTTATTCCCTCAAACAACGGACTTTTCCGCCTAATTCATACTCGATGGGACCATAATGCTTGGCATAATAAAGCTCTGACGGGAAGGTGTTTCGAGAGGAAATGGCGTCAAAATCGGTGATCTTGAAGTGCATGATGTCTTGATAACTCTTGCCGTTGACCTCATGAGAATCAAGCATCTCCATGGTGCAAGGCACCGTCCCGACAAGCGCCCTGTCGTCCAAACACTCCGAACATGAGAACTGGTCGTCCGCCACTTCTATCGTGAAACACACGTCGTAGAAATACAAGGAAAAATGGGTGCTTGTTTCGTAATAGTTGGTGATACTCAGCCTGAGGGCATCGCCTACAAAATAGGTGACCCGGCCGTCTTGATGAATGTTCTCGCAAAGGTCGTCATTGGTCTCGAAGCATAGAAAATAGGAACTACCGGGGATCATATCCGTCACGGTGTCATAGACATGGAAAACCTGGACGATGTCGTTCTGGTCACGCACCATGAAATCGGCTTTGTCTTGGTCTACAAACCAGACCTTAAGGTCGTTGTCTACATAATGAATTTTCGTTTTCACACACGAGGTAAAGGCCACCAACAGCATGAAGGCCATCCAAATGCTATTCCTCTTCATAAAGCAAATATTTTTCACCGTTCGACATGAAGATGGCGATGACGCCTTTTTCGTAATTGTAATAAAACGACTTGATGTCAATGTCTTGTGAGCTTCCCTCTTCGACAAATTCAAACACATCGAAATAGGTGTGACCGTTGACTTCGATAGAATCGAGCATGGTAACCTGTCCCGTAGGTTCGCCGATCAGCGGGAATAAGGCGTACAAGTTATGGCAGTTCAGTTGAGCGGTTTTTTGCGAAGAAGGCTGGTGATAATACAAACTGTCAGCCATGTAAGCATTGGAGAACTGGAGTTTAATGTCAAATATCGGGTAGTCGGGTTTACAGGTGGTGACATCAACTTCATAGTCGAAATAAACAGAAGGAGCCGGTTTGTATTTCCCGTAATACTCGAACCCCCAAGCATCGTTGCCTTGACTCAGAATGCGATGGCGGCTGACTTTGAAAGGGATAATGTTTCGGTCGCTCTCGTGCTGAAGATAGAAGGTCTGTCCATCCTCGTAAGGTACGGTGGCAAGATATTTTTCGGGAATGGTACCCAGGTCAATAACCTCTGGCTCTTTGCCCGGACAACCTGTCAAGCAGATGACCGAGACGAAGGCTATCAGTAAAAAAACAAATTTTTTCATGGCGGATTGTTTTTTATATTTCGCTTGGGCAAAGTACGATATCTACCGTATCGGTCCAAGCAGCGAAGGTGGTGTCAAAAACCACGTAATCATCGGCGATGAAAGAGAATCTGTTGGTTCGGGACTCATGGTCGAAAGCGGCATCAGTAATGGTGGCTATCCCATTGGAGTCCGTAAAAACACTTCTTGTTCGGTTGATGATGGGGTCATTGTCGAAACTATCCAGTTCTTCGGCTTTGACCTCAACGTTCGAGATGGGATTGCCGTTATCAGCACTCACGTGAAATGTCACTGGTTTTCTGTTTACAAAGACATCGCCGTAAGCGTCACCTTTGCAGGCGGATATCGCCACCAAAACCATCATGGTGAGCGCAATTAAAAGAAGTTTTTTCATATTTAGTTGCTTAATGCTTTATGAATTTCCGGGTTGATCCGGCAAAGGTAATGAAAAACATCCCATCGGATAATGCCGATATATTGATTTGTTGGTTTTCGCTCTCGATCTGACCCGTCATCAGGGTTTGACCCATAAGATTGGTGATGCGGTATTCGCCAGTTTGTCTACCTGAAATGGTGATCATGCCATCGGTAGGATTGGGGAAGATGCTGAATTCTTCCGATCCATTGAGGTCATCCACGCTGTAATCATGGAATTCTTCATAGACCTCGTCACATTCCTTCTCGCCATATTTGAAAACCAATTCACCGTCTTGCCAGAAGCAACGGATGCCTTCTACACGATAGCCTTTACTGAGCAGTCTTTCAGGGAAGAAACTTGTCAAATGACCGATACCACAGACAATCGTTCCACTGAAGAGATCCCCATCGTCACTCACTTGAAGAATCTTATACTGCCGACCTTCATATTCGTAAATTTCTACGGTGTCCACATGCATCACGAGGCTTTGGGTACCCACCTTGATCTCCCATTCATCGCCAACTTGAGCGTTATAGTCGTAAAGCACCGTGAATTCCTCTAAAGTCTTGTTCCACCAATAGATTTTGCCATCGCGTTCAAAGATATACTCATAGCTCTTCTCGATATGTTCGCCCTTGTCGTAAAGCGTGTTGATCTTCACGATGATTTGTACGGGCTCATCTTGGATAGTAGTGTCACCACTGTGTTGCAAATATTGGTAGGTGATGCTGCCGTCATCGTTCAGAATTTCATAGTACCACTCAGAACCGAAAATCGGAAGGTTTGGCTCGATGTCAACGCAAATGGGATAACCATCGTTGGTGTTATTGGTATCTTCGAGCCAAAGGTAATTGTCGTGCGGGCCTAGGTTCAGTGCCTCGAGCAAATCGGTAGTGCCGTATTGTTCTTCGTCGAGAACCCATGTCTTTGGTGTAGCACCCTGGTGGAACGATGTCGAGCCTGTCATAATCGTATTTGGCGCACCTGGATAACCTTCTCCAGGAAGTCCGTTTTCAAGCCAATAGCAGCTGTGAGGCCCAGTTGCTTGAATGAATCCAACGATATTTCCCAAATATGAACCCGATTCTTCTGAGGTAATTTCGCCTGTATTATAAACATTGTGGACATCGCCCATCGAAAAGCCCACAATGCCTCCTGCGTAACCATAGTCGGTGACGACATCTCCCCGATTATACGAATTGGAAATCACGCCGCAAGAGAGAATGTTTCCTGCAATACCACCGACACACAAAGTGCCGCCATATCCCGTTCCTGTACCATATACTATAGTTTTACTGACACATCCTTCAACGGTACAGAAGTTCATTCCACCGACGATGCCACCGACTCTCATACCTTTTATATGGAAATATTCTACATTATTGGTACTACAGTTCGAAATAAGATAGTCCGCATTATCCGAATCGTCGTTGACACATCCAACAATGCCGCCGGCATATAATGAACTTTCAACAATCACAGTTTGAATTTTACAATTTGAAATTCGAAAAACAGGTTCGTCGATTTGGGATACCCCGATCGGCGTGCCTGCATACCCCACGATGCCACCTGCATAGGTATAGCTTCCTGTTGTCCTGATATAACTGTCGTATGCGGTGCAGTTCAACACATCGGTACGGCTCGCAAATCCGACCACGCTTCCGATATATCCGCCGATTCCATTGATAGAGCATTGATGCATGCGAATATTCTTGATCTCTGCACCATCGGTACAACCGAAAAGACCTCCAAAATAATCCAATCCATTGTCAATATTCTGATACAAGCCATAAATAGTATGTCCGCCACCATCGAAATGCCCTGTAAAATAGTGGATATTATCGTTCTTATCATGGATATGATTGCCGATGGGGATCCACTGGATGTTTCCTCCTGAACAATTTTTCAGGCTCACGTTTTGGGTAAGCACATAATAAGCATCGCCACCAGTACCGTCGTTGGTTTGCTGGGCAAGCAAAGCCAATTGCTCTGATGTCGCAATCTGATATGGATTTTCTGCCGTTCCGTTGCCACCAGCGTATGAATCAGCAATAGTGCCGTCCCAACAATATCCCATCTCCTCACAATCGTAAACACCTGAATGGTAAAGCATTTCACCGTTAACCAAATAGCAGCGCAAGTAATCGGGATAGGGACCATCATAAATGGAATAGCTACAAGCATAAGGATATGGGAACAAGCCGCTGATTTCACCAATGCCATCGATGATGGTACCTCCGCCATAATAACCCAATTCTCCATCGTAGGTGACCTGTTGGACCCTAAAATCGGTATCCTCCCAAGTGAAATTGGTGATTTCCGTGACTGTGACCTGATAAGCGCAAGAATCAATCTCGCAAATCCATGAGTCGCCCGCTTCGGCGTTGAAGTCATAAAGCGTAGTGAACGCTTGCAGTGTCTGGTTAAACCAATAAACCTTGCGATCTTGCTCATAAACAAACTGCTCGTTGCCGTTACCGCCCAAAAACTGCGGTGTGATGATGCTGCAATGGTGCCCTTGGATGACGGTGTCGCCCAGGACTTCCATGTGATAATAAGAAATAGGGCTACCCATGAATGAACTTCTATTAAAGTACCACTCCGCTCCTTGTGGTGCGAAACCTATTGGTGCTTGATAGGTTGGTTGTGGATAATGGTATTCGATACGCCAGATACAATCGTTTGATGAGCCCATATTCAACGCATCAATCAAAACAGAAGTACCGTACTGAGGCTCATTGAGAATACCCCAATTTAATGTTGAAGTGTCTTTAATAAATGATGTCGAGCATGGTAATGTTGGTAAATCAGGATTTCCACAAGCTGGTAGACCGCTGTTGTTTTGCTTCCAATAGCAATTCAAGAAATGGCTTGATTCCGTGTCATAGCCGACAATTTCACCGCAGTTCTGGTCGGATGCACTACTGACAGAAGCTGCGTTATAAACATTGTGGACACTTCCTGTGGAAACACCTACAATGCCACCAATATTCAAAACCGATTTTCCTGTTTCCTCTAATAAACCGGTAACACTGCCTAGATTATAAGAATCTGAGATAACTCCATTCATCAAATTACCAACAATTCCACCTGCGGCAACGGAAGCGTTTTCATCGGATTGGATTTTTGTCTGCACTTGTGCATGATTGGAACTGATATGGATGATTCCATTGACCAACGAACCCACAATTCCGCCCACAATTCCATACTTGGAATAAACATGGCTTTGATCGCCAACATGGCAATTACAAATGTCGGTTTGATTAGCGTATCCAACCAACGCACCTGCATATTCCGATTCAAACCCAATTTCACATAAAGCCATCTCTACATTACTGATTTTAGCACCATCCGTATAACCAAACAAACCCTTATAAGCTGTGTTTTGACATTGGTATAAATTCAATACATAGTTTTCATTCCCATCGAAATGGCCGGTAAAAGGATGCTCCGGGGTTCCAATGGAAGTCCAAACGTTATAACCTCCACTGCATTTTTCAAGGTTGATGTTGGCTGTAAGCTTATAATAGGCATCGCCACTCGTGCCGTTGTTTGTTTCGTAAGCGAGCAATGCCAACTGTTTGCCGTTGGAAATCCGGTATGGATTTTCTTCGGTTCCGTTGCCACCAGCGTATGAATCAGCAATAGTGCCGTCCCAACAATTACCTGTAACTCCAGGGATATAATCACAATCGTAATCGCCTTCATGGTAAAGCATCTCTCCGTCTTCGAGATAGCATCTCATATAGCTGATGTAATCGCAGTCAACACAGTCATAACAAGCCATTTCGTCAGGGAAAAGGCCTTTTTCATATCCTATACCTTCAAAAATTCTGCCATCAAAGAAAGGCATACTCCCGTCGCCCCAAGCTTCCACATATTGGGTGCGATAAGTATGGCCGTTCCAGATAACACTACCAACACCTGTCACAGTGACAAGACAGGTACATTCAGCGACGTCGCAATACCAGGTGTCGCCTGTTTCAGCGTTGAAATCATACAATACGGTGAACGCATCATTTACCTGATTGTACCAGTAAACAACCTTATTCTCCTCGTAAACGTAATGTTGATTATTAATAACGCTACAAACGTGCCCTTGAATTTCAGCTTCACCAGTCACAGCATACGCAAGGTAACCGAACGATGGCTGAGTGATCGGAACACTACTGTAGTCAACCTGGAAATACCACTCCGCACCTTGGGGAGCGAAGGTTCTTTGCTGGGCCATTATTGTGCCGAACAGGCTGAGACAAAGGGTTAAGATAAGTAATCGTCTTTTCATATTGTTGATTTTTAATAATTTACACAGCATTAACAATTTCCTCGAAGCTTCGGTTATCATCGCCGAGGTTCATCTTCATTTGCTTAATTCGGGTTTTGCGTTTGTAATAGGAGTCGGTTTGAGTGTCCAACAAGATGGAAATCACCTGATTGGAGAAGCCGTTCTTGGAAAGGCAGCAGATACGCACATCCCACTTGCCGAGCTTGGGAAAAAAGCCCAAAAGCCGTTGCGAGAAGCCATCGAAGAGCAGGTCGGTGAGGTTGATAAAGTCGATCCAATCGTTGTCGTTGAGCTCGAAGTTGAGTGTGTCGTTGTTGATTTCCTCGCTGAGCGCCTGAGCCGTGACCATCACCTTGTTGCGGGCCATGATCTTTTGGGTCATCATCAGTTCTTTCTGCGAGAGGGTCTGCTGGTTGCGACGCAACTCATCGTTGGTTCGAATCAGGGTCTCCATGTCGCTCACCAGCTCATGGATGCGGTTTTGGTTACGTTCCACCTGATTTCTAAACCGCTCCATCTCCAATTTATGGTTAAAGATGATCTTCCGGACAATCAATATAATAATTAGCAAGGCGATCACCACCAGAGCGATGATCAGATACAGCTTCAGGTCGCGGTTGCGGTGCAGGCTTTCCAATTCGTTTTTCTGTGCCTTCAGTTCATATTCCGCCTTGATGCGTTGCATGGTCTCGCTGGAGTGTTCCGCTTCGGCTTCCAACATATTGGAAGCGTATAATTTATGGTATTGGATAGCCTGTTGGTAGTCTTTTTCGACACAGGCGATGGCGAAAAGCGTTTGATAGACCGACATTTTCAGTCCAGCGCGCTCGCTGCGCAAGGCCTCGTTCAAATGGGATTTGGCTTGTTCGTAATCAGCGATATAATAATAAAGGATGCCTAAAGTCATGTGGGCGATGTCGGTGTCATTGTCGTTGAGCCCGCCTTGCAGGGCTTGGTTGACGCTCTCGATGCCTTGGGCGCAATTACCCATCCTCATGTAGTAGTCGCGGCCTATCTCCAGGTAGAGGTCGCTCAGCATGGCTTGGTCGTTCAACAACGAAGCCATGTGGAAAGCCGAATCGTAATATTGTTTGGCTTGGGTGTATTGTTCTTGGGCACAGACGGCACGACCACTATTGCGGTAAGCGTTCATCATGCCTACGGAGTCGGCGGTTTGTCGGAAACAGCTTAAAGCCTGCTGATGCTGGGCGTATGCATCCTCAAACAGACCGTGTTTAAGGTACATGGCGCCGAGGTTGTCGCAAAGCTGGCCTTCCAACAGCAGCACTTTTTCAGTCCTCTCGCAGCCACGCAGCAGTTCCAATCCTTTCAGGAAATGTTCAGCAGCTTCCTCTGAAAGGCGTTGCTCACGCAGGCGCACACCTTCCATATAAAGGGCTTTGGCCTGATCCACCCGTTTGGTCTGGGTGTTGCAAGAGGCCAATGCGAGGCAACATAATATCAGTATCAGAGGGCGTGACATGTGACAATGAGTTTTTGAATCTTATTCCCGATGATGATAAAATACATCCCTGCGGGTAAGGCCGACAAATTAAGGGATGTTCCGTCAATGGTTCCAGACATCACGGTTTGACCCATGACATTGGTGATGCGGTATGCGTCAAATTGGTGTCCCGAAACGGTAATCGTTCCGTCGGAGGGATTGGGATAAACCAAGAAACCTTCCGTCATATCCAACTCATCTATTTCGTGATGCAATTGTTCATAGATCTCGTCGCAGTCACGTTCGCCATACTTGAACACCAACTCACCTTGGTGCCAATAACAACGGATGCCTTCCACACGGTAGTCCTTGTCGGTTTTCATCAACCTTTCGGGGAAGAAACTGGTTAGATGGCCTATGCCGCTGACGATGCTACCGCTAAACAGGTTATCCACGTCACTCACATGCAGCACCCTGAAACTGACGCCTTCGTAAACGATTTGTTCAACCCAATCCACATGCATGAACAAACTGTTTGTCCCTACCTTGATTTCCCACGAATCGCCCGGCTGTGCGCTAAAATCATACAACTTGGTGAACGATCCCAAGGTCTTGTTCCACCAAAACACTTTGTCGCCCTTTTCGTATATATATTCATGGGATCTCTCCTCGCTGAACCTACCTTTATCGTATAAAGTGTTGATTTTCACGATGATTTTTACAGGCTCATCATTAATAGTGGTATCGGCGGCATACGATAGTTGCTGATAAGTGATGCTGCCGTCTTCATTTTCAATCTCATAATACCATTCAGAGCCCAAGGGCGAAATGTTTCCAAAATATACTGACAGATAGTTGTTTTCAAAGGGATGAGTTGTCAAGGCGGGATCTGATTCTCTTCCGTCGGTGTAGGCGGCTGTAAGTTGGTAAAAATAACCTCCGTAAGGCGCATACAAGGTCTCGGTATATCCAATTGAATCCTTGTCCACCTCAACGAGTTTCTCCATGGTTGCCAAGGTTCTGCCACGATAGAGGTTATAATGGTCAAAGGTCTCACCATAGCCGTTGCTGTTGTTGAAATAACCCCTGACCATCCAGTCGCCGCAGACACCGTCGTCAGCCAAACAATCGATCCAATTGTAACCATCATTGGAAGCCCAACGCGCATCAGGGTTACCTGAGGTCTGACAATAGGATGCCGGTCTGTCACAAAAGTGATGTGGAGTGCGAAGCATGATCCATACACTCTTTCCCTCTTCACAGACAAGAGGGCTGTTTAATTCCACATTGATCCATTCATCGGGTCCCGGCTGAACTTCCACCGAGGTCCACGACCATCCTGCAGGATCTCCCGGAGGCGTTTCATCGCCATTGTTCACACAGATCCAAAAGATCTCGTCACCTTGACATCCTCCTTTGAAGAAGGCTACATGGGTCAACTCATCGCCAGACTGGATATTTTCGGCAGGAATTCGAATACCCCAATACAAGTATAGATAAGAACCTTCGTGGGGATGTTCGTCATAGTTAAACCAACGACCCTCCTGTGGATGTAACCAATTAAAGAAAATCTGACAGGTGTCGTTATTAGAAATCTTGTCGGCTCTGAAATCACGAGGCGCCTCGTATATGTTTATCCAATGAGGGTAATTGCCAAACTCAGGCAGTTGATGACCCAAGAAATAGGCATTCGGGCACCAATAGTTATAATCATCGCTGTTTTCCTGGGCTTCAATCCACCTGTTCAAGGCTTCAATAAGGGGCGTGTTATCAGTTAACAGCCATTCGTCCTGCCAAACAAAGGAAGAGGTGTTTTCGATGGTTCCCACGTTGGAGGAAGCGGCACCGTCAGTGATGTCATACTCCGCCATGCTGTTATAATAGCAATTTCTGATGGTACCATGATTGTAAAAACACATACCTTGTCGCGGCGCAGGCGGCCACCACACTTGATAATCGCCGAAAAAGCCACCGATAAAGGAATAGCAGTTCTCAATCAAGCCGTTGTTGGTGTTGGCTATGCCGCTGTAGGCATAGAGCCATTTCAGCGAATCGGCCACAGTGGCGCAGTTTTGGATGGTGCCGTTGTTGTAATACACGAACTGATCCATGCTTATGTGATCGTTGTCTGGATAGGTCACCTTGTGGCATCGGGTCATGCAGTTGGTGATGGTGCCTTCGTTGTTATAGCCAAAAATGGAATAATCGGCGCTCAGGTCGCTCTTATAGACTTCATCCACCTCGAAACGGCAGTTGTTGATCACCGTTAGGGAATCGGCGTTGGCGAAAAACAGCCCGTCTCGATCGCTCCTTCCCGAAGCGTATGCATGACGGATTTTGACATTTTCTATCCTTGCGCCACAAAGGTCGCCAAAGAAGCTGGAATAAGGTTCCATGGTGCGGGAATAGAAATATAAGCCGCTGATTTCGTGGCCGCCGCCATCGAAAGTTCCACAGAACTTCAAACGATCGGGGTTCGGGTTTCCATAGTTGGTTCCTAGGCCAAGCGTGGTCCATATAGCACTCGACATATTCAAATCCTGGCAAATGGTCACCTTTCTTCCTGTGAAGTCATCCGGCTCCTGTCCGTTCAGGCCGTTGACAGTGGAGATCAGCCAAGCCAGACCCTCTTCAGACCAGATTTGAACGTTGCCGCCGTCATCCACCACGTAAACCTCTTCATTGCAGGAAGTCACCAATTCATCCCACGTATGGTCAAGCAGTCCGGAAACGATGTTGTCGGCGATATGACCGCTCCTCCGATAGTTACCGAAAGGCTGATCATCACAGAAGCAGTAAAGATGTTGGTCCAGTCCCATAAAAAACTCCATGTCGGTATCAGGAACCACCAAAGTAGATGGCAACAGCTCTCCAAATTGCATGAAGTTCTGACCATGATTCGTTGAATATGCCAACACCTGATGCCCGTCATCCACTCTTTGGGTAGTAAAGATGGTAATGTTGTTGGAAACACCAATCCTGTCAGCGGGAATCAGATAGAGACGGTAGTTGGGATGTTCGTAAGATCCGTTGGTAGTGGCATATACGTTTTCAACATGATCCAAATCCATGTCTTTTACGCCGCCTTCAACCGACTCCCACAGGTGCCATTGATCCAAGTGTTGCAACGAAGCGTTGAAAATGCCCATCTCGTTCGGCACAGGCGTCAGCCAATTGTAGGTGCTGATGAAGACGTTGAAGTAGCCGTCCACAATCATATCGCCGAAAAACACACCTTCTTCAATAAAAGGCAGCACGACTTCGTTCCATGTCGCTCCAGCATCAAATGTCCAGTGCAATGTTCCTGCACCATAAACTAACAAGGTATCATTTGAAACGGCGCACATCGGGGCATTTTCTATGCGATTTTCCAGAAAATCAGCACTTTGATGCCAGGTAAGGCCGTTGTCATCCGTATATAAAATATGGTTTTGGTCGTTTGGCAACACAAAAACCCTTCCCTGTTTGCTGATCGTTAAGCCACACAGAGCAGGAGTATTGCATTCCAAGAAGAATTGCCAGCTGCTTTCGGATTCGGAATAATAAATTCCCTCGTCACCGGTCATATACATGTTGCCGTTGGCGTTCACACCGAGCAGTTTGCCGGGAACCACATCTGGACTATAAACAGTTTCCCAAACCTGAGCGTTGATTAGATTGAACAATCCTAAAAAAGATGCGAGTAAGACAAGTTTTTTCATCTGACAAAAGTTTTGTTGATGCAAAATTAGTCAGAAAAAACTCTTGTCAAGGGGGTTCGGCCGGACCAGTGAAAGATGTCCTTGTTTTTACTCAAACGTCAATAACTTTTCTTATTGATAACCAATGTTTTATTAATTCTAAACAAGATTATTTGTCCTTATTTTTTTATTAGCCAAGATTCATTCTGTATCCAAAATTTCAACACAGAAACCCTTGACTTTTCTAAAAATATTGTTATTTTTGCAGCGTATTAATAAAAATGATTTCTCATGAAACAAGATTTGATAAAAGAGGCAAGGCGTTATGTGGATAACGCCAAGAAAGTTTTGAACGAAAACGGAAAACTCGACGAAAAATATAGCCGTTATGAAGACCCAAAATATGTTCGTGCCGCAGGAAACTATTTGTGGCTTGGGGTTTTGATGGCGTTGGATGCGGTATTTGATGTCAGAACCGACCGTCGCACTCGGGTAAATATCGAAGCGTATAAAGATGCCGTTCGTAAAAGAGACCATAAACTATTGGGATGGGTTTGTGATGGTTACGATGTAATGCATCTCTCAATGACTTATGATGGTGTCCAAAGTAAACCCGTTTGTGACGATGGTTTCCGCCTTGCCAATGAGATCATCGACCGCTGCGCCAAAATGATGGTATCGTGAAACTTTATCTCACCAGCAGCTTTTGTGTGCTATTCCCAACGGTGACGAAATACATCCCCTGGGGTAAGGATGAAACGTCAACGGGTTGGTTGTCAACTGTGATTTGGCCTTCCATCAATGTTTGACCCATCAGATTGGTAATGCGATATGCTGCGGCCCTTTGCAAAAGGGGTGTGCCTTGGC
>Ga0310786_10004427_pt1 | contig 19586 bp, 7 predicted proteins | sample AusTroGonzalo_MG_FD_203881 | JGI IMG/M metagenome (GOLD analysis project Ga0310786, IMG submission 203881) | Bovine rumen microbial communities from tropical cattle in Woodstock, Queensland, Australia - Gonzalo_03 (v2) (version 2) | ecosystem: Host-associated > Mammals > Digestive system >... | reverse complement strand
CGTAAATGCACTGTTCTAATTCGTATGTATTTGTCTTTTATCCACAAAAACCTTATATTTGCTCAAAATAACTAAAAAAATATTATTATGAACAAACAAGATTTAGTTTCAGCAATGTCTGAAAAGTCAGGATTACCAAAAAAGGTATCTGAATTTGCAATTAACTCATTCGTAGAATCAATCTCTGACGCTTTGGCAAAAGGCGAATCTGTTCAATTGATTGGCTTTGGAACATTCAAAGTTGGTAAGAGAAACGCTCGTAAAGGTAGAAACCCACAAACAGGCAAGGAAATTAAGATTGCCGCTAAAAAAGTTGCTCAATTCAAAGCTGGTAAAGCATTGAGCGAAAAGGTAAACAAGAAATAAGTTCAATAACAACGTTGTTGTTTTGACAGAAAATACATATTATCAGATTTCCACATTACAATTTTGTGGAAATCTTTTTTTATCTAATGTGTAAATTTAATTTATGAAAATAAATAAGATAGATTTAATCATCGCAATTTTATGCGTTATAAGTCTTATATATATGACAGACGTTATAGGAGAATTTTTTTTGTTTAACCCTTTTGATTGGGATAGTAAAAGAATTGAACAATTTAATAATTGTATCATTTCCGTTTGTGCTGGAATTTGTACTTGTTCTATACCTTATTTTTTAACTCGTGCATATGAACATCAACTAAAAATAAAGGTAGAAAAAGAATTACAAAAAGAACTTGTAATATTTATGAATAAACAAAAGAAAACATTAGAAATTGTAAAGAAATGGGCATTGAACAATAAATTAAGTGCCGAAGACTGTTATATAGTAAAAGATGGTTTAGTAAGAGTTTATCCTATTGAATGTAGTAATCTCTCGTTCCACGATTTACGATTAAAACAACCAAAGCCTTTAGCTGAAATCGATTATTCAGAACTGATTGATGCTAAAGAAACAGGTGAAATGCTACGCAATATTTTTAATAAAATTAATACTAATAATAGATACGCTCAATACATTTCCGATGAATTATATGATAACCTTTTTAAGGTAAGATATGGTGAATTTTATTGTTGCATAAAAATTTTGTTCGATTCGTTTATTATGCAAATGCCCTGTACATTTTATAAATTTAAAAGTTGTTACTCTGATTTTGAAAAAGATGTAGAAACTTTAATTGCAAAGATAGAGTCTATATATAAAAACACAAAATATCAAGATTTGTAATTTCTGATTTCCCATTCGTGGGAATTGACTTAATAAAAAAGCCACCCTCGCGAGTGGCTTTTTTCTAAAATATCTATAAGCAATAATCATTATTTCACCACAACTATCGGCTTGGTAAACGTGCCTTTGTCTGTTTCTATTTGTACAAAGTAGTTTCCTGCCAATAAGTTGGACACATCAATTTGCGTTACGTTCTGTCTTTGCATAACAATACCGCCGACTACATCATATACGATTACTCGTTGAATAGTTGCATTTGTCGATATTGTCAAAATATGCTTTACAGGTAGAGGATATACATTCAAATATGTTTCCGCTACGTCAAGTGATGTCCCTTCATTTTCGTTTTGTTCCTCATCGCTCAACGTCAAGGATTTTAGAGAATATTCCTGCGGAGGACAATCACCATTGAGATTCACAGGAAAGTATACACCGCCATAACTCAAGCAACCTTCTCCGTTCTGGGCGTAAACAACAATGTTACCCGACGTTCCGTTGAAATTGACCGCTATCTGGTTTGTTCCTTGACCAGAAACGATTTCTGCATTTGCAGGAACTTCCCAATGATATTCCGAAGCGTCGGCCGAAACGGTATATATCACGTTCTCGGCTGTGTTGCACACATTGTTATCCCCCAAGTATTGATAGTTCAAATTGTTTGGTCGTATGCGCTGTTCAATGACAATTGTGGTTTCGGCAGTTTGCTCTCCATTCACAATTTCACGAGCAGTCAACGAAACAGTCTGCATTCCCGAAAGGAAATGAATCTGAACGGAGTTTGCAGTTTGTGTCCCAATCTGTGCATTGCCTGTAACCGTCCAACTATATTGTGCGTTGCTGGCTGGTTCGGCAATAGTGTAGGTTAACCAATGGTAATCTTCCCACTGGTTAGATTTGCAGACAACACGAGCACCGGCTATTTCTATTGTTCTTACAACCTTTTCTTCTATTTGTACATTGCTTTGGGCAGATAATACATCACGTATATTGCCGATAAAATCAACAACTTCGGCTTGAACAATGGCGTTTCCTTCCGCTTTTGCGACAAACGGAAGCGAAATAGGCAACATATCTGATGAAGAAACCAATAATCGGATTCCACCCTCACAAGACTTAATAGTTAAACCACTTTGTGAATACGAATATGAGGTATCTCCGTTAAACTGCAATTTCTCATTGTCATATTGTATTGTCGCTATCAAACTTGATACACAACCACAATTGGCAGGGTTATTCAAGCCAAATTCAAATTGTACGGTATCGCCAACGAACGCATTGTAATCCTGCGACAGAACTTCCCAACGGCAATTTGACTTAACCTCGATTTGTACAGAATCCTCGGCTGCACAATAATCGCCAGAAGCCGAAACCACATATTTCAATGTATGGGTTCCAATTCCTGCCAAAGATGGGTTGAAATAGTTTCCGTCCGTTATTCCGTCGCCCACCCATTGACCATTTGCAGGAATAGCCGTGAGTGCTATTGCCGTGTCTTGTTCGTAGAATGTCTGTGGCACATCTATTTGTACAACAGGAGATTGTCCTATGGTAATTGTTCCTGTTGCCGTATAATTTTGTAGGTTTCCATCTTTTAGAATGTCATTTACGAACAAAGTCATATTTGATTCGCCTTGTCCGACAACCTCAAATTGCAATGCCAAAAATTCTGTTGTGACAGGGGCGTTATTTGACACAATGGCACTCAATACGTTCCCATTTTCCCTTACATAAACCGTCTTGTTGTTGCTTTCAATATCAACATAACGTACAACGGCCGTGTCGTATGTCAAACAAAAATGTACATCCGATATACAGGCACAAATATCCGACACTCGGACAGGTATGGTAACTAATCCCGCTGGCTCACAAAGTACCGTATCGGGGAGTATAAATCTGAAATTGCAGTCGTTTGTGACGGTAATTTCAATGCTGTCACGACCACCACACGTTTCTCCGTTGGGTGCTACAACGTATGTTAGCGTATGTTTGCCTACGCCAACAGTAGCCGAGTTGAACGTGGAACCCGAAATGCCGTCGCCTTGCCACGTTCCGCCTGTCGGTGTGGCTTGCAAGGATACAGTTTCACCTTTTGCAATCTCCGAAACGGTTGGTGAAATTTGAACCTCTGTGCTTGGTGCAACCGTTACAACACCATTGACGAACGTAACGGTAGGTTCTTCACCATCGCCAGAACCTGTATATTCAAAACTTATAGGCGTAATGTCAGATGTTCCTGATTCCAACGCCTTAAACCGTAGCGTACCAATATTGCCACCTCTGAATCCTGTTCCATTTTCCACGCTGATTATTGCACTTACCATTCCATTGCCACAATCTTTGAAACGGACAAAGTTTGATTGGGAATTTACTCCTTCAAGTTGGAGAACAGACGAATTATAGCGTACCGAGAAAAACATACTGTTTACACAATAGCATTCCACATCGGACATTGAAAGTGCGACATCAAAAACATCGTTTTGACAAACCGACTTGTTTTCAGCCGAAATAACCATTTCACATTGTTGTGGTTGCTGACATTCGCCAACGGGAGCAATGTACGGATGCAGACAATTGTGCGAAACACACCCCTCTCCGTTTTGGGCACATACAATCATATTACCTGCAACTCCGTGAAAATCTACGACGGCTGTGTTACCACTTTGCGATACAAGCGTATTGCCTTCGGGAACTGTCCACGTGAATGATTGTGCGTTGTTTGCCGTTGCCGTATAAACAACACCTTTTTGCTCTAAACATACTGCACCCCAACCTGTGGGACCGTCAACGGAAACCATTGTGGGGCGTATGTTCTTTGAAATTTCTTTTACCGTTGTTCCCACTATTCTGCTTCCGATACGTTCCGTAACACGCAATAAAACCGTTCCCGTACCCTCTGTAAAGCGAACCATTACGCCAGTGCCTGTTGCAGTATTTGATGTAATGAAATCCGCTCCGCCCTCAATGCTCCACTCATACGTAGAGTGAGCACCAGGTCTTAAAATCCCGTATGGCAGATAATCAACCGACGAGGAAGATTCCCTGCAATCTATCGACGAACCTGTTATTTCGAGGTTTTGGGCATACGAACAGACCACCGCCAAAAGTAGTGCGACGATTGTAATTCCTATTTTATTTCTATACCTCATAGTTTTTATTTTTTATTGTAGGGGCAAATTGATTATTTGCCCCTACATTTGTTATTGAACGATAACCTTTTTAACCTGTTGATTGCAATGCACAAAATACGTACCCGATGGCAAAGCGTTATTTTGCACCTTTTGCCCTGCCACGTTGTAAATAGTGTAATCTTCACAATCACATTCTATTCTTCCATTTACTACACGGATTTGAATTTCATCAGAAGAAACAGCGTCTATGGCACTGCCACCATTGTTTACTATAAATTCTTGGCTTTGTACCGTTTCATAAACCTCTTCATCCTCTGGAATAACCTTTATCACATAGTTTGCGGTTATATTTTGTGGTAACGTAATTACAAACGCTTCTCCCGATTTTATTTCCACGTTATCTTGCACTACAATGCTTGTTCCGTTTACTTGTTCTAAAACGACTTTTGCAGTATAGTTTTGATTGTCAGCATTGTTTATGGTGCATTGTATTGTGCCGTTTTCTTGCTTCTCAAATGAATATTCTAAGGTTTTTACCTTACGAATACCTTTATATATTCTAAGCATATTACCAAGGGTGGGAATTCCATAAATGACATTATTGTCAGCCTTTGAAATTTTTTCAATAGGTGGATATTGTGAGACACTCTCTTCATGCCATGTTTCTCCTCCATCTATGGAAACAAGCACCGTATCATTGGGATAATCAAGAGCATCCGATAATGATGGTATCACCAATGTATCTTTGGAATATGCCAACAGTGTAGAATATGCATACATAGGAGCATAATATTCACTTCCTTGCCAAACCTTTTTGAAATTGTATTCAGTAGTATCGCAAGTATATACATGTCCATTAATTCTATCCATCAATATCCATTTCCCATCATGAAAAGCCGTGTTAATCCAAGCAATTCTATTTACGTTATCTTCAGAAACAAGCGAAAATGTCAACCTTTTTTTCTCTGAATTAACGTTTACGTTTGCCAATAATATCGTCTTTGAGTCTTCACTCGGAAATAATCCAATATTCTTGTTCGCAAAGCAACCATACGTTAAAGACCCTCCATAATTATAAAAATCCATACTAATATTGCGTATATTCTCCCACGTATCACCGCCATTGATAGTTTGATATAATTCAATATTATCATAAACATATCCGAAACTTTCTGTGAAGAACTGCATATTTCTCACTTTTGTTCCCGAAAAATCATCTATGTGCATGTCTTTCCCACTCCACGATTTACCGCCATCACGAGATATGAACAAACTATCTGTACTTGTCATATATATAACATCGTTAGGGAAAAACTGCATTTTGTATAATGTGGTATTGAAATCTTTGTAGTCCCATGTTTTACCACCATTTGAGGAATAAAACATTCTACCATTTTTTTGGCCTATTATAAAAATCTCGTTCTTGGATTTTACGAATATGTCTTTCCCTTCCATGTTCCCATTGTATATATATGAATAACGAGTATTATTTAGGGCTGTGGTTGTCACATCAGTGGGCGGTGTGTATGTTTCTTTTGTAAACTGCCATGTCCGCATACTATCAGTGGATATTATTTTATTATTATCAATATCATATCCTCCCGACACGGTAGCCCAAACCTTACCGTTTCCTAAATCATACATGGACTCTGGAACATTATAATATGCAATCACGCCATTGCCCCAATCATACATGTTTATTATTCGACAACCCTCCAATGTTTTGCTAATTTGACTTGATACAGTTAAAATAATGTATCCGTTTTGAAATTGAAACAAATGTTCTGGTGCAATTCTAAGTTGTTCGGCTTTCCATGTCATTCCGCCATCATTTGTCATACTATAGCCTACATTTGCAAAAACATATCCTAACTGATTGTTTACAAACGCCATATAAAAAGTTTTACTTTGTGGTAAAACTTCTTGGGAAAAAACATCATTTGTTGTCAAAGCCCATTTTTCTCCGTAATCTGAACTTTTATATATGGCAACTTTGTTTGAACTCGTGTCAAGCACTGTCAGAAAAACGGTTTGTTCATCGCTCCATGCCGTTGTAACAATTTTATCAGAATCTTTCAACTCTAACAATGAAGAAGTCCACGAATTGCCACCATCTACAGTGTAAAGCACGTTGTTAATATATTTTCCATTTTCGTTAGATACAGAAGCGAAAATTCCGTGAAGAGAATCTTTGGCAAATTTAAATGCCAAAGGTTGATATGAAACTTCATCTGATTTTGTAATTACATCTAACTTTTGCCCCTTTAGACTATATGTTTGTTCCCATGTCTTTCCCGTGTCAGATGACATTGCAAGCCAGCCTTCTTTTGTAGCAACGACAACATTTCCACCTTTTGTACTCACAGATTGAGCTATTGTCATACTGAAATCGTCTGGGGTAATATCTTTCCATTCATACTCAAATATTTGAGAGTATAGTACACACGACATTATTGTCGTGATATATAAAGCGACAATCTTTTTCATAGCATTAATTATTTTGGTTGTTTTGACAATTTGTTTGCTCCAATATCAGTTCTGCCAACCTATCAATATCGGCGTTATTAACAACACCATCTTTATTTATATCAGCGTTATTAATAAAACAACTATTGAGCGTATAGTTTTTTTCTCCACAATTAGTGATAATGGTTATTGTAAAACCCCCATCTGTACTTGGTTGTAATGTTGCACCATTTTGTACATAACTACGTAACACATCTAAATCTTCCAAGGTATAACCGGGTTTACCATCTATTTCAACTAAATCACCGTCTTCGCACACCATAGTATCACAATTTTCAACCTCAAAGGTAATGCTTGCCGTAAGAGAATCACACTGATTTGAAATTGTATATTGGTACTCATAGATTCCACATTTATTATCATCAGGTTTACTAATTGGTGTCAATGTACCATCAATATCGCTTTCCGCATGAATGATTTGTTCTCCTAATGTACTCCAATCGGAATATTGGATTTTTCCATTAGTAATGGTATCTGCACCAACAACTAATATCAACTGTGGCTGTGTTAGACGTTCCACAAATGTAATAGTGTGTTCTGCCGTATCCGAACATTCGTCCACATATCCCGTTACGTGATACGTTGTTTTAGGGTATGCAACACTTATTGTTGCACCAGTTGTATTATCATCCCAAATATAACTATTTGCTCCCGAAGCGGTCAAAATTACTTCGTTGCCAACACATACCGTATCGTCACCTGTAATAGTCACAATTACAGGTTGGCGTAAACGTTGTAATTCAATAGTATCACTATCCGTTTGAGCACGTACTGTGCAAGTTTCCGTTCCACAATCGCTTCCTACTTCAATAGGGACCTCTGCATAAGCAAATGCTTTGGAGTCTTTTGGACATGGCTTATTTTCTTGCACGGTTAATGTAAAGGTACGAGACTCTCCAACAGGGACTATATAGTCAGCTGGGGCTGTTAATATCACCTCTGTTGCTCCATTAGCATTCTGTTCTGTTTGCAATGCAAACCCCTTGATTTGTGAATTTCCGCTTGGAGTAGTCACTGTCAACCCATCGGGCAGTTTTACACCAACAACAAGATTATCCAACGGTTTTAACGAATTATTTGTCACAGTCACTGTAATTTGTCCCTCTGCAATGCCTCCCGACTGCATAGCAGTAAATGGGGTACTTGAAGTTGTTACTCCCACCATTTGTATTTGGTCAAGACCTTCAATAGGCAAGTGATAAATAAATTGCTGTTTTTGAGGTTCTCCACAATTACCTAATGCTGATGTATTGAATTGTAAAGGCTTTATTTTTGTTATATCGCCACAAGTAATTATAACAGAAAAATCAATTGATAAAACATCAGAATTACTACTACGTGATGGTAATCCAATAAGTTCAGTGGAATAACGCTTTAACACCTTTTCTGAAATCACTGTATTTGTGTCTGAAATATTACCCAATAAATCCGCTGTATTTATGCTATGTTCAAAACCATTATATGTCACTTCTATTTTATTGTTTTTAAGCATAACATTATCGGAAAAGAATTTTTCATCAAAGAGTAATCCTACATCAGTAAGCATTGCCCGTCCAGAATTATATATATCAAGGTGTATTGGTATTTCTTGACACAATTTAAACTCTTCATTCGGATAATCAGATTCTGCCACAAGGACAGCCTCCATATTCTGCAATTCCAATTGAGTTGAGAAGTTATTACAATTTCTTAATTCAAATTCTTCTGGTATATTTGTCATATTCATAATATCTTCACATGACCAAATAGCCGTCACATCCAAATAACTTGTGCCCTCTCCTGAACAACCGCCACTCAGAGTTATTGTTACTCGAACCAAATCATTATTATTTACATTAATTTCGCCAATATTTACATACGCAACATTACCAATTTTTTTATATTGAGGAGCGTCTATAATTTGATTTCCTACGGCAACGTGTCTAATATTTAAATCTGTTACATTATTTTCATTCGGTATTATTCTAAGTGTCACATTTGGAGCATTAGCACCACCTGTATTTTTTACAAAAACATTCCAAGTTGTAAGTGTCGTAAGTGCTTGCTCTACAGAAGAGTTCATTTCAATTATAGGAGCACGATAATTAGAGAATTGTGCGATAGTTTTCGTTATTCTTGTCGTATCGGAACAGGTTTGATAAAAATCTGTATATGTTAGAGTTCCATTTACTCTATCTATAACCGTACCGTCCGTTGCACATATACAATGTACATCTTGAGCAAAATTCGCCCAACTAATTCTGTTATTTGAATAAAAACCTTCAGTACCATTATTGATGTCGGCAGAAAATGGTAATCCAGCTTCTGAAATTGTTGTATAATAATATCCTGCTACGGCAGGCAATTCAACATGCGTGATTCTTATAGGATGGTTTATAACAGTAGGTGCCGCCAGAGTCGTTCTCAATGCATATCCAATATGTCCGCTACACACATCAGTTGGGAATGCTCCAAATTGGGAACCGCTTACAAAAGGTTGAGGGTCATATACAACCAAAGATGAACCTTTACTATTAGCATCATGAATTATGTTTTCTTCATCTTCAACAGCAAATTCTACACGAATATTGCAATTGCTCATATCAGGTAGGGCGTGGTTTCCTTTTATAAAGAGTTCGGCAGTCAATTGTAGGGGTATAATATTTAATGTTCCTGTATTAGGAAATGACATAACATCGGATGCCCATGCAATACCGTTGTTTACTTCATTTTCATTTGACTGCTGTATGGCATACGATGAACCATTTACTAAAATAGAACACGAAGTAGATTCAAATTGTAGATTTCCATCTAAATCATAAACACGTGCTATAATTCTTTGCGGTCGTGAACAAGTATCATTGCTTAAATAAGCAAATTCACCTGTCGCATTGACGGTAAAAGTTTCGCAAGTGTTTATTTCTTGCGGTGTAATTTGTTCAACATTTATTGTATGAACTGATATACAAGAATTACCTAAACTATCAGGACATTCCACAATTGAATTACCCTCTTTGCTTTGGCTTGTGTAAAAAGCATCACATCCTATTGTTTTTACAACCAAATTGAATAATTGCGGTTTTTCACAAGAAGCCGTAATCTCTATCGTATCTACTCTTCTAATATTAGATATTCTTTCATACTGTTGCTCTACGTTACCGTCGTACATTATTCCTATATAGTCCACATCAAGGAAACTATTGTCATAAAAGCAGTAATAACCATTTAAATCTACATCAACAGGATATTTTGCAGGTTCTCCACTTTTACTGTCAGAAGGAGATATTAGAGAAAATCTGTTCACGGGAAGAGATGTAGTCGCATCACATCGTGCATTTACAGTAATGCCATCTATTGTTTCCCCATATAAATAAACGTAAAGATTTACATTGTCAGTTAAAGTTGTTGGTTCTGCTTGTATTTGAATAGTACAACTTTCTTGTGGTCGTAAATCACCCTTACCATCTCCGTCAACATCATTTACGGGGAGATAGTAGAATTCTCCATTTGTGTCAATACTCAAATTCTCACCATTATATTGTATAGATTTTATGCGACATCTTGTAGTTGGTATAAAAAGTCTGGCATTTCTAAGTGTATTTGTTAACCCTCCGAATGACTCATTTGCTACGGTTACGTTACACTGAAAATCTTGTTCACAATAATTGGCACGTTGAGTTACTGCCATTATTGCACTCAACGCTACATTCGGTTCAGAACAATGGTAATCGCAAATAGCAGATGCATTTATTTGTTCATTACATTCATCAGAGCCATTCTTTACTTGTGCAAGATATTTTGCCTGTGTTTGTAAATAGAATTTCGTTGGTATGAAAGAAACTGCAACTTTCAGTTGGTCATTTGCATTTAATGTATCACCCAATCCTGCCTGTTGAAAATCGGAAGAAGAAAGGTCGATGTAATATTTTCCACCTTCTACTTCTGCGTTTCGGAACTGTCCTCCAACAACAGAAAATTTAACATCTGAAAATGCATCAACATTTTGCATAAGCAACATTGATACACGCAAATTGGAAATAGGACCCGCCCCTGCTGTGTTTCTTATAGTAAATGTGTCTGTCACTGGTGTTTGCCAAACAATGTTTTTTACATTGTTATGGGTGTTAGCATTCCCAACACCAACCGTGAGAGATAAACTCGGAACTTCTAATTTAAAATCATTTGTTTCTTTCACTAAGGTTTTTACAGTATCGTGTTCCGAATAATTTATATTTAATGTATTCCAAAAAGATACAGAAAATTGATTAGAAATGTTTGTTGGAATAGCATTGCAATTCGCTCGTATGCAGTAATTTAATGTATAATATTCCGATGGTCTTAATGTATCGTTTAACTGCATTGAAAGTGAGTTAGACACCAATGTTGTCTCGTTTTTTACCACCGACAACGAAACCAAATCGAAGCCATCGGGTATTTGCAGTTGCATATCATCAATAAATATACCGCTACCGTCGGTGGCACTATTGGTAATGTTTGTAACAAAACAGGCTTGCTCATTTCCTGCAAAATTCATTGGTTTTGATGGATTGGTAGTTGCGACATTCAATGCCGTTTGTTGTTGCTGAGCAAATGCAACACTAAAGATTCCAACTACAAAACTGAATGTTAAGAATAAATGTTTGAGTTTCATATAGTTTTATTTTAATTTTAAAGAATATTATCACGATTACAAATATAAAGGGAAACATTTTTGCAAAAAAAATATTTCTCTATTGGATTTTAATTTTTATTTTCATAAATTAAATATTAGTGTAGAAAATACACTTTGAACATTGGAACTCGTTGAAATTCAAAGAAAAGATTCGTATTTTGGGGAATTTTGCCTTTCCTCTGCAACAGAAGTAAACGTATGGAGGAAAGGATGCCTCAAAATAAAAAGGCTTGCCCCGAAAAGCAAGCCTCATACATTCATTTTAGAGTGCAGTATGAAAATCGTAATTAACAAGTGCACTTAATTGTTATGCAAATATACTTCTATTTTTTGAAAAATCAACAATTTTAGATTTTATTTTCTTTCAAACCAGACTTTTTCTCTATGATATTGGTTACAATGTCATCTGGAACTTGATTTAATGCACGCTTCATATCTTCTTGCATTTCTAGAACTCTATTAGGAGAAACTATTCCCAAGAAATACTTGAATACAATGTATGCTCCTGCGAACCTTGTTTTGTTTTCAGCCATATATCCACAAACACCATCAGGAATGGCTTTCGGCAATCTTAAGTCAAAAAGAACTTTGCCGTGAGCTGAATAATTCCTAAGTATTCTAATTGCATCCATGTATGTACAAAACTTTGAAGTCTCTGAAATCCCATATAAGAGGGATATATCACATTTCAATTTAGGGTTCTTTAGATTTCTGTATATCTCTAATATTGTTCCAAACGGCATAAATTCTAATGCTTTCCAAGCTGGAGCATATTGCGTGTTATGAATGGCTATATCTCGTTTTATTACTGGCTCTATGTTTAAACCTAACAGTGTGTTTTGATATTTTTCGCCATTTAAAAAAGATTCATTCAAAACTGTTGAATCAACATACCACATAGAATTTTCTGGATAACAGTTTGAGGCATAGTATATAAGTTTCGTTCTGAAATTTATTTCTATTCGGCTGATATATTTTTGTAAAATGTTTCTTACATCAAAATCAAAATAATAAAGTTTGATTGCATTCTCCAAGGTTGTCCCAGCATTAAAATAATGATTTCTGAGTGTTAGATTAGGATATGTTTTTTCAAACGGGAACCAATAAAAGCCCAATCTATAGTACCCAATGTCAAGAAGATATTCTTTTGCTTTTTCTATATCAACTATCACCATTCCACGTTCTTGTAACAACGATATTTGTTGTTCTATCGTAGTTGCCTTTTTTATTGCCACCATATTTTTTCTTTTTATGCAAATTTAAGTTAATATGATGTATTCCCAATAAATGTTGATATTTATTTCCCATACCTATTCCATTTTAATTTCTCCCGTCACAACACTATCTTTCATCGCTTTATATTCCGTACCAGTCCATTCTATCGGCTTAAATTCAAGGTGGAACGATTTCCCCGATAGTTTGAAAGAGTCCGTCGTGATGAACAACTGCGAACAATCCTTCGAGTACAGATAGTTGCTATTGTACGTAAGTGAGGCGGCAAGTTGCTGAACTATGAGACTACAGAATTTACTACGCTCTTGGTCGGGTATCTTCGGGTCTATCAGCGGTTCGGGACTGCGGAGCAGTATGCCCACCACGTCGCCCTTCTCGTTGCGAACCCTGTTGATTTCCAACTGCTCGGGCTTCTCCTGCGGCGGCAGACCAAGAACGCCTTCCATCATGCAGTCGAACGGGTCGGAATACGTATCGAAAAGATTATTTGTTTTATTAGCCAGTCTTCTATACGACACAATCGAACGAATGTCTCGCATTTCCGTCTCGCTTACCCTGCGTTGAAAGTCCTGCACCGCCTCGGCTGTCTCGCCGTTCGCCGCCGTCTGTCGGTAACTGCCTATCTGCTCGGCAAGGTTCCCGTAACGTGATGTCTGGAACACGTAACGGTGGACTTCTCTGCGTTCTGGGCTTCCTTTCAGCTTGGCAAACTCGTTGTAGAATATCGCCGTGTACAGCGTGTTCGGACGAAGACCCTCGACCGTCACCGTGGTTTCCTTGTGCGCGGGGCGAATCTTTTTGCCGCCCACTTCCCAACATTCCCAGTTCGTCAAGGCATACTCGTTGTTGTACAGCGACGGATTTCTCAACACATCCTCGGCCTTCACACCGTTCGGAACTTTCGCCGTATCGTCGTCGTCCCATTCCACAATGGCACGGGGGATGTACCTCGTCTCCACATGTTCCTCGGGCGGATTCGGGATGTCCTCTTCCTCGCGGGGGTCTTTCACCACGGCGACGAGCCGTCCGTATTGGCTCGGAAGCACGTTGCGCTCACCCTTCTTGTCGTATTCGTCCCAGTCGCGGAACATGTTCTGCACGAAACCGTATTTGTAGCGGAGCTTCAGCTCGCAGTCGTTGTAGTACAACGGCTTTGCGTTCAGCAGGTTCCCGTCGGCGTTGGGGTACGAACGGCCGTAGTCTATGTAGTCCTTCAACGTGGCCAATGGATAACGCTGCAATATGCTGTTCTCGTCAAACGTCACTGACGTTTCCGCCGCATCGCCCGACTGCGTTCCCTGTTCGGACGCCACGGCATGCTCTTTGACATATTTTTCAGTGTCATTCACCGTGGCGTCATAATCCTCATGGAAATACCCTACAGGACCGCCTGTCCGGAATCCTATATAATAGGTCTGTAGGGAAGTTGACAATGACGTCCCGTTCGAATATATTTTGTCGGACACATTTACGGTTACCTTGTACGTCGTATACGGACGCCAAATCGGTTGTATCTGGTGTTCCACCGCATCAACCTTTGCCGTGTATGCCGATTCTATCTCGCATCTTGACGGCAGGTTCTTTTCCGCCTCGTAGTCCGCCAATGTCTGCCATTCTATCTCGTACAGACGGAAATTCTCTCCGAAACCGAGCGGTTCCGCTCCTTGCTGCGCGGCGGTCGCATTCTCTATCTCCGCAATCGCCTGTACCAACTCTTCCTCTTTCGCATGGCACGCCACTATCGTGGCCGTCAGACGTGCCTGTTCCGCCTGAAGGGTCTGCATGTACGACTGTCCCGAACTGCGTAGGTTCGCGTAGTTCTCGCCGTATTGCGTCTTTGCCGCTTCCTTGTTGTTCCTGAGCGTTGTCAGGTTCTGTTTGTAGAGGTTTATCGCTTCCTGCACCTCTTGGTTCTCCGAAACGCTGTTCGCTATCGCTTCCAGACGGCCTATGCATGCGTCCTCGGCAGTCGGCTCGTTTGTCGGCAGTTCCAGACAGCATTCGTTTATCAGCCCCTGTGCCTCGCCTATGAGCTGGTCTATCGCCGACTTCGCCTGTTCCGCCTGTGTGCGGGTCGCCGTCTGCGACGCGAGTTCGGACTGCATGTCCTGTACTTTGGTGGTGACAGAACCTGAGGCTATCCGCTGCATGGTCTCATACTGGCCGACCAAGGTCATGATTTCCGCAACCATCGCTTCCCTCGTCGTCGTATAGTCGCCCTCGTACAGGCGTTGCTTCATCGTCTGTATCTGTTTTCGGAGTTCCTCACGGGCGGTCTTTGGCACGGTTATCTTCACCCTGTCGATGCAGTCTTCGCTTTCGTAATCCACGGGCTGTAGGAAGTCGCTTCCCTGTCTCACCACGGGGGAACTCCACACGGTCGTGCCTTTACCGTTGTCGTCGTAGGTGGTCTTCCCGAACGTGAACGTCACCGCCCCGGCACACGACGCATGAAGTTTCACATGTCTCGCAGGCGACGAGAACTTCAGCGTCAATGCGGTGCCTTCTTTCGCCTCAAGGCACTTCGCCACGTCGTGGTACCCGTCGGAAACCGTTGCTATCTGTGCCGTTCCCTTCACAAGGTAGCCGACTGCCTGACCGGACTTTGTCCTGCTGTTCAGAACGCCGCTGGCTTTCGTCCTGCCTGCGGTTTTACCCGAAAAGTCAGCCTTCGACCAGTATGCGCCTGTGCCTATGCAGTACAGTGTCCTGCCCGTTATGCCGTATCGCTCGGGGCGTACCCATTCCTTCAGTCCCTTGTCCATGTACGTGAACGGCGAGACGGCAAGTAGGCGGATGGTGTCGTATATACCCGCGGCAGCCAACTGCCAGTGGCCTATCTCTTTTGGAAAATCGTTGCCGACCGTCTCCGCGGCGGCTTTGTACGGATGGTACTCCGTCCAGTTATTCTCGTCGTTGCTGCATTCTATCTTGATGCTGTCCAGCGAATATGTGTGGCGCACATGGCGTTTGTTCGGATTCGGCGGTATACAGTCCGTGTAGCCGTCGGCTTCCGCAACGCCACCCAGAATCGACATCGACGACTTCGGATTCAGAGGTTTCAGGAACTTTATGTCTATGTAGCTGTCCATCGGAATCAGCGGATATGTAAGTGGGTTGTTCCCTTCAACGCAACATACCTTGAACAGTTCGTTCGACATCATGTTGCGGGCAACCACGCCGCTGTCAGGGGCAAGCAACGGTATTGCACTCGTGTCGAGGCTGGTCTTGTTCTCCCATCTGAAGTCAACCGTGAACGACTTGCTTACGCGTTTTCTGAACAACTTGAAGCCCACGCTCAGACCAACCGAGCCTTCTATCAGCAACGGCTTCACCGCCTCTATGCACAGACCCGCGTCGAAGCCGAGGTCGAAACCGAACTTGAAGATGCTTACGCCGCATCTTCCGCCGACGGCACCGAAGCCCGACATCTGCGGCTTCTCGAAACTGATGGCGCCGCCTGCCGACATGTATGCGTCGACGTATGCCTTCAACGCTCCATTGAGATACTTCTGGTTGAACGACAGGCGGGTCGTCACCTCCGTGCGGATTCCCTTCGCCGACAGCATCAGATACGCCTCGGAGCGGAACAATCTCACAAACTCCGCGGTTATCGGCTTCGTGTCCGAACCTATGTTTATCTTCCAGCCCTTCGGATTCGAGAAGTAGTACCCGAGTTCCGCGTCGCCGTCTATCTTCAGAAGGTTCCCCGTGTCCTCGGGGATTTTCATGTGCGCCCCGAATCCCGCTTCCACGCTCTCGTTGCTTATCGCTATGAACGCGTAGAACGGCGGCTCGCTCGTGTCGTCGAACCCCACGCGCTTGCCCATGATGCGGGCCTTGCCCTCTATCAGGAACACGTTCGGAAGGCTCAGCAGAAGCAGAACCCTGCTCGAAAACGTTCTACCGCCGTCGTTCGCCGTCGCCAGCAGCATGCCCACGCCCGCCGAAAACGCCTTGTCCGAGTTCTGCGTCTGTGTCGGGTAAGAGAACTTTTTAAGTGAGATTCCACGTGGATTTGCTTGGTAGTAGTCGTACCACGTCGCATCCTCGGAAACGCCCGCAGCCGCCTTCGACGTGTTGTAGCGGCGTCCCAGTATCCCGCTGAAGCCGTATATTCCGAGCCCCGTCGCACCGACCAGTATCGGGTTCGACAGCGATAGTCCCGCCTCTATTATCCATGCCGGCACGTCGGGGGTGTACTTCATTCCTATGGTCGCGTCCAGATGTATCTTCGGCAGCGTGAGCGATATGCCGCCGCCATATACTTTCGCCTCTGCTGGATTTTCGTTCCCTGGTTCTATCGGAAGTTTTTCCTGCGTCACCGACAGCCAGCCCTTTATTATCGCCGTCGCCTGCTCTGGCGTGGCATTACCCGGGATTGTTATGTCTATGCCTATGCTCTCTATCGATATGAAGCTGTCGTGTCCCTTGCCGTCGCACTGGTAGCAGTATTTTATGCCCGTGCCCCTTGCGTCCACGCCGCCGGGGTTTACGTTCACGCCGCCGTCGAAACCCCAGTATTTGTACTTCACGGTTTCACCGCCCATCTTCCGTTCCGTCGAACCGTGGAGTATCGACGTCACCATTATGCGGGCGGGACCGAACGGGAATACTTTGCCGTCTTTCAATGCCAACGCTCCGCCCTCCAATTCCGTCTTTCCGTCACCCCATATCTTCAATTTCTCTACTTCTATATCCTCGGAAAATATCGAACTGATTACCGACTCCTTAAAACTCAGTATGCCGCTCGTGTCAAAATAAAATTCTCCGTTTTCCTTGCCAATTGAGAGCTTTTTCACTGTCAATGTGAAGAAGTTGTAATCCTTGAAGAACTTCAACGGGATACCGTCTCCTGCATCCGCCGTGATGTCAAACTCGCCATCGTTGCCTATGTTTATTGCTATGTCTATTCTGCCGTCGAAACCGCTGTTTGCATCCCAATATTTGTTCGGCACCATGATATGTCCTCTGATGTCACAGTCAACAATACTGTTTAAGTAGAATGTTACGCTGAGACTGTCTATTGCGGCTTCCCATTCTCCAAACTCAAAGGGTATCAGAGCGTTCTCCTCACCGTCTTTTGCTTCCAGTCCTATCGTCCCCGATATGCCGCCCGTGCCTATTAGCATGTCGCGGCCCACTATCTTGGCTGTCGCGCCGTCTTTTTTAATCTTCAGTTTGGGCGGAAGGCCAATTTCCGCTTCACCAACATACACACCTACAAAGTCTGGCGGATAGCCCGCGGCGGTCGCTTCCGATATGTTCTCGCTGCGGCTGAAGTCTATCTTCGCATTCTCAAACGACAGCGTGAAACCCGTTTTGCCAATCTGCGACTTTGTGAAACTGAGGTTTGACTGCTGGGCGAAGTTCAGTCCCGTCTCGCTGTCGAAACTCAGGCTTCCCGCCGTGAAACGCAACTGGCTGGCTTCTCCTTCTATCACCTTGCCGTTTTCGTCTATCGGCTTCAGCCACTTCCGCGGAAACTCCAACGCCAAGGTTAGGTCAGTCAAGCCTGCCGTCACATGGGGAATTAGAAGTCTCTTTAATAAATCCGACAACGAAAAATCACCATACCATTCCGAAAAAAGGTCTTGAATTCTTTCCTTCGTTTCCGACAAACTCACTTGGGTAATATAGTCGTCCAATAAGATGTCAAACACATCAACCTCATCTTCGGCCAGTTGCAGGGCAACATCCAGATATTCATTCTCCGCATGTCCACTGTTCTTTGTCAGCGGTGTAATTGGATCATAATCTTCGTTGTACTTGTCGATGAATGCCTGCAACGGATCCTCGCTTTCAATGAAGGTTGACAGCACCGATTCCATAAATTGCTGTGTGGGAATGCCAAGCATTTCAAACAAAACCGTCATATATTGCCGAGGGTTTTCAGCAAATTTATTTGGAGTGAGTTGCTTTATATACTTTACTATTTCAAGATTATATCCAATGTACAAAGGAATCTGACTCTTGCCGCCATCGGCAGGATTCACCACTATGTATATATCCGCAAAAAGCGGCTTTTTTAACGGCCTTTCAAGCAACAAGGTGATTGCATACGAGGCGGAGTCTCCCAACTGAGACTTTTCGGGATAGTAGTCCTTATAGCGGATAGATTGTATATGTTCCTCTATAAATCCCTGTACGAACTGTGGTAGTTGCGTTGTCGAAACCAACAACGATAGCGGTGGATATTGTTCATTTGCTGCCATAGTACCTCCGTTTAATTTAAGTTAAGTTCTTTTATTATTCTTTCCGTATCACCATCAATCTTCAAAAAATCATTATACTTAATGTTCTTTTTTATATTTAGACATGGAATATTTCTACTTGTACCTGTTTTATCACATACACATGAATAATTAAGAGTTCTTTCTATTTTTTCTTTTATATCAACATTTATAGATAATGAATATAAAATAAAACAAATTGCTTCAAACATCCCCATAGAACGCAACATTGCCAATACTTGATTATGAGATATTGCACCCCAGTCATTCTCATACTCCGATTCTGTAAGCGTAAGATTGACTTTTCTCGGACTTGTATGAGAAACAATATTTACCATAAGTTTTTTATTCTCAAAATCCGTTTTAATAACAACTCTACTCATACGAAGATTTTCATTATCTAGCCCCTCATCTATTATTGTACTTCCCTCATAACCTAAACGATAATCCTTATCAGCCTCAACATCTTTATCTGAATACATACATGTTTGAGCTGGTTTACCAACAAATTCTCCTGTCAAGTTCGGCTCTATTGTAAAACCATCACGAACTTTTTTTGCAATATCATCAAATACATCTTTATTTGCGTTGTATAAGTCACGCAT
>Ga0310786_10004426_pt1 | contig 19589 bp, 17 predicted proteins | sample AusTroGonzalo_MG_FD_203881 | JGI IMG/M metagenome (GOLD analysis project Ga0310786, IMG submission 203881) | Bovine rumen microbial communities from tropical cattle in Woodstock, Queensland, Australia - Gonzalo_03 (v2) (version 2) | ecosystem: Host-associated > Mammals > Digestive system >... | reverse complement strand
AAGAATATCTCAAAAAAGCGGAAAATTATGGTGCCTCTGCGAGCAAGGTCAGCTACCTCCGCGGAAAAATTCATTTGTTATCTGGGAAAATAGATCTCGCGGAAAAAGAGTTTTTGAAATTCGAGAATGCTGATTCTTTAAACGCATTGGGAGCAATCTATGATAATCAAGGACATCATGAAAAAGCCCAGAGACTCTATAAACAAGTCATAGCAAAAGAACCAAGTTACATAGACGCATACAACAATTTGGGATTGTCGTTACTTTTGCAAAATAAATTCAAGGACGCTATTTTTTATCTCGAGAATGCATGTTCGTTTCCTGACGCGAACATAAATTATCGGAGTAATTTAGCGTTAGCCTATGGATTAAGCGGCAACATAGAAAAGGCTCGGGAAATCTACTCGAAAGACTATGAGGACGAAGCACTCGAGGAGCGAGTAGCAAACCTTGAAGATATACTTGCCGAACGCCAACGTCAGTAAGCACTTTCACCGCATTGCTTTTTTATCAATCCTGTTAGGTAGAGTGAGCCTGTAATTACGACAAGATCGTTATTAGACGATTCTGTTACGGCCTTTTCCAATGCATCGATCGGATATTTTGATAAAAATTCAGACGTAGACTTCACAAATTCCGAGTAGTCTTCTACCGCTAAAGTTTTTACAGGCGTTTCCGTTAGATAAATGTGCGAATTTTTCACCGTACTTAACTTATCAATCATCTGATCTGAATTTTTATCGGAACAAATTCCCACCACGAAATAAATGTTTTCAAATTCAAAATTTTGCAGAATTTCCATCAAACTTTGAATTCCCTGAGGATTATGATCGCCTGATAAAAAAATGTCTCTGTTTCCGTATCGGATTTTTTCCATACGACACGGCCAATTCACATCTTTTAACACCGCAAGATATTCTTCATAATTCGGAACCAAATATTTGAAAATTTCTATTGCCAAACTTGTATTTTCTACTGCGCGTTCCCCGAGCAAATTCAATTCATAAGTTCGGCCTTTTATGTTTACAAAATATTTTGGATATTTATCCTTGCAAACGAAATAATCCAATTTCGGAGCTTTAAAAAATCGAGCATTTTTTTCAACTAAACATTTCGAATAAATATCTGAAATTTCGTTTGGAAATTCGGTATGAAATACCGCGTTATTTTTTCTGATAATTCCGAATTTATTTTCTGCTATTGATTTCAGATCTTTTCCGAGAACATCCTCATGCTCTATTCCAAGACGAGTTATGACGCTTATGTCGTGATCGATAGCATTTGTTGCGTCCAAAGTTCCTCCTAATCCTATCTCAAAAATTGCAAAATCGACCTGTTTTTCGAAATAAAAATAATAAGCAGCAATAAAAGTGAGATATTCGAAAAAACTAAGATGAAAATTCGATAATTTTTCGTGAATAATTTTAAAGATTCGGGAAAAATCTTCATCGGAAATATCAATCCCATTATATTTTATTCGTTCATTAACCCTTATTATATGAGGAGATGAAAAAAATCCGACATTTTTCCCTGCGTCAATCAACAAGGTTTGCAATGTTGCACAGGTAGAACCTTTTCCGTTTGTTCCGGTCACCAAAATCACTTTTTGCGACGGAAATTTAATACCTAAAATTTCCAAACATTCCCTCAGTTCGTCCGGCATATGATATTTATTTTGTTTTTCCAAAAAACTCAAAATTTCTTGCATGGATATCTCCGTTTTGCGGTGCTATTCTATAGTGATTTCGTTATGGAGAAAATGGTTATGAAAAAATTATTCGGAACAGACGGTTTACGAGGTACTGCAAACGTTTACCCTATGACTATCGATGTATGTCGAAAGTTAGCACGAGCGATTTATAAAAAATTTCTGAGTCATGATTTAAAAAGAAAAACCATTTTCATCGGAAAAGATACTCGTATTTCCGGAGATATTTTCGAACATGCGTTGGCTGCTGAATTCTGCGCAATGGGAGTGGACGTAAAACTATTGGGTGTCACCCCTACTCCGGCGGTTTCGATATTAACAAAAAAATTCGGAGCAGATTTGGGAATTATGGTTTCGGCCTCACATAATCCATACCAAGATAACGGTATAAAATTATTCAATTCTCTCGGATTAAAATTAAGCGATGAAGATGAAATCGAATTGGAAGATCTGATTTTTAATCACGAAGAAGATTACAGAGTATCGAACGACAAAATCGGACGAACAGTTTGCGATCACATGTCACACAAGGTTTACCAAGACGAAATTGAAAGAAATTTTTCTTTCGATAAAGAAATTACAAACAAATTAAACATTGTGGTCGATTCTTCCAACGGAGCATTATCGAAAATCGCTCCTTGGATTTTCCAGAATTTGGGATTTAATGTTGTTAGTTTATTTGATACCCCGAACGGCGTTAATATCAATGACAACTGCGGAGTAACTCACCCTGAAGTTTTGTCCCGTGCGGTCATAAATAATAATGCGGATTTCGGAATTGCCTTCGACGGTGACGGAGATCGTGTTTTAATTTGTGACGAAACTGGGGAGATGCTGAACGGAGAGGACATCCTTGCAATTTTATCTTTGGAAGGAAATCACAAGGAAATTGTTTCTACAATCATGGCGAATTTCGGTTTCGAAAAATATTTGGAACAGCGCGAAATCAAATTGACGAAAACAAATGTCGGAGACAGATATATTTCGGAATATCTAAGATATAATTCCGCGGATCTGGGCGGAGAGCCTTCGGGACATATCATCATAAAGTCACACGCTCCGACGGGCGACGGTTTGTTTTCCGGATTGAAAGCCATCGAAATGATGCTGCGCAGCGGAAAAAAATTCAGTGACTTACGGTTATTTAATCCGAGTCCGTCGGTAAATAAAAACGTAAGAGTCACAGACAAGTCTGTTATCGGATCCGAAAAAATAAAAAAAATCATCGAAAATTGCAAAGCAGAATTGTCGGGGAAAGGCAAGCTGATCGTACGTCCTTCCGGAACAGAGCCGTTAATCCGAATAACCGTTGAAGGAGAAAATTCGGATCAACTACGAGATATTGTGGAAAAAATTTCAACAGCAATAGAGGAAGCATAAAATATGATTCCTGTAACTTTTCTGATATTCGGAGCATGTTTTTGCATTGCCGTAATTATTTTTCAGCTGATAGTAATTCATAATCTCAACAAGAAAAGTTCCCTTTGGCTTCTGGAAAAAGTGCGGCTGGAAGAAAGATGCAGCGGGCTTGAACCTCTTGAAAAGAAATACAGTGATTTGTTCGAAAGTTATTCGGAATTAGAAAAGAAAAATGTTTTACTGCAATCAAATTTAGAGCAGGAGAAAAAAAATCTATCGGAAAAAATCGCTTTGTTGCAAAATGCCGAAACAAAATTAAGCGATACTTTTAAGGCTCTCAGCTCCGATGCGCTTTCCAAAAATAATCAGTCTTTTTTAGACTTAGCTCAAGTCGCGTTTTCGAAATTACAGGAAAAAGCAAAATCCGATCTCGAGCTAAATAAAAAGTCCGTTAGCGATTTGGTTAACCCGATCAAGTCAGCACTGGACGGGGTAGGACAAAAACTTGGGGATCTTGAAAAATCTCGTATCGGAGCATACGAAGCGCTGAAACAGCAGGTCGGGGATTTGATCATTTCTCAAAATTCTCTGAAAACTGAAACTAGTCGGTTGGTGTCGGCGCTAAAAACTCCGAACACTCGCGGACGATGGGGGGAAATTCAGCTGCGTCGAGTCGTTGAGCTCTCTGGAATGGTCGAACATTGCGATTTTCAGGAACAGATTTCGACGAGCAATTCAGATACAAAAATCCGTCCTGATATGGTGATATATTACCCTGGAAATAAGCAAGTTGTTGTCGACTCAAAAGTTCCGCTGACGGCTTATTTAAAATCTCTGGAAACTTCAAACGAAGTCGAAAGAAAAATTTTGCTGAAGGAACATGCGAAGCAGCTGCGCGATCATGTAATAAAACTCGCAAAAAAAGAATATTGGGCTCAATTTCAAGACAGTCCGGAATTTGTAATCATGTTCTTGCCTGGAGAGATCTTTTTTTCCGTCGCTATAGAGCAAGATCCGGAACTTATTGAGTTCGCGATGCGAGAAAGAGTTTTGATCACGACTCCGACAACTCTCTTGGCTTTGCTCCACACAATTGCGTGGGGATGGCGTCAGGAAAACTTAGCAGAAAATGCGAAACAGATCGTAAAAATGGGACAGGAACTTTACAAACGACTCAGCGATATGTCGCAGCATTTCGCGAATCTGGGAAAGAGTGTCTCAGGTGTCGTCAATCATTACAATAGAACGGTGGCTTCCTTGGAAGGTCGCGTTTTGGTCAGCGCCAGAAAATTTACGGAAATCGAAAATCACGAAAAAAATATTATCGAACTATCTGAAATCGAAAACAGCGTGAGACAAGTGAACGAAAAGTCGTGAAACCATTATAAAGACGATTTATCAATAATATAATAGAAGACTGAATCAAAAAAACATATCTCCGAAAATCAAATTTCCAGAGATATGTTTTAACGTAAACAAAATTATTAATTAGACCGTCATTTTGATTGCGCCACATGGACATTCGGACGCACAAATCCCACAACCCTTGCAGTAATCATAATTGATTTCCAAGGTTCCATCCTCATGCTTTATGATTGCGTTATCCGGACAATAGCTGTAACAATTATCGCAATGAAAACAATTTCCGCACGAAAAACACCTCATTGCCTCTTGGATAACTTCATTATCCGAGTAAGACACGTCTTTTTCCTCGAAATCCAAATTTCCTAAACGAGATACTTCCTTTCTCTCATCCTTTTTGTAATATTCCGTGTTGAGTTTTTTGAAATTCACAACCTCGTTTTTCGAGTTCGGAACATATTCACGTCCCTGTAAGAAAGCATCTATACATTTTGCGGCCTTCTTTCCGTATCCGATGGCGTGTGTTACCGTCCTTTTTCCTAAAATCGCATCACCTCCGGCAAAAACCCCTTTTAACCCAGTCATCATGCAATTATCTACATCGATAAGTCCTTTTTCAGATACAGAAATGCCTTCTATCCCTTTAAGGAAAGAGTATTCAACCGTCTGTCCGATTGCAAAAATCACGCTGTCGGCGACAATCATCTCATTTTCACCGGATCGAGACAAAATGCCATTTTCTTCGTCATAATCCATTTTATCCAAGATGACTTTATTGCCGTTTATCGCAGAAATCGTACGCAAACATAAAATCTCTATTCCCTCCGAGAGAGCATCCTGAATTTCGGTTTCGTGCGCGGGCATATTGTTAATTGTACGGCGGTAAACAATTTTCACGTCCTTCGCCCCCAACCGCAACACACTACGAGCTGCGTCTATTGCCGTATTTCCTCCTCCGTAAACTACCACAGTCTTGCCCAAATTCGGAAGATCATTAGGTGTATCTTCCATTTTTTTGAACAGATCTACCGCATTCATAACGGTCGATTCGGATTCAACATCGATATTCGCGGAAGAAGCAATACTCGCCCCTATCGCCAAATATATTGCGTCATAATTTTCGAGTTCATCCTTGAGATTTTCTACCTTTTTATTGCAAACGATATTTACACCGCAATCCTGAATTCTCTTTATCTCGGCGTCTAAAACATGACGAGGCAAACGGTATTTTGGAACACCGTAACGCATCATTCCGCCGAGATGCTTATGAGATTCGAAAAGATCGACATTGTAACCGAACTGTCTCAAAAAGTAAGCCGCCGTCAGTCCGCTTGGCCCAGATCCGACAATTAAAACTTTTTTATCACTGAGTGCGTCAGGTTTCTTTAAGCTCCAATTTTTCGCGATAGCCATATCCCCGATGGATCTTTCGATCAAATTTATGTTCACAGAACCGTCATACTGTCCTCGGTTACAAGCTTTTTCGCAAGTATGATAACAAACTCTCCCCATAGTCGCCGGAAACGGATTATTCTTCACCATTTCCTGCCATGCTTCAAAAAATTTTCCTTCTTGAGCCAAAGAAAGCCACTGCTGAATATTCTCTCCCGCCGGACATGTTACATTGCAAGGAGGCAACCTGTGCACATATTCCGGACGCATTGTCCGCCAAGAACCTGTTTTATTGGACAAACTCGTTCTCGGTTCTACAACCGTAGCAAAAGGCTTACTCATCAGACATCCCTCCTAATCTGTATTTTTTAATATTTCTATTCGCTATTTCTTGTAAAATTCCGACATTCTCAGGCGCGGCGTTCTTTCCGAACAAATGAGCAAATCTCTTTTGAACTCGCAAATACTCTTCCACAGGAATTCGATCTTCTATCGGAGTTGACCCGACCAAAACACCATTTTCTGCTTCGAACAAAGGATACATCCCGCTCTTTAATGCCAGCCTCGCAATGTGAATAGTTTCCGCTGTCGGGAACCCCCATCCCAACGGACACGGGCAATGAATTTGAATGTATTTCGCACCGCGGATATTGATTGCCTTCGCAACTTTGTGTTCCAGGTCATGAATATTTCCAACACTGGCCACCGCGACATAAGGTATCCCGTGAGCCATAGCAATATCAGGAACATTTTTTCCTGTATCAGGATCGCTTCCGTTGTACTGGCTGTTCGGCATGGTCGTCGCGGTTCTCGCCAAAGCAGGCGTCGCACTGGACCTCTGAACACCTGTGTTCATGTAGGCCTGGTTGTCGTAACAGATGTACAAGACGTCATCATTTCTGTCGAACATACCGGACAAGCAACCCATTCCGATATCCGTAGTACCTCCGTCTCCTCCCTGAGCAATGACTCTTACATCGGTTTGTCCCTTATTTTTGAAAGCCGCAGCAACACCACTGGCAACCGCCGCTGTATTTCCAAACAAAGAATGAATCCAAGGAACATTCCATGAATTGTCTGGAAACGAGCAAGATACGACCTCCAAACAACCCGTAGCATTTACCACCGCAATTTTTCCTTTGGCCGCGGTATACGCGGCATCGATCGCACACCTAGCGGCTAAACCTTCACCGCATCCTTGGCACGCTCTGTGACCGCTCGTTAATGTATTCGGCCTATTAGAAGAGGACTGCACTGAAGTGTTTTGTCCGAATCTGTTTCCCATAGTTAAGCTGGACATATTACGCCCTCCTCTCATCTAAAACTGTTTTATATTCCTGCTGAATAACATCTTCTCTCAATCCCAAGAATATCAATTTATTTTTCGTCTGCTGGAAAGCTTCCGCCAACATAGTTTTAGTAATAACTCGTCCGCCTAATCCAGCAACAACCGTAATAATTTCAATATCCAACCCCTTGAGAGCCAATTCGATCTCGCGAGAAAGAATTCCTCCGCGTCCCAGAGCGAAAGCCTTTTCCACAACGATCACTCTCTTGGCATTTTTCAGAGCTTCGCGGATTTGTTCATCAGGGAACGGTCTGTATGAAACTACGGACATGACACCATACTTATTGCCGCCACTCGTCTGATTCAGGTCGTCAACCGTGTCTTTAATCGATCCCAGCACAGACCCCATCGCAACTATAACTGTTTCAGCGCCTTCCGTATGATAAGTCCGAATCAATCCTCCGGAATTACGCTTAAACTTTGCACCGAACTCCTTACCGATTCTTTCAATAACCGTCTTTGCCTCCAATTGGCGAAGATGTGCTAAATATCTGACTTCCATAAATTCAGTTGTAGGTACCATTGCTCCGATAGCGCACGGACTCTCTGGATCCAAAGAGAACGCCGGCTTGTAAGGAGGTAAAAACTCATCCACTTCCTCCTGCTCAGGCAAATCGACTTTCTCGTAAGCGTGGGTAAGAATAAATCCGTCCATGCATACCATTATCGGACATTTCAGAGTTTCCGCTATTTTAAACGCCTGAATGTGAAGGTCTGCAGCTTCCTGATTGTTTTCAGCAAACATCATCAGCCAACCTGCATCTCTCGCCGACATGGCATCCGTATGATCATTCCATATATTCAACGGAGATCCTATAGCCCTATTTCCCAAAGTCATAACAATCGGCAATTCCAAGCCTGAAGCGTTGTAAACCGCTTCCATCATGTAAAGCAAACCTTGGCTCGAAGTCGCGGTATAGCTTCGAACTCCTGCAGCCTCAGATCCTATTGCCACACTGATTGCCCCCATCTCGGACTCAACATTAAGATATTGGCAATTCTTGAGTTGTCCGTTCCGAACAAGTTCCCCTACTCCCTCAACAATATGTGTTTGCGGAGTAATCGGATAAGCACAAACAACTTCAGGACGACAAAGAGCAATTGCTCTGGCTACCGCCTGAGATCCTTCCAATTGATACAGCATTATACCTCTCCCAACGTTCTCTCGTAAGCAACTTGCGCCGCTTTTACATTTTTCTCCGCTATTTTCCCGGAAAATTTTGTATTAATTGCTTTTATAACAGAATCGATCTTAATTACCCCGGTCAGCGCAGCAAAACTTCCCAGTAAAACCGCGTTAGGTATCGGACGACCTACCTGTTCCAGCGCTATTTCAGTCGCTCCGATGCATTTCACTCTGGCGTTACCTAAATTCGTTTCAATATCCGCTGGAGAGTTAATCAATACGAACCCATTATCGACAATTCCGTCAAATGCACGAGCTGACTCGATGACCGTTTTATCCTGTATAATAACCGCATCAGGATTCAAAATCGGTTCACGTGAACGAATTTCTTTTTCGGAAATTCTGCAGAAGGCTACCACCGGAGCTCCCATTCTTTCTGATCCGAAACTCGGAAATGCCTGGGCATCTTTACCCTCTAAAAAAGCCGCGATGGACAACATCTCGGCAGCAGTAACAACTCCTTGTCCTCCTCTGCCGTGAATTCTTATCTGAAACATCTGTCCTCCTTAAAAACCACCACCAACATACACAAAACACATGCGAAAATAAACCCTAAATTCGATTCATTATTTTCTTAAAATTACGTTAGATGCTCTGTAAAAATTTTCAACAAATTCGTTCCCACATCCCTTCATATCATCCGCATGACCTGTCCAAACCATGACGCCTTTGTTCAGCAAAGACACTCTGTCTGCCAGAAATTCCGCAACTCTTAAATCGTGAGTGATAGTAATTACGGTAACTCCCAAAGATTGTACTGTATCCTTAAGAAGATTGCAGATGATACCTCCCGTAATCGGATCCAATCCGGAAGTCGGCTCATCAAAAACCAATACCTCCGGCTCAAGCGAAATCGCCCTCGCCAAAGCTGCTCTTTTCTGCATACCGCCGGAAATTTCCGCTGGGTATAAATCAAAAACTCGATCTTCTAAACCAACAGCGTGCAACTTCTCCCTTGCGATCTCATTAACGGCTTCTTTGTCATCATTTATCTGAGACGCCGCAAATTTCACGTTTTGTAATATTGTCATAGAATCGAACAAAGCATTACCCTGAAACAGAATACTGAATTTCTTCATGTATTCCTTTTTTTTATCGGAATCTTTAACACTTATTCCATCTACAATTATATCTCCGTCAGTCAGCTCGAAAATACCCAATAAACATTTAATCAGAACGGATTTACCACCTCCGGACTGTCCCAAAATAATATGGGATTCCCCCTGTTCTACTTTTAAATTAACTCCATTTAGAACACATAACCCCGTGTCAAATACTTTTCTGACATTATCGAATACAATCTTACTCATTTTCCAAAAAATACCGTCGTCAACAAACAATTCAAAGCCAAAACACCTATACAAGACGCAACAACCGCACTGGTCGTAGCATTTCCGACTCCCTTCGCTCCCACATCACTTTCAAACCCGTGATAACAACCGAAAATCGTTGCACATAACCCAAAAAAGGAGGCTTTTATCAATCCCGAAATCACGTCAATACTTTGCAGATTTACAACAGTCTGATTTATGTATGACCCTACAGAAAAATCTAAACTTTCCGTCGCAACTAAAAATCCGCCCATAACTCCGATAATATCAGCAATCAAAACCAAAAATGGTAGCATAACAGCTCCGGCTATCATTCGAGGGGCCACCAAAAATTTGAACGGATCAACACCCAAAGTCGTTAAAGCATCTATCTGATCCGAAACTTTCATGGAACCTATCTCCGCGGCAATCGCTGAACAAACTCTTCCCGTAACCATCAATCCGGCAAACACAGGTCCTAACTCTCTTGTAATACTGATAACTACGACAGTTGCGATCGCTCCCTCCGCATTGAACCGAGTAAATCCGACGTAAGTTTGCAGCGCAATAGTCATTCCTGCAAACAAAGCCGTCAACGCAACAATCGGCAGCGAATAAAAACCAACGACAACCATATGCCGTCTCATCTCTTTAAAATAAAAAGGCGGAGCAAAACAAGACTTAAAACCTCGCGCCGAAAATATCGCTATCTTCCCGATTTCTCTAACAGTCGCTAAGGTATACTTCCCTAAAGTCGTAAGCACATTCATCATTATTTCCCAGCAATACTAAAAACACTCCCTCTCGATATTCTATCAAGAAAGGCAGCACGAGTTAATACCAAATCGACTTACTTGTTTTTCGTTTTACTCAACACAAAAAAATTTATAATATTCTGGAGGTGTTTTGTTTATTGGATTTTTATGGAAATCGCGAAATTTACTGAGGACTTAATTCTAAACGGAAAAATAAAGTTATGCCAGCCCAAATACGGATATAGAATTGCGATCGACCCTATTTTACTGGCAAGCGCTGTTGAATTAAAAAACGAACAGAAAATACTGGATGTAGGATGCGGCGTGGGCACGATCTCATTGATATTAAAATATATGGATAATTCTCAAAATATAACCAGTGTTGATATCGATCCGATCATGACTGAACTTTGCAAAATGAATTCCGAGATAAATAATTTACCGCTGAATATAATAAACAGTTCAATTGATACAAATCTTCTGAGAAACAAATTTTTCGATTCTGTTGTAACAAATCCGCCGTTTTATAATCCTGAAAATTTCAGAAGTTCCGAAAAGAAGTTTGCGGCAAATTTTGAAACAATCGATTTAAAATCATGGATCTCTTTTTGCTTAAAAAGATTGAAACCTCGGGGAAATTTTTACATTATTCACCTCCCGGAAAGATTGGAAAATATATTGGAATCCCTCGAAAATCTCGTCGGAAAAATCGAAATACTTCCGATATATTCTCACATAAACGACTCCGCCAAAAGAGTCATAGTAAAGTGCAAAAAAGCAAGCAAGGAACCGTTAAAAATTCTCCCGGGATTGGTTTCTCACAGAGACAACAATGAATATACCGACAATATGAAATCAATTTTAAACGGAAATTTTTCAGAAACCAATTGGATAAAAATCTGATCGGTGCTATCATTGCGAAGCTTCGGAAGAGTGACAGAGTGGTCGATTGTGGCAGTCTCGAAAACTGTTGTACGTGTAAGCGTACCGGGGGTTCGAATCCCTCCTCTTCCGCCATTTCGTTTGGGTTACGAGAAGAGAGCTCTTGTCTTCGTCTGAATAATAAAAATTATGTCCCAGCGCTTTGCCTTCCCCATTTCAACCAGACTATCCCGTAGATCAGCACATTTAATTGAAATAATTTTTGAAAATTAAATATCAGAAATCCTCAATTCCAGCTATTGATCTACTCAACCGGAATTCCTCTTCTTGTGTTGTTTTTATCATATGCAAAGAATAAACAATACACGCAATAGAAGTAATCATCTACTCTAATATCGAAATGTGATCACTCACTGTCAGCGGAAGTTGATTCTGGATATAACTTTGACATCTTCTTTCGAAAAAATTGACTATAAACGATGATGACATGAAATATAAAACGACACTGACAGCAATCGCGATCTTTCCTTGAACATGATTTTGATTATCCTGCGAGAGATATTTCAGAATGTTTTCTTCATTCACGGAATTATCCTCACGATGTGCAGATCTGAAATATTTCTCATTTGCCAAGACATCCGCAAGATAATATAAATAAATCGATGGCAGAAATATAAATAAAATCGCCAAAGACTTAGAGGTCGACTTATACTCATCCATCAAATGATATCCGTCGGAAATTCTTTCTTTAACAACGCTGTAATAAATTCTGTTTCCAAAATATCCGTAAAGACATTTGTAAGCGATGTTGCAAACAAAACTTAAACCGAATGAAATCCTGATTGAAGTAGATGACATGATTACGAAAAATATCGCGAAATCAAGCGCCAGAGAAAAAAGTCCGTAGAGATACATTTTGCGATAAAACATCCACATGCCCTGGAGAAAAAACGCAGCCCAATTCCAACTGTCACATCCCTCCTCCAACTTTTTGAATGCATTAAGATAATATTTGCTATTTCTGCTGACTATGATCATTATGTTCACCTCTTACAACAAAACGGTATTATCGGATGTTAGCTGATAAAATGCAAATGGTGCGGTCGGCGAGATTCGAACTCACGACACCAGGATTAGGAATCCTGTGCTCTATCCACCTGAGCTACGACCGCGCGTGAGTTTGAGGATACAGGAAAAACCGCGGATTCTCAAGTTAAAAATCGTCTCCCATTATTGGCCTTGTCCGAATGCCTTACCCATATCAACTGCGGAATCTTGCTGTTTCAATTGACCTATTGCTCCTTTTGCGGGGCCAAGGATTCCTCCTTTATCCAGACGTAAATCTTCCGGATAAGAAACTAAATCTTCTTCATCAAGATCTTCAGAATCAGCCCCCTTTAATTTTGTAGCATCGATAACCCTCCCTTTATCCAAACTTAAATCTTCAGGATAAACAGCTAAATCTTCTTCACCAAAAACAACTCTAATTTGATCATATCTAGGAATTTTTGCACGATGTGCAAACTTATTGTTACTGTAATCTGCAAATATATATCCGCCGTATATATCCATAACATCCACATAAGTATCAATCTTAAAACTATCCAGTCCGAGATTATCTGAAGCAACCAAATCCCAATTAATCACCTTCAATTTGTCCGGATGATCTTTGTGCAACTGATCAATTAACTCAAAATATCGACGCGCGGATATCTTCCCTAATTCATCAAATACAGATTTGTCATACACCAAAACAAAATGAACTTTCATGGCACCACCGTTGTTCGTGTTGTTCCTTGTGGTAATCCATATAGTTTCCAGAGGGAACTCCCCTTCTTCATTTTTTCCGGAAAAAAAACCGGAAACTCCATTGGTAAGGCCGGAAAAAAAACCTTCCTTTGCACAAACATCAAAAAAACTGAAAAATACAACAAAAACTACTAAAAACTTCATGACATCCTCCTGTCATTTCAATTTTGCATATAATTTCTTAACCAAAAGTAAAACTTTTTTAAAAATCTTGATTTTTTACTTAAATATGTTAGAGTCCGCTCAGAAGAGTTATAGGGTAATTTTATGAGCAACACAAAAAAAGAGAATAGTTATTTACCTTTGATAATATGGTTGGCGCTTGCCTCGTTTTATTTTTATCAATTTATCGCACGCTCATCATTTATCACAGTACTAACCAATGAGTTTATGCAATATTTCAATATCGATGCTGCCGGCATTGGGTTGTTGGGTAGTTGTTACTATTGGATCTATACTCTGATGCAGATTCCTGCCGGTATTATCGTCGATAAATACAGCACAAAGTGGGTGGCGACACTGGCAACTTTAATCTGTTCGCTTGGATTATTTATTTTGATATTGACATCCAACAGCTACATAGCGGGGTTCGGAGAAATGCTGATCGGGTTCGGTTCAGCCTTTGCTTTCGTACTGGCAGTCAAAGCAATTACTCAATGGTTTCACGCCGGCAGGGTCGCGATTATGACTTCCCTCACCATGTCCGTAGGGTGCTTAGGGCCTGTGCTCGGAGGACCGGGAGTCGCCCATATCGTTAAGTCCTACAATTGGATTGATGTCATAAGAATTTACTGCCTCGTCGGAGTTGGTTTGGCTGTACTGATTTGGTTTATTGTTAAAGATAAAAAAACAAAAGACGAGGGGAAAAAACATATTTCGAAATCTACTGAATCAAACGAGGAAATCAGTCTTGTCGAATCTCTGAAACTCGTTCTTTGCTCAAGACAGGCCTGGGTGCTCGGATTAGTGACAATGGCGGTCTATGCTCCGCTGAGTGCTCTGGGAGATCTGTGGGGTGTAACATTCATCAAAGTCGCTTACGGACTTACGCCTGAAATGTCAGCTCTGGCAAATAACATGTTGTATCTCGGAGTTGTGATTGGTTCCCCGATCTTTGCTTATAGTGCGACCGTGTGCGGGAGCTTCAAAAAACCGATGATCGTCGGAGTAATCGGGGCATTCTTGTCTCTGTTTGTGATTGTATATCTCAGTGACTACGTGAACACATACGCGTTGTTCGTTCTGTTCTTCGCTACGGGATTTTTCTGCGGATCGATGCTGGCCTATCCTCTGGGACTTGCGCTTTTCCCGAAATCCATCGGAGCGACTATAACCGGATTCATAAATATGATGAGCATGGTCAGCGGAATTATCTTGTTGCCGACTATCGGATTTATCGTAAAACACTTCTGGAATGGAGTTACGGAAAACGGACTTCCTGTCTACACGATCAGCGACTTTAGATGGGGATTATCTTCGGTTCTGGTGTTCCTGGGATTCGGAATTATCTTGTCTTGTTTCATCAAGGACCGCTCTCCGAACAGAAATTAAAAGAGTCTTCTATTTGATCGAAGATTTTCTAACCATAATAGCTCTGAACTATTCAGTTCAGAGCTAGGTTTTGGACCTCATAAACAACCATAGTTAGAAGAGAATTAAACGATAAAGTGCGGCTATTTTTTTATAAATAGTATTACTATTTTGCTTGTATCTGATATTTTTCGCTCAGCATCAGTCTTTATTTTTTCAAGAGGAATTGTATTTTGAATAAGGATGTCCGGAGACCAACTCTTTTCCAACTCCGTCGCTAAAACCTCTGTATTTGAAATTGAATTCCAAAAACTATCGTATTCACTCCAAAATTCATCGTCTGAATCTTTACTATCGGAAATAATGTCTTCCAATTTTTCTTTTTTGTACGACATGTACGATTTGAGATACTTATCTCCCTCAAATCTGAAAAAAATTTCATCATTGTATTTCAAAATCTTATCGACACTATCCTTGATATAACTTCTTATTACTTCGAGTCGATTTTGTAATATGGAAAAATTTCTCTCGCTAATTACTAGCATGTTTTTCTTTTCATCCAACTGTTTTTGCAAATCTTCGGAATTGTTGTTAGTCTTATTCATAAATTTGGACATCTTGCTTTGTATTGAAAAACTATCTTTCCGTAGATCCGAAGTTAAGTACTTTCGATAGACAGACTCGATATTCTTTGAAATACTCTCTAATCCTTTTTTTACGCCTCCCGATAACTTGATCATTCTGGAAAAATTATCGATGTCTTTCTTAAGGGATTCTATTTCTTTTTTTTCCTTATCAATAAGTTCATTAATTTGTTTCTCTTTTTCTAAATCTTCCTCATAGATTCGTATCAACTTCCTCAGCTGGGTTGAATCTGCAATATCCCTTACCAGTTTCCCTATCAAATCGTTATTAACGAAAAAAGATCGAACATAAAGTTTGAACGTAATACAGGGCAGCATTTTTTTCTTTTCTTCGCTATTAGCTGCCGCCAAACGCAAAATCATCATTTCCAATCCTTTGAATATATCCGATCTCTTGTTTGCGCTTTGATCGCTGGTATAAGGAAGTGAAGAAATGTAACCATCCCAGTAAGAATATTTTATATCAAAATCTTCAGATAGCTGCTCAAAATCCTTATCTGTAAAATGTTGAAATTGTTTTTTGCGATTATCATAGATATCTTCTACACAAAATATTCCTTTAGAATTAAGAATATTTTTAGAAGCTTTAATAAGATTGTTTCTCTTTGGATAATTCACCAAATCGTTAAAATCAGCCGCGATATAATTTACCTTTTTCGGAAGTAATCTTGAGACTTCCTTCCAATTTTTCAAATTAAAAAAATCTCCGGATATACCTAGGCTATCAGAGGATGAATAATCGTCCCAAAAAATCCAATTCTTGGAAAATCTATCTCTGTAATAATTCATTGCTCCACGATTTCCCAGAACAAGCCATATATCATTTTTATCCTTAAATTGCTGAGAAAAAGCATTATCAAAACTTTTATATTTCTCGTTAAAAGTGCCATAAATTCCTGAAAATTCTACTTTATCTTTTGCTGCTACGCATAAAATAATTGAAAAAATCGCAATAATTGCGTAACTTTTTCTCATGCTTACACTCCTCAGTCGGTACAACACTATCAAAGAATAATTAAAAACAAATTAATTTCGGAAAAAATTTAACCTATCTTAGATTACTGAACATTCTCTTTACAAAACGAGAATAAAGGTTAAAATTCGTTGATTTTAGGTTGCTTTCCGCCCTCGATCACAAATCGAAACTCGGAATGAATCAGCGAAATGTTTTTAATTAACAAAAAAGCCCCGCCGAAGCAGGGCTGAAAATTTGCAACAATCTACAATAAGAAATTACTCTTCTGTATTCTTGTTGATAGCCAAACCAAGAATATCTCCGAGGCTGGCTCCGCTGTCAGAAGATCCGAACTCGGCCATAACTTGCTTCTCTTCTTCAATTTCGAGAGCCTTAATGGATAATCCGACTTTACGACCGGTTCTGTCCACGGAAGTGATCTTTGCGTCGACCTTCTCACCCACCGCAAAACGATCTGTTTTACGATCCTGGCGATCCTTCGCGAGATCTGCTTTTTTGATAAATCCGTGCACGCCGTTTGGCAGTGTAACCTCGAGCCCATCTTCCTTAACTTCGGTTATGACACAAGTTACAACAACGCCTTTTCTCACGTCAATGTCTGAATCCCCGTATGGGTTCTCCGTCAATTGCTTCATTCCGAGAGAAATCCTCTCTTTTTCGACGTCGACTTCAAGAACTTTAACGGTAACAGCATCGCCCTTCTTGAACTTCGCGAAATCCTCGTCTTTAACTCTCTCCCAGGAGATATCGTTGATGTGAACCATACCGTCAATATCGTCGGCAACTTTCACAAACAAACCGAATTCCGCAACATTGGAGATAACGCTGTCGAATACCTTTCCGACAGGGAATTCCTCAACCAACTTCGTCCATGGATTGTCTTGAAGCTGTTTAATTCCAAGTCCCATACGCCTCTTGGCGACATCGACATCAAGAACGATAACATCAATTTCCTCACCGGCAGCCGCGACTTTGGACGGCGATACGTTTTTCTTCCAACTGATCTCGGAAACGTAAACCAACCCTTCAACGCCTTCCTTAACCTCAACGAAAATACCGTAATCTGTAACGTTGGTAACCTTTCCTTTAACTTTCGCACCAACTGTAAATTCAACATCAACTCCTTCCCACGGATCCGCAACCAACTGCTTCATTCCGAGAGAAATTCTCTTGGTTTCTTTGTTGAACTTAATAACCTTTACCTTAACTTCCTGTCCCGGAGTCAACACCTCAGACGGGTGATTAATTCTCTTCCAAGAAATGTCGGTGTTGTGCAACAAACCGTCCACTCCTCCGATATCGACGAAAGCTCCGTAGCTGGTGATATTCTTAACAACACCGTCAAGAACCTGACCTTCTTCCAGTTGTTCGATTACCTTCGCTCTCTCCTCAGCATTTGCTCCTTCGAGAACTCCTTTACGCGAAACCACGATATTTTCACGCTGCTTATCCATTTTCAAAATCAAAAACGGCTGCTCAACACCCATCAACGGACTGATATCCTTTACCGGACGCACGTCAACCTGACTTCCAGGAAGAAATGCGGTAACTCCGCCCAAATTCACCATAAATCCACCCTTTACGCGGTTGAACATGGTTCCCATTACGTTCGCGCCTTCTTTGAACGATTTCTCGAGATCATCCCAAGCTGCCTCACGCAATGCTTTCTCGCGACTCAACACAATGCTTCCGCTCTTGTCCTCGTAGCGATCAATAAATACATCCACTTCATCGCCGGCTTTTAACTCAACGTTTCCGTTGTAGTTGAATTCTGACAGAGCAACTCTACCCTCGGACTTCAAACCGACATCAATGGTCACGAAATTACTGTCAACAGCAACTACTTTTCCTTTTACTACTTTATTTTCCCACAGAGATTTCTCGCAGGACTCCTCAAAAAGCTCTGCGAAGCTTTTCTCTTGAGCAACTAACTCTTCTGACATTAAATTTTACCTATTATTGTTAAATGAAAAAAACCAAAAAATTAACCCTGTCTCGCTTTAAAACGAGGATTTGTCTTATTAATTATATACACACGCCCTTTGCGTCTGATCATACGGCAATTTTTATGCCTGGATTTAATCGTTTTCAACGAATTAACTACTTTCATAAATAAACTCCCTTTCGAGTATAGCTATTACTACATGCAGATTCTATTGTCAAGAAAAATACCAGATTTTCTCGAAAATAATTCGCATGTTATAGATAAACCTCATCTTTAATATTTTTGATTTGCTATGTCTTGTATAATTTTTGTTCTCCACTGAAACCAAGAGAATTTGAACCATTTTATGCTATTTTCCCAGGGGGGAGCTGCGGGGCAGCCTGTAACTAAAAGTTAACAAATAGTTAATTTTTAGGACAATTTTGATCGGAAAAATGTCTATACGAAGAAAATCGCAGCATTTCTTTCGACTTTTCTTCAATTTCTCCGTAATAATTAAGCAGAAATCTTTTCGGGCCTGTGAAAATTTTTCCACTTGTTCAGCATACGAATCAAGACTTCTCCGTCCGATTTCAGGCTACTTTCAGGAATATCAGAAAACCATGCCAAATCCGTTGATTCATCAGACATATGTATCTGTTCGCCTTGTTTGGACGCCCGCAACAGAAAGCGAATGTCATAGTGGTAATGCGCCGGCACATTTTTGTACTCGGGAATCGGATGAACGGACAAATCAAAGATATCTGCGGACACCAACTCGATATTCTCCAAACCCGATTCTTCATGAGCTTCTTTCATCGCCACACGGATTATATCGTTATCGCCATCGGCATGTCCCCCCAATGGCAACCACTTCTTCAATTTCTTATGTTCGGTCATCAGAAACTTCTCGCCGTTATAATCTTCCAACCAACAGGATCCCGTAATGTGTCCTGACATATTAGATCTCTCAAAACAATTTTCGTTTGATTTCACGAAATTTAAAATCGCCTGCCGATCTTTCTCTTCCGAATCAAAGGGGGACCGATATTTTTCTAATTTTCTTATTAAATCTCTTCTGTGCATGCGAGTTGTGACACCTTTTCTTATCTATCTACTCTACAAATCGAAATGATATTATGATAATTGTCGAACCGCAACTATTTATATATAATGTCGCAGCTGTGTTTTCTGAAATTGTGAGAAATAAACGGAGGGTAGAATGCATTTGAAAGACTATTTGAATTTGGCAATCGCGGACGCACTGAAGCAACTGGATTATAACACCTCGAATGCGCTGGTTTCGATTTCCAATCGTCCTGATCTTTCCGATTATCAATCTAACGTCGCAATGCCTCTTGCGAAGTCCGTAAAAAAAGCTCCGGTAAAAATAGCTGATGAGAT
>Ga0310786_10004425_pt1 | contig 19590 bp, 14 predicted proteins | sample AusTroGonzalo_MG_FD_203881 | JGI IMG/M metagenome (GOLD analysis project Ga0310786, IMG submission 203881) | Bovine rumen microbial communities from tropical cattle in Woodstock, Queensland, Australia - Gonzalo_03 (v2) (version 2) | ecosystem: Host-associated > Mammals > Digestive system >... | reverse complement strand
AGTACAAGTCGTTTCTCTGCGCACCGGCTGTCATTGTGACTGCCATCAATGCAATGAACAATACTGACTTTTTCATAACCGTATAGTTTTTGTGGTTTGTTTCCAATGCAAAAATAATATGGTAATTATACCCGCAACAGGGAAATTTCCTAAAAAACAAGGGGAAAATCCCTAAAATTGAGAATTGAGAATTGAAAATTGAGAATTACAGGCACCTGCGTTATCCATAATTTTCAATTCTCACTTCTCAATTCTCAATTTATTGAAATCGGCCTCAGTGCCACGGAAAACGTTGAAATCAGTATTCCCGTCTATGCCATCAACACCGGCACGGTCTGTAAACTGCCAGAACCGCCATGACTTGTCTGTATCCGGACGCGATACGTAATAATGTGCCACCCAGAACGGATAGCTGTCAAACTCGGCACTGTCCAGATGACGTTTGCGGAATTTTGTGGATGCATATATAACCGGTTTTGCTCCATAATGGGTTTCAAGTGCCTTGAGAAAGACCAGAAGTTCGCGCTGCAGGTCTCCCGATGAGCGTCCCGAACGCTCCACATCCACCACAGGAACAAAATCTCCCTTTTGAAGTTTCACGGTATTGATATAGTGCTCTGCCTGCTTTTCGGGCGATGTCCCTGGATTATAGAAATGATACACGCCGCACACGAATCCTGCCGCGCGGGCTTCACGGATATTGTCCAGATACTCAGAATCCGTGAACGTGCTTCCCTCGGTAGCCTTCATCATGGCAAACCTTATAGGATAGCTGTTTGCGGCCGACGATAGCGCCACCCTGCCCCAGTCTATCTTACCCTGATGGTGAGAGACGTCTATTCCATAGCACAGATACCCTGTAGGCAGGCAGACATCGTACTCCTTTGCGCCATGACAAGGCTTCCACCTATAGAAATATGGACGGAATAAAAACCTGTAAGCACCAATTGACACCACCGCTATCAGTGCAACGGTAATCGACCAATGCACCCATCCAGGCATCATATAAAAGGGCTTCCGTCCTTTCTTTTTGGGGACGGAAACCCTTTTCTTCTTTTTATTTTTGCCTTTGCCGGCCGGCATAGCTTATTGTATGGTTATACCAGCTTATTTCCTGTGCTCAAGCTGCAGGGTCTTGGTAGGCTGGTCGCAGACCTCGGTGGGACCGAAGTACTGGATAGGACCGGGATATACAAAGCTGGTCTCGCGGGCCCACTCTGCACGATGCTTGATGAACTCCTTGAAGGGAGCACCGTTCAGCTCAACCAGAGCCTTGCGGATAACGGGTTTCATCTCACCGTTACGCTTCTCCATGTTCATCATCATGGTGATTGGAATACCGCCTGCAATCCACTCGTCGGCAGGAGCTACGGTGTTCTTGATTGATGACATATAACCGGTCTTGCCGGCGGCAATCAGCATCGATGCGTTGTAACCAAGGCTGTAGCAGTAGTCAGCGTCAAAGTTTGACGGAGCTGCGCAACGGCCCTCGTATCCGCAGAAGTGATGCTGTGTAGCATACTTGCCCAGGAACTTGCCTTCCTTCTTCCACTCTGCCAGCTTGACGCCAACCATATCGGCCAGCAGCTGCTCGGTCTCAATCAGTGATACCTGAACGTTTCCGTGCGGGTCACGCTCCAGGGCCAGCTGACGGCTTACGCTCTCGGGCAGGCTCTTGAATATAGTGGCATTCCCCTTGGAGAGCTTGCTTACTATATACTGAATCTTCTTGTCAGCCTGGATCATATCAAACTCAGCCTGGTTGGCGGCCAGAACGTCATTCAGCTCGGCAATCAGCTTCTTGATGGCTGGGATGAACTCGATCAGACCCTCGGGAACCAGAACGGTACCGAAGTTCATGCCGCGTGCGGCGCGGTCTGCAACTGCCTGAGCAATGTAAGTAACGATATCATCAAGAGTCTGGTTCTTGGCCTCTACCTCCTCACCTATCAGAGTGATGTTAGGCTGGGTCTGCAGAGCGCACTCCAGAGTTACATGGCTGGCTGAACGTCCCATCAGCTTGATGAAATGCCAGTACTTACGGGCCGAGTTGCAGTCACGCTCAATGTTACCGATAATCTCTGAATAGACCTTTGTAGCGGTATCAAAGCCGAATGAGGTCTCAATCTCAGAATTCTTAAGGTCACCGTCGATGGTCTTGGGGCAGCCTATTACCTGAACACCTGCGCCTATAGCCTTGTAGTACTCGGCCAGAACGCATGCGTTGGTGTTTGAATCATCACCGCCGATAATAACCAAAGCCTTGATATCGAGAGCCTTCAGTATCTCAAGGCCCTTATCGAACTGGTCCTTCTTCTCCAGCTTGGTACGGCCGGAACCGATAATATCGAAACCGCCGGTATTGCGGTACTCGTCTATGATATCGGCAGTAAGCTCCATATAGTTATGATCTACCAGACCGCCGGGACCCAGGATGAAACCATACAGCTTGTTGGCGGGATTCAGTTTCTTAAGTCCGTCAAACAGACCGGCAATAACGTTGTGGCCGCCGGGAGCCTGACCACCTGACAGGATAACACCTGCGTTAAGTGACTTCTTGGCAGGAGCACCATCGGCCGGCTCGAACTTGAGATACGGCATACCGTAGGTATTGGGGAAGAGCTTCTTTACCTCTTCCTGATCGGCAACTGACTGTGTGGGCTCACCCTCGACAGCCTTCAATGCACCGCGCAGAGCCTTGGGAAGTTTGGGCTGATAAGCGGCGCGTGCAATCTGTAATGCGCTTTTTGTACTCATTTTGATATATTTGTTTGTTAAATATCACCTATATTGAAAGGTCACGCAAATTTCGTCAAAAAAGCGCAACCCCACAAACCAGCGGACTTAAGTTTTTATAAAAACAGGTCAGAATCTGTATAATATGGCAAGATTCAGACCTATTATATGTGAGTTATTGTCAAATTAGCAAATGCTCCCACACATACCATAATCAATCATCCGTTCATGCCGCTAAAATATGCAATAGAGTCGGCATTTACAAATTTTAATTATCTTTGCCATACTTTTTTACCAAACCAATATAAGGACAAAATGCATTACTGCTTCATTATCAATGCCGAGCCCAGTAAGACAGGCAATGCCGACAGGATTCAGGCCGATATCAACAATCTGAACACACCAATCGACTATGAGATTTACCGAACCACAGCTGAAAAGACAGCAACTGTATTCGTAAAGGAGTATTGCGCAGAACAACCCGATAAGGAGACCTGCTTTGTGGCATGCGGAGGTGACGGAACCATAAACGAGGTAGCCACCGGCATGGTAGGTGCCGCCAACAAGCATCTGGCCGTACTGGCATACGGCAGCGGCAATGACTTCATAAAGTATTATGAAGGTAAGGATTTCAGAAGTGTAAAGAATCTTGTGAACGGAACACCCCACAAGATAGATATCCTTAAGGTTAACGATGACCGCTACTCCATTAACGTGTGCAATTTCGGGTTTGACTCGGTGGTGGCTTCCACGGCTAACCGTCTTAGCCGAAAGGGCTGGAGCAACCCCTACCGCTGGGGTATAGTCAAGGCCATATTCTGCGGCAGGTTCAACCGCATCCAAGTCAAGGCCGACGGCGAGGAGCTGAACCCCGGCAAGCGTATGCTTCTTTGCACATTGGGCAACAACAACCATGTGGGCGGCGAGTTCCTTTGCTCCCCACGCGCCAAAAACGATGACGGGCTTATTGAAGTGGGTTATTGCAAGACCGCTACGCTGGTAGGATTCCTGGGACTGCTCAAGCTATATACCGTCGGTACACATCTGGATGACCCTAAGGCCAGTCAGAAATTCATCTACCGCCAGTCCAAGAGTGTAGATGTGCATTCCGACAAGCAGATAGAACTCTGCCTGGACGGCGAGATGCTTCCGGGCAACGATTTCCATATAGAAATCATTCCCTCGGCAATCAGTTTCATCATCCCCGCATAATAATGAGTTGAGAATTGAGAGTTGAGAATTGATAATTAAAGCCTGAAACCTGCGTAAAAAAATACGCGCCGGATGGTTAATTCTCAATTCTCAACTCTCAATTCTCAATTTTCTTTGTATTTTCGCGTAAACATTAAAATGCACAACTATGGCAAGTCGCAGACATCTCAAAAGAGACATCAGTTATGTAATAGGTGACATTTTCACCGAGTGTCTTATATATAAAGAACTGGTTCCCGGCACCGATCAGGAGGAAGCCGATAAGATAATAGCCGATCTGCTCCGTATCGACAATGATTTCACAGCACGCATAAGCCACACCGAGCCAGGTAACTCCAAACAATACTACAGGCAGTTGACAAAAGACTTCCAGGCCAGCATGAGTGATGTGATTGACCGGCTTGTCAAACTCAAGAAGTAACGTTAAACCTTCATCCTGACATGCTCCGGCGCTCCAAAGCCCTTCTGGCGGCGCTGGCCGTCATATTGTCCGTCCACTCTATTCATGCACAGACGGGCAGTGCAACCATACGCTCCAAGGTAAGACAGCATTTTGAGCAATATCAGGGAGATCTTGACCTCAAGACCATCAGGGTGGAGCGTACAGATATCAGCGGACGCAGACTGGACATCTACCTGAACCAGAACTTCGGCTACCAGCGTTTCCGTCCGGAACTTGTTGAATCAATCTATTCCGACCTGCGCAAGTCACTGCCCAATGACATACGCAATTACAGCCTGCATATATATACCAATGGCAAGACGATAGAACGCCTTATTCCAAACTGGGCCAGGAAAGAAACCAATCAGGACAATCTGTGGAATGACACTGAATACAAAGGCCATCCGTGGGTATTGAATGAAAGTCTTGTCCATAACCCACAGAAAGGACTTGCCAACATACACATGGCTGTCACACCCAGTCACGGTCTTTACTATGACAATGGTGATACACTGTGGGAATGGCAGCGCCCGCCGCTATACTGCACGCGTGAAGACCTGCTCACCCAGTCATTCGCATATCCCTACCTGATTCCTATGCTTGAGAACGCCGGGGCCGTGGTCTATACCGCCAGGGAACGCGACTGGCAGACCAACAGCGTGATTGTTAAGAGCGGTCAGAAAGGTTACCGCGAGGATGGGTCATGGTCCACTCATACCGCAGGCGGCTACAATGAGGATTCCATCAGGATTCTGCCTGACAGTTATAAAGTCAATTCCAGGACCGCACACACAGGCAACGGTCCCGGAACACAAATGTCCACAGCTTTCTGGATCCCTGAAATCCCAGAGGATGGTGATTACGGGGTGTATGTAACTTACCAGACTACAGAAAACAGCATAGACGATGCCCGATACATAGTGTTCCACACCGGTGGCACAACCATATTCCGCGTAAACCAGCAGATGGGCGGCGGCACATGGGTCTATCTGGGAACCTTCCATTTCAAGAAGGGTCAGAGTCCGCAGGGAATGGTAAGTCTTGACAACAGTTCCGACATGCGTGGTACCGTAAACGCCGATGCCGTCAGGTTTGGTGGAGGCACTGCCACCGAAACCCGAAACGGGCTGGAGATCACCGCCCCGCGCTACAATATGGGTGCCCGTTACTACACCAGGTTTGCCGGAGCACCGGACAGCGTTTTTTCCAAATATGACGGCGATGATGATTACAGGGAAGATATATGGACACGCCCATATATGGCCAACTGGCTGTCGGGTGGTTCCATTTTCAACGATGCCAATACCGGACTTGGGGTTCCACTGGAACTCTATTTTGCACTGCATACCGATGCCGGCTACAATTACGGTGATTCCATATACGGTTCACTGGGAATATGCACCACCTCATTCAACAAAGGCTTGCTTGGAGAAGGCCACTCCCGCGACATCAGCCGTGACCTGACCGATATGGTTCTCACCGGACTCCGGCGTGACCTTCCGCCGGCCATCGGACGCGAATGGATATACCGTGGGATCTGGGACAAGAACTACTGCGAGAGCCGTGAACCACAGATGCTCTCCATGCTGCTGGAACTGCTGTCACACCAGAATTTCCGTGACATGACATACGCCTTGAACCCCAATTTCAGGTTTACCGCATCACGCTCCATATACAAATCCATTCTCAAATACGTAAGTTTCATGCATGACCGCAGTTACGTGGTACAGCCGCTGCCTGTGGATCATTTCAGCATAGGGATGAGCGGAAAGAACACCTTTTCATTAACCTGGCAGGCGGTGACCGACACTCTTGAACCCACAGCTGTCCCGGACGGATATATAGTCTATACCGCAGTCGATGACAACGGGTTTGACGCAGGCACTTTTACAAGGGCAAGCATTTTTAACTTCACCCCTGAGCATGACCGGATATACCGCTTCAAGGTCACTGCAGTGAATGACGGCGGAGAGAGCATGCCTTCCGAAACTCTTGCCGCCTGTATCGTATCGGACAGCAAGGGTACGGTCCTGGTAGTGAACGGATTCCAGCGTCTGAGCGGCCCGGAGACAATACTGACCGACACCACGCGCGGATTCGACATACTGTCCGATCCCGGCGTGCAGTATATGCGCTCACCCATATTGAGCGGAGCGCAGACAATATTCTCCATGGATTCGATAGCTTCCGAAGAGGAGGTATCACTGGGTATTGGCAATGACACCCTGAACGGCGCCCTTCTGGCCGGCAACACATTTGACTATCCCCAGGTACACGGCCGTTCCATAGCAGAGGCCGGCTGGTCATTCGTGTCATGCAGCCGTGAATCGGTCCAGGACGGCATGACAGACATGACCAACTACAGGATGGTTGACCTGATTCTGGGTCTGCAGAAACGCTCCGCACAGGACACCATCTGCAACAAGGACTACTCCACATTTCCTGTTGTAATGCAGCAAAAGATCAGAAGCTATCTGGACAGAGGAGGCTCAATCCTTATAAGCGGTTCATACGTAGGCGCCGACATGATTTCAACGCTTGACGATGAAAAGTTCACAGCCGACGTCCTGCACTACCGTTGGGAAGGTCCCCTGCCTTCAGGCGATGAGAATCATATAAAAGGCATGCGCAGCAAGACAGAGATAAGGCGTGTAACGACCAAGGACAACTACGGCGTAATCAAGCCTGACGTTATCAGCCCTGTAGGACGTGCCACCACACAGTTCACCTATCCCGATAGCGGCCTGCCCGCCGGAATAGGCTACCAAGAGCGCACATACAGCACGCTCACGCTTGGATTCCCGTTTGAAAGCGTGGAATCGGAAAAGGAGCGTGACCGGATTATGAAGAATGCAATAAGATTTTTGACTGATAAATAAAACGACATAGCTATGTATAACATTCAGGCAAACGAATCCGGGACACGCAGCATAAACGTGTCGGACGAGAATCTGGCAACCATACGCAGGTTTTCTCTTTTTCAGCTACTCATAGACAGCAACGGTATCGTTACCGAGCAGTCGCTTGACAAGCTCAAACTGAACATACGCTCCCTGTTAACCACTCCGCAAGGTTCTGAGAAAGCGCTTCTGGACCTGTGCATAGACGTGATTTACCACCGTGACATGAAGGCATTCGGACTCAGGAACCTGATTGCACTCTATGAGCAGTGGAACGCCTCAAATCCGGAACCCGCTCCCTCAGAATAACCTATGGCGCAGTGGCTGCCTACCACAAAGAAAGAGTGCGAAAGGCTGGGCTGGGACCAGCTGGACGTAATCCTTTTCAGCGGTGACGCATACGTGGATCACCCCTCATTCGGTACAGCCGTCATAGGGCGTGTACTGGAAGCCCACGGTTACAAGGTTGCCATAGTGCCGCAGCCCAACTGGCAGGATGACCTGCGTGATTTCCGTAAACTGGGCACACCAAGACTTTTCTTTGGAGTATCGGCAGGAGCCATGGACTCCATGGTAAACCGTTACACCGCAGGCAAACGTCTGCGCTCTGAGGATGCCTACACCCCCGATGGGCGTCACACGGGCCGCCCCGAATACCCATCCATAGTCTATACAAAAGCCCTTAAGAAACTATTCCCGGATGTACCTGTAGTGCTGGGAGGAATAGAGGCGTCATTGCGACGCTTTACACATTACGACTACTGGCAGGACAAGCTGCTGCCCAACATCCTTGAACTTAGCGGTGCCGATTACCTGACATACGGTATGGGAGAGAAGGCGACTGTGGCACTTGCCGATGCCATAAGCCAAGGCCGCGTCCCTGATATCCTGACTATGCCCCAAGTGGCATTCCTTACAAAAGACACCCCGGGTGGAATAACCGACAATGACAGGATGCTGGCGTCACATGAGCAATGCCTGGCAGACAAACGCAGTCAGGCGGCAAACTTCCGCATAATAGAGGAGGAATCAAACATGATTCTGGCCCACCGCATTATCCAGCCCACAGAAAACCGTTATATGGTGGTCAACCCGCCATATCCCCCGCTTACCACACAGGAGCTGGATGCCATATATGACCTGCCCTACACCCGTTTGCCCCACCCGCGTTACAACGGTAAGCGCATCCCGGCATATGAGATGATACGCCATTCTGTAACCATACACCGCGGCTGCTACGGCGGTTGCTCGTTCTGCACCATATCAGCACACCAGGGCAAGCAGATTGTAAGCCGAAGCAAAGAGAGCATTATGCGTGAGCTCCGGCAGATTACGCAGATGGAGGATTTCAAAGGTTACGTATCCGATCTGGGTGGACCTTCGGCCAATATGTACGGCACCGGAGGACGCGACAAATCCAAATGCGCCAAGTGCAAGCGCCCCACCTGCCTTACTCCAAAGGTCTGCCCAAACCTTGACACTGACCTTTCCGCCCTGACCGCACTCTACAAGGAGGCAGACCAGGTTAAGGGCATAAAGAAGACCTGCATAGGCAGCGGCATACGCTATGACATACTGCAATATCATGACCCTGATCCCAAAGCTGACAAATCGCATGTTGAGTACGCCAAGGAACTGATATCAAGGCATGTAAGCGGACGCTTGAAGGTGGCTCCTGAGCATACATCGGACTCCGTTCTGGAGCTTATGCGCAAGCCGTCATTCACCCAGTTCGGGCAGTTCAAGAAAACATTTGACAGGATTAACCGCGAGTGCGGACTGCGTCAGCAGCTTATCCCATATTTCATAAGCAGTCACCCCGGCTGCACCGAGCAGGATATGGCCGAACTGGCCATAATAACCAAACAGCTCAACTTCAAACTTGAGCAGATACAAGACTTCACGCCCACCCCCATGACCTTAAGCACCGAGATTTTCTATACCGGAATCAACCCATACACCATGCAGCCGGTATATACAGCCCGGACTGACCGTGAAAAGCAGGCCCAGCGGCAGTTCTTTTTCTGGTACGATCCCGCTCAGCGTCACCGTTTGATATCGGAGTTGCGTAGAATAGGCCGTCCTGATCTTATACAGAAACTATTCTGACAAAATCTTAATAAAATATAATAACCTTAACTTTTCATTGGTACTTCTATATTGTTTACGACTTACGTCACAAAGAGTAAACATTCAAAACAAAAAAATAAGGACAATGAAAAAGTATTTAATCGCTGCTGCACTGATTGCTGCAGTATGTGTTTCGGCAAACGCCAAGAAAAAAGAGGCTAAGGAAGTTCTGTTTGGAGTAAAATCAGGCATCATCACTGTTTCATCCGATATGGGTGACATGCCCGATTTCTCAACAATTACCGCCATGGGAGGAGGTAACGCCTCATTTGGTGACAGCACCTTCATGAACATGATCAACAACTTCAATGCAAGTGACATGAGGGAGCAGATCTATTTTGATGACTACGGCCGCAAGACCGCCAGAATTACCGTCTATGGAGAGACAATCACTCGCGTCATTTCATTAGGTGACACAACCTACACCATTAACGAGAAAGAGAACACCGCTACTGCAATGCCTATTTTTGGCGGCGGACGTAACGGACGTAGCGGCGGATTCGGAGGCTTCGGTGGCGGTTTCGGCATGGGTGGTGCCCAGATAGGCCAGCTTGGTGAGATTGACTGGATGAATCTGGACAAGAAGACCATACGCCGTAACAAGATCAAGGAGCTGGGCGAAGAGCAGGTAGCCGGTGTTACTTGCAAGAAGTACTCCATGAGCCCCAGCAACCAGATTGGTTTCACCCAAGACATCACAGTATGCATATATCAGGGTATTCCACTTTCAACAGTTACAGAGAGTGACTGGTCAACCACAAGCCAGACTGCAGTGAATTTCATTGCCGAGGATGTACCTGCCGATTTCTTTGAACTCCCCAAAGGCTGCAAGGTAAGCCAGATGAATATGGGCGGCGGATTCGGCGGCGGAATGATGATGGGCGGTGACTTCGGCGGATTCGGCGGCGGATTTGGCGGCGGCGGATTCGGCGGCGGAATGCCTATGGGCGGATTCGGAGGTTTCTGATTCAATATCCCAACACAATACAGACGGTTCTTTCCACAACTACGGAAAGAACCGTTTCTTTTTGCCGCATAAGGAAATGACACCAAGTAATAGTCAGATTATTCTATAATCCTTGAAACCCAATAATGGACCTTGCTATAAGATGTGAAACATTTTCACTTGTTGCATGATTGCTGTACTGCGTTATGCCTTTACTCATTATCCAGAGTCCCATATCGTTTTCTCTTACTAGCCAAAGAAATTCTGTTTCCAGGCCAGGAAAAAACAAAAGGATACAATAAGGTCATCCAGACAAGACTACAAAAGAACCGGCGGGGAGCCGAATGCTCTCCGCCGGTTGATTATAGGGAATTGTTATTCTACAGGATTACTTTATAAGAACCTTGTCAACAACAACCTTTCCATTCTGCGTGGTCTTGCGTATCAGTATCTGACCAGCCTTAGGAGCATCAAGCTTCATGCCGCCTACGGTGAAGTACTCAACGCCAGCCTTGACAGCCTTGTTGACATCGACAATTGTCAACAGCTCATTCATCTTGGTCTCCTGAGCATTAAGAGCTGCTTCATAATCGCAAGCAGGATTTACGCCCTGCAGATGCAATGCAGCGCTTCGCATGTCAAACTCAGAACTTGAAGATGACTTCTGGTCAATTGTGTAAATCAGGTCACCGACCACCATGACAGAATCTATTCCAACTTCCTTGAAAGTGAACTTCTTACCGTCATTCATCAATTCATTTACCTTACCGCTAAGTGTTACAGAATCTGTCTTGAACTCAAATGCCAGGTCTGAAGTCTGGTTGTAAGCAAACAGACCGACCTTGTAGTAACCCTCGGGCAGACCGGTAACTGTAGTTGAGAGAACACCCTTTGTGCTGGTAGCACTACGCAGACCACCTATGAATACATGTCCGTCAACAGCCCAGTCAGTATAGCTGCCTGCAACATAAGGATCATCAACCTTAGCTGTGGTAAAGTACCAGTAACCGCTGCTTGAGTTAGGAGTAAGAGTCCAACCCGGAATTATATCGGAATTAGCCTTCCTATTGATATACCATGTACCATTGCTGCGCTGCTTCAAGTCACGCTTGATATCAACATCATTACGCAGATAATAGTTAGGTATAAGGGCACTTACATCAAGACCTATTACTTTATTGATTTCAGTCTCGTTGCCATTGTTATAGAGATCAAGTATCTGGAGTATTGCAGCCTCACGCAACAAGGTGCTCAACTCAGCATCCTCATCCTCAATGGCATCAACCTTGGCCTTTACATCACTGCCAAACTCATATCCCAGACTAACGGCAAGTGCATACAGTTCCTTGATCTGACGGGTCTTGGCAACATAGTAGTCATACTTGAACACATATCCTCTCTGGGCAGCGGCAAGTTCTTCGAATGCTGCGGTAAGTTCATCGTCCGTTGTTGAAATAACATCAAAAGCAAGAGCAGTATTGTAACCGTCAACCATGCCGGTGTATTCGTCATAGTCCTTGCGCTGGGCACCATCAATGACAGCCTTGGTCTCGGCAATCTTGTCAGCAAACTTGCTCATCAAAGCCAGACGGTCTTCAACAGCAGTCATCTCAGCCTCATAGGCGTTAATCTCAGCAGTCAGATAAGATGTCTCCTTTTCTGAGAATATAATGCCCTCGTTAGCCTTCAAATGTGAATCAAGTGCCTTATATACGGCCAGATTTGTACTGTCACCAACTAAGGCTGCAAGTTTGGCTTTTGCCTTGGTCTCTGTGGTGCAGAACAGGTCAACAGTATCCATACGGGCCTGCATGGCATTGATTGCACTGGTCATGGCAGCAACATTGTCGTTATAAGCGCTGGGAGCGGTCTCCTTGAACGCATTCTCCTTGAAGGTTGCAATATAATCCACAAAAGCATTATAAAGAGATCCCTTGTAGTCACGTTCAGCGGCATCAACCTCTGCCTTCTTCTCTACAGCCTTGTCATAAATGTCATTTATCTTATTGACATACATGGTTGACAGGTCACCTGCATTGGCACCGCTGATAGAATAGTTACTGATAAATACACCATTCTTAACATCCGCCTTAGGAGCATCCTTAGTAACCCATTCAAATACATAATCGCCAGCACTGGGTACAGTGAAATCAAACTTGAAGGTTTCTACATCATCAGGCCATTTACCGGTATCTTTATCTTCGATATCGCCCTTCTTGACTACTGTTTTGGGAGTAAACGAACCTAATGCTGTCTTTTCACAAGCCTCCAGGACTGCAAAGCCCTTATCATTACCGTTTTCCAAAGTACCTCCGGGTGCCGGATAGAAGTACAGATAGCATGGGAGATTAGGCACATTGCTTCCGCTATAAGCCCATCCAGTCCCCAAGAACTGTATTATGCAATCTTCTGCTTTGTCAAAATGTACGATTGAATACATGTTGCCTGTATCATCGACTTTATATTGAGTAATTACATATCCGCAATCGTAAGGATATACTCCATCAACTGCATATACACGGGTCTTGGCCTTATCGCTGCCTCCACCTTTCAGGAAAGCAGTATTACCATCATGAGCATATGTACTTGCAGGATTATAACCCGTCAATACACCGTTTCCTTCACTTCTCCAGTCAGAATCTATCTGAGTAGCAGATACAGTCTTGCTGAATTCACCGAAGTGATAGTGGTAAATCACATTGTCACCATTGGCGCCGCCTCTGGCATGTATCTGTATAATCCTAATCTCACAATCACCCTTAAGATCATCGGTCTTGCCATCCGGACGGGTAATTACAAGAGATGTATCAGCAGCAGACCAAGACGGAATCCAGACTTCGTCGTTTACATAGGCAACAACATTGTCAGTCTCTTCACCCTTGAATGTCTTATCAGCTTCAACCTCCTTTGAGAACTTGAACCTGAATTCACGTACTGAACCGTCAAGTCCGAATGAACCCTCTTCGAAAGGAGCACCCTGCAGTACAGGAGGAAGCGCAGTCATGGAAAGCACGCCGTTAAAAGCGTACGGATTAGGTGTGGCCACTTCATTGTAGAAGTCGGGAACTACCTTTCCGTCAGCTACCCATGCTGAATCCAAAGCCTTGGGATAAAGGGAACCTGTATATTTAAGTGTAAGTTCCGGTAGGTCTGTGGGGTTATGGAATGTTACAAGTACCTGATCATAGTCCTCAAACTTATAAGGAGTCATTTCACCTGTATTGGGGTCCTCATAGAAATCAGTAAACATATACATGTAACCATCATCATGATACTCGGCAGAACGGATGTACATCTCTTCCCAATCACCCGTATCGTATTCACCGCCAGTAGTCTTTTCGGGATCGCCTCCTTTCTTCAGACACCATACCTGGAAATACTTTCCTGACTCATCAGGAACCTCAACAGCAGCGATATTTGTCTTGGCCTTAGCCTCCTTCACAAGATCGTCAAGATTTGTCTCGTAGCCGAAGTCAACGCGCAGCTTATCCTCGTGATACTCGCAACCTGCAATCCAGGACTTGGTCAGTGACAGATTGTCAAGTGAATAAATAATACTGTCTGTGCAGAAAGACAGACGCACAAAGAACTTGTCGGGCTGCTTTATATAATTAAGGTTATCGCCATCGGCAAGGGTCTTGCCGGCAGGCCACAGGTCCTGTGACGGATGCCATGTCCAGTCATCTGCCCAGCTGTAGTCACCTTTGTAGAATACATATGCATCAGCTTCATGACCATTGATGTAGTAAGTCATCATTGTCACTTTCTGCCATACATTATCCTCAAGGTCACCATCTTCCATCTTTAAAGAGAATTCCTTGCCACTCTTGTAACCCATGGAGAAAGCAGCACGCTGGTGATGGTAACCGCGCATGACATCGGCATAGAACAACGGATTCCACGTATTCATCTTCTTTGCCTTGATGAAGAAGGTTAAGCGGTAAGATGACTCTTCCTCAATGTCCAAGCCACGCACATAAAGGGTACGACGATAATTCTTGGTACTACGGGTATCAGCTGAATAATGGGAAGATGAAATATTTCCGGCTGCACGAGCTTTTGAAATATCACCGGTTTCCCATTGGAAATAGTACTCTCCAGGATCCTCACCATACTGTTTAAAAGCGTCGATACGATCCTGATCCAGACCATTGGGGTCACCTACAATTTTCCAATGATCATTGTCATAAATCCCATTTGCGATCTCGGTTGCACTTGATGTAGGATCAGCACCATTGAACATCACAATACCGTCACCGGGGTTTACGTCAGTCCACTCGGAACTTGTTGAATCATACCTGACGGCAAAAATCTCCCAATCCTGGGAACCATCATAAATGTCAGTGCTGCTGCTTACGCTGCTTGTTCCAATCCTGGAATAATACTCAATCTCATGGATTGTGTCAATAGGAGTCTGGCTCCATTCGGCATACGCCTGTTCTTCGGTCAAACCATCCTTAACTTCAAAGGTCTGATTGAAGATTACCTTTGCATTCTTGGGATCATTCAGATCCGGCTGTGCAAAAACGGACACTCCTACAAAGAGTAGTCCCGCCAATAAGTAAATTTTCCTCATATAAACATCTGTTATTAAATAGGTTAATAAAAGTATTTCAGTAAAAAATTAAAAAAATGCAACAAGAAGCCTGTTTCAAATTGGAATTTCTTGAAACACAAATATATAAAAAATTTGTTAATTGTCTCCCTTTAAGGGTCTTTTTTTACAGAAATCAGCCTGAAATACGCTAAAAATGTCAGTTGTGCAAAGCGGACTGAACAATCTCGCTTAATGTAGGATGGGCATGGACTACACTCTGCATCTGCTCCAGAGTTCCACCCATATTCATAACGACAGCGACCTCATGTATAAGGTCCGATGCATGAGTTCCCATGATATGAGCGCCTAGTATAATACCGCTCTCTGCCACAACAAGTTTGCAGTAGCCGTCAGTTTCATCCATGGATACGGCTTTTCCGTTGGCACGGTAAAATGACTTTAGGCAGCGTACCTGTAGTTCCTGTTCCTTACACTGTTCTTCGGTAAGGCCAACCGTTGCCACCTCAGGCATAGTGAACACAGCCGCAGGAATCAGGTCAAAGCGGATGCTGTCCTGCTGACCGCAAATGTAATTGAGCGCATGCAGGCCTTGATATGTCGCTGCATGAGCCAGCATTATACCTCCCGTGACATCGCCCACTGCGAATATACCGGGAACCGATGTCTCAAAACGGTCATTTACGGCTATGCCTTTACGTGTATAGTCTATGCCCGCTGCTTCAAGATTCAGTCCATCCGTATTGGGGCGGCGGCCCACAGCCATCAGAACCTTATCGGCCTGAACGGTAAATTCTTTATCCTTCTTAATATAGGTTACCGTACCACCGTCTATAGCTGTTACCTGTGCCTGCACCTCAATGTTTATGCCGCGTTTGGAGAGTGACTGCTTCAGTCGCTTGGCCATGTCCACATCAAAGCGCGGCAGGATATTGGGGCAATACTCCAGCACCGTAACCTCAGAGCCGAAACTGCGGAAAATGGATGCGAATTCCAGTCCTATCACGCCGCCGCCTATTACGCAGAGACTCTCAGGAACCTGGGTCAGGTCAAGAATCTCCTTTGATGTCAGGCAACTCTCTGCTCCCGGAATGGGCAGTGATGCCGATACGGAACCGGTTGCAATGATAATCCTGTCGGCAGTATATTCCTGACCTTCACATACAACGGTCTTTGAGTCTTTGAACTGCGCCTTGCCGCGTATCACCTGAACATTCTTGAGCAGCATGTCAATGCCGCCGCGCAGCTGCTCAATGACAGCCTGCTTACGCTCTGCAGCTGCAGCAAAAGAGGGCTTGCAGTCCAAACCAGCTTTGAGGTTATGTTCAATCAGCTCTGCATAGTGGCAGAATGTCTTGGTGGGGATGCAACCCTCATTCAGACAGGTACCGCCAAGCGGACCGTCAGTTATGAGGGTTACCTCCAAACCTCTCTTTGCGGCCTCGACTGCGGTCTCATAACCGCCGGGGCCTGCACCTATTATCAGAAGTTTCATGCGTCCCAGTATTTAAGGATAGGATTACGCGCTGCGGTAGTCTCATCGGGACGTGAAATAGGTGTGTTATGCGGTGCGCCGTGAAGGATATCGGGATCCTGTGCAGCCTCAGCCGCAATCTTGCGCATCACCTCTATGAATTCATCCAATGTCTCTTTGGATTCCGTCTCGGTAGGCTCAATCATTATGGCCTGATGGAACAGCAGCGGGAAGTAAATGGTCGGTGCATGGAACCCGAAGTCAAGCAGGCGTTTGGCGACATCCAGAGTTGCGGCACCCTCCTTGCCGTCGCGTGCGCCGTCATTGATGAGTCCGTCAAACACAAACTCATGCTTGCATACGGTAGGTATGGGCAGTTTGTAGCAGTCCTTGAGACTCTCCTTGATGTAGTTTGCACCAAGTGTGGCCAGCTTACCGCACAGTTTCACGTTTTCACGGCCCAGCATAAGCAGATATGCGTATGCACGCAGCATCACTCCAAAGTTTCCGTTGAATCCCGATACGTTCACGCCCAGGAACGGAACCAGTTTCTCACAAACTCCCACAGGACCGCTTCCGGGACCTCCGCCTCCGTGCGGTGTGGAGAATGATTTGTGCAGGTTAAGATGCATCACGTCAAATCCCATATCACCCGGACGTACTGTGCCGATGAGCGGGTTCATGTTGGCTCCGTCATAATAGAGCAGACCGCCTGCGGCATGTACCAACTGTGCAATCTCCTTTATCTCTTTTTCAAAGAGTCCCAGAGTGTTGGGGTTAGTCATCATGATACCGGCTATAGTATCGTCCAACAACGGCTTCAGATCCTCCACATCGACCAGACCGTTGGCATTTGACTTTACCATAACCACATCCAGGCCGCATACCGCTGCACTGGCGGGATTGGTTCCGTGTGCACTGTCAGGGACTATGATGCGGGTACGCTTGCTGTCACCGCGAGACATATGGTACTCGCGAATTATCATTAGACCTGTAAGCTCTCCATGGGCACCTGCGCAGGGCTTGAAGGTAAAGTGCTTCATGCCGGTAATGGCTATAAGAGCATGGTCCAGGCCTTCATAAACGGCATCCACACCCTTCAGGTCTTTTTGGAGAGGATGCAGTCCATTGAATGCGGGCATTGCCGCAATCTCCTCGTTGATCTTGGGATTGTATTTCATTGTGCAACTGCCCAGCGGATAGAATCCGGTGTCAACGCCAAAGTTCATCTGGCTCAGGTTGGTGTAGTGACGTACTACATCCACTTCACTTACCTCAGGGAGTTCCGGAGCTTTGGCTCTCAGCAGTCCGGAAGGTATTGCCTTGGTGTCAGCGCACTTGCTGCAAGCCTGCGGCAGCGAATAACCTGTGCACCCCGGCTTGCTTAACTCGAATATCAGTTTGTCGTAGTATTTCATGGCGTCACTTCTTTATGGATTCAACAAGTGCATCAATATCGGCGTAGGAACGCTTTTCGGTGACGCAGAAACTTACATATCCGTCCTCAGTCTCAAGGGCTCCGAAGAATCCTGCATCGGCCAGCTCCTTCTGAACCTGAGCGGCGGGGGCCTTTGACTTGAGTACGAATTCCTTCAGGAATACGGCATTCTTGAATACAGGCTCAAACTGACCTGTTTCAATCAGTTTGTCATACAGGTAATGGGCGCGCTGGTAGCACAGGTCATTGACCTGTTTCATGCCCTCGGGGCCCATGAGTGAAAGATATACGGTTACCCAGAGTGCCATCAGGCTCTCATTCGAGCATATGTTGCTGGTGGCTTTCTCGCGGCGGATATGTTGCTCGCGGGCCTGCAGTGTGAGCACAAATGCGCGGCGGCCCTCCTTATCGGTGGTCTGGCCTACTATACGGCCTGGCAGCTTGCGCATATAGTCTTGACGGCAGGCCATGAAACCTACGTACGGGCCTCCGTAGCACAACGGAATTCCCAGCGGCTGGCCATCGCCTACAGCTATGTCTGCGCCCCACTCTGCCGGAGTCTTTACAACTGCCAGAGCAGACGGGTCACAATAGATGGTAAGCAAAGCTTTATCGGCGTGTAGGGCATCGGCCATTCCCTCCAGATTCTCTATTATTCCGAATCTGTTTACTGACGGAACGATTGCACCGGCTACATCACCCTGGGCTATCAGGGCCTCAAGTGATGCTTTACTTGTCTGGCCATTCTCCTGAGCGATTTCCTTAATAGTGATGCCGGCATACTTGGCGTATGTGGCTATCACTCCTCTTACCTGCGGAAGCAGTGTGTTTGATACCAGAACGGTGTTCTTTTTCTTGGCCTGGGCAACCATCATGCGCATGGACTCGGCGGCGGCTGTGGGGCCGTCATACATTGAGGCGTTGCTCACGTCCATTCCGGTCAGCGTGCAGATCATGCTCTGGTACTCGAATATGTATCTTAGCGTGCCCTGCGAGATTTCGCATTGGTACGGAGTGTAAGCTGTTATGAACTCGCTGCGCTGTGTGATGTAGGGTATCACTGCGGGAGTATAATGGTCATAGGCACCGGCTCCGGCAAATACCTTGAGCTTGGGATTCTTTGCGGCAAGTCCTTCAAAGAAATCGCGGACCTGCTGCTCGGTCATGGCGTCGGGGAGATCATACTCCCCTTTGTAGAGGCAGTCTTGTGGGACGTCGGCATACAGGTCATCCAAACTTTTCACGCCAATACGGTCAAGCATGGCGCGAATGTCGCTGTCTGTATGCGGGAAATACTGGAAACCGGCCATCACTCCTTGATAAATGCTTTGTAGGCCGATGCGTCCATCAGGTCGTCAAGTTCTGATGCATCACTCATCTGGACTTTTATGATCCAGTTACTGAAAGCGTCATCGTTGACCAGCTTGGGATCGTCAACTACCTCTTCATTTACCTCTGTTACAGTGCCGCTTACGGGGCTGAACAGGTCGCTGGCGGCTTTTACGCTCTCCAGGGCTCCGAACTCGCTGCCTTTCTCTACCTCGTCATCCACATCTGGGCAGTCCACGTAGGTTATCTCGCCCATCTCTTTCTGGGCGAAGTCTGTTACTCCGATGATTGCTATTTCACCTTCTACTTTTACCCACTCGTGAGTATCGCTGTACTTTAGGCCTTCTACTATTTTACTCATTGTTTCTAAATTTTTATGTTCGTTATTTATGCTCATTTTGGTCGCGGAAGAGTTTGGGTAGATAAAA
>Ga0310786_10004424_pt1 | contig 19591 bp, 16 predicted proteins | sample AusTroGonzalo_MG_FD_203881 | JGI IMG/M metagenome (GOLD analysis project Ga0310786, IMG submission 203881) | Bovine rumen microbial communities from tropical cattle in Woodstock, Queensland, Australia - Gonzalo_03 (v2) (version 2) | ecosystem: Host-associated > Mammals > Digestive system >... | reverse complement strand
TCCCCTGAACCTCGGGATATCGGCATCGGCAGGAATAGGTGTGATGGACCTCATGCTAAGGTTGCGCTCATTGCCCCTGGCCACATCGAGATAGATGCTCAGCTGCCTCTCGCTGAGCGGACATTCGCCCCTATCATAGTCGATTGGCACAGACCGTGATACCGGTGCCGTGAGCCGTATGGCCGATACAGACCTCCGTACCAAGATGTCCCTGACAGACACCGAATAACCCTTGTCACACATCAGAGATGCGGCCTTGATGGCCTTGAGGGAATCGCCTCCCAGGCGGATGAAGTCGTCGTCTATGCCGATGAAATCGATGCCGAGGGCTTCTGCGAAAGCTCCGCACAGCGCCCTTTCGGCATCGTTCCTGGGAGCGGCATATTCTGCCCTGAACGTTGACGGATCGGGTCTGGGCAGCGCGCGCCTGTCCACCTTGCCGTTGACGTTCAGCGGGATTGTGTCGATAGGGATGACGAAGGCGGGGACCATGTAGTCCGGCTTGCGTTCGGATACGTAGGATTGGACCTCCTCGGCTGTCAACGCCGCCGATACGGATGCTTCGGGGACGATGTAGGCGCAGAGCTCCTTGGCGCCGCCTTCGGCCGCTATGGCCTGGACGGTGACGTCGGATATCCCGGGCACGGAGCGGATGCAGGCTTCCACCTCGGGCAGTTCCACCCTGTTGCCGCGGACCTTGACCTGGCCGTCGCTGCGGCCGATGATGCCTACCGTACCGTCCGGCAGGAATCTCGCCAGGTCGCCGGTGTTGAACAGGATCCTGTGCTCAGGGTCGTCGGAGAACGGATTATCGGTGAAACGCGAGCGGTCTCCGCTGGTGTATCCCTTGACGATCTGACGCCCGGATGCATGGAGCTCGCCGACCGCCCCCATCGGGAGCCTGCGGCGCTCCCTGTCCAATATGTACACGCCCGTGTTCGGCAGCGGGGTGCCCACAGATTCGGGCAGGATCTTGTCGGAGATGTCGATGAATGTCGTCTGGACGGTAGTCTCGGTGGGACCGTAGGTGTCGAAGATGCGGATCCACGGGAGCGGGTCCAACGGACCCATCCTCTCCCCTCCCAGAAGCATGGCCCTTATTCCGGTGCCGTCGGTTCTCCTCACGAACTCGCGGCCGATGGATACCGGGAGCTTGAATACGGTTATCGAATGCGATGTGACGTAATCCAGCATGGAGTCGGTATCCATGCGGACATCCTCTGGCAGTATGTCCGTGACGGAACCCGTCAGGAGACATTGGTACATCTGCTCTATATGGGCGCAGAATCCCATGCTCGGGTACAGGCCGTAGATGTCGCCCTCCATAAGGTCGACGAGCGACGAGCTCGCCTCGATGAGGTTCTCCACACCCTTGTGGAGCAGCATGGTGCCCTTCGGGGTGCCGGTGGTACCGGACGTGTACATCAGGGCGAACTCGTCATCGGGCGAGACGGCGACGTCCCGGAAATCGCCGGAATACCCGTTCCTGACATCGAAAACAGGAATATCGGCATCGATATCGACGGTGCCGTCGGTTATCGCCGCCTTGGCGTTGCCATCCCTTATGATCCCTTCGATCCAGTCCTTGGGATCGGTATCGTTGAGAGGGAGATAGGAGGCGCCGGTCCGCAGGACCGCGAGCGGCGCGAGCATGCACCATACGCCCTTCCCGAGCACCACCGCGACCCTGTCGCCCTTCCCGATGCCCGCATCGGCGAGGGCACGGGCGAGACCGGAGGTGGCCGCGAAGGATTGGGCATAAGTCATCCTCTCGTCCCCCGATACGACCATCGTAGAATCAGAATGATCGGCGACCCTCTCCAGGTACGCATCCACTACCGTGGGGTATCTTGGATCGGCCCTCCTGATACGGTGCGTTTCCGAATCATCGTACGGGAGGGGTATATCCGACAGATTCACGCAGCCGATGAATCCCTTCACAACCGATACGAAAGTATCGCACATGGACTGCCCGATAGCGGCGAACCTCAGAGAGAACACCGTCCTGACGTCTATCCTGTCGCTCTTCTGGATCGCGTAGAACGATACGTCCCTCAGACTGTCATCGTCCTCGATAGAGCCCTCGTCCACATCATCGGATAGGAACAGACCTCCCGAGTACTGGAAGAGCACGCCCTGGCGGACGCCGTACCTGGACAGGTACTCGGCCATGGTCGTGTGGTTGTTCAGCATGGCCCCGGAGATCAGCTCGTGGGCCCTTGACACGAAATCTCTGACACCGTTGTCTGTGCAGTCGATGCACAGCGGAAATACCCTCACGTACATCCCGACCGCATCTCTCACCTGCGGGATGTCCCTCCCGTTGTCCACCGTGCAGAAAACCGCCCTGCTGTCTCCCGTGAACCTTGAGAGCGTGTAAGCGAATGCGGCGGTGAGGAACGAGCCGACGGACACGCCGTGCCTCCTGGAAATGGCGGGCAAGTCGTCGTCCAGCGGGAACTCGATTGTCTGCGGATGGTCGCGAAGGGGCATGGGGACCATCTCCAGAACGGAATCCGCATCCGCCAGCATCGAGTCGAAGAAACGCAACGACCCGCCATCCGCACGTTCCGGGAGCTCGTAGAGGAACCCGTCCTCGTACGGGACGTCGTCGCCTTTCAGAGCGGAGATCAAGTCCCTCCTCAGGACATCAAGCGAAAGACCGTCCGCTATGATGTGCGAGAAGTAGCCCGTCACCCTGCCTTCGGCGATGAGGAACCTGCACAGGGCCCCCCTGAGATCGAATGAGGGTTTCCCGGATGGCAGTTCTGAGATATCCGCCCGGGGCCTGTTCCCGGGCACGAGCCTGGTCCCGTCCAGCCTGTACGACAATACGGGATGCGCATCGATGACCTTCGACACCGCATCCAGGACGGCTCCTTCATCCATCCCGGCCGGCACGGGAACGGCCACAGACAGCGTATATGCGACGGGATCCTTCCCGGACATTATGTCGTTATAGATGTTCATCTGCGGAATGGACAAACGGCATCCTTCCTTCGGATCGTTCCTCCTGGCCTGGAACCGGTCCGGGGAGAGGGCGCAGATGTCCCTGGGCGTCCTGTAGCGCAGTATCGCCGCCGCCGACACCGATCCCCCGACGGCGTTCTGGACGGAGATCGCCTTGAGCGAATCCCCTCCCAGGAGCAGGAAGTCATCGTCTATCCCGATTCCATGGATCCCCAGTTCATCGGAGAACGCGTCGCAGACCCTCTTCTCCAGTTCGCTGCGCGGTGCGATGTACTCGACGCGCAGCGATGAAGGGTCCGGTACGGGGAGGGCCTTCCTGTCGACCTTCCCGTTGACATTGAGAGGTATGCCTTCGAGCCGGATCACGAAGGCCGGTACCATGTAAGAGGGCTTCCTCGACGATACGGAATCACGGATCTGTGCCAGGCCCAGATCCTCCTTGGAAACAACATACGCGCACAGTTCCTTCCCGCCCTTACCGTTGGAAACGGCCTGCACGGTGACATCGTCTATCCCCGGTATCTCCCTGATGCACGCCTCGACCTCGCTGAGCTCGACACGGTTCCCTCTGATCTTGACCTGGCCGTCCCGCCTGCCGATAATGCCGAGCGTTCCATCCGGAAGCAGCCTGAAGAAGTCGCCGGTTGCATACATCCTCTCGTATCCCGGCTCGTCGGAGAACGGGTTGTCAAAGAACGCCTCTGCATTCTTCTCGGGATTATTCAGATAGCCTGACGAGAGCTGGTATCCCGAAAGATAAAGTTCTCCCACTGCGCCGACTGGGACCCTGCGATGCTCGTCATCGAGGATGTACGCGCGGACGTTGTCGCAGGGCAGGCCGACTGACGATTTCACATATGATTCGGTCACGTAGGTGGCCGATCCGCATACGGTGTTCTCCGTTGGCCCATAGCAGTTCATCAGCCTGCATCCCTCCGGGATGCGCATATCCTCCATGCTCTCTCCGCCTGTCTGGAGGACACGGAGGCAGGATCCGCTGAACGATCCTGTATAGATGGATGCGATCCTCGTCGGTAGCAGCACCTGCGTTATGCCTGAGGAACGGAGATGCCTATCCAATGCGGCAACATCCAGACGGACATCCTCCGGGATTATGTCTACGGATCCTCCAGAGACCAGAGCCGTGGTGAAAGGAATGAGATGGGCATCGAAACCGAAGCTAGAGTAGAATCCGAACCTGTCGGAGCTATCGGAGTTCGTGATCCTGCGGTTCCATTCGCCGAAGTTACAGAGTCCCAGGTGCGTGAGCATCGTACCTTTGGGATTACCGGTGGTACCGGATGTGTACAGTATGACGGAGGTATCGCCCGGGGAGATGTGTATGGGATCGAATCCGGAATCCGAGGTGTGATCGCAGAGGATAATCTCAGGGGATGGGATGATGGATGCTGCAATCGTTAGGGCACGGGCCGCGGTGCCATCGGTGACGAGGACGGCCCTTGCGGATGAGTCGGAGAGCATGAAGGAGATGCGCTCGTCGGGGTATGATGTGTCTATCGGCACGTAGGCCGCACCTGTCTTGAGGACGCCGATCGCGCATAGGAGGTACCACTCGGACCTGGGGACCATGATGGCGACGGCGTCGCCTTTGGAGATGCCGCGGGATGCGATGGCGGAGGCTATGGAATCCGAGATGCGGTCGACCTCCGCGTAGGTGTACAAGCGGTCGAGGTATGTGAGCAGGACGGCATCGGGGGATTGGGAGACGGCGTGGGTGAATGCAGAGATGATATCGCCATACCTCAGCTGCACCGATGTATCGTTGATGGAGTCCAGTTTCGAGAGGTCCTCATCGGATGTGTACCCTATCTCGGACATCCTGCCGCAGGTGAGCAGCCCGGACAGTATCCTGTCGAACGCCCCTGCAATCCCTGCGGCCGTCGACGGCAGGTAGTCGGACGAGTTCGAATAGCGGGCTATGATGGAATCGCCGTCGAATGTGATTGTGAAGCGGATGCCCGCGCCCGTATCGGGGGCCTTTCCGAACGCCAGGAGGATGTCGGGATCCCCGCCCGCCGTCGCCCCGGATAACAGCGATGCATCGGAGGAATGGATGAAATCCCGGACGGATTGGTCGGAGCAGTCTATGGCCACCGAACGTTCGGACCCGTCCACGGATAGGCGGAAAGAGGACGATCCGTAACCGGCGAACCTCGATACGGCATAACCGAATGCCGCAGAGAGCACACTCTCGGCGGGAACGCCCATTTCAGATGCATAACCCTCCAGACTCGAAAGGGGGGTGGACAGCTCCAGGTCGGCAGCGCCCTCTGGACTATCGCGGTCCTTCACAAGCCCCGCATAATCGGGCACCAATGAGCCGATGCCGCTGGATACATTGTCGCTTTCGGGGTTCGATTCCTCCGCCATGACCCCCTATCGCTCTTTGGATATATTATCCTGGACGAACACTAATCCATCACTGCATTTACGGCATTGTTTCCGTGACTAAACCTTCCAACCCGAACTGATTCGGGAGGAGTATCACGAATCTCTTGTAGACCTCCTTTACATGCCTGTTGGCGGGACCCACACGAACAATGACATCCTTCCCGAATGACACATCAGGGACAGCGTCACCGTCGGTTAGTCTGTGACGGCGCATTCCGAGCCTGCGACAGCCTTCCTCATCTCGAATTATATGTAGAAATCATGTCGCTCAGCATCTTGCCGCAGAACCTCCGGGCCGCTTATTCCTTCAGTGGGAGGAGTTTGACGTACTCCTTTGCACTCTTGAATATGGTCTCGATGAAACACCTGCCGAAATACCTGTCGAGAACGGTTCCAAACGTCCGTGCGGTATCAGTCACGGCCCTCATGGGTTATGCGAGCACCAAGACCACGGAGGGATTCTACAGCAGGAAGAGGCTCGATAGGGCGATGGATAACGCAAGGAACTCATGGTTGTCCAATGGCGGACAGTGACACTGTCCACTTTTTGACGATCTGGATGAAGAAGAATGGTGGACAGGGCGAGATTCGAACTCGCGGCCTCTACAATGCCAATGTAACGATCTTCCAACTGATCTACCTGCCCAGAGGATAACCGCACATATACTTGTTGTAGTTAAACCTTTGGATTCTGGATGATGAAAAAACACGCGATCATTCGTCGAATCTGTAGATTTCGCCCTTGATCTTGGTGGGATACCTGTTGTTGACGCAGGCCAGACAGAGATCTTCGCCTTTGAAGCCTATCGCCTGGATCAGACCGTCGAGGCTGATGTAGCCGAGACTGTCCGCTCCGATGATCTGACGGATCTCGTCCACGGAATGCTTGTTCGCGATGAACTGATCCCTGGTCTTCATGTCGACGCCGTAGAAACAGGGCGCCAATACAGGGGGGCATCCGATGCGAACATGGACCTCCTTGGCCCCCGCATCCTTGAGCATGCCGATGAGGATCTTGAGGGTGGTACCCCTTACGATGCTGTCATCAATGATCAGGACGCGCTTGCCATTGACGGCGCTCCTGATGGGGATCATCTTCATAGAGACAGCGGTCTCCCTGAGCTTCTGCTCCGGAAGGATGAAGGTCCTGCCAGCTGCACGGTTCTTCATGAAACCCTCCTCGTACGGGATGCGGGCCTCTATGGCATATCCGATCGCGTGGGCACGGCCCGAATCGGGAATGGGCATGACGAAATCGACATCGGCCGGACATTCCCTGGCCAGGATCCTTCCGATCTCCCTGCGGACATCGTAGACCGTCCTTCCATCGATGACCGAGTCGGGCCTCGCGAAGTACACCCATTCGAACATGCAATGGGCACGGCAGTGGTCCGGCTCATCTGACGGGGTGAACTTGTAGGATGTCTGGGTGATCTCGCAGATCTCGCCGGGCTGTACATCCCTGACGACCTCTCCCTTGAGGGCCTCGATGGCCGAGCTCTCAGAGACCAGGATGTACCCGCCGTCGAGCTTTCCGAGGATGAGGGGTCTGAATCCGTACTTGTCCCTGAATCCGAAGGTCCTCCCGTTGATGGTGAAAACTACGGAGAATGCTCCGTCGAGCTCGTCCATGATCTTGTGGACCGCCTCGATGGGGCCGTTGTCCACCAGATACATACCGAGAAGCTTGAGTATGAGTTCGCTGTCGGATCCGGTGAAGAACACCCAACCCTCCTTCATATACTTCTCCTTGAGCTCAGAATAATTGGTAAGTTCGCCGTTGTGGGCGATGGCGATGTCGCCGAAGTTTGTGGCCACGTTGAGGGGCTGAGCGTTCTCGTACCCGTTGGCGCCCAGCGTCGCATACCTGACATGGCCTATACCAGAATGTCCGCGCAGGTCCGAGAGCATGGACGAGGGTATCGCGTCGTTGACGAGGCCCTGGCCCTTGATGGTCCTGATGGCCGCCCCGTTGTAGACGGATATGCCCGCGCTCTCCTGACCGCGGTGCTGAATGATCATGAGGGCCGTGAACAAATCGGACGCTACATCGTAATCTGCTGATATCGCGACTACACCGCAGCTGTGATTCGGGCCGGCCATCTTGGATCACTCGCGGAGTTTTGCCCAGGCGTATGTTCTCATCTTTGCGGTCTTTCCGTAGCCGCACGAAGCGCAGACTCCCTTCCTTACGTGGTAAGCGCGCTTTCCGCACCTGCGGCAGGGGATGTGCGTCTTGTACTTGTTGTGCCTTCCCTGTGCCGGTGTTCCTGCTCCTGACATCTTGATCTCTCCTTTGTGGATTGTGATATTCTACGTTGCCCCGAAAGGCAAACGCGCCTATCGCTCTGAACGGCCCGTAAATAGGCCGATTTTCACAACGTAGGTGCTACCTTTTGGACACCTATAAACAAACCATATTTTAAGGTATCGAGGAGGCCGGTCAGACGAAGGCCCCTATGGCAGGTGCGTCCAGGCGGTCCATGTCGTAGAAGATGATAGCCTCCCTCATGCCCTCGGCGCCGACCCCCGTGCCCATGAAATGGTCCAGCATGGACATCCTCCATATCAGATCCATCACGGAGACTGCCATGCTGCCGAAGTAGGCCACGGTCATGTCGTCCTCGTACCCGTTCTGGTCCATCATGGAAAAGACGCTCCCAAGGAAGCTGTCCCTCTGGTTCAGTATGTTGACGTAGTCCGTGAGCACCTTCGCGCCGTCCTGGTCCGGGGCCTTGAGCCTTATGTCCCCAGCCTCGGCGTAGGCCTTGTGATGCATCTCGCCGTCGTCATCCATGACCAGCCATTCGATCCTGCCGTTATCGGCCATGAACATGTTCCAGTTCCATTCCGCATCGCAGTACACCGGGACGCTCAGGGGGTCCGACGACGACATGGAGTCCATCGCGAGCTCCCTGCCGGCCTCCTCCAGCGAGACCATGTCCAACTGGGTCTCCGGACGGATGCCTGCGATCGCCATGATCGGCTCCACCTGGGACATGTCCATGATCTTGCTAAGGTAAGCGAGGTCTGCGAACATCGAGACGTTCTCGGACACCGTCATACGGAGCATGGAAGGGTCCTGATAGACACCGGCCTCCTTGCAGTTGGCGTAGAACTCGCGGTACACCTCCTTGGACTCCGCCAGCGCGGACTCTATCCTTCCGGATGCGGCCTTCACCAGCTCCTTCGCCTCGGAAAAGGCATCGTTGCCCTGATTGTACCATGCGCCTCTGCACGAGAGGTCCAGTTCGACCTTGATCTTGTCGCTGGCGTATATGTGGTAGGGGAACTGCCTGCAGTACGCGGTCCTGTGGTCGTACACCTTGCATCTCCTGTTCTCCAGGAACACGCAGGATCCGCACCCCTTCTTCAGCGCCAAGGCGTTGTAGGGCTCGGGCCCCTTCGTCCTGACCAGGAACTGGGGATAGTTCTTCTTGAAGAACGGGCGCTCTTCCGGCAGCACCTCCGGCTGGCACAGGCAGCACATGCCGCACTGCTCCGGACAGGAGACCAGCTTCCCAACGACCTCGGAATAATCAACCTCGTAATCAGACAAACAAATCGACCCCTTTGCGCTCTCCGCAGAACTCTGCTCCTTCGACCGATACCTCTCCCCTGATTATTACTGTATCGGGGAACACCGCCTCCATGCCACCGTACTGGGTGTGGCCGCATTTGCTGTGGAGGGCCTCGGGATCGATACGCGTGACCTTCCTCATGTCGAAGATTGCGAAATCGGCGTCCTTTCCCACGGCGATCTCCCCCTTGGGCAGGGAGAATGCCGAACCGGGTGCGGATGCACCCATCCTGACCGCCTGGCTCAGAGGGATGGTCCCCTTCCGGACCATGTTCATGACCATCGGCATGGCGGTCTCCACCCCGGGCATGCCGCCGGGGGCGGAATCGAAGTCCCGATGCTTCTCGGTCACCGTGTGGGGAGCATGGTCCGTCCCGAACATGGTTATGTCCCCGGCCAGGAACCTCCTGTAAAGGGCATCGCGGTTCCCGATGTCGCGGATCGGCGGGTTGACCTTGAAGAACTGGTCCCTGTTCCTGTCGACCTCGAACATCATATGATGCATGGTCACCTCGGTGGTGAAGCCCGCGTCCCTCGCAAGGTCCAGACCCTTCGGAGTGGTGATATGGCAGATGTTGATGTTACGGCCCTTGAAATGTTTGGCGAGCCTTGCGATGGCGTTGTGCTCCGCCTCGGCCGGACGGTTGCGGAGATGGTCCCTCGTACAGGTCTCCGGCTCGCGGAGTATCAGGGAATCGTCCTCCGCATGGACGCTGACGCGCTTTCCGGTGGCCAACGCGTCGGACACCGCCGGGATCAGCTCCTCGTCGTCGTTCAGAAGAATGTTCCCGGTCGTGGAGCCCATGAAGAGCTTGAATCCCGGCACATACCTTGCCATCATGCCGGCGTTGATGTTCGGAGTGATGGCCGCGAAGAGACCGTAGTCCACATACGCCCTCCCTTTTACGTGGGCCTTCTTGTCCATCAGGGTGTCGAGGTTGTATACGGCGGGCTTGGTGTTGGGCATGTCCAGGACGGTGGTGACGCCGGCATGGACGGCCGCTAAAGTCCCGGTTGAGAAGTCCTCCTTCTCGGTCATGCCGGGATCCCTCAGGTGGACGTGGGGGTCCACGAATCCCGGCAGCACGGTCATGCTCGTCCCGAGCTCCACCCTTCTCTCGCCGCCGGAGACATAGCTGCCGACAGCGGCAATCTTGCCTTCACTGATCCCTATCTCGGTGTACTTCAGCTCTCCGCCGACGAAGGCCCTCCCCATCAGGACTGTATCTAGGTCCATGTCACTCTTCACTCTGCTCGTCGGGTGCGGCCTCTACCTCGACCTCTGGAGGATTCTTGAACGGACAGTCCTCGTTCCTCCTGCAGGCGGTCTGCCTTGCGGTCTTCTGGATATCATCGGCGGCATCCCTGACGAAATCAGGGAAGGGGGCCGTCTCGGCGATCGCGGTGAGCCCTGCCAGGAACTCGAGGCTGGCGTTCATGAAATGCCTCTGGACCACCGGGCTGGCGATCGTCCCGACAGTTGCCTTGAAGAACTCCTCGCTCCTCTGCCTGGCCATCTCTGCGGCCCTGTATGTAGTCTCGAACGCCTCCTCCGTCGCCTGCCTGTTCATGTCGGATAAGGTCTCGAAGCTCTCCCTGTGGGCCTTCATCATCCTCTCGACAAGCTCCCTGTTCTCGTTCACGAACTGTTCGATCTCCTCGTCCGTTGCCATTTTATTCCCTCTTGAATTTGATAATGAGTTCATTGTCTTTGAAATCTGCGCCGAGTATCTCCGCCGAGATCAGGGAGTCCGGAAGATGGATGTTACGCTTCTGGCTTCCGACATGGATCATCAGCGACGTAGCGTCCACGCGGAACAGCTCCACGTCGGAAACCTCCACGAACGGCATCTTCATGACGAGCATGTCCACCCCGTCCTCGTACCTGAAGCTCATCGGGCTCTCGGAGGAATAGACCGTGACCGGGTCCTCGTCGCCGTAGATCTCGTCGGCCATGGCCTCCAGCATATCCAACCCTCTGAGCTCGGTGTACCGGCTGTGGCAGACCTTTATCTCCATGGGATCGAAGGCGTCGTGGATCTCTTGGATGTGGGCCCTCTGCTCCTCCGCCTTCAATCTGAAGGGCTCGGTGGCGAGGACCTCGTCCGTCAGAACCCGATTTATCAGCAGCATCTCCACATTCCTGTTGTACAGGCTGAGATACGTGTAGGCGCGCATCGTCTCCTTGATCACCATATGCTCCGGGTTCAGCACCAGCCTGACCGTGGTGCACTTGGGATCGTCGAGTATCACGCTGACGCTCTGGAACGTCTCCTTCAGTACATCGACGGTGTCCATCACCTTCGACGATGGGAGCGGGACGGTGGACACCTTGCCGACGGTCATGCGCGCCAACGCCAGGAGCTTTTTGAAGGTGCCGTAGAACCTCATGACGTACCAATTGGCCGCCTCCGGCAGGCTGAGCAGCCTGAGGGTCTCGCCGGTGGGAGCGGTATCCATGACGATCACATCGTACTCCCCGCTCTTGTTGAACTGATCGACGTAGAACAGGGCCGAGATCATCTCCATCCCCGGGAAGATGGCCATCTCCTCGGCGGTGATGTTGCCCATACCCTGGGATATCATGAAATCGGTCACATAGGACTGGATGTCGGACCACTTGGTCTTCATCTCGTGTATGATGTCTATCTCAAGTGCGTCGAAGTTCTCGGACACGTTGCATATCTCGGTGCCCAGGTTCATATTCAAGGAATCTCCGAGGGAGTGGGCCGAATCCGTGCTCATCAGAAGGGTACGGTGCCCTAGCTTGGATAGCCTGTATGCAGTCGCCGCGGAAGCGGATGTCTTCCCGACACCGCCCTTCCCGGTGTATATGATGAGCCTCATGCAACGATGAGAAATGTAGTCGATATATGGTAATTTCCCAGGATGGTTCGCCGATTCTGGATTGCCGTCTGCCTCTGGACATGGACCGTACGCCGAACACCACGAGATGGCGGCCGCCCTTGACCGACTGGCCCTTGCAAACCATGACAGAGGGATGCGGATGCCCGGGTAGAACGGTAAAGAGAAGAGATGGTGTCGGGAAAGGGGTTCGAACCCTTGACCTTCGGATTTCCCTGGAAGAGGTCCTTTTGACCAGAACCCTATGAGTCCGACGCTCCACCAGGCTGAGCCACCCCGACAGCATTTGAGGAGATTGGCTTGTCCATTATAATGGTTTCTACCATTTCCTGCCTGGAGCGCCATACGGTGGCGCAAGGGACAGCTGCACGATGGAGAATAGATGAGAACGGAGAATAGGGAAGAGGTTTTGTCCCGGCGGACCGGGACGTTTGAGAATCACTCGGAGGCTTCCTCTGCGGGGGCCTCGGCGGGCTCCTCTGCGGCCGCTTCCTCGGAGGCTTCCTCTGCGGGGGCCTCGGCGGGCTCCTCTGCGGGTTCGGCGCCTGCCATCTCTTCGGGAGCGAACACTGCCTCAGGCTCGCCCTCTCCGAACTCGAGGACCTCGGACTTCCTGACCTCGATCCTCTTGATGGGGATGACGACGTGGCATGCCTTGGCGAGATCCTTGGAGAGGCTTCCGTTGATGATGGCCTTGACGACCTCGGACAGGGTCATCTCCTTACCCATGTTGGTCAGGGTCTCGGAGATGATGGCCCTCATTCCCTCTTCCTGAGAGGACTGGATACGCCTGTCGGCGATGGACATGGTCTTGATCCTGTACTTGAAGCCGTCCTTGGTGTAGAAGTCCACGACGTGGTCGGTCTTGGTCTTTCTTCTGCGGGTCAGCCTCCTGACGTAATCGCTTGTGAGGTCGTGTCCGACGAACACGGTCTTTGCATCGTAGCCCTCGATCACGTTGACCTTGAACTTTAGCTTGATGTGCATCTTGGTGTAGTCCCCGGTCAGATCCTGAACGGTGACCTCGACCGTACGTCCAATGACGAATTCGGGGTCCGCAGAGGGGGTGTCCCCGATCTCGGCCTCGTTGAACATTTTGGGAGCGTGTACCTTGTACCACTCTTTCGCCTTCCACTTGTCCTTCACCTTACGTGATGCTTGCTGTCTTGCCATAATGACACCTTTACTGAGGCGACCCATCATATCGTTGTATTAAAAGATTCGTTGTTTTCAGTACCGCTTATATATAAAATTCACTCAAATTATTCTAGAGTGCAACACAGATGCGGCCATTGGACGAAGACAGTGGTGCGATTGATAGGGTGCATATATCTTTACCGTGTCACGCCGGATCCGATGCGCCACCCAGCACCCGGTCTTCTCTGATCCTTCCCTGTGGACGAATGCTTCATCTCCTGCTTCGAAAAGATCTTAGAAGAGAACGCCGGCTGCGGACCGGAATCGATGATGATGAGAGAAAAGTGGGAGGTCTCCCTCCCTAATGAGTTTTAATTTCAAAGCTTCACGGGGGTGATGTGGGTGGAGAAAGCGAGCTGCTTCTCGTCCATTCCCATAGCGAGACCGAGGAGCTGGGAGAGGTGGAGGACAGGGATGTTGTATCCGAGGTCCTTCTGGACTCCGTCGAACTGAAGGTGGCAGAAGGGACAGACATCGATGATGAACTGAGCTCCGGACTCCTTCATGTTCTCCAGGTTGGTCTCTGTGAACTTCTTGGCGACATCGCCGAATGCGGCCTTCAGACCTCCTCCGGCACCGCAGCACAGGGTCTTCTGCTTCCTGGGCATGGACTTTGCGCCTGTTGCCTCTATGAGGTCGTCGAGGATGTGGGGGTTCTCGGGGTTGTCGACCTGCTTGATCTCGCTGGGCTTGAGGAAGTGGCATCCGTAGAACGCTGCGACCTGGTAGTCCAGGGGCTTGGTGACTGCGGACTTGATCTTCTCGACTCCGACCTCGTTGTAGAGGACCTCGGCGAAGTGGTGGACCTTCGTGGTTCCCTTGTACTCGAGTCCGATCTCTGCGAGGATCTTGTTGACCTCTGCCAGGAGCTCGGGGTTCTCTGCGAGCTCGTATGCGGCGTCGAAGAGGGATCCGTAGCATCCGTTACAGATGGTGACGATAGGGAGGCCCTGCTTCTCTGCGAGAGCGAGGTTCCTTGCGGCGGCTGCGAGCCAGGTCTTCTTGTTGAACGCCCTGATGACTCCGGGTGCGGGGCAGCAGCTGGCGTCGTTCAGGTCGACGAGCTCGATTCCGAGTGCTGCGCAGACCTCTCTTGTGGATTTCTCGATTCCGGGGTATCTGAGGGGTGCGATACATCCGAGGAAAAATGCGTACTTTGCCATCTTAATCACTCCTGAACGATCTTGTCGAATCCGGTAGCCTTGAGGATCTTGTCCAGGTCTGCCTTGGCGGCCTGGTTGGCAAGGACCGTCGGGGGTACCTCGGGAAGTCCGAGCTCCACCCTGAGCTTCGAGATGTTCTCTTTGACATCGACTGTGTGACCGTACTTCACCAGGTTGGTGGCGGTCCCCTTGTGCTGGGCCCTGATGTGTCCCTCTGCGACGGCGAGGTTCCTCAGGTCGATGATGATGTCGACGATGGGGACCTGGCGGGGGCATCTCTCGACACATGTGTAACAGGTGCTGCACTCCCAGAGCTCATCAGAGTTGATGATCTCTTCCTTGAGGCCGAGCTGTGCCATCCTGACGATCTTCCTGACCCTGTAGGATGTCCTCCTTCCGGAAGGGCAACCCGCGGTGCAGGTACCGCACTGGAAACACAACTTCGCTGCGTCCGCGATCTCCTTCGAGATCTCTCCTTTGGGTGTAACCATGATAATCAGGATTATCCATGGCCCCATCCTATATAATAAGACCAGTTATCGGCAGAATAGCATTATCCTTTTTGATAATACATTTCAGAGGTTCCTGGACCTCGCAGCCTTGATAATCTTCGAAATGCGCGGATCTTCCTCCCTGAAGATGGCCGTGACAGCGTGCCTCAGGGATTTGGGATCCACGGCGCTCTTCAGCCGGATGTTCCTCCTGGTCAGCATGAACTCGTCGATGAAGAAGCTCTTCCCGGAGCCCAGGAGCTCGGGGAGGGAGAAGGTCTCCGAATCTATTGTGTACCTCCTGTTCACGGAATCGAGGTACATGAACGCCACCCTCTGCGCCCCGTACTTGTAGCGGATGAACGACGGCCCGTTGTCGATGAAGACCATGCCCATGTACCCTATGTCCTCCATGAGATACTCCTCGGCATCGAACAGGTAGAGAGGGTCGTCGATGATCGCCAGGTCCGCCCTGCCCTCCCTCATCATGCGGATGTTGTACTCGTCGTCCGAGACGATCATATGGGCATCGGAGACCTTCGACGAGGAGACGACGGACATCATTATGTCCTCTGTGACCGGCGAGCAGCATATCGTGAATCCCCTATCGGTCCTGCATCTGTGCTCCATGGAATGGAAGATGGCCATGATCTCCCTGCCGGCAGGCGTGAGCACGGAACCTATGGGCGTGGTCTTAAGGACCGGCTCCCCGGCGGCCTCCTCGATGTAGGAGATGTACTTGTGGAGGACCGGAGGGGATATACCCAGGCTCTTCGCTGCGGCGGTCTGGCTCCCCATGGCCTGGACGGCCTCCAGGGCTTCGAGCTGACGAGCGGTGACTGCCTTCCCGTTGATGATCTGGGAGGTCTGGACGGAGATCTGCATGCCACTGGGAGTGTTACCTTAAATGATAATACCATCGATGGGCAACCATGATAAATTCCCTTGGACATGCACCGTCGATACCATGGGACTAACCGACAGGGAGGCCAGCATAGCAGTGGTGGGACTCGGCAGCCCCATCATGTGCGACGATGCCGTCGGCCTGAGGATTTCCCAGTCCATAGAGGACATGGGGCTAGATGATATCGATTGCTACCAGGAGGCCGTGGGAGGACTGGACATCCTGCCTGTCATCCACGGGTACAGGATGGCCGTGATAGCCGATGCGATCCAGACAGGCGAATATGAGCCAGGCACCGTCATGATATTCACCGAGGAGGACTTCGCGAGCAAGATCAGCGAGGCCTCGTCGCACGATGTGAACCTCCCCACGGCGATCAAGATCGGACGCCAGATGGACCCGGACCTCATGCCGGAGAGGATCGTCTACGTCGCGGTGGAGGTCGAGGATATCAAGACGGTCACCGAGACGATGACCCCTAAGGTGGAGGCCTCGGTGGAGAAGGGCCGTGAGGCGGTCCTTCACTACATATCCGAATTCAGAAAGCAAGCTTCGTCGAATCGTAATTCTTGAGGGCACGGTTGTTCTTGCCCAGGACGACGGTGTTCAGACGGTCTGACACAAGGATGTCCTCTGCGACCCTCATGACGTCCTCTTCGGTCACCAGCTCGATCTTGGCGAGGCGCTGCTCCAGCGTCTCCGTCGAACCGTTGAGGTTGTGATTCACTCCCAGACGGTAGAGGCGGTTGTCGGTGGACTCCATGGCCCTCACGTTCGCTCCTTTGACCAGCCTCTTCGCCCTTTCGAGCTCCCCTTTCTCAAGGCCATCCGCAAGGAGCTTGCCTATGACCTTCGAGGTGGTCTCCATCGCCTCGATGACGTTTTCCTTGGTGCAGGACATATACGTCGTCATCGACCCGGCATCGCTGTTCTGCGAGACGCTGGAGAAGATGGAGTAGACCAGGGCCTTCTTCTCCCTGACATCCTGGAACAGCCTGGAGCTCGTACCCGATCCCAATACGGCGGACAGCATGGTGACCGCCATGCGGTCCGGATGGGATGATCCGTAAGACTGGAATCCCATGGCGACCTGGTAATGGTCCGAATCGTTCACCACGAACTCGTACTTGCCTTCCGGCGCCGGAGGTGCCGTCCTGACATTCCTCTTTCCGCCTGACATGCCGTCCAGGGTCTCCTCGGCCCAGGCGACCGTCTCTTCCATCCCGACGGAACCCACGGCGTACACGCCCAGGTTGGGGATGCGGTACTTCTCGTCGTAGTATCTCCTGAGGTCCTCGTTGGTCATCTTGGCGACGAGCTTCTCATCGCCCCCCTCGTCCTGGCAGAGCTCGTGGCCCCTCCAGAGGACCATGCTGAAGAGGTCGTGGATGTACCGGTCAGGCTCGCTCTTTATCATACTGAGCTCCTGGAGCACGATCTTCTTCTCCAGCTCGGTGGCCTTCTCGTTGATGAGCGGATTGGCGACGATATCCCCGACTATCCTCCTGGCGACATCAGCGGTCTCCTTGATGGTAATCCCATAGAATGCGGTCATCTCCCTGCCGGTGAATGCGTTGAGCTCCCCTCCGGCACCCTCGATCTCCTTGGCCATCTGGTAGGAGTCCATCGTCTTGGTCTCCCTGAACACTGTGTGCTCGAGGAGATGGGATAGCCCGAATATGTCAGGCGTCTCGTCCCTGGAACCGGTGGCGACACCCACCATGTAGGCGGCGCTCTCACTGTCAGGGATGTTCTCGACGACCACTGGAATGCCGCCCGAGGTCCTGGAGACTTCGATGGAATGACCGTTCATGCCCGAACTCATGATAGAACTTCTTAAAAAGAGTAACGGTGTTATGGTCGGTATGGACATAGAGACCATCCTCTATGAGGAAATGGACTTAGTGGACCCTGTGGCGGTCATCGGATTCCCAAGCATCGGACTTACGAGCTCTATCATGGCCAACATGTACGTCAAGAGCCTCGATATGAAACCCATCGCGGGAATGGCCTCACCATCGATGCCCCCTTACTGCCTCGTCACCGAGAGTTGCGTCATGCCTCCTGTGAGATTCTACGGCTACAAGAACAAGAGGAAGAACGGCAGGGATGTGATCCTGTGCATGACCGAATATGCTCCCAAGCCCGAGGACTGCTATGTCCTGGTCAACAAGGTCCTCCGCTTCCTGAAGCTGAAGGGCGTCAAGACGATCATCAGCATGGAAGGGACCCCGAAGTTCGAGAACAGCTGCATCCTCGCGGTGGCCGCCGGGCCCAACGCGGATAAGCTCATGAAGAAGAGCGGTCTCGAATGCATGAGGGAGGGCATGATCAGGGGATTCACCGGGATCCTGCTGTACGAAGCCCCCAACATGGACATGGACATCATCACGATCATGGTCCCCGCGACATCCGGGGTACCGGACCCGGGCTCGTCCGTTTACTTCATAGAGCCGATCTCCAGGATCGTGCCCGGTTTCAAGGCGCCCAACAAGGAGCTGCTCAAAGAGGCCGAGATCATCAGGCGCCAGATGGAGGAGGCCCAGCACAACGTGGAGACCACCTCCCAGTACATCGGGTGAGCGATACACTTAGATATGTATAGCACATCCGACGGGGCATGGAGCTAGTTCCCCGCAGGTTTTTCATCACTCAGAGCTCAGCCGTCAGCAAGACGTCGGACCTGAACGCCTTCGACAAGGCGCTGATCAAGGCTGGGATTGGGGAACAGAACCTGGTCTCCGTATCATCGGTCATCCCGATCGGAGCGGAGAGGGTCGAGCCTTGCGAGATGTCCATGGGCGCCATCACGCACTGCGTCCTCGCCCAGATGAGAGGAACGGAGGGCGAGACGATAGCCGCCGGGATCGCATACGCCTACCGCAAGGACGGCCAGGGCGGTTACGTCGCCGAAGGCCACATCCATGGATCCGCCGAATCCCTGCGGGAGATCCTGTCCTACAAGATGAAGGAGATGTCCGACATCCGCAATGTCGAATTCGACGAGGTCCGCTACGCCATCGAGGAGCTGAAGATCCCTATGGACAACTACGGATGCTGCGTTGCGGCGCTGGTGTTCACTGAGTACAGGTGAATGCGTGTACGGACTCGTCATATGCGCCCGCTGCAGGAAGGCCCGCGTCGTCGACAAATCCTCCAAGAGCTCCTCGTGCCCCTACTGCGGGAACACCGAGAAGACGGACAAGATGGTGTTCATCTTCGAATGCCGGGACCAGGAGACGGCCAGAGAGGCACTCGGTCAGGCCTCCGGATTCGAGAAGCCCGATGCCAAGGAAGAAAGGGCCCGCAAGAGGAGGATCGAGAAGACCGATCCCTATTCCACCATGATCTACAAGTTCGAGCACACAACGGACCTGGAGGAGAAGATGCAGATTCTGGCGAAAGGACTCACCAGGATCAAGGGCACGTTCACGGTCGAGGATGTGGCGGAGATCGTGGGCGAGAAGAGGGCCGAGAAGTACATCTCGGCGATGATGGACCGCTGTTACATCGCCGAGGTAAGGCCCGGACAATACAAGGGCTGATGTGACCGTTCAAGGAACGTATCTGGATCACGATCATACGAGTCTTGGATCCCGGATATGACACAGTTAAATCGATCGGGAACAAAAAGGAACGTGGAGGTGACCCCCACGCATGATTGTGCTCAGCACAGGAAGGAGGGGCAGGGCCCCAGACCCTTCCAATGGGTTTGTCTCATTGAAAGTGGCCTCTTGCTTCTTTATCTTAACCTCGACAGGAAATGATGGTTTCTTTGCACGCGCGCGAGCGCGTGCGTGCGCATGTTGCGGGAGACTCCTTTGTTTTTATCGACGGCCGAACGAGTCGCTAGCGGGATCGGTTGAGCAGACAGGAGGAAGTGTAAAAGTGTCGACCGTTCTGCCGTGCTTTAATGACCAAACCAAAACCAAGCATAACGGTCGACGCCTGTAAGTTGTCAATGGGGAATATATCAGTTCCCATCGGTCTGATAAACGCAGTACAGGGT
>Ga0310786_10004423_pt1 | contig 19592 bp, 19 predicted proteins | sample AusTroGonzalo_MG_FD_203881 | JGI IMG/M metagenome (GOLD analysis project Ga0310786, IMG submission 203881) | Bovine rumen microbial communities from tropical cattle in Woodstock, Queensland, Australia - Gonzalo_03 (v2) (version 2) | ecosystem: Host-associated > Mammals > Digestive system >... | reverse complement strand
GCTGTATTGAACAGGCAATCGGGTTCCATTAACATAGTCGAAGTTTTCAAGAGTAGTGCTCAGTTTATCAAATTTCTCCTTTCTAATACCGTATTCCTCTTCTGCATCAAAGTCGGCCTTGTATTCGGTGGGCGCCACAGTCGATTCGGTATATAATCCTACTGTGGTGGGACCATAGGATTTCGAGAGGTTACCGCTGACACTGATGGTTTGGTAATCCTTCATAATGTAAGTCAACCCACCCCAGGAAGGACTTGTGAAAGGATCTGTATAAACAATCTTCGACTCCGAGAATGTACCTTTATTATCGTTTATCCTCCAAGTACCTTTCACACAAATTGAATGCTGGACTCCTGTTTCCCAGGCCTTCAGGAAGATGTACATATAGACGCGGTACCTGTGTTCTGCCTTGCCTGACGAAGCTTCGTGATGAGGATCGTAGAAACGGATGGTAGCGTAATCTGTCTCATAGACATTTTCCGTCCAGTCATCCTTTTTACGATAATTGTTAGCTCCTTTTTGATCCTTATTCCATGTCAGTTCCTTGGGCATACAGATAAAATGGTCATCGACCCATACCGAAGCACTATCATGCGTTTCGTCGCTTATGAAATAGCTGTCGCTATCATACGCATCGAAATACAACACATCCACCATGATGTAAGGTTCGGAAATTGTCGGAGAATGAACCACCTTCATCATATCAGGATCTGTGAAACGAACGATGGCATGAACCTCATTGGCCATTGCGAACATAAACATCAGTGACAGCAGCAACGACTGCCACCACCCTTTCATTTGAAACTGCAAATTTTTCATATTATTAGGTTTTGTTATTTGTTTTCTATTTTGTTTTCTTTTTGATTCCTTTCTTTCAATAAGAGGCCACATCCTCTGTGGCATTCGTGCCTGCCTCGATGACAGAGCCGTACTCCGACAGGGCATAGAAGATATAGATGAAGACGATTATTCCTGCTGAGAGCAGCACGCTGTAGGGCCAGTGCTGTGTGTTGGGAAAACAGGCTGTAACGACAATGCTTCCGATGCCGAAAAGTACGATGAGATGGCAGCTAATGCGTATGGAACGCTGGAAACCGATGACCCGGGTGCGGTTGCCGTCTGTCCACCAGCGGGCATTGTTCTGATTCTGCGGCAACTCCTTCGTGAGCCGGCGAACACGGTTCAGCGTACGATACAGCACATAGGAGATGTATAGGGCATGAATAAAAAAGATGGCGAACTGCAATTCATAGCTCTCAATACCTGAAATCGCTACCGTCCAGTAGCTGACTATTCCTAAAAATAATATAAGGAGGTCGCGAATGACCACCTTGCGGGTCAGGTAGTTGGGATTCAGCAGCGAGATATGGCTCCAGCCGAAGAGCACACCTCCCACATGGAAATAACTCACCGTGAGGGCCGAGGCAGCTTCTGGCCAATTTGTGCGCCACTGACACAGATAGTGCATCAGGAATCCTATGCTGAAAATAGTGAAGCAAAGTGCCACAATCCAACGGGAACGATGGTAGACTTCGTAGAAGCTGTAGGCATAATTGTTGTGAATCAGGGTGACTGCCATCATCAGATTCACTACTGCCGACAACAGCAACATGGTTTCGTAGAATTGAATTTCGATCATAAAAACGGGTAAAAGGGTTGATTTCTGCCACAAAAGTACATTTTACGCGCGTCGCAGGGTGTGCAATTTCTTTATTTGATGTACAAAATCGTGATTTTAGGTGTGTAAAATCGCGATTTTATACACCATATTACACTAAAATACTATTTTTTCTGTAACTTTGTGGCCGATTTTATATGTATTTAATACGATATTTCCAGTTTTCTGCTGTCGTGCTGATGCTTTTGCTGACGCTGACGCTGGTCTTCATGCTGTTCCGCAGGGTGGAGGTGAACAGTGTTCCCAACAAGTCACGATGGCTGATGGCTGCCGGAACCTCTTTGCTCGGACTTCAGTTTTTTCTGCAGTTCTCCTTGCGTTTACGCGAGATGGGCGAGACACAGGCCGTCATTCTCAATATGCTCATGCTGGTACCTGCCACGTGGCTGCTGGTTGTAGCAGTACTCTATCTCCAGCGCCAGGGACGACTTACATGGTATGAGTGGCTGGCAGGTCCTGTCGGATGGATCATCATTGTGATACTCATTTTGTCGGCTACGCTGTCCGACGACCTGCCGTTCTTCAGCGATACTCCTACCATCCGCCGTGCAGAGTATATCGGAGCAGGCATCTTCTTTCTCATGCTCGTCTATTATATCTATCTTCAGTTGGCTGAATTACGACGCATACGACGCTCGCTGAGTAACTTCTATGACCACGATATGAGCAACCTGCTGAGATGGATGGAACTGTGTATCTGGGTACTCGCAGGAACAGCTATCTTCATTCCTGCCGCTATCCTCCTACCTGGTCGCCAACTCTCTTTCTTCGGAGTTTTCTGCATAGGAGGCATCTATTATCTCGTCCTCAGCTTCAAGGATTATGTGCAAGGACGCAATATCGTTCAGGTCATGGCGGCACAGAAGAATGCAGCAGAAGCTGGAATCGACAACGATACCAATAATCCACCTGCCATCAACGAAGAAGACATGAAACGGGTGCAACAGGCTGTGGAACGATGGACACAAAATGGCAACTACCTCCACAGTGGTATCACAATGGCACAGGTATCCAGCGAGATGCATATTTCTCAACCCCTACTTCGCTCCTGGTTTCACGCTGCCGGCTATGAATCGTATCCTGACTGGATACAGCGATTGCGCGTGGAACATGCCAAAAAACTCATGTCTCAGCATCCCGACTGGGCACTCGAGGCCATTGCTGAACAATGTGGATTCAGCAGCCGCAACTACTTCCATAAAGTATTCCAAAAACTTACAGGAAAAACACCAAATCAGTTTATGGAAGGGGAAAAATTGAAAATTGAAAATTGAAAGCGAGGAAGTAGTAGTTTGTCGCACTAGGAACTATACTTTGTCGTGCGTGAAAGTATAGTTTGTCGTGCGAGAGACTTTACTTTATTAATGAGGAGACGTATATATGTGAGAACAAAAATGTATATACGTAAAGGCAAAAATGTATATACGTAAAGGCAAAAATGTATATACGTAAAGGCAAAAATGTATATACGTTGACTTTAACTAGAATAGGTACACACTTTGTTACCTATATTTACTATTGTTGTGCACACTTGTCTGTTTCTCTTCCTGAGGCAGTGCACAATCTCCTCAGATGCTTCCTGTGCAGCTGCACAGTCGACTTTCGGGTGCAAAAGTAGTACTTTCTTTTTAAATGACCTCCTTTCCTGTCAAAAAACATTAACCTTTTAATCTAATTTCCATGAAAAACACACATGACAGGTGTCGGGGCGCCCCGACACCTGCAAGTTTATGCAGCGGCAAGGCTCTCTGCACGCATCTGTGCGGGCGTCTTCATACAGTTGCTCATATGCGGGCGCCGGTTGTTGTAGAATTCCACGATGCTGCGGATGAGCTCGTGTGCCTCCCTCGTTCCTTTAGGACGCTTCATGCGGTAGAGCCACTCCTGCTTGATGATGCCGTTGACGCGCTCGGCGATGGCATTGTCCGTAGGGCAGTAGTCCTCCGTCATGCTGATATTGATACCCAGTCCGTTAAGGCGAGCCACATACTCGTTGCAGCAGTACTGAACGCCGCGGTCAGAGTGGTGTATGAGTGACTTCCAGTCGGTATCGGGCCCCGCCTGGGCGATGGCCTGTTCCAGGGCCGCCAGCGTGTGGCAGGCATGGAGGGTTTCCGAGAGCGTCCACCCGATGATCTCATGGGTGAAGGCATCGGTAATCAGGTGCAGGTAGCGGACTCCGTCCTCCGTCATGATGTACGTGATATCGGCCACCCACAGCTGGTTGGGGGCCGACGGGCGGAAGCCCGCCTTCAGGAGGTTCTTGTACTTGCGGTAGTTGTGGTTGGAATCCGTCGTGTGTCGTCGGTGCAACGGCTTGAGAACCAAATGCTCGATATGCATCAGGTGATAGAAGCGGTCGCGCCCGATCATGATATCTGGGCACATGTCCTGAAGCATCAGCCACAGCTTGTAACAGCCGATTCCTGGACACATCCCGCGAAGCTCATGAACCATGCGAATGATCTCCGCCTTGTTCAGTTCACGCTCTGCATACGCCTCGATCTGGTGACAGTAGTAAGCCCTGCGACATTTCCCGAACAGCCCGCAGACCGTCTCCACGCTTAGACGTGGACGATGGTCTTCGCGGAGGCTTACGGCTGTCGGGAACCAGCTTTTTTTAATATGTCCACGCCTTCCAGCTCGTCATAGTACTTGATGGCGCGGGAGAATGCCTCCACACGCAACTCTGAATACTCCAGCGCTGCCTTTAAGCGCTGATTCTCGGCCTCAAGCTCCGCAAGCCGGGCTTCAAGGCTGCCCGCAACGGGCTTAGAGGATGACTCTTTTGCCATGGATTCTATTCGTTTGAGAGTTTCCGGCGGCAAAGATACGGAAATTTCTGATAACGGATACTTCTTTTGCCAATTTTCTAGGCGACCTCGACTTAAATTGTACTTTTTAGTGATGAAATAGGAGCTCTTGCCAGATTCATAGAAGTCTTTCAGAACTGATAGCTTGAAATCATCACTGAAACGACGATGTTGTTTTACTTTTGTTTCGCTCATGATCCTAATTTGTTAAATCATGTGCACCTTTTCTGTATTAAGTCAGTGAGGACGGAGATGAAGATACGTGAAGACGGAAACGGAGATACATAGTTACAAAATAGAATAAGTGCAACGTCCTGAACAGAACGCTGCACTTATTGGAATATCTTCTAAATCTACTTAGAAAATTGTATAATTACTTAGGCTGCTTACCAATATAAGCGAGGATACCACCATCCACATAGAGGATGTGACCATTCACGGCGTTGGAGGCTTCGGAAGCGAGGAAGACAGCGGGGCCTGTGAGTTCCTGAGGATCGAGCCAGCGGCCTGCAGGAGTCTTGGCACAGATGAAGCTGTCGAAAGGATGACGGCTGCCATCCGGCTGACGCTCGCGCAGAGGAGCTGTCTGAGGAGTAGCGATGTAGCCCGGGCCAATACCGTTGCACTGGATGTTGTACTCGCCGTACTCTGAGCAGATATTACGGGTCAACATCTTCAGACCACCCTTAGCAGCAGCATAAGCGCTGACGGTTTCACGACCCAGCTCAGACATCATGGAGCAGATGTTGATGATCTTTCCATGACCCTTGGCCATCATGTCGGGCAACACAGCCTTCGAGACGATGAAGGGAGCATTGAGGTCGATATCTATAACGCGACGGAAGTCGGCTGCTTCCATCTCATGCATGGGAATACGGCGAATGATACCGGCATTATTCACCAGAATATCTATCATTCCTACTTCTTCCTTAATTTGCTTCACCAGAGCCTGAACGGCGGGTTCGTCTGTGACATCGCATACATAGCCATGAGCCTTGATACCCTTTTCCTCATAGGACTTCAAACCGCGATCCACGAGTTCCTGGTTGATGTCGTTGAAACAAATCGTTGCGCCTTGCTCAGCAAAAGCGCTGGCAATAGCGAATCCAATGCCGTAGCTGGCACCTGTGACGAGAGCTACCTTACCCTCGAGAGAGAAATTGAGATAGGGATTCATTTTAGTGTAGAGTTTAGTGTTTAGAGTTTAGAGTCAGAGTTTAATGTACATTTCAGCCGCAAATATACACAATTATTTTTAAATAAAGCTATTTTGAAGTTAAAAAATCATCAAGAGAAACAAAAAAAGAAGTATAATGCTGTTATATGTCGTAGTTTTGCCGTACTTTTGCGCCGAAATTATGATACGAACTGCATATATATGCCTTTTTATTGTTTTTTCTCTTGGTATGAAAGCTCAGGAGGCAAAAACTAAGAATCCTGTGGTCAATGATGGTATTCCGCCAATTGAGGTCACAGGAATGCAGGACGATTTTCCAGAAGACGGCGATTTGCTGCCACGTGACATCAAGGAAATGCCATCGGTGATCAACCTCACCTTCTACCGTTATCGTTATCCTACTGTTGTGGACGGCGATACGATGTACACCTATCTGATGCCGGAACTGCCTGTCTATAAGGAGAAAATATTTCGTAGCGAACGTGAGCGCCGACAGTACAACCGCCTTATTCTGAATGTTAAGAAGGTACTTCCGTTGGCAAAACTTGCGAGAATGATGCTTCAAGAAACCTATGAAGTACTCGAAACATTACCTACTAAGAAAGAAAAGGAGGAACATATTAAACAGGTAGAACGCGACATTAAGAAGCAATATACTCCTGTAATGAAAAAACTCACTTTCTCACAAGGTAAAATACTCATAAAACTGATTGACCGCGAATGCAACCAGGAAGCTTACGACATCGTAAAAGCTTTTTTGGGTCCCATGCGTGCTGCTTTCTATCAGGTCTTTGCCTGGACCTTCAAGGCCAGCCTAAAGAAACATTATGATCCAGAAGGTGAAGATGCCGAAATAGAGAGAATAGTGAGGCAAATCGAAGTGGGACAGTTGTAAATATTGAAAAATTCTCTAAAAAGAGAGTATGAAATATTGAGAGATGGAAATTATTAACAAGGGTTGTTGATAATGGTATTGAAAAGATGAAAATAACTTTGCTGTTTTGTTGAAAAAGGAACATTGAAAGGAAAAATAAGGTACAGAAATAAATAAATGAATAGTTAAAATGAAGTTTTCTACAACTTTTTTTGAGTTATTAACAAGCTATTTCGCTGAAAATATGTACCTTTGCAAAGTTATTAACAGAATTGACACCCTATTATTATTATCATAGAAGATTTTTTCTCGAAAAAGAAAAGAACAATTATAATATTATGGATTTGAAAACTGAGATACGCCGGCTGGCGAAAGAGAAGAATGCTGTCATCATGGCTCACTACTATGTGAACGGCGAAGTACAAGATATTGCAGACTTTTTAGGTGACAGCCTGGCGCTGGCACAACAGGCTGCAAAGACGGATGCAGATATCATTGTGCTCTGTGGAGTACACTTCATGGGCGAAACGGCAGCTATTCTCTGTCCGAATAAGAAAGTGTTGGTACCGGATATGAATGCCACTTGTTCGCTGGCTGAGAGTTGTCCGGCAGATAAGTTTGCTGAGTTCGTAGCAGCACATCCCAATCATACGGTTGTCAGTTATGTGAATACGACAGCAGCTACAAAGGCTGTGACTGATGTCGTTGTCACCAGTTCCAATGCCAGACAGATTGTGGAATCATTGCCCGCAGATGAACCTATCATCTTTGGTCCGGATAAGAATCTTGGGGCATACATCAACTCGCTGACGGGTCGCGATATGTTGCTATGGGATGGTGCTTGTCACGTTCATGCTCGTTTCAGCGTTGAGAAAATACTCGAACTGAAAGCAGAATATCCCAATGCGAAAGTACTGGTACATCCTGAATGTAAGGGTCCCGTAGTGAAATTGGCGGATAAGGTAGGCAGTACAGCAGCTCTGCTGAAATTTGCCATCAATGATGAATCGAATGAATTTATTGTAGCCACAGAAAGTGGTATTCTTCACGAAATGCAGAAGGCCGCACCTCAAAAGACTTTCATTCCGGCTCCTCCAGATGACAGCACTTGTGGATGCAATGAGTGCGAATATATGAAGTTGGTGACACTCGAAAAGCTGTATCTCTGCCTGAAGAATGAATCACCTGTAGTTACAGTTGATAAAGATATCGCTGAAAAGGCAATACGTCCAATAGAACGTATGCTGGAAATTAGTTCGAAACTGGGAATCTGAGATGTTTCGGAAGCTGAAGATAACTGAGATGGGTCGTATGACTGTCGAGCAGTTCCACGAATCGGATAAACTGCCGCTCGTGGTAGTGCTCGACAGCGTTCGATCCCTTTATAATATAGGATCTGTATTTCGCACTTGCGATTCTTTCCGTGTAGCGGGAGTAGTCCTGTGTGGCATCACTGCTACGCCTCCGAATGCAGAGATCCATAAGACGGCTCTTGGTGCCGAAGATTCAGTAGCCTGGCATCATTTTTCTGATACGATGGAGGCGGTAGAATGGTTGCGTAGTGAAGGCTACACACTTATTGCTATCGAACAATGTGAAGGTAGCACAATGTTGCAGGATTTTATTCCGAATTATAGTGATAAAAAGTACGCTGTGATTTTAGGTAATGAAGTGAAAGGTGTACAGCAACAGTTAGTTAACGCTTGCGACGGTTGCCTGGAAATACCACAATTCGGAACAAAACACTCCATGAATGTCAGCGTCACTGCTGGCATTGTCATCTGGCATTTTGCCCAGCAACTATATATTCCTTCTTAGTGATTTTCGTCATTCACTGATGAGTGCGCATACTTTATCTTGAAATGCGCGACCGTCTGCGCTGCGACGTACTCCTTGATTCATGATGGCAAATGCTATCAGATGATTCGTACTGCGCTGGGTGGTGTAACCTACGAGCGTACTAACAGCTGTCACCGTTCCTGTCTTGGCCCGCACATTGAATGCAGCCGGAGTCTCTGCCATTCTATTCTTCAAGGTTCCATCCACAGCAGCGATGGGAAGCGCAGTAAGAAGTGGATTATAGATGCTGTCGGGACGAACGGCAGCATAGGAAAGAAGGCGGGTGAAAGTAGCGGGAGTCTGGTAGTTATAAAGCGAGAGTCCGCTGCCGTCGGCAACAGTAGATGTAATGGCAAATCCGGATAATGAAGGGAGCGGGAATTCGCCATTGGCGCGGGAGATAAGATTATTGATGGCAGAAATGGATTGACGGCGGCTGTAGTGCTTACCTGACATTTGTTCGGCTGAGCGAGCACTAATCTGATAGAATACAGCCTCAGCACAGAGGTTGTCGCTCTCCTTCATCATGGGTTGCAGCACTTCTGTCAAAGGTCGTCGCAGAGCTACAATTACGCGGGCATTGGAAGGTGCTGTGCCATTGGTGACACTTCCTGTCTTTACTCCAGCCTTGTGTAATGCCTGACTTAGTGCTGTGGCTAATCCAGGTTTACCACCGCAAAGAAGGGGCGAGAGTACTGGATTCTCGTCATCCCAACACCATCCCCAACCGTATTCGTCGCCGTCCTTGAAGGAGGCGTCGGCAATGATATGACCCGTGATACGCTGAATACCCAAGGATTTCAATTGTTTGACAAGGGCTGTGACATCGGCTGTTGAAAGCAGAGGATCCATAGAACCTTTGATATATAGGTCACCCTGTAGGGTGCTTCCGCTGATGGTGCCGGCGGTGAGCAGCTGGGTATTCAGGGTGTAGCTGGGTCCCAAAATGTCGAGGGCGGCAATGGCAGTAACCATCTTCTCAGAAGAAGCGGGGCGCATGCGTTGGAATTCACCTTTGGAATAGAGTATTTCTCCTGTAGTGAGATCCACGATATGCAGTCCTACCTGTGTCTGGCTGAGTAGGGTGTCGGATGCCAGCAACAGGGAATCCATACGTTGTAAAAAGATGGGTACTTCCTCAACTACAGGTACCTCCTGTGGCGGCAGGTTCAACTGCGTCACTACGCGACTTGCGTCAGGAAGGACAGGAACGGTAGAACGTTGTGAGGTAGCGCGACGGCTGCTACCGCAGGAAACCAGCAGCATAGCTGCCAAGAGTGGGAGAAGTGTTTTATGGGTTGTGCTCACGGGTGTTGGTTTTTATTTAATATGGTGAGTGGAATGGGAGAATATTCGTTGGGGTCGGTGGTGTTCACCAGCTTCACAGCCATTTCAGAGAAAGTGCTGCCGGCAGAACCATATACATGAGAAGTACGGGCGAGAAGCAGCATCTCTATGAGTGCCTCGCGAATTCCATCAACACTATTGCGTGTAGCCTGATGGGGTGCAGTTTGTATGCGTTCGCTACCATAGCGCTGCCGGAAGAGTTCTTTGGTGGGTTCATCGTCCGTAGCGAGGTAAATGTGTAGATCTTCAAATTGCTCGAGCTGACAATCCACTACCTCAAAGAATAATTCATTGGGGCTGGCATCAATGCTCTCTTGATTATCGGTGCGACGTATGTGGAGACCAATGGTATGTGGTGTGAATTTGGAAGCACGAGAATTGACCTCTTGCTCGATAGCGGGTAAAGGCCGGAAAAGACGGGGAAGCAGGCAGTCGTCCCATTTACAGAAGTCACGATAGGCCATCATCAGTCCGCCATCCTGACGAAACCACGATGGGAAGTCAAAGCCGTCGCGCTGCAAATAGTAGATTTGAGGTGAGAGTATGATGCGACGATAGCAGAGTCGTTGGGCCAGGCGGGGAAGCCAGAGGTTGGCAGCCTTAGCGCGAGCAAAGAGGAACTGCTCGAAACCTTTGGCATCGCGCAGGGAAAATAAAGATGCTCCGGAATCTATGTCTTGTCCTTTATCGAATGGTTGGAAGAGGTCATCAAAGCGGCAATGCATCCCCCACTGACGCGTCCAAAGCACACGACAAGGTACACCTGTGAGCTGAGTCATCGTATAGGCAGCTGCCGCCACTCGCATACGGTTTCCGAGACCTCCTTCAAGAACGATGGTATTCATACGCGTTTTTTGTGGAAGATATAGTCAATACTTTCGCGAAGAATTTGTGCACGGGCCAGCCAGAGGCTTCCTATGTAAAGAATGGCGGCTATGGCAATGCGCAGGAACATACGTATCCAACTGATATTCATCTCAGAAGTGAGCCACCAGACCAGCGTCATTACTGCTAAGGCAAAGACGAAGAAAGGCGCGATGTCTTTGAAGGCGTGCCACCAGCGAAGTCCTATTAGTTGGTGGGTGCAAGCCTGCCAGACGAAGAGCCAGGCAATGTTCAGGGCAACGTAGAAGATGACCATCGAAGTGAGGTTATGGCCAAGTGCATGAAGTACGATGATGCCTCCCCATACAAGTGCGCAGTTCACGAGTCCGATGACCATATTAATGGTCGAACGTCCACGGGAGATGACCAGATTCGAATAGAGCGTCACTACTGGCGAGAATGCGCCATAGACACAGAGCAGGGAGAGCATATTGGCGGAAGCATGCCACTTTTCGCCCACCAGCAGTACGATGAAATCTTCTGCGATGAGGGCGAGGCCCAAGAGGCAGGGAAAGCTGACAAAGCAGGTGAAGCGAAGCATTTTTCGGAAGGCAGGTACCAGTCCGGATTCTCCCACTGCTGCATCCCTCAATACCGGCTGTGCCACTCCCTGCACCATACCTCCTATAGTAGAGATAGCACGGTCGTCCCACTTGCGTGCATTGTCATAGATGCCAGCGATGTGACCACCAGGAAAGAAGCGGTTGAGGAGGACACCGAAAGCATTGTTGTTGAATTGGAAGGCAAGGCTGTTGACGAGTAGTTTCGATGAGAAACCAAACATCTTCCAGGCGGGGCGCAGGTCGATATGAAGTGTGGGGCGCCAAGGTGAGAAGTACCAGGCAAAGGCGGTGATGCAGGCCACATAAACGAGGCTCTGTGCGGCCAAACCCCAATACGCCCATCCAGCATAAGCCATGCAGACGGCAGCAATACCCGAGATAATGATGGAAGCCATCTGCATGATGCTGCTCTGCTTGACCATCAAATGTCCGAAAAGATAGGCGCGCTGGGCAGTACCAAAGCACGAGAATACGAAGCTGAGGAAAGCAAAGCGACCCAGTGGACAGAGTACAGGCTCGTGGTAGAAATCTGCGATGAAAGGTGCTGCGAAAAAGAGGATGATATAGAGCACAATGCCCACGATGACGTTGAACCAGAAGACAGCATTGTACTCCTCGTGTGTCGGCTCGCGTTTGTTGGCCAGCGCTGCCGTGAAACCACTCTCCTGCAACACACTGGCGATATTGGAGAAGATGACGAGCGCAGCCACCTTGCCTGAATCCTCAGGCGTGATAATATTGAGTATCCAAACGCCAAAGACTGCCTGCAGCAACTGCACTACACCGTTGCTGAATCCTCCCCAGATGAGGCCTTGGGCAGTCTTTTGCTTCAGCGAACTCATCCTAATGTATTAATGGCGAAATCCATTCTTTTGAGCACTTCCTCCTTGCCAAGGAAGGCAGCGAGGGCATACATATCCGGTCCCTGACCTTCACCCACGAGGCATACGCGCCAGGCGTTCCAAGGCTTGATACCCGTCTGTTCCACCCACGGATCTACGACGGCTTTCTGTCCTTCGGCACTGAAGTCCTCAACGGTGGCCAGTACGTCGCGCAACTGCTGCATCTCTGCTGCTGTCTCGGGTTTCCAGTTCTTCTTGACGAACTTATCTTCCGGATCGAACTGTGTCGGAGCCACAAAGAAGAAGCGGCAGAGGGGCCAGAGGTCGCTGACAAAGGAGACATTGCGCTTGCGGGGACCCTCCTTGGTATCATATTCGATGACCTTGGATTTCATCATTCCCACTACTTCAGCAGCACGTTCCTCACTACATTGGATGCCTTGTTCAGCCAGTAATTTGACGAAAGCGGGAGCCCACTCACTGTCTGAAAGCTGCATCATATACTCGCGGTTGAACCAGAAGCCCTTGATATAATCGAAGCGAGCTCCGTTCTTCGAGCACTTTTCGAGGTTGAATTTCTGCACCATCTCATCCAGCGTCATAATTTCCTGATCATCGCCCGGATTCCATCCCAGCAACGCGAGGAAATTGATGACCGCTTTGGGAAGGTAGCCCTTCTCGCGATAGCCGCTGCTGACTTCGCCCGTCTCAGGGTTGTGCCATTCCAGCGGGAATACGGGGAATCCCAGACGGTCGCCGTCACGCTTGCTGAGTTTGCCCTTGCCGTCGGGTTTCAACAGCAGTGGCAGGTGGGCAAAGCGAGGCATGGTATCCTCCCATCCGAAGGCTCGGTAGAGCAGTACATGCAGCGGTGCCGAAGGCAACCACTCCTCGCCGCGGATGACGTGGGTGACTTCCATCAGGTGGTCGTCCACAATATTTGCCAAGTGGTAGGTCGGCAACTGGTCAACACTCTTCCACAGCACCTTATCATCGAGGATGCTGGAATTGATGACCACATCGCCGCGAATGATGTCATCCACATGTACGTCCTCACCGGGTTGGATGAGGAAACGGACGACATAAGGTTCTCCGGCAGCTATCAAGTGGTCGGTCTCTTCCTTACCAAGCGTCAGTGAGTTGCGCATCTGCTGACGGGTGCTGGCATCGTATTGGAATTTCTCGCCACGTTCTTCAGCCTCCGTACGGCGGGCTTTCAGCTCGTCGGCACTATCGAAGGCAATGTAGGCACGACCAGCATCCAGCAGCTGGCTCACATATTTCTTATAGATGTCCTTGCGCTCGCTCTGGCGGTAGGGACCGTGGTCGCCGCTGAAGCTGACTCCCTCATCAAACTGGATGCCCAGCCAACGGAAGGATTCAATGATATATTCCTCGGCTCCAGGCACGAAACGGGTCGTGTCGGTATCCTCAATTCGGAAGATGAAGTCGCCGCCGTGTTGACGAGCAAAGAGATAGTTGTACAAAGCAGTGCGCACGCCGCCAATATGTAGCGGTCCAGTGGGCGATGGAGCGAATCTAACGCGTACTTTTGGGGTATTCATAGGTCTTTTTTTGAAATTTTGTGCAAAAATACAACAAAAATTGCACACAGACGAAAGATTTTCTGTATTTTTGCATCAGAATTGAGCAACAATCCTCAAAAAACCCCTTATGAGCAGGTACAATAAACCCATAGACTTCACGAAGAAGGATATTATCTTCCAGGCATTGGTCCTTGCGGCGATGATTGCTTTTATTGTCTGGCTGCTGCCTCGCGACAACCGTAGTTCATTGCGTTTTGATGTGGGACATCCATGGCTCTACAGCCAGTTCATCGCACCGTATGACTTCGCCATCCTCAAGAGCGAGGAACAGTTGCAGCATGAGCGCGATAGTATCCATCGCCTCTATGAACCCTACTTGGAATTGTCGCCAGAGAAGGAGTCGCAGCAGGTGGCCCGCTTCCGTGAGAACTTCCGCCAGCAAGAGGCCGGGGAGTATCCTGTCGCCTACCGTATCTTTATCGAAACACGTCTGCATCAGGTTTATGCACAAGGCATCATCAGCAACAGCGACCAGCAGATATTGCAGCAGGACAGCGTATTCTCCATCCGTGTCTATTCCGGAACCGAAGCCCATAGCCGACCGCTGGTAGGATTGCTGACGCAGAAGGCAGCCTACGAATTCCTGCTGGCAAATGCCGACAGCCTCGGATACAGCAAGCTGAAACTCCAGAAACTCAACCTAAACCAGTATTTGGAACCCAACCTCACCTACGATAAAGTCAAGAGCGAGTCGGAGTGGAAAGGATTGCTCAATTCGCTATCTCCCAGTTCTGGAATGGTACTCGCCGGACAGAGTATCATCGACAGGGGAGAAATCGTAAGCCCCAAAACGTATCAGATCCTGAAGAGCTATGAACATTACCAGAACCTGCGCCATAACAACGAACAACAGAAGCGCATCCTCCTGCTCGGGCAAGTGCTCTATGTCGCTGTGATATGCATTTGCCTCTGTATCTATTTCAACCTCTTCCGCCGCGATTATGTCGACAGTCTGCGTAGTGTCACCCTGCTGCTGACCCAGGTGCTCATCTTCCCGATGCTGACCTACCTGCTGGTGCGCAACACCCTGATGTCTGTCTATGTCATTCCCTATGCCATGTTGCCGGTATTCGTCCGCGTCTTCATGGATTCGCGTACCGCCTTTATCACCCATGTGGCCACCATCCTTCTCTGTGCTATGTCGCTGCGTTATCCCTTTGAGTTCATTGCCACACAGCTCATTGCGGGTCTTGCAGCCATCTATTCCCTGCGCGAGCTCTCCACCCGTTCCCAGATCATTCGCACAGCGCTGTGGGTAACAGGTTCTGCCCTCACGGTGTTCTTCGCTATTGACCTTATCCACGGCCGCACCTTCCTCAGTTCAGAATCCGTGACGACCATCGAATGGAACTTCTATAAGCACATCATCCTTGGCGGCGTGCTGCTGCTCTTCGCCTACCCGCTGATGTATCTCTTGGAGAGGATTTTCGGCTTCACCAGCAACGTTACTCTCGTAGAACTCTCCAATATCAACAATCCCTTGTTGCGTCGTCTCTCCGAGGTAGCTCCCGGCACCTTCCAGCATTCCCTTCAGGTGGCGAATATTGCCTCCGAGGTTGCACTCAAAATCGGAGCCAAGAGCCAACTCGTGCGTACGGGAGCTCTCTATCACGACATAGGAAAGATTCAGAATCCCGCTTTCTTTACTGAGAATCAGGCCGGTGCCATCAATCCCCATGAGCAACTCGACAACCGTCAGAGCGCCAGCATCATCATTCGTCATATCACTGATGGCGAACAACTTGCCGACCGCCACCGCCTGCCGCGTGTCATCCGTGACTTCATCTCTACGCACCACGGAAAAGGTCTGGTCAAATACTTCTACATCTCCTACCGCAACCAGAATCCCGGAGCTGCCGTAGATCCCGTACCTTTCAGTTATCCGGGACCCAATCCTTCCACAGCTGAACAGGCTATCCTCATGATGGCAGATGCCGTTGAAGCCTCAGCCCGCTCTCTGAAGAACTACGACGATGCTTCCATCAGCGCACTCGTCGACCGCATCATCGACTCGCAGGTCACCGATGGATTCTTCACCGAGTGCCCCATCACCTTCCAGGATATCAAACTCGCCAAAGACGTCTTCAAGGAGAAATTGAAGATCATCTATCACACCCGTATCAGCTATCCTGAACTTAACCAGGAGGAAGAGGTGCCCGAGAATCTTGTCATCACCCCTACCCTACCCGATTCTCACACGTAAGTGCATGATTCCATAGTCTTATGAGATACTGGAACTCTGAGCACATCATCGCCTTTTCCACAGAACGGCATTGCACAGATGCCGCTGTGCCCTACGACGGTTTCAACGTCACTCATTATTGTGGCGACGACCCTGGACATGTCGCTGCTTGTAGGCAGGAATTATGCAGAGAGTTGGGCATCCCGGAAAGTCATCTCATCGTGCCTCGTCAGGTGCATGGTGTTCATATAGAAGAGGTGACGGAGCAGAATATAGGAATGGCTTTCGAGGACACCGATGCCCTGATTACACAGCTGGGCGGCGTATGTATCGGCATCTCTACTGCAGACTGCGTGCCTCTCTTGTTCCACGATACTCGCACAGACGCCGTCGCCGCCGCTCATGCAGGATGGCGGGGCACAGTGGCACGCATTGGAGTACTGACACTTCGCGCCATGCAAGCTGCTTACGGCACTCGGCCGGAGGACATACGTTGCATTGTAGGTCCCAGCATTGGCCCTGAAGCCTTTGAGGTTGGCGACGAAGTCTATGAAGCCTTCCAGGAGGCTGGTTTCCCGATGAACGACATCGCTTTCCGGCACCCTGAGACACAGAAATGGCACATCGACCTGTGGCGCGCAAACGCCTGGCAGCTTGAGCAGGAGGGCATCCCTACCCAATCCATCCTTGTCAGCGGCCTCTGCACCTACAGCAACCCTTCCCGCTTCTTCTCTGCCCGTCGTCTTGGCATCAAGAGCGGTCGCATGTTCACAGGCATAATGAGTCCCCTACCCTACCCTCATTAATACTTTTATTGATACAAATCTTGTACCTTGGAATGACCCCGACCTCCCGGCTTAGGGAGCGAGGGGTCATCCACCAAAGCATCTATCTTGCAAGGGATTCCCTGCATGACATTCTTCTCTAAGAATTCTTTCTCGACGTTCCACATTTCCTGCATATACGAAGCCACCTCATGAGCGTGATCCTGGAAACGCCAGATGCTGCAGTTCCATCCTTTCTTCTTCAATTTCGAGGCGATGTAGCTGCTGCCCCAGATGCCGCGACGAATAGCGCCAAAATGCTTGTAGGCCACTATTTTATCTGCCGTGCCATGGAAGAGAAGTAGCGGACAGGGAGCATTCTTGAACTTGGGGGCTCCCTCTTTGCTGATGATGCCGCCGGCAAAACTCATAACGCCTTTGAACGTAAATCCCTCCGGCAGGCCTTCAGTCTTTCCATTGGCAATGGCATAGGCGCTGGCCAACGAGATGATGGCGCCAGCAGAACTACCCGAAATCACAATATTGTCGGCAGGAACGTGCAACTCTGGATGCGCTGCCAAGTACGATACGGCAGAGAAGACGTCCTCCACCCCGATCTGTTGTGAGAGCACGAAACGGTCGAGCACTTTCACGGCTCCTCTCAAGCCTTTTCCCATTTTGTGGCCTTTCATTCCCAAACGATAGTCGATGGCTACGACGGTGTATCCGTTGGCCGTCAGCCTTCTGAACCAGCGGCGGGCATTGGCATCGCTGCGAGATCCCCCGACAAATCCGCCGCCAAAGAGAAACATCACAGCAGGCTTATTTTTCCCCTTGAAGGTCGTCTGAGCGCTCGAGTCCGGCCTGAAGATATCCAGATAGAGTGCACAAGTGTCCCTTTCTGCGAAACGGTATGTTTCCTGAGCCGAGGCACAGAGGCAGAAGAACAGCGCCAGCAGCACCAGAAGTCTTTGTGTTTTGATAGTCCTTTTCATTGTTACATAATCTTTTATGTTATTTATTAATCCGTTACGCTCGTTTTATGTCCTTTCTTCTCTCAGTTTATGACATACTTTCTGCCGCCATCGGCAGATTTTCTTCTTCAAAGGTGGGATAGGGCCTCACTACATGATGGTCTTCCATCCAAATCTTGTTCAGCGTATAGGTCAGCGCATCCAGCGTCTTTTCCCGTTTCGATGGTTTCAGCTCGCACTCCCACACGGTGATACAATGCCAGCCCATTGACGCCAGTATCTTCAGATCCTCCAGATCCCGTTCCTTGTTCCTGCGTATCTTCGCCACCCAGAACTCCCGGTTCGTCTTCGGAATCTTGCAGCACTCTGAGTTTGAAATCGTCATTAGCGATTCGTCAATTTGTAAATCGTCAAATCGTAAATTGATATGGTGCCCATGCCAGAAACATCCGTTCACAAAGATGCACGTCCTGTATTTCCTCAGCACCAGATCCGGGTGCCCAGGCAATCGCTTATGATTCAACCTGTATCTGAATCCCCTCTTCCACAGCCCGCGCCGCACAATCATCTCCGGCTTCGTGTCTTTCGACCGAATTGCCGCCATGTTCTTGTGCCGCTGTTGTGCTGTGAGTTTATCCATAATTACTGTTTTAGCCGTTCGATAATCTGCACGTCCGCCGGCAACCACTGCACGCTGTCCAGCTCTTCCTTCGCAAGCCAGCGCGCCGCCTCGTGCTCATTCAGATGCAGCGCCTCCGTCAGTAGCGAGCAGAGATAACAATGCATGGTCAGGTGGAACTTTGGATAATCCCATTCCACGGAACAAAACAGCTCATCAACCTGGATTTCCGTAGACAGCTCCTCACGTATCTCCCGCTTCAACGCCTCCTCAGGCGTCTCACCAGCTTCCATCTTACCGCCAGGAAACTCCCACCAGTCCTTCCAGTCGCCATATCCCCGCTGGGTGGCGAAGATACGACCATCCTTTTGTATGATTGCAGCTACAACTTCTATCTGTTTCATATGATGGAATGAGCCCTTATTATGAGATTTTGCTGAGGGCTTGCTTGGTCTTCTGGCTGCCGATGGCGATGAGTTTCTCGGACTTGTCGTAGTCAAAGGAGCCATAACGCGCCATCTGGATATCGACAAGCACATCGGGCTTCATCAGCTTGGCCATAAGGATGGAGTTCTGGCGAATCATCAGCGAGCTGACGCGCGAAAGCATGGTGTAGTGATTGAATTCGATGTTGTCGGGTCTCAGGCGGTTCAGGATCTGCTGCGACAGCGAAGTGCTGCGCTTTCGCCGTTCGGCCAGCGCCTCTTTCTCCTCCCACTGTGCTGCATAGTCATGGCCGCTCACATCAATGCCGACGAGGATGTCGCCCTCATGGCGTGCCACGCGGTTCAAGGGGATAGGATTCGTCACGCCGCCGTCGATGAGGATCATACCATCGCGACGCACGGGTTCGTAGAATGCTGGTAGCGAGATCGATGCACGGATGGCCTCGAAGAGACTGCCCTCGCGGAACACCACTTCGCGTCCAGCTTTCCAGTCGGTGGCTACGGCACAATAAGGAATCGGCAGTTCCTCGATGAGAACATCAGGCACGAATTCCATGATGGCCTCAATGATGCGCGTTCCCTTCACAAAGTGGTTGAGGCTGAGCGAGAAGTCCGTCAGTTCCAGCATCTTCTTCCTATCAATCGTCTTCATCCACTCACGGAATTCTTTCAGTTTGCCTGCAGCATAGACTCCGCCGATGAGAGCACCCATCGAACAGCCAGCAATGGAGGTGATACGATAACCCTCTGCCTCCAATTCCTCGATGGCACCGATATGGGCGAGTCCCCTGGCACCACCACTTGATAACACTAATGCAACATCCTGCATTTTCTCCATATTTCTATACCTTGCAATCCTATATTTCTTGTTAACAGGCTACAAAGATACTTGTCTGCCCAATTTGCTCCAAATTTTTGCAGTTAAAAACTATTATCTGCCCTCTTATCTCTCTTATTTCCTCCCCTCTCCCTCCCATTCTCT
>Ga0310786_10004422_pt1 | contig 19596 bp, 19 predicted proteins | sample AusTroGonzalo_MG_FD_203881 | JGI IMG/M metagenome (GOLD analysis project Ga0310786, IMG submission 203881) | Bovine rumen microbial communities from tropical cattle in Woodstock, Queensland, Australia - Gonzalo_03 (v2) (version 2) | ecosystem: Host-associated > Mammals > Digestive system >... | reverse complement strand
ATGGCGATGTTTTGAACTACGATACTCCGCTTTTCGGCGAAGAAATCGGTCTTGACTCCGTGGACTCCCTTGAAATCATCTCCTTCGTCGATGACAACTTCGGCGTTTCCATGACTGGCGTTGCAAAGGAAAACTTCCAGAGCATCGACACCATCGCCGCTTTCATCGAAAAGAACAAGGCTTAATCAAGCCTTTTCTATTGTTCTAGCATTTTTGGAATTTCTATGACTCCTAATAATCGTCGTTGTGTTGTTTCGGGCCTTGGCGTTATTTGCGCCGTAGGCAACAATGTTGAAGAAACCTGGAAAAACGCCCTGAATTCTGTTTCTGGCATTCACAAGACCACTTCGCTTGATACCAAGAACTGCTATGCAGACCTGGCTGCCGAAGTCAACTGTGATACTCTTGACGAAATTGAATCTCCGGACGAAAAGGACCGCGCCTCCAAGCTTTGCATCAAGGCTGCTAAAGAAGCCCTTAACGATGCTGGTCTTGCTGATTTTGCTGATGATAGCCGCGTAAGCGTCATTATCGGTAGCTGCGTGGGCGGTGTCCTCAGCATTGAGAAATACCACCGTGGCGGCAAGGATGCCAACGAAATCCCGAAGATGCCTATTGCTGCAATTGCATCCCAAGTGGCAGAAGCCTGCCATGCGGGCGGCATTGTTACAAACGTGGGTAATGCCTGCGCTGCCGGTACGATCTCCATTGCCGTGGCTTGCGACTTGATTCGCGCTGGCAAGGCTGATGTCGTGATTGCCGGTGGTGCGGATACCTTCGCTTCTGTTCCATATTCCGGATTCCTTTCTCTCCATGCATTGGACGAGAATGGCTGCTCTCCGTTCAACCACTGCAACGGCATCACCCTCGGTGAAGGTGCCGGCATCGTGATTGTCGAATCTCTGGAACACGCCGAAAAGCGTAACGCCAAGCGTTATTGCGAAGTTCTCGGTGCTGGCGTCACTAGCGATGCCCACCACATTACGGCTCCGCGCGAAGATGGCCTCTGCCTTCTCGAAGCGATGGACCGTGCTGTCAAGAATTCTGGAATTAAGAAGTCCGACATCGGTTACTTGAATGCTCACGGTACGGGTACCGGCAAGAATGACAATGCAGAAATCAATGCATTCCACAAGTTCTTCGACGAAGAAAATCCGACCTTGAGTGTCAGTTCAACTAAGGTGATGACGGGTCATTGCCTCGGTGCCGCCGGTGCTATCGAAGCCGTGTTCAGCATCAAGGCCCTTACAACGAACACTGTCCTTCCGACGCTCCATTACACCGCCGAAGATTCCGAAGCCCTCAAGGCCAAGGTCGGCACGATGGACTACGTGCAGAACACCCCGCGCGCTAAGGAACTCGAATGCGTCATGAGCAACAACGTCGCCTTCGGCGGCACGAACGCAAGCATCGTGTTCAGCAAGAAGCCGGGTGATGTGCAGAGCCAGGTCGCCAAGGACAAGAAAATTGCCGTGACGGGTATCGGCATCGTGAGCCCGATCGGTAACAGCAAGGAAATTTACCTTGAATCCGTCAAGAACGGTAAGCTCCCGGAATCCGCTTCCATTTGCTCTACCGTTACGAACGACGATTACAAGGAACTCGGCATCAAGATGGCCTTCTACCGCAAGCTCGACAATCTGGGACAGCTCCAGACCGTGTCCGGCATGCGCGCCCTCAAGGATGCCAATTTGACAGTCACCGAAGACAATGCCAAGCAGATCGGTATCATTGTGGGTACTAGCGAAGGCGGTCTCGGTGCAACATACGATTTTGAAGAACTCATTGCCGAAGCGGGTAACGCCGGTGGCAGTGCTTTCAAGTTCCCGCACACTGTTTATAACGCTGCTGGCGGATACCTCTCCATCCTCTCCGGTATCAAGGGCTACGGCGTGACGATCACGACGGGTCCGCTTTCCGGTCTCGACAGCATCGGATACTCCATGAACGTCATCCACGACGGTCAGCAAGAGGTCATGATGGCTACGGGTACGGACGAAAACCTTCCGATCATCACTGAATTCTGCCAGAAGCTGAACGTTGCTGCAGATAAGGTCGTCGAACCGTATTCGAACTCTAACGGCTTTGTGGTGGGCGACGGTTCTGTTTCGATCATCATGGAAACGGAAGACTATGCCAAGGCTCGTGGTGCCAAGGTCTACTGCTATGCCCTCGGCTACGGTAACGGCCGCAAGAACGTGAAGTTCGGCAAGGTGTCCGGTTCTGGCGACGCTCTCGACATCGCCATCAACGCAGCCCTCAAGGATGCTGGCGTTTCTGCAAACGAAATTGACGCCGTCTGCGGTTTTGCTAACGGTCTCAAGACGATTGATGATATCGAAAAGGCTGCTTACGCACGCGTGTTTGGCGACAAGCTTGCAAGCCTCCCGCTCTTCCAGGTGAAGGAACGTGTGGGTGAAGGCCGTGCCGCTTCTGCTGCACTTGCCGCAGCCGATGCCGCTCTTATGCTCGGTGGCGAACTTGCCGAAGAAAATGCTTACTTTGTCGCAAATGACGGTAGCGTTTCCAAGAAGAAAGTCGCGACAGCCGGTTTCAAGAAGATTTTGGTGACCTCGTTTGCTACGGGTGGTTCTTACAACGCCGTAGTTCTCGGAAAATAAAATAACGTTGGAGATTTTATAATGAAAGTTGCAATCGTTACTGGTTCATCCAAGGGGATTGGCAAGGCTTGCGCCCTCCGTCTCGCTCGTGACGGCTACACGGTCGTCGTAAACTACTCCAGTTCTGATGATGCTGCACTCCAGACGCTTGAGCAGATCAAGGCCGAAGGTGGCGATGGCATGGTCTACAAGGCCAATGTAGCCGTGCTTGCCGAAGTCAAGCAGATGGTGCGCGATGTTTTCAAGGCTTATGGCCGTATCGATGTCCTTGTGAACAACGCCGGTATCGTCCGTGACGAATATCTTTTGATGATGAACCCGGATACGCTCGACAAGTGCTTTGACTTGAACGTGAAGGGCTACTTCTACTGTGCCCAGCAGGTTGCCGTCAAGATGTACAAGCAGAAGTCCGGTGTTATCATCAACATGTCTTCTGTTTCTTCCAAGTTCGCTCTGGCTGGCCAGGCTGTTTACAGTGCCACGAAGGGCGCCGTGAACTCCTTTACGCAGACGCTCGCCAAGGAACTTGGCGGCTACGGTATCCGCGTGAACGCTGTCGCTCCGGGCTTTGTCGCAACAGAAATGATCGAAGCCATCCCGGAAGAAACCCGCAAGGGCTACCTCGAAAAGGTGCCGCTCAAGCGCTTTGCTTCTGCTGACGAAGTGGCTAACGTCGTTTCCGCACTTGCTTCTGACCAGTTCGCCTATGTGACGGGCCAGGTGATCGTTTTGGACGGAGGTCTTTCCCTGTGATGAACATTTACCAGATCAGCGAAAAGATTGCCCAGCGTCCGCCGTTCCAGATGATCGAAAAGGTCACGGAACTTGTCCCGAACGAATCTGCAACGGGCATCAAGAATGTTTCCGTGAACGAACCGTACTTCATGGGGCACTTCCCGGGCACTCCGATTATGCCGGGTGTCCTCATTTGCGAAGCTTGCGCCCAGCTCTGCTCTCTCGTCATTGAAAAGCCGGCCGAAGACCTCGAAAAGAACTTGTACGTTCTTTTGAAGATTGACGGTTTCAAGTTCGTGAAGCCGGTGATTCCGGGCGACCAGCTCGAAATTACGGTCAACAAGACGAAGGGCGGTGGAGTCATCGTCGGCTTTGATTGCGTTGTCAAGGTGAACGGCAATGTCCACGCTAAGGGCTCGCTTACGTTTACGAGCATCCCCAAAGAATCTCTGGGCAAATAAATTAATTGTCCTTTGTGTCTTCCCGGCCTTGTGCCGGGACGTGACGGCATCTCCTTATAAAGTATTGCGTAGTTGATGATTGAGAAAGCGAAAAATATAATTGCTGAGTTGTTCTGGAAGTTTGTGCTCATCCTTGTTGTTTACGGGGTGCGCACATACTTGTTAGTAGTTTATCGTCCTAAGGTGACCTATTTAGGAAAGTCGGTCCAGTCGACAAGCCTTAAGGAACCGATGATTATTATTGCTAACCACACGAGCATGCTCGATCCGTTGATGGTGCAGTCCTTGTTTTTCCATAAGCGCAGTATCGTTGTGGCTAAGGATCAGGTCGAAGACCCGCATTTCAGTTGGGCTTTGAAGCGCTTCAAGAATGTCATTCCTTGCGACCGCTTTAACCTCGATACCGAATGGGCGCTGCTTGCTAAGAAGGAACTTGAAAAGGGCAATTCTGTCATCATATTCCCGGAAGGCAAGTGCCGTTATGATGGCCTCTTGAACGAGTTCAAGACGGGTTTTGCTTTCCTCGCCCGCAGTACGGGCGCACCGGTTCTTTCGCTTGGCATTGATGGTATTTACAAGTGCGGACATCGTACGAAGATTGTCATCAGTGAACCGGAGAAGATTGAACGCGTCAAGGGAATTCCGTCTTCCAAGCATCTCGCTGAACGTAGCGAATATTTCCGCCAGAAGGTCTGGGAATTGAAGCAGATGGCTTTGGGTACGACAGGCAAGGTTCTCCCGGTCGCTGCTGAAACTCCTGAAGAAGTTATCCCTGAGGAGAGCAAGTAATGAAGGTTGGCTTGGCTCTAGAAGGCGGTTCCCGTCAGACGATCTTTTCGGCTGGTGTTCTCGATGCCTGGATGGACGAGAATATTTACTTCTCGTATTTTGCGGGGGTCAGTGCAGGTTGCCATGCGGCGATGAACTTCATTACGCGTCAGCGCGGGCGTTTCCGTTACATTATCCAGCCGACTAAAATCCAGCAGGGTAGGGAAAAGGCTCACCGCATTTTTGATGGTATCCAGAAGGAATGCCACGCCCTCCATTATAATGCGGCCTATGGCGATATGCCGTTCGATTTCCACCTGTTTTTTGGTTCGGGTGTCGAATGTGAATTCGGCCTCACTTGCTTGGAAACGGGCCGTTCTGAATTTTTCCAGGAATACATGAGCGAAAAGCGTTTGCTCGATATCGTGAACGCCAGTAGCGCCCTTCCGATGCTTTTCCCGATTGCGCAGATTGACGGCAAGCATTATGCAGACGGCTGCGTCACATCTCCGATTCCGTACCAGCGTGCGTTCGAAAAGGGCTGCGACAAGGTTGTCGTTGTTTCGACGCATTACCCTGGCGAAATTGTGACGGACTTCCGCAAGTACCGTATGATCTTGAATCCGATGTTCAAACGCAAGTATCCTGCGTTTTTCCGTGCGCTCATGTTGCGTTACAAGCGCTACGAAAAGATGTTTGCTGAGATGGAAGATCTCGAAAAGAAGGGAAAAATCCTGATATTCCGTCCGGAAAAAGCTGTTTGCGACCTTTTCGAGACGGATCGTGACAAGCTGGACGAAACCTATATGATGGGTTTTGACTACGCCAAGCAGCGTATGAACGATCTCAAGACCTTCCTCGAACTTTAAATCGATTATGGATATAGCAAAAAGCCTCGCTTATGCGAGGCTTTTTACTTTCACAGTTTTTCTTTATCTTTATTCGGATTTGCTTTCGGCGTTTTCGGTTGTGTTTTCCGAAACTTCGCCTTCCGTAGTAGTACCGTTTGCGGCGTCCTTGTCGCGGATCGTTGCACGGCGGATCTTTCCGCTGATCGTTTTCGGCAGTTCCGTCACGAAGTCGATGATGCGCGGGCTCTTGTAGCTTGCGGCGATGTTCTTTGCAAAGAGCTGGATTTCCTTTGCAAGTTCCTTCGACGCTTCGTAGCCTTTCTGCAAAACGACTGTCGCCTTTACGGCCTGGCCACGGGACTTGTCCTCGACGCCAGTTACGGCCACTTCCAAGACGGCGGGGTGCTTGTGCAGCACTTCTTCCACTTCGAAGGGGCTGATGCGGTAGCCGGAACTCTTGATCAGGTCGTCGGTACGGCCGACAAACCAGTAGAAACCGTTCTTGTCGCGGGTGGCGGTATCGCCTGTGTGGTACACGCCGCCTTCGAACACTTTTTCGGTGCGTTCCGGGTCGTTGTAGTAACCGCCGAACATGCCGAAAGGCTTGCCCTGGTCAATCTTGATGATGAGTTCGCCGACTTCGTCGTCTGCGCAAGGTTGGCCTTCGGCGTTCACGATTTCCATTCGATAGCCGGGAGAGGGTTTGCCCATGGAACCCGGATGCGGTTCACTAAAGCCAAAGTTGCCTGTGGTCAGCGTGAGTTCGGTCTGGCCATAGCCTTCCTGCATTCGGATGCCCGTCTGCTGGTAGAACTTTTCGTAAATGTCCAGGTTCAAGGCTTCGCCTGCGGTCGTGCAGTACTGCAAGCTCGAAAGATCGTACTTGCCAATCCCGTGCTGCAAGATGTAGCGGTAAACTGTCGGCGGAGCGCAGAACGTCGTCACCTTGTATTCGGCCATCTTCTCGAGGAGCTTGCCCGGGATGAAGACCGTCATGTCGTAGGTGAACACGGCACTTCCGGCAATCCACTGCCCGTAAATCTTGCCCCAGAGCGCCTTTGCCCAACCCGTTTCTGCAACGGTCAGGTGGCGGCCTCCGTCCACCACGTGTTGCCAGTATTTGGCGGTCACGATGTGTCCGAGAGGGTAGGTGTAAGTGTGTGCGACCATCTTCGGGTTCGAACTTGTTCCGCTCGTGAAGTATACGATCATGATGTCGTCGTTCTTGATGGCGTTTTCGCCAGACGGACGATCAAAACTTGCGGGATAAATTTCGTAGTCGTCGTAGAAGCTGATCCAGTTCTGGCGGGCGGTTTGGCCGACTGTCACGAGCTTTTCGACAGAACTGCACTTGGCCTTTGCCTTGTCCACTTCTTTCTGCAAGGAGGGATCGTCATATGTCACGACCATTTTGATTTCGGCGGCGTTAAAGCGGTATTCCAGGTCTTCCGCGGCAAGCATGTTCGTTGCCGGAATGGCAATTGCGCCAATGCGGTGCAGTGCCAGCAAGAAAAACCAGAATTCGTAACGGCGGCGGAGAATCAGCATCACTCGGTCGCCCTTCTTGATGCCTTGGTCTGCTAGAAAGTTTGCCGTACGCTGCGAGGCAAGCGACAAGTCCTTGAACGTAAAGATATGGCTTTCGTCATTGTCATCGCACCATACAAGGGCTTCGCGCTTGGGTTCTGTACGCGCATACTCATCAACGACGTCATAGGCGAAGTTGAAGTTGTCCGGGATGGTTATCTTGAAATTTTTGTAGAGATCTTCGTAAGAGTCGTAATCTATTTTCGAAAGAAACTTGTTAAGTATCATGCTCTAATTCCAACCTTACAGATCCTTGTACATAATTTTTTCACGTAAAGTGGAGGCATAACGAACCATGTTCAGGATTCGTTTTTCACCAATCGTTCTAAAGTCTTTGTCGTGGAACACCAGACGATGGACGCCACCCGGCAAAAGCATCTTCAGGCAGGCGTAAGTCTGGGCCACGCCGAGAATGGCGGATGGGAGGATTGAAAAGCTGAGTGTACTCGAAGGAGTCTTCTTGATCTTTCCGTCGACCTTGTGGTAGATCCCGTTGAAGTCTTCGTAGTAGTCGAAAATGTTGAGAGCCTGTTCCTTGAGGTATTTGTTCCCGAACCAGATGGGCGGGATAAAGCCAGACGGCTTGCCTGTGCCGTGAGCCTTCCAGAGTGCGAGGCTACGTTTAAGCAAAGCCTGCGTAAAGCGTTCGTCAATGCCCGCAAATTCGGCTTCGTTGTTCGAAACAAGGAGTGCAATTTTGCCTGCAATGCTACGGTTGATCGAAAGGTCTGCGCGGTGGCGAGCCCCGTGGAGCATAATCTCATAGCCTTCGTTGACGAACTTTTCGAGTTCTTCACGGAACTGTTCGGCTTCGGATTCCGGTGCAGCACCGAATGCCGGGATGACGGCGATGCTGATCGGGGAGCCGGCGGCTTCTGCTATTTTTCTGATCTGGACAGAAGCCTTCTTGAAGTTGTTCACGCTAAAGCTGTGGTAGCACAGGATGAACTTCTTCTTCTTTTGGAAGGTCGCTTCGGCAGCCTGGATGTCGGCGATGTCTTTGTTCTGTTCCATAAAATATCCTTAGTTCTTGTCCTTTTCGGACGGGATGCATTCTTCTTCGAGTTTCTGCGAGATGAAGAGGTGGTAGAAGAAAAACAGGATAACCGAGACAACGGAAACCTTGATCCAAGATTTGAACAGCCAATCAGCCATACGAAGCTCCTTTGCTTTTGGCCCCGGCCCGGCGCGATTGCCGGTAAAGTTTAGGCGGGGATATGCACTATGAAAAAATATAAAAATTGCCGAAAAAAAGAAAAAAATGGCAGCTCAAGTCCGCCATTTTTACATTTGAACGTTCTTTTGTCGTTCTATGCCTTGTATTTCTTGATCACGACAATGCCGTTGTGACCGCCAAAGCCGAGCGATGCCGAAACGGCAACGTCGATGTTGCCTTCGACGCCCTTGTTCGGGACGTAATCCAGGTCGCAGCCTTCGTCCGGATTGTCGAGGTTCATCGTGGCGGGGTAGAACGAGTCGCGGATGGCAAGCGTGCTGATCATCGCTTCTATGACGCCTGCTGCACCGACGCAGTGGCCGGTCATGCTCTTGGTACTCGAAACCTTGATCTTGTAGGCGTGTTCGCCGAGCGCAATCTTGAGCATCTGCGTTTCGGTGAGGTCGTTCAGGTGCGTCGATGTGCCGTGGGCGTTGTAGTAGTCAACGTCTGTCGGGGCGATGCCGGCATCCTTCAAAGCCTTGGTCATGGCCTTGGCGCAGGTTTCTCCACCCGGGCGCGGGCTCGTGATGTGGTAGGCGTCGGCAGAAGAACCGTAACCGGCGACTTCGGCGTAAATCTTTGCACCGCGGGCCTTGGCGTGTTCAAGTTCTTCGAGCACGAGGATGGCTCCCGCTTCACCCATGACAAAACCGCTGCGGTCTTTGTCGAACGGGCGGGACGCCTTTTCCGGAGAGTCGTTAAATTTATCTGTAAGTGCGTGCATGCCGGCAAAGCTCTTGATGGAGTAGTCCGTGATGGCGCTTTCGGAACCGCCGGCGAGGCAGACGTCAAGTCGACCCGAGCGGACGGCGTCGAGGGCTACGCCGATGGCATCCGTGCCGGAGGCACAGGCGGTGCAGACGGTCCAAGCGGAACCCGTAATGCCAAGTGCGATGGAGACGTTGGCGCTGGCTTCGTTTGCGATGAGTTCGGGCATGGCAAGCGGCGAAACGCGGCGACGGCCACCTTCGAGGTACTTGTTGTAAGTTTCTTCGACGACGTCCATACCGGCAAGTCCGTTACCGGCGACAATGCCGGTCGTGTCTTCGGCGAGCATTTCGCGGCTGAGGCTTGCGTCCTTGACGGCTTCGTTTGCGGCGGCGACAAGGAACTGCGTAAAGCGGGCCATGCGGCGAGCTTCCTTCGGGTCGATGCCGTGTTCTTCGGGCTTAAAGTCCTTGACTTCGGCTGCAATTTTTACAGGGCAGTTAGAGGCATCGAACAACGTGATGGGGGCGATCCCGCTCTTGCCAGCCTTGATGGCGTTCCAAAGTTCAGGGGCGGACTTGCCTACGGGGGTCACGGCTCCCATACCGGTAATAACGACTCTTCTTCTGTTCATATTTTTACAAGTTTTTTGTTTAAATTGGAATGATTTCTGTATTAAGATAGCATTTTTGGGGTGACACTGGCTATTTTCTTTTTTTTATTTTATCTTTTAATTAAAGTAAAAAGGGATTAAACTATGAAAAAAATGATTCTTGCTTCCATGGTTGTGGTGGCTACCATTTTTACAGGGTGCGAGGTTTCGTCCTCTGAAGATGAAAAAGTCACTTCCTGCGATATGAACTCTGCTTTCTGGGAGATTTCTCGCCATACGTGTATCGAGTCCAAGGAACAGTCTTACATATCCAATTATTGCCGCGAAGAAATGGCTGACATTAAGGATGCCGATCAAGAAGACCAAGCCAGTGCTGTCACGGGTACTGGTTGCTCAGGTGGTGCTAAGAAGACATGCGACAACATGCTTTTAGATGGCGTTCCCATAACCATCTATGCTTACGACGAATCCTCTGCTAAGGACGCTTGCGAACAGCTGTTGAGCAGCCTTTAACTAAGGGTCCATTCAATCGTTATTCATTAATACGATTGTAGTTTAGATTTGCTCGGCCTCTAAGCCGGGCTTTTTCTATATTTGCGCTGTCATCTCCGATTTGTTCGGGGATCGCCATACACGGTATTGATGACAGATACTTTTTCGATGGCAAAATATTTTTTATGAGGTCTATGGCATGATCGTCTCTTGGATGACAACGAATAAGTGTAACTTGACGTGCAAACACTGCTATCAGGATGCTGGTGAAAACAAGTCGGCAGAACTCACGACTTCAGAAGCGCTCAAGCTCATTGACGAGATTGCGAAGGCCGGATTCAAGATCATGATTTTCAGCGGTGGCGAACCGATGACCCGTCCGGATATCGTGGAACTTGTGGCTCATGCCCGCGAACGCGGACTCCGCCCGGTGTTTGGCACTAACGGAACGCTCATCACGCACGACCTCGCGTTCAAGCTCAAGGAAGCGGGCGCCATGGCGATGGGTATCAGTGTCGATAGCATCGACCCTGCTCGTCATAACGATTTCCGTGGTCTCCCGAATGCTTTTGAACTGACATTGATGGGCATCGAAAACTGCAAGGCGGCGGGCCTCCCGTTCCAAATCCATACGACTATCATGGACTGGAACCAGAACGAAATTTTTGACATCATGGACTGGGTCAAGGAAATCGGTGCCGTTAACCATCAGATTTTCTTCCTCATTCCGGTGGGCCGTGGCAAGGAAATCGAAGGACATGCGCTCCGTGTTGCCGAATACGAAGGCTTGCTCCGCAAGATTATGGAAAAGAGCCGCACGCTCGGAATTCCTGTGAAGCCGACTTGCGCCCCGCAGTTCCTCCGCATTGCAGACCAGCTTGACATCAAGACGCGTTACAGCCGCGGTTGCCTTGCTGGCCTTGACTACTGTATCGTAAGCCCGATTGGCAAGGTACGTCCGTGCGCTTATATGATGGAAGAAGCGGGTGATGTTCACGATACGCCGTTCGACGAAATCTGGGCCAATGCCGAAATCTTCAAGCAGTTGCGTACAAAGGCCTACAAGGGTGCTTGCAGTAAGTGCAAGTTCAATGACCGTTGCGGCGGTTGCCGCGCTCGTGCCGCCTACTACCACGATGGCGATTATATGCAAGAAGACTCTTACTGCGCCTACGGAAGAGGAATTAAGTAGACCGTAGACAGTAGAATCTGTCATCCCAAGCGAAATAAATTTAGTAAGTGATTGTATATGAATAACGTAACTGACAACAACGCAAATTCCACGTCTAGTCTTGACGACGAACGTTTTATGCGTATGGCGCTTCGCCAAGCCCAGGCGGCATTTGTCATGAAGGAAATTCCTATCGGCTGTGTTATCGTTAAAGATGGAGTTGTGATAGGGAAGGGCTACAATCAGGTCGAACAGCTCAAGGACGCGACGGCTCATGCCGAAATCATTGCCATAGGAACGGCCGCAAGCACACTCGACAACTGGCGTCTGGATGGTTGCACCTTGTATGTGACGCTCGAACCGTGCCCAATGTGTGCAGGGGCTATTCTCAACAGTCGCATCTCCCGAATCGTTTATGGTTCTCCGGATTCCCGTTTTGGCGGCTGCGGAACCACGATTGACGTGATCACAGGCAATGCCCTCAAGCGCGATGTGCAAGTGACTGGTGGCGTTCTTGCCGACGAGTGCCTCGGTCTCCTCAAGGGATTCTTCCAGCAAATGCGTCTCGAAAAAGGCGATACTGGCGCAAAACCGCAAACTCCGTAATATTTTTTACTTAAATTTACGGTATGAATTTTATCAAGTTTGGCGCTTTTTCGGCGCTCTCCATTGCTTTATTGACTCTTTGCTCCTGCGAACGGAATGATTTCCATCTCGTTTTTAATACGCAGACGGTTTCTCCGCAGTCTTTTATCCTCGAATCCACGTTGAATGCGAGTGTGCCTGGCGATTCCGTCACAATGCCAGAATCTATGCGGACGCACGTGAGTGTCCGTAGTACGATGAATCTTTTGATGTCATACGATGATGGCTCGGGCCGTTTCGAAATGAAGATTGACTCCGTCGACTACAATAGTGACAAGCGCTCTGTCGACGAATTCCGTAATATTCAAAAATATCTTTCCATTCAAAATTTCCAGTTCAAGATGGACCAGGACGGCGTCGTCTCGGATCCGACTATTGAAAACGCCTTGGACATGCCTTCCGAAGACGAACTCAATCTGATTCCGCTGTTCCTTAAGGCGCAACCGCTTTTGCCCGAAAAGCCGGTTCAGCTGGGAGAATCCTGGGAACGTCAAATTCCGATTCACGGCAAGGGCAACAGCACGACTACCGTTTACAAGACCTTCACGCTTCAGGATGTGTACCTCAAGGACGGCGTACGTATGGCCAAAATCCATATGGGTATGAAGTACTTGGAACTCCCGGATACGACTGCGAATTTCCAGCTGAAGAGTAAAGACTATGTCGTGGGCGATGGTATGGTTCTTTTTGACGTGACCCACGGGACGCTGACTTCAGCCGAAATGACCATTATAGCCCAGCTTGATGTGTGCGATCTTATCGCAGGCGACACCATTCCGAGTATGAACGTCAACCAGAAAATCACCTTGAGGAACTTGCAATGATTTGTATGAATAGTTTGATCCGTTCCTCGTTTAAGGTCTTGGCTTCCGTGGCGATGTTTGCGGGGGCTTCGTTTGCTTCTGGAATGCCGTTCCCGGCTGCCGAAAATGGCAAGGTGTTTCTGGAAGCCAAGAATAGCCCCTACGAACTTGAACAGGGCGTGGTTGTTGCCGCAACCGATTCGTTCGTCGTTGAACCGGGTGTGACGGTCCTTATGGGCGAGTTCGCTAAGCTTATGCTTCAGGGAACCGTAAAGATTCTGGGTTCAAGTGACAAGCCTGTTGTATTTTGTGGAGCCGATTCTGCGGTGAACTGGAATGGTTTCCATGTCATGTCCAGCGCAAGTCCTTTTGTCATCAAGAATCTGGTTGTCGAAAACGCTTTCCGCAACACGGTTTTCCGTTCCAGCGGTACATTCGAGAACGTCCGCTTTGTCAATAACTACTACGGTCTCTGGATTGACGAAAGTCCTGATGTTTCCTTGACCCGCTGCAATATGTCCAACAATCGTTATGCATTGTCTGTCCGGGCCAGTCGTGCTGTTCTGAACGAGACGAGCATTTCTCAGAATGTCTATGGACTTTATATCGAAACCGAGGGTAAGATCGAAGGCGATACGGATTTGATTCGTAACAACCAGGAATCGGATATTCGCAGCGAAGTTTCTGATTTAAAGACGAGCAAAAAGCGCATTCGTCGAAACGTCTGGCATAACATCGAGTCTTTCTTCTAAGGGGTATTCGTGGAAGAAGCTTTTCGTAGAGCAATCCGTAAGATGACTGGGGCGAGCGTCCGCTTGGCGGTTCGTCCTAATCGTTCGGCTATTGTCGCGACGCTTTCGCAGTCCATGATGGTCACGTGGTCGATCGCCCTTTTTGAACATCTCGATGCGATGCTCAACAATCCGTCTGCAAACGTCGGCGGCTCCGAACTTATTTCGTACAGCGAATCGGCGTGGAAACTTTGCGAGTCCGGGTTCCCGCAGATTTTCAAGGATTGCGAAAAACTTTATAACGAGTTCCGCGCCAAGTGGATCCAGCGCTTTTCGACCGATGAGGTTCTCCGTCTTTTGCTCGAAGGTGGTGACTTCTTGGTCCATGACGAAGAAAAGGGCTGGGCTCTCACGGTCAAGAACAACAAGCAAGACATCAATAACTTCTATTCGGCGACGATCCACTTGCTCGTGAGCGATGCCGAACCGTTGTTTGTGCGTATGCACGGCCGCGTGATGCAGTTGCAGGAAAAGCTCTGCAAGTACTGGCTCTCCGAAAGTGCCGTGGATCCGGTATCCAAGCTCTTGCCGTGTCTCGAGGCGTCGCTTCGCGAAAAAGAAAATGCGATGGTCGTCTCGCTCCGTTCGTCCCTGAACGCCCTTGCCAAAAAGCGTTTTGCGGCTGCGTTCTCCTCGAAAGGTCCGGTGCGCTATTACTCGTCTGCCATGTCCTGTGCAAGGAATGTCGGGCGTTACTGGAACCCGCATTACGCCTATGAAAACTGCTTCCTTGCCTTTACGGATGACTTTTGCGATTATGCGCAAGGGCTTACGACGCAGATTATCGAATGGTACCAAAGCAAATGGTCCTTGTTCCTTCGCGGATTCTCTCGCGGCCAGTTGAATTTGTTTGAAACAGTTGCTCCTTATCAAGCTCAGAATGTGTAGGTAAAAAATGAAAAATGCATTCAATATGATTCTAGTTTTGACGGTGGTGGGTTTTGCAACCCTTATCGTAGGTGCCCTTTACTTTGGCGCACCCGCATTTGGTTGGATCATCATGATCGCCATCATGGCCGTTTATCTGGTCGAACAGTTCTCTGCCATCCGCAAGATGAAGCAGATTATCGCCGAAAATGAAATCATCGACTCTTGCGAACAAGGAAACGCCTATCCTGAATCGGGAACGGGTGTCGTTGCCAAGAGAATTGATTTGGCAAAGCGTCTCTTGCAAAAGAACATTCGCCTGGATTCGCCGATTGCCTTTGACGTTCTCTCGTCGGGCTCCACGATTCCGCTCAACCGCAGTGTCGGTTCGACGGTCATTCTTCTCGGCTTGATGGGTACGTTCTTCGGTCTTATGCAGTCCGTGGCGACCGCCGGTGGCGCTATCGACAACTCGACGACGCAGGGCACACTCGATACGATCCAGGTGCTCTTCCAGAACATGAAGGGCATTTTCGGTACCAGCCTTTGCGGTTTGTTTGCAGCCTTGATTCTGGGTGCTAGCCGCACGATTTTGAGCGCCCGCCGTGACGATTTCATGGCTCACCTCGATGCCTTTACGCTTGACATGCAGGGGGATCAGAATGCAGAGGGCGTGATTGAAGAAGATAAGAACGAACTCGAACGCCTCTTTGATTCTGTTGAAAAGAATTTGTCCGTGATAGCATCTTCCGTGAAGGAAGGCTTGTCTGGTGTTGTTTCGATGGTCGGCGAAGAACTTTCTGCTATGACTTCGAAACTCAACCAGGATGTCGTAGATTCCGTTCAGAAGGTTTCTACTGAAATGTCCGCTTCCATCAAGACGGTTAACGAATCTCTCGCGGGTGCTGTTGCCAACATGAATGAATCGACACAGAAGTTTGGCGAACTCGTTGGCGCTTCTGTGACGAACGCTTTCAACCCGATTAACGAAAATATCGGTGCACTTTCCAAGTCTGTCGAAGCTATTCCGTCGAAGCTTGACGATAAGCTTAATGGTATTTCTGCTGCCTTGAATGCAAGCCTCGATGGTCTTTCTGCCGGCGTCAAGAACTCGCTCGACGGTGTGGCTTCTGATGTCAAGGCAGGCCTTGACGGCGTTGCCGCTGACGTTAAAGCCGGTCTTCAGGATGTGGCAAAGGGCACGATGGATGTGGCATACCTTACCAAGGATGCTATGGACGAAGCTTCCAAGAGCATCGGTGATTCTGTTGCTGAACAGGTCAAGCAGTCTAGCGAACAATGGGCGGACTTTATGCAGCGCCTCGAAGACAAGACGACTGCCAATGTCGATTCCCAGCGCGAAGGTCTCGAAACGCTCAAGAACGTGGCTCTCCAGGTTGCCGAAAAGGCTCAGGCCGGTTCTGCAGAACTTTCGCAGAACGTCTCCGAAAAGCTCGGTACTCTTTCTTCCGATATTCTCGGTGCCTTCCAGAAGCTTTCCGAAACTTCTTCTGTGCTTCTCGAAGCCCAGAAGGCTCTTACCGAAAGCATCGACAATCGCGTGGTCAAGGAAAAGGAAGCGACAGACGCTCTTGGCGGAAACATCGTGGAAACCGCAGAACTTATGCGCGTGAACCAGTCCGAACTCAGCGCGAACCTAGAAATGCTGCGTAGCGGTCTCGAAACAATTCTCGAAAAGCTCTCGGGCGATACGGCTGAACACGAAGAAGAAGACAACTTTGTCGAACACCTCAACCAGTCTCTCGAAGCCTTCCACGAACGCGCAAGCGAAGTGCTCATGGAAAATGCGGTCAAGACTCAGGAAATCTTGCTCGAAGTTCTTGAACAGACCCAGCGTTCCGCTATTGCTCAACAGCCTAAAGCCGAAGGTTAACTATGCGTCGCAATAGAGACGAAAACAGTAATCCCTGGATGGCTTACACGGACTTGGGAGTTGCCCTTGTGTCGCTATTCATCCTTGCGTTTGTAGCGATGGCTACCCTCAAGGAACAGAAAGCCGAAGACTTGACGCGTACCGAAGAGGAAGTGCTTACCTGCCAGGAACAGATGCGAAAGATTGCGGCCGAACGCAATGCGCTTTTGTCCAAGAGCTTGCAGACCTCCATCGAAGCGGGGCTTATCGCACTCGAAGACGGTAAAATTCAGATCCAGGCTAGCTTCTTGTTCCCGATCAATGGAGCAAACCTCACCAAGGAAGGCGAGGGCGTGATTCGTGGCATCAGCAAGGGCCTTTTGGAAGCTTTGGATTCGACCGATGTGATCATGGTCAGCGGTTTTACCGACGACATTCCGTTTAGCGGCTCCACATCTTATACGAACTGGAATCTGTCTACGGAACGTGCCGTGAACGTGGTCAAGATGCTCGTGAAAATGGGCTTCCCGCCCGACAGGCTCTTTGCCGCAGGCTTTGGCGAACACCGCCCCAAGTATCCGAACGATAGTGAAGAACATCGCCGTCTGAACCGTCGCGTGGAAATCGGTGTCACACCGCTCCAGTCGAATACGAAGGAAACTGCAAAAATTGAGGTAACTCGCTAATGCAAGAGGCGCTCACCGAAAAACTGTCCGAAATCAAGGAGCGTATAGATGCCATTCGCAAGACTGGCAAGCTTTCGCATTGGCGGATGGTTTATGCGGATACGCTTTATACGCGAGGTCAGGAGTATGTGGCCGTTGACCGCTATCCCGAAGCGAATTTGGTCATCCAGAAGCTGGATCGCTGGATCAAGGCGCACGAGCCCGCTCTGGTGACGAATGCGGGTGATTCCCGCCCTCCGATGATTTTCTGGAACGCAGAACTTTTGAACAAGATTGTAGGCCGCATCCGTTCGACGCTTTTGGCCAAGCAGATGCTAGTCCCTTCAACAGAACGCGAGTCTATCAATCGTCGCCTGAATATCGTCGAAAGCTGGATACAGAAGGGTGAATTCCTTGTCGCTCACGATGAACTCTTGGCGCTCCGCAGTGCTTTGATTGCACGACTCCGTCGTAGTTATAGAGCCCGCATTGTCGCATCGTCCGCTTATGGCGGTAGTTATGTGCAGCCGACAAGCTCGATGGTCGGACTTTACAACTCTCTCCACACGCTCGAAGAGACGTTCCACATTGTTGGCGAACATGACCCGATCTGGATTGAGGATTTCCTTGAAATCTACAACAATTTGTTTAGAATTGTCGATAGACTTGTTCCGCAAGATAAGAAATAGTATATATTATAATACTGGATATTATAGTTTATAAGGAGAATCTATGCAGTTTATCTCTGGTAAATTGTGTTTTGTTGCCGCTGTTGGCGCTTTTTTATCTTTGACGGGGTGCCATTCTCAAGAGCTTTTTGGAGCCAACGAAAAGACTTCGGATTATATTGATATCAAGGACGGAAAAATTACCGATTCCCGCGATGGTCAAAAATATGGCGTCACTCTGATCAATGGCGTTTATTGGATGAACGAAAATCTTCGCTTTGCGGATTCCTCGAAGGTGAAGAATCTGAAAGAGAATTCCTGGTGCCATGAAGATGACAAGGACTGTTCCAAGTTCGGCCGCCTTTATTCTTGGTCTGCCGCGATGAATGTTGATAAGAAATTTAACTCATCCGGTTTGAGTCGTAGTGCATATAACGTACGCGGAATCTGCCCTGAAGGTATGCGTCTCCCGAGTTTGGAAGATTGGGCCAATTTGCAAATTTATGTGAATATGTTTAATGCTGGGGAAGGTGCAGCTACAAGTATCAAGTCCTTAAAGACATGGGACAAGTCCGACAAGGTGAATGCACCGACGAACCGCTTTGGCTTTAACGCAAAGGCCGCCGGACGCCGCAATAACGATGGTGAAACATTCTTGAGTTCGGGCCGCATCGCGTTTTTCTGGACATCGAACGAAAAGGATAAAGGCACGGCTTCTGGCGTTCAGCTCAGCAACGAAGTCAATGATATTCAGGTTGGTGAATTCTATAAGGATCATGGTTTGTCTATCCGTTGCGTTGTAGATAGGGGTAACGCCGATGTTTCGGGCGATTTGGATTCTTCGTATATCGATGAAATCCCGCATGACTTTGGTTCTTTGAAATACGAAGGTGAAACGTACAGAACCATTCAGTTTGCAGGGCTTGAATGGATGGCCGACAATATGAATTACGATGCTGATGGAAGCCATTGCTACAATGACGACAAGAAATACTGCGAGGAATACGGCCGCCTTTACACGTACGAAACGGCAAAGACAATTTGTCCGAAAGGCTGGCGTTTACCTACGGCAAGTGAAGTTTCTGGATTCTCTTCTTACGCTGGAATGAGTGCCGTATTGCGTTCTAGCACTGGCTGGACAGACAAGGCTTCTAGAGGACTTGATTTCTGGGGTTTTGACATTAAGGCAGCCGGTGGACGTGATGGCGGTGATTACTTTGACTTGAAGTCCAGCGCTTACTTCTGGCTGGATGGCGATGTCAAGAATGATAATGCTTCTGTGTGGTGGGTCAACTACTACGACAATTATCCGAAGGTTGTCACAAAGAAGACGACCAACGAATTCTCCGTCCGCTGCGTGAAATAAGCTGATTGACCTGTCATCCCGCACTCAATGTCATCCCGGCCTCCCTTGTCACCCCGGATTTGTACAAGTACAAAGCCCTTCGGCTCAGCTATGAAAATGCAAGCATTTTCGCAGCGTTCGCCTTGGTTGCTTTTATTCCGGGGCGGGATCACCTTACACGGTATTAAAAAAAGAGACCTCCACGGTCTCTTTTTTGCATTGTCACCCCGGCCTTGTGCCGGGGTCACCATACACGGTACAACCTTGCGCTGTCACCCCGCACTCGTTGCGGGGTCACCTTTCGCAGTTCCTCTTACTTCTTGAGCTTCTTGAGGAGTGCTGCGGCCTTCGTGAACTGCTGCTTCACGGACTTCGGACCCGTACCGCCTTCGATGTTACGCTTGCTGATACTGTATTCGAACGTAAGCGTCTTCTTCATCTTGGCGACGTCCGGGACGCCTGCGGCGGCCCAAGCCTCGTCAGAAAGTTCCGTGAATTGCTTACCGGCACGTGCTGCATCGCCGACGAGGCTTCCCACGACGTGGTGGGCGTCGCGGAACGGAACGCCTGCTTCCACGAGCAAGTCTGCAAGGTCTGTAGCGAGGAGAGCCGGGAGCATCTTGGCGTGCATCGTTTCGAAGTTGAAACGAGCTGTTTCCAATGCTTCCTTCATCACGCGGAGAATCACCTTCACGTTGTGGACGCTATCAAAG
>Ga0310786_10004421_pt1 | contig 19606 bp, 10 predicted proteins | sample AusTroGonzalo_MG_FD_203881 | JGI IMG/M metagenome (GOLD analysis project Ga0310786, IMG submission 203881) | Bovine rumen microbial communities from tropical cattle in Woodstock, Queensland, Australia - Gonzalo_03 (v2) (version 2) | ecosystem: Host-associated > Mammals > Digestive system >... | reverse complement strand
TGTTCCGACGAACGGAAACGTGACGGTGACGGCGGAGTTTGCCGCCGACAGTGAAGTGAAGGAATATTCGCTTGACGGCACGACGTGGCAGGCGTACACCGATGACGGCGTGTTGATGACGGACAACGGAACGGTGTGGTTCCGTGCGTCGGATGCTTTGGGCAACACTTGCGATCCGGTGGAATATGAAGTCGTTAACATCGACCGAGTGGCACCTGATGCGCCGACGAATATCGTTGCCGACATTCCCAACTCCGTAACCACGAATGGCAACGTTACTGTCACGGCAGTGTTCAGCGCCGACAGCGAAGTGAAGGAGTATTCGCTGGATGGCGGTACGACGTGGCATGAATATCCCGCCGACGGCGTGGTGATGACCGCCAACGGTACGGTGGTGTTCCGTGGAACGGATGCCGCGGGAAATGTTTCCGCCGTGACCGATGTGTTCGAGGTCACTAACATCGACACGGATGCCCCGGATGCCCCGGTGGCAGTTGCGGACATTACCGATCCGACTGCCGGAAACGTGACGGTGACTGCGACGTTCAGCGCCGGCAGCGTGGTGAAGGAGTATTCGTTTAACAGCATCGTTTGGGTGGTGTATCCCGATGCTGGTGTGGTGATGACGGATAACGGCACGGTGTACTTCCGCGGCATTGACGACGTGGGCAATACTTCCGCGGTTGCCAGTTACAAAGTGACGAACATCGACCGTGTGGCTCCGGAAGCTCCGGTGGCGGTTGCGGACATTACCGAGCCCACGGCTGGTAACGTGACGGTGACGGCGACGTTCAGCGCGGATAGCGTGACGAAGGAGTACTCGCTTGACGGCGAAACTTGGCAGGCGTACACCGATGCCGGAGTGGCGCTGAACGCCAACGGAACGGTGTGGTTCCGCAGTGCGGATGTGGTGGGCAACACTTGCGAGCCGATTGCGTATGAGGTGACGAACATCTACACGGCGGTACCTGCTGCGCCGACGAATATCGTCGCCGACGTTACGGATCCGACGAATGGAAATGTGACGGTCACGGCTGAATTCGGCGAAGACAGTTTGACGAGGGAATATTCGCTTGACGGCGTCACCTGGTACGCGTATCCTGCCGATGGCGTGGTGGTGATGGCGAACAACACGACGGTGTATTTCCGCGGGACCAATCCTGCCGGCTCTTCCGCGGTGACCGATGAGACGAGCTATACTGTTACGAACATCGATAGAGTGGCACCTGATGCGCCGACCAATATCGTTGCCGACATCACGACCCTGACGAACGGTAATGTTACGGTTACGGCGGTGTTCAGCAATGACACCGCGACGAAGGAGTATTCGCTGAACGGTACGACTTGGTTTGAGTATCCGACAGATGGCGTGGTGGTGACGGATAACACGACGGTGTACTTCCGCGGGATCGATGCGGCTGGGAATATTTCCGGCGTCACGAGTTACTATGTGGTGAACATCGACAAGATCCGTCCCGACAAGCCGGTGGCGAGTGCGGACATTACCGAGCCTACGACTGGTAACGTGACGGTGACAGCGACGTTTAGCGCGGACAGCGTGACGAAGGAGTACTCGCTTGACGGTGAGACTTGGCAGACGTACCCCGATGCCGGAGTGGTGTTGGATGACAACGGTACGGTCTGGTTCCGTGGTACCGATGCAGCGGGCAACGTCTCGAATCTTGAGAGCTACGAAGTCGCGAACATCGACCGTGTGGCTCCGGAAGCTCCGGTGGCGACTGCGGACATCACCGAACTGACGAACGGAAATGTAACGGTTACGGCGACATTCAGTGCGGACAGCGAGGTCAAGGAATACTCGCTGGACGGCGAGACTTGGCAGACGTACCCCGTTGCCGGTGTGGAGATGACGGACAACGGAACGGTTTGGTTCCGCGCTGCGGATGCGCTGGGGAACCTCAGCGATCCGGTAGAATATGAAGTCACGAACATCGACAAGGTTGCTCCTGATGCGCCGACGAATATCGTTGCCGACATCACCGCGCCGACGAACGGCAACGTGACGGTAACGGCGGAGTTCAGCGCGGACAGTGCGGTGAAGCAGTATTACATCGGCAATACTGCCCCGGAAGCCAATGCGGTTTGGTTGGATTACCCCGCCGACGGCGTGGTGATGACCGCCAACGGCAAGGTTTGGTTCCGCGGTATTGATGCTGCGGGAAATGTTTCGGACGTGACCGATGCCTTCGAGGTTTCGAACATAGACCTGGTGGCTCCGATCGCCCCGACGAATATCGTTGCCGACATCACGGAACCGACTGCCGGAAACGTGACGGTGACGGCGACGTTCAGCGATGAAGCAAACATCGTGAATGAGTATTCGGTGGATGGGGTGTATTGGCAGGCGTACACCGCTGCTGGTGTGGTTATGGAGACCAACGGGACGGTTCTGTTCCGCAGCATCGATGCGGTTGGCAACATCTCCGCGGTCGTGGCGTATGAAGTGACGAACATCGACAAGTTGGCTCCGGAATTGCCGGTGGCGACAGCGGATATCACCGCGCCTACGAACGGTAACGTGACGGTTACGGCTGAGTTCAGCGCCGACAGTGAAGTGAAGGAATATTCGCGTGACGGCGAGACTTGGCAGGTCTACACCGATGACGGCGTGTTGGTGACGGACAACGGAACGGTCTGGTTCCGGGCGTCGGATGCTTTGGGCAACACTTGCGAGCCGGTGGCGTATGAAGTTGCGAACATCGACCGTGTGCCGCCGGAAGTTCCAGTGGCAACTGCCGACATCACCGAACCCACGAGCGGAAATGTTACGGTGACGGCGACCTTCAGCGAAGACAGCGTAACGAAGGAATATTCGCTGGATGGCACGACTTGGTCGGAGTATCCGATCGCTGGCGTGGTGGTGACCGATAACACGACGGTGTACTTCCGCGGAATTGATGCGGCGGGCAACATCAGTGATGCGGCGGATTATGAAGTCACCAACATCTACCGGGTGGTCGTGGATGCGCCGGTAATCTCCTACATTTCCGACACCGAACCGACGAACGGCGATGTGACGTTGAAGGCGGAGTTCAGCGCGGACAGCGTGACGAAAGAGTATTCGCTGAACGGCAATATCTGGTACGAGTACACTGACGACGGTGTGGTGTTGACATCGAACACGATGGTGTACTTCCGCGGTACGGATGTGGCCGGCAATCATTCCGCGGTTACGAGCTATGATGTCGCTAACATCGACAAGACGGCGCCGGAGTTGCCGGAGGCGAGTGCGGACATCACCGAGCCCACAGCTGGTATTGTGACGGTCACGGCTGAATTCAGCGAAGACAGCGCGACGAAGGAATACTCGCTGGACGGCGAGACGTGGCAGGATTACACCGATGCCGGTGTGGAGATGACGGAAAACGGAACGGTCTGGTTCCGTGCGGCGGATGCGCTTGGCAACGTCACCAGGCCGGTGAAGTACGAGGTCACGAACATCGACCATGAAGCGCCGGTTGCGCCGGAGGCGACTGCCGACATCACCGCGCCTACGAACGGCAACGTGACGGTTACGGCAGTGTTCAGCGCCGACAGCGAAGTGAAGGAGTATTCGCTTGACGGCGAGACTTGGCAGGCGTACACCGATGCCGGTGTGTTGATGACGGACAACGGAACGGTGTGGTTCCGTGCGACCGATGCGCTGGGCAACATCAGCGAGCCGGTGCCGTACGAAGTCACGAACATCGACAAGGTTCCACCGGAATCGCCGGTGGCGTCGGCGGACATTACCGGACCGACGAGTCAGCCCGTGACGGTCACGGCTGAATTCAGCGAAGACAGCGTGACGAAGGAGTATTCGCTGGATGGCGTGACTTGGCAGACGTATGCCGATGGCGTGGTGAGGAGTGCGAACGGGACCGTCTATTTCCGCGGCATTGACGATGCCGGCAACATTTCCGATGTCGTGTCTTACGCAGTCGAGAACATAGTCGCCGCACTTGCAGCGCCGGTGGCGGCTGCGGACATTACCGAGCCGACGAACGGGAATGTTACGGTTACGGCGACATTCGATCCTGCGAGTGTCAAGAACGAGTACACTCTGGATGGGGTGACCTGGTATGAATATCCCGATGGCGGTGTGGTGGCGGAGACCAACGGAGCCGTTGGATTCCGCAGCACCGATGTGTTGGGCGGCATATCCGTTGCGTATTATGAAGTGACGAACATCGACAAGTCGGCTCCGGAATTGCCGGTGGCGACTGCCGACATCACCGCGCCTACGAACGGGAACGTGACGGTCACGGCGACGTTCAGCGCGGACAGCGCCGTCAAGGAGTATTACATCGGCGATACTGCTCCCGATGAAGATACGACGTGGCTGGCGTACACCGCCGACGGTGTGGTGATGACCGATAACGGAACGGTCTGGTTCCGTGCGGCTGATGAGCTGGGTAACGTCTGCGAACCGGTGGCGTATGAAGTTACGAATATCGATAAGATCGCTCCGGATGCGCCGTATGACATCGTCGCCGACATCACCGAGCCGACGGCCGGAAACGTGACGGTCACGGCAGTGTTCAGCGAAGACAGCGAAGTTAAGGAGTATTCGCTGGATGGCGAGACTTGGCAGCCCTATCCCGCCGACGGTGTGGTGGTGACGGACAACGGAACGGTCTGGTTCCGCGGTACGGATGCGGTGGGGAACGTCTCCGTTGCGTCCAGCTACGAGGTCACGAACATCGACCGGATTGATGTCGATGCGCCGGTGGCGGTTGCTGATATCACTGAACCGACGGCTGGTAATGTTACGGTTACGGCGACATTCAGCGCGGACAGCGTGGTGAAGGAGTATTCGCTGAACGGCAACACTTGGGTGGAATACACCGCCGGAGTGGTGATGAAGAATAACGGAGCGGTTTATTTCCGTGGCACGGATGCCATCGGGAATGTTTCCCCGATCACCACTTATCAGGTGTCCAACATCGACAAGACCGCGCCGGTCAAGCCGGTTCCGGAGGCGGACATCACCGAACCCACGGCTGGTATTGTGACGGTCACGGCTGTGTTCAGCGAAGACAGCGTGACGAAGCAGTATTCGACTGACGGCGGTGATACTTGGCAGACGTACACCGATGCCGGTGTGGAGATGACGGACAACGGAACGGTCTGGTTCCGTGCGGCGGATGAGCTTGGCAACGTCACCAAACCGGTGAAGTTCGAGGTCACGAACATCGACAAGGTTCCTCCGGAATTGCCGGTGGCGAGTGCGGACATCACCGCAGCGACGAATAAGCCGGTGACGGTTACGGCTGAGTTCAGCGCCGACAGCGAAGTGAAGGAGTATTCGCTTGACGGCGAGACCTGGCAGGAGTACACCGCTGACGGTGTGGTGATGACGGACAACGGAACGGTCTGGTTCCGCGCAACCGATGCGCTGGGCAACGTCAGCGAGCCGGTGGTGTACGAAGTCACGAACATCGACAAGACCGCGCCGACCGCTCCGGTCAATATCGTCGCGGACATCACCGAATGGACGAACGGCAACGTTACGGTCACGGCGACGTTCAGCGGCGAAGAAAACACCGTGAAGGAGTATTCGCTGAACCGCAAGACGTGGTATGAATATTCTGACGGCGGCGTGACAGTCACGTCGAACGGCACGGTTTACTTCCGTGAGACCGATGCGGCGGGCAATGTTTCCGTAGAGGCGGAGTTCGAAGTCACGAACATCGACAAGGAGCTTCCCGCCATCAACGTCACGGGCAATCCGACCGAATGGACGAACAGCGATGTCGTATTGACGGCGACTTTCAGTGACGGCGACAACGGCAGCGGTATCGCTTCGCGGCAGTACAGCTACGATCAATCGGCTTGGTTCGATTACGAATCCGCGCTGACGGTCACCGAGAACAAGACAGTTTATTTCAAGGCGGTCGACAATGTCGGTAACGTCAAGCTGCAGGCGGTCGAAGTGACCAAAATCGACAAAGACGCGCCGGATGCGCCCGTGGCTTCTGCGGATGTCACGACTGAGACGAATCAGCCGGTGACGGTTACGGCGACGTTCAGCGCCGACAGCGAGACGAAGGAATATTCGACTGACGGCGAAAATTGGCAGGCGTACACCGAAGACGGTGTGGTGATGACTGCCAACGGTACGGTTTTGTTCCGTGGTACTGATGCTGCGGGCAACGTCAGCGATTCGGTCGAGTACGAAGTCACGAACATCGACACGACCGCGCCGACTGCGCCGGTGGCGAGTGCGGACATCATCGAGCCGACGAACAAGGACGTCACCGTTACGGCTGAGTTCAGTGAAGACAGTGTCGTGAAGGAATATTCGCTTGACGGCAAAGCTTGGAAGGCTTATCCGACCGACGGCGGCGTGGTGAGAAGTGCGAACGGGAAGGTTTATTTCCGCGCTTCCGATGTCGCTGGCAACGTGTCGGAGACGGCGGTGTACGAAGTCTCGAATATCGACAGAATTCCGCCCGAGCAGCCGAAGAACGTCACTGCCGATGTCACGACCCCGACCAACGGTCAGGTTACGGTCACGGCTGATTTCAGCACGGACAGCGCCAGGAAGGAATATTCGCTGGATTACAAGACGTGGCAGGAATATTCCGCTTCCGGCGTGGTGATGACCGATAACGGCAAGGTCTGGTTCCGCGGCGTGGACGCGGCGGGGAACATTTCCGAAGCGGCGAGTTACGAAGTCACCAACATCGACAAGGTGGCTCCGGAGTCGCCCGTGGCGTCGGCGGACATCACGAAACCGACGAACGGAAATGTGACGGTGACGGCAATATTCAGCTCCGACACCGTGACGAAGGAATATTCGCTGGATGGCGAAAGCTGGACCGTTTACGACAACGGCGTGGTAATGACGGATAACGGAACGGTCTGGTTCCGTGCCGCGGATGCGGTGGGCAACGTCAGTGTGCCGGTGGCGTATGAAGTCACGAATATCGACAAGGTGCCGCCCGCCATGCCGACCGCTGTGCCCAGCACTACGGATCCGACGAACAAGAGCGTTACGGTAACGGCAGAGTTCAGCAGCGACAGCGCGGTTATGGAGTATTCGCTCGACGGCGAGACCTGGCAGAAATACCGCATGGGAATCGTGTTCTCGGATAACGGAACGGTCTGGTTCCGGGCGACCGATACGGTGGGCAACGTCTCCGAAGTCGCGAGCTATACGGTCGACAACATCGACAAGGTCGCTCCGGATAAGCCGACCGCGACCGCTGACATCACGCAGCCGACAAGCGGTAATGTCAAGGTGACGGCGACGTTCAGCTCCGACAGTGTCAAGCAGGAATATTCGCTTGACGGCAAGGCGTGGACCATCTACACGACCGGAGTGGAGATGACTGCGAACGGTACGGTGTACTTCCGCGGCACTGACGCGGCGGGCAATAGCGCCGAAGCGGGTTACCAAGTCACGAATATCGACCGGGTGGCTCCGGAGAAGCCATCCGCCGCTGCCGATATCACCGTTCCGACGAATCGGAATGTCACGGTGACGGCGACATTCAGCTCCGACACTGCGCAGAAGCAGTACTCGACCGACAACACCACTTGGAACGCTTACACGACCGGAGTGGTGATGACTGCGAACGGCACGGTGTACTTCCGCGGCATCGACGCGGCGGGCAACATCTCCGACGTGGCGAGCTATACCGTGGACAACATTTGCAAGGTCACTCCCGACAAGCCGGTGCTGACTGCGGATATCACTGCGCCCACCAACAGGAATGTGACGATAACCGCCACGTTCAATGGTAAGATCGACAAGGTTGAGTATTCTAAGGACTGCGTGAATTGGACCGGATGCGATTCCAGCGCGGTGATGACTGCGAACGGCACGGTGTACTTCCGCGGTATCGACGAGGCGGGCAATATCTCCGATGTGGCGAGTTACGATGTCGCCAATATCGACAAGGTGCCGCCCGCCAAGCCTACGGCGAGCGCCGATATCACCGGTTCCACTTCCAAGTCGGTGACGGTGACCGCCTCGTTCAGCAGCGACAGCGCGAACAAGGAGTATTCGCTTGACGGCAAGGCATGGAAGACCTATACATCCGGCGTGGTGATGACTGCGAACGGCACGGTGTACTTCCGCGGTATCGACGCGGCGGGAAATGTTTCCGCGGTCACCGGGTATCAGGTCGCCAACATCAGTCAGGGTACTTTCTCCTATACCGGATCCATAGGATACGATTCGATATATCAGAATGCCTATGTCCCGGCGTTGGATTGCGCCGGTCGGTACATCATGACCGGGAATTTCGGGATCATGGAAGGCAAGGTCGCCATCTACAACGGCAAGACCAAAGTCGCCTCCGGCACCGTCAAGGCGGGAACGCTCAATTTCAACAAGGGAAAGAGCGTCCTCTTGGATCCCGCCAACAAGTACACCATTGTTGTCACGAACACCGACAATGGCGAATCCGCGTCGGCGTACAGTTTGTCGTTGAAGTCGACCGAGCTGTTCCTGCGCGGCGATACGAGTGACAACAATTGGAAAAAAGCCCCGAAGCTCTCTTCCGGCGAGTCCGTGGACGCATGGGTCGGATATGGAGATGCCGTCGACTACCGTGCGCTGGCGATCGATTCGAACGGCGGCTTCTACTCCTTCGACTTGACCGGAGCGACGGATAATGTGAAGCTTACGGTCTATGCGCTGAAGAACGGCAAGCTCAGCAAGGTCAAGAGCGTTACCGCTTCGGCGAAAAAACCGGCCGTTTCGCTCAGCAATCTGTGCCTGTCGTCGAGCAAGACTTACTATCTTGAGGTGACGGCAACGGGGGCGAAGAAGGCCAAGAACAGCGATTACAAGCTGGTGATGAAGGAGAATGCGGTTTTCAACCTTTCCAACAACAACTGGAAGGGCGCGGAACTGCTTGCCGAGGGCGTGGAGTTTTCCGGCACGCTCACCAAGAGCGCCGGCGGCGATCTGCTGGATTGCTATAATCTGGCGAACATCGACAGCTTCAGCCTGGATGTCGTAACCGGCAAGACCAAGGTCTCGTTCTATGACGCTCGCGGCAACGCGCTGAAGGTTGCCGAGGTCCAGATGGCGGACGGCAAGGTCAAGAGCAACGTGGCGTCGATCACGCTGACCGCCGGCAACGCGAGTACCGATCACATCTTCCTGAGCGATCTCGACGATGCGGTCAAGTACCTCAAGGTCGAAGCTGCCGCGAGTGGGCGCAACGCCTACAAGATCGGTCAGATCGCGTGATCTGAAGACCACACGGAAAACGCCGGGAGCGGTTGACCGCTCCCGGCGTTTTTATATCGTTTCGACTTAAACCGATGCAGCCGGATTTTTTCCTGCGTCAGTTCTTCTTGAGCCGGTAGGCGCCGCCCGGGGCGTCTTCGACGGAGTAACCCAGCTTGGCGATCTCGGCGCGAAGCCGGTCGCTCTCGGCGAAGTCCTTGCGTTTGCGCGCCTCGGAACGCTGCTTGGCGAGTTCTTCGACCTCGGCGGGAGCCGCCTCCGCCGCCTGCGCCGCGTCGACGTTCAACGCGCCGGTGACCCGGTCGAAGGCGCGGAAGGCGTTTAGTATCACCGCCGCGCCGGAGCCGGAGAGCCGTCCTTCGTCCGCGAGTTTGTTCGCCTGACGGCTCAGATCGAAGAGCGCCGCCAGCGCGCCGGAGATGTTCAGATCGTCCGCGATCGAGGAGTCGAAGCGCTCCTTCGCCATCGCGACCGCCTCCTGCGCGGGCAGGTCGTCGCCGGAGCCGGTGATGCTCTTGAGCCGCCGGAAGAGCTCGTCGAATCGGTTGAGCGTCTCGCGCGCCTGCGCCAGCATTTCCAGCGTGAAGTTGAGCTTCTTGCGGTAGTGCGCGCCGATCAGCACCCAGCGGATCTCGCGCCCCGTCCAGCCTTTGGCGAGCAGGTCGCGCAGCGTGTAGAAGTTGCCGAGCGACTTGGACATCTTGGTGCCGTCGACCATCAGGTGTTCGCAGTGCATCCAGCAGTTGACCCACTTATGACCGCTCGCCGCCTCGCTCTGGGCGATCTCGTCCTCATGGTGCGGGAACATGTTGTCGATGCCCCCCGTGTGCAGATCGAAGCGGTCGCCCAGATATTTGGAGGACATCGCGCTGCATTCGATGTGCCAGCCGGGGCGGCCCTTGCCCCACGGACTCTCCCACGCGACGTCGCCGTCGGCTTCGTCCCACGCCTTCCACAGCGCGAAGTCCGCGACCGAGTCCTTTGCGTACTCGTCGGTGTTGATGCGCACGCCGGCGCGCTGGTTGTCGCGGTCGATGTGGGCGAGCTTGCCGTAATCGGGGAACTTGGCGATGGAGAAATAGATGCACTTGTCCTCGGCCTGATACGCGAAACCCTTGTCCATTAGCACCTGGATCAACGCGATCATCTCCTTGATGTGGTCGGTCGCGGCGGGGTAGACGGCGGCGGGTTCGATGTTGAGCGTTTTGACGTCCTCGAAGAACGCCTGCTTGTACTTCTGCGTGAACTCTCTGAGCGGCACTCCGGCGGCCTTGGAATCGCGGATGGTCTTGTCGTCCACGTCGGTCAGGTTCATCACCTGCTTGACTTTGTAGCCCGCGTATTCGAGCGTCCGCCGCAGGATGTCCTCGAAGGTGTAGGCGCGGAAGTTGCCGATGTGCGCGTAGTTGTAGACGGTCGGTCCGCAGGTGTAGAGTTTGACTTCCTTGGCGTCGATCGGCTCGAACGGCACTATTCTCCGCTCCATCGTGCTGAAAAATCTCAAGTCCATTGTCTTATCCTCGAATCTGGTGACGTATATATACCGAATATTATTCAGTTAATATACCGCCAACGCCGGGTTTTTCAAGGGCGGTTCGCTTCGGACGGCGCCAGCCGGGTGTTGATGGCGTAGGCTGTTACCTGACCCATCATGTAGATGTAGAAGGCGAGCACCGTCATCTTCTGGACGAACTGCGCCATGGGCGTGAAGGGCAGTCCGCGCGGTTTATGACCGATCAGGTAGGTCAATCCGCCGATCACGGCGAGGATGAAGAGTATGAAGACGAGCCAGATCGCCTTTTCGCTCCGGCGGCCGAACTGATCGTCCGGAGTCGGCGCGGAAAAGATGATGGCGATCCCGAACGGCACGGTGCAGAGCGTGCAGAAGTTGTGCAGATCGGGGTGCTGATCGAAGGGCAGGAGACCGATCCCCGCCAGACCGACCGCGCCGAGCACGCCGAAAAACATGACGACCGATCTCTGCCATAACGGGGCTTTGCCCCAGCGGAAGCGCTCGATAAAGTACCAGCCGCAGAGCACGGCGGACCCCGCCAGTCCGGTCGTGAGCAGCCACGCGGCGAGGTGGTTGGGGCGACCTTTCCCGGCGATGACGAGACCGCTTCGGCTGATGAAGTCGGTGTACCAGCAGTACTTGCCGTTGAAGAGCAGCATCGCGGCGATGAAGAACACTGGGAGCAAACTGCCCGCGACCGCCATCGTCAGGGCGTTGCGGTGCTGGCTGACAAGCGGCGGCGACAGTTCCGGTTCGGGCGGCGGCTCGGGGACGCCGCGCCACAGCGCGACGAGCAGCAGTCCCAGCGCGGTGACGTACAGGGGAGCGATCGCATGAGTCGCAAAACGGATTCCTGCGAGGTGTAGACCGATGCAGACGTCCGAGACCATCAGCGTCGCCGTCCCGGCGACGTAAAAAACGCCGCCCGGGGAGCGCCGGGCGCCGACGGCGGCGGCTACGGAGATCACCGTACAGAAGGCATACCACACGAACGCAAACTCGTGCGCGTCATCCACGGCGGGCAGCACCACCGTCCCCAAAAGCGGGAGCATGAAAATGGTCAGCAGACCCGCAGTTTGCCACGAAAACCGACCGCGGCGGATCAGAAACGCGAACCAGCACAGATGGGCGGCGCCGAAAAAGAAGCACGCCCGGAACCAGTTGCCGCAGAGGTCGCCGGCGGTGGTGATCAGCAGCCCCAGCAGCGGCAGCGCCGCCGCGACCGTGATCTTGCGGCGGTAAAAACGGTGCGCCCATACAAAAGCGATCAGAAATACCGGCACTCTGACCCATGCGAATATTGTCAGCATCCGCGGCGTCTCCCATCATGGCTTCTAGTAACGTGCAAAAAGCGGCTTTTTCATGTTTTCATACAAGCCGGTGAAAGGTCCGAAGTCTATTCTTTTTCGTTAATATACCGTCGGCGCCGCGTTTTTCAAGATACGTTGCGCGCGGTCAGTAGCAGGGATACGGGGTTACTTCGTATGTTCCCGGGAGTTTGAATGCGCCGTCCGGCAGTTTCCGATACTCCGGCACGGCACCCGTGTCCGGTAAGACGGGCAGCCGGTCGAGATATTCCGGCACCAGCTCGTCGAGTGTCTCAGGGTACGCGCCTTTTTCGCAGCGGAAAGTCTTGAGCGCCAGAGCGATGCTGTATTGCGTCCGGCTCTCTGCCTGCCACCGCATGAATTTTGCGAACATATGATGGATCACATCCGCGCGATCCGGGAGCGGGGGTGCCCCGGAATATTCGTACTTTTCCGCTTCGGCGGCAATTCGCAAGGACGCGTTCAGGTCGTATGCCAGATCGGCGCAGTGCATGGGGTAGAGCAGTATCCGCGAATACAACGAGCTTTGGTCAGCGTGGTATTTTGCCGGACGGAATCGGCGTATATTTTCCAGTTCTTCGCGCGCTTCTCCGTTGGCACGGGGGCGGAAACAGTTTTTCCGGCAATCTTTCAGCAGAACGCGGTAGTGCGGCGCGTATTCCGGGCGATCCGGCCCGCAGGCGACGATGAACCGGAGGCGGTCGCCGGATATGATTTCCCCGTTCAACTGTCCGAGGATGTCGCCGTGGGAATAGACGGCTTGTTCCAGTTTTTTCAGCTGATCGAGCAGGGGCAGAACTTGTTCCGCGTCTCCCCGATAATGTGCGAGCGCCGCCGTCATTTCGATGAGTCTAATGGCAAAAATGCAGTTGATCAAGGCTTCGCTGCGCTGTCCGGCATCGGTGTAGCGATATTCGCCGACACTACGCTGACACAATTCGAAATAGCGTTTCGCAAGCGCAAAGTACTCTTCCCCTGCGGCGGATCCTGCGAATTCGAGCGTACGCTTTTTGATTTCGTCCGAAACGACTTCGCCGCCGTTTTGGGGATGCCAAAAATCTGCCCCGATCACTGGCAGCGATGTTCCCTTTGGGGGCGGCAGGCGTGCTTCGAGGTCCGCCATCTCGCGATACAGATCCTTCGGTGCCGTCGGGCGGCGGTCGGCCAAGTATTCCGTGCGTTCGAGAAGCCTCCCCGAGTATACGAACATCGCCGTCGCGGAGATCGTCCACGCGACGAGTGAGAATACCGCAAAACCTCCCGCACACCAGGCGACGTTTCGCCAACTCCGCCTTTCCGGGTGCCGGAGGTTTCGGATCGCCCATAAAAACAACAGTGCCGCAACTGCGGCCGGGACGACCTTGGAGTTGAGAGGTCTGTAGTTGGGGTATGAGTACAATAACGCCACGGGAGTGTACGCGCTGGCTGCCCACATGCCGACGAAAACCAGTTCCGCGGACAACAGCAGACCGAACAGCGCGCGGCGGCGCTTCAGGAGCAGCGCCGTGTTGAAGTACGCAAAGTATATGCTCCACGCAGCGAGCGCCGCAAGAGTTATGAGATGCAGCTTCAGTTGCGGCGTGATCTCCTCCTCCATGCAAATAAACATCCATGATTCCAGAACGGCGATTTGGTATGCCGTCCCCAGTTCACGCGGATCGCGCCAAAATGCCGTCGACCATACCGCCGTCAGGGCGAGCGAGAAGAATATTCCGAGCGCGAATCGGCGCAATGAGCCGTGTATTCCGCAACGGTTTCCCGCCAGCGCTCCGCCGACTAGCAATACTCCGGTCCCGGCGTAGGCGTTGAGGAGAAATACCGGATACACCGCCGCGAGCAACATGAGCGCGGCCCCTGCTTCGTACAGAGATTCTTTCTTCATAGTGCTTTTCCCAAACGGTTGAGTATTTTGTTCGTCTTTTATTTTGAGTACGCGGACGCACTTTCCGAAAGATATTTCACGACCGCTTTTTTGTCCAGCGCCGTAAAATCACCAGCAGCGCGAAAACGAGCGAGGCGACCGCGGCATAATGTATGCATACCGCCGCCGCGGTCGGCGTTTGGGGCGGGTTCAGCAGTTCGGGCTGCCACAACGTGTCCAGCGGCGCCAAAATGAGCAGCGCGATGAGCGCTCCGAAAAAGGTCTGCCCCATGAAGCCGCACATCGCCGCAAGCAGACAGGATTTGGCGGTCTTTTGGGATACCATCACCGGTATCCATATCAGAAACACGGCGATGAGCATTATTTCGACATAGGTGAAATACGGGGAATATCCGGTTGACGAATAACAGTATTCGGTGACGAACTTCGTCGGCGCCGGAAGTTCCATATTGTGGGCTCCGAAAAAGTTGCAGACGAAGTCGCGCATCACCGCCAAGAGGGCGCCGACGACCGCCGAATAGGCAAGGATGAAGCTGCAGCACGCCGCTTTATATACCTTTATCCGCTTCTTCCGCATTTGAATTCCTCATTGATCCGAATATTTCTGACATCCGCTTCATTTTCCAGTTTGTTTCTCGCCAGTCGGTCATTTGCGGCGGCAGCTCACCGGTCGAAATCAAGAATTTCCGTTTTGTAGACTTGCTCGCGGTAAGGTTCCTTGCCGACGCCCCATTCCAAAACAACCGTCTTCATCTTCGTGGACACATCATCGCGAATGCCAGCTTTTATCTCCTTTATCCGCTCCGACACGGACCGGGTGTCTTTTACACTGGTTGAAGTCCAAACGGATATTTCGAACCGTCCTCGCCGATATCCCCAAAGAACATTTCCCAGCCGGTTGTTTTCCTGTGAAAGAATTTTGTTGATCGTCGAATCGTTTTTGATCCTGACGCACAGATCGCTCACGAAATCGCGCTCGTCCAGATCGGGAAACATCGAATCGTAGAATACATGGCAAGATAACATCCCGACCGCGGCGATCAATGCGAGTGCCGCCACAACTGCGAAGAGTATACGTTTTTTCGGGATATTCACGGTGTCAATGTCCTTTTGCGCTAAAGAGTCCGGCATTTTTCAACGATCTCGTCGCAAACGCGGCAGTCGACTTTCTGCCCGCAGAAGAGAAGTTCCTCTTTTTCCTCGCCGCCTTTTGAATATCGCAGATAAAATCCCTTATAGGAGAGATCGAATTCCATGACGGGAACCAGCCGGATGAGGTCGCCCCGGTTGTCAAGATACCTCGAACTTTTCCACTCCGCCGACTTGACGTCGTCGAGATCCAGCACCAGCTTCGGGACGGCGATCTGAACGCAGGGTATACTTCTCCGGAAGACGATCCGGTGTCTCTGGCGGTTTATCGCGGCGAGCGGGAATTTCGGCAGACTCCGGTATACTTTGAGCGTCCGGCGAACGCGGAATATCAAAAACGAAAACGCCACCGCCGCCCACAGCAAATCGACGATGATGTTTATGCGGATGCCGACCAGAATGCATAGAAAAATACACAGATAAATCGTCTCCGGCGAAAAAACGGTCTTGAGGCATTTTTTCTTCAGGGGATGCAGAAAGAGCGATCCGCGTCGGTTCGTCACCCAGCCGTACATCGGCAATGCGTAACGCAGTTGAAGAAAGTCCATGCTGCCTTCACTTACATCAACGGGTCGATTAAGGGTTATGCAATCCATTGTTCGCCCTCCGAACATTCCGACATCTGTCGTAATATATCCCCGTGAACGTGAAAAGCAAGTGCAACATGTTTTTTTTTCGGGATTTACAACTCGACTTGCCTGCTACCGCGGGGAGGGCCGCGATCTCCGTACTTATCCGTACCTATCCGTTTTCATCCGTTCCCTCGTGTTCCGGCTTCGACCGCGGAAGGGGAGGTGGGGCGGTCATTCGGTTTTGCCGGCGCGGCCGTACTTTTCCTTCCAGAGTTTCACCCGGAGCACCGCGTTGGCGCGGATGTTCCCGGCGAAGAACCAGATGTCGTTCATGTGGAAGACGCCGCTGCCCATGAAACCTTTGGCGTCGTATTCGCTGTTGACGGGCAGATCGACCAGCAGCGCCCCGCGTCCGGTGTCGATGCGTGCGCCGCAGAAGTTCGGTACGGTGCGGGTACTGCCATCGCGGTAGTCGTAGAAAAACGCTCCGACGTTTTCCGTTTTGTCGGCAGGGGTCGCATCCGTGCGCCAGTTGAGTGGATTGATGCAGTATGTCTTGTCTCCCGTGAAGCGGGGATTGTCGATCCCCGGCGCCTGAGTGTTCCAAACGATGATGACGCCGAGGTCCTCCGCTCCGGTCGCCGGAGTAAGGTGTAGTGAGGCGATCTTCGCTTTGGAAATCCGCGGCAATCCGGGCAGATAGGCGGCGACGAAGCCGCGTTTCTGAGCGTCCCAAGGAAGGGTCATTCCCATCGTCATGAACAGGTCCATCGCGCCCTGACTGTGTCCGAACAGGATGTACGGGCGACCGTGATTGAAGTGTTCGAGGTAATACTGGAACGCTTTCATCGTGTCGACTATGCCCTTGACCGTCCCGCCGGGTTGGAGCCAGTTGCTCCCCGGCTTGAGTTCCTCCAGACAGCGGTTGTATTCGAGTTGCCGCACGAACGGGGCGAACACCCGCACTTTCTCTCCGAATATCCCCGTTTGCGCTTTGGCGAAGCCGACGGTCTTGGCGCGAAGTTTCGGGTTGTCGCGCCAGTTCATGAGCGGCTGCTTCTTATCCGCGAACAAGGTCGGATAGACGTAAAACACGTCGAAGTCGGTGTCGGGCTTGTCGGCTTCGCAGATCACCCAGTTTTCCGGATTCCGGTAATCCGTCGTCGGGTCCGGGCGCAGGTAATCCTCCTCCGGATCCGCCGCGGCGAGGATCCCGCCGCACGTCAGCAGCAGAAAGAACAGTAATTTTTTCATGTCGTTCACCCTATGAGCAGTTTTATCGACGCGGCGGCGGCGAGGATCTTCACCACGAGCTCGAATACCTTTTGGTTCATTTTCTTGAAGATCAGGATGCCGAGCGCCGCTCCCAGCACCAGCACGGGCAGCATGCAGAGATCGAGCAGCAGCGACTGCGCGGTGATGCGCCCCTCCAGCGCGAAGACGGGCACCTTGATCCAGTTGAGGATCAGAAAGCACCACGCGGTCGTACCCATGTACTTTTCCTTGGGGAGCTTCATCGACAGAAAGTATATCGCCGACACCGGTCCGGCGGCGTTGGCGAGCTGGGTGGTCGTCCCCATGAGGATGCCGAAGAAGGCGGCGAAGGGGCCGCCAGCGGGGATGGCTTCGGGGTGAAGATGTTTTTTGACTTCGCCGAGCACCAGCAGAAACAGCACCAGCGCGCCGATGAGGATGCGCGTGGTTCGCGTGTCTTCCGGCGGGATCAGCCGCAATACGCCCGCGCCGACCGCCAGCCCGACGAGCGCCCACGGCAGCAGCCGGAGCAGTATCTTCCAATCCGCGTGGCGGCGGAAGTAGATCACCGCCATGATGTCGGTGACGGCGAGCATTCCGAGCTGCAGACCGGTCGAAAGGCGCGCCTCGAACGCCGCCGCGAGCATCACGACCGGCAGAATGCCGACGCCGGGGATCGCGGTCTTGTTGATGCCGATCAGGATCGCCGCGGCCGTGAGCATCGCCCACTGACCGGCGGTTATGGGGCTCAAAAGTTCGAACATTAATATTCCTCCCGATTTTCGTAAAAGCCGTATGTCTCCGTTCTATACCTGTATATAAAATACATCCCGAACAGCTCCGCTGCAACGCCGCCGCGGTTTGATTTGCGGGCAGGGGCGGTGTACATTAAAACATTATGAAAAACGACGACACCCGTTTCGTTCCGCTCACGACGCCCGATTCGCTCGGCGTGGTGCGCCGCATCGCCGACGATATCTGGCCGGAGACCTTCCGCGCCATACTGCCGCCGGAGCAGATCCCGTACATGATGAAAATGATGTATTCGCCCGAAGTGATGGAGCGCGAACTCGCCGCGGGATTTCACTTCGACGCGCTGTACATCGGCGAGGTCCCGGCGGGATATGTCTCGTATTCCAAATACGATCTGCCGCAGGTCGCCAAGCTGCATAAGGTTTATCTCTTGAGCCGCTACCACGGGCAGGGGTACGGCACGCTGATGCTGGAGCACGCCTGCACCAGGTGCCGCGAGCTGGGGTTTACGCGCGTGCGCCTCAACGTCAACAAGCACAACGCGCGCGCCATCGCCGCCTATGAGCGCAACGGATTCGTCCGCGTCGATTCGGTCAAGATCGACATCGGCGGCGGTTTCTTCATGGACGACTACATTATGGAAAAGTCGCTGTGACCGGGGATTATTGTCTTTGAAATACAGGTCGGAGTCGGATGATGAAAATTCGGGGTCTGCTGTGCGTTTTGTCCGTTCTTTTCTGCCTCGTGTCCGCTTGGGCGGCAGGGCAGGGGAGGGCGGGCGGTTATCGGGTCCTCGTGATGGGCGACGCCCACTTCGACGCTCCCGAGTTTCACCGCACTCCGCCCGCAACCGACGGCAGAAAGCAGGAACGCTCGCGCAACCTGAATATGTGGAAGGCGAAATCCCCGGCGCTCTTCGCCGCCGCCGGCAAGCGTGCCGCGGCGGAAAAGGTCGTCTTCGCGGTCCAGCTCGGCGACCTGGCGCAGGGAGATTGCGATGACGCGACGCTTCAGGGGGCGATGCTCCGCAAGGCGTACGCGACCGTAAGAAAGAATTTTCCCGAGGATGTGCCTTTGTTGATCGTCAAGGGCAACCACGACATCCGCACCGTCGGGAAAAGCAAGAACAATGCCGCAGCCGACGCGGTGCTGCTGCCGATCCTGTCCAAAGTTCTGGGGCGGAAACTCATCAAAAACAGCTGCTATTCGTTTGCGCGTGGACGCGACCTCTACATTGCCGTCGACGGATTCATTCCCGCCAAGTCGATCGAGGCGTTCGTCAAAAAGACGCTCGACAATCATCCCGACACCCGCTACGTCGTCTTCATGACCCACCTGCCGCTGTTGCCGGCTTCGCTCGGTGCGCCGTTCTGGGTGGTGCCGGGGTACGACCGGATCGCCGCACTGCTGGAAACGCGCAATACGTTGATCCTCGCCGCGCACACGCACTCGCCCTCGCTGATCACTCGGACGTCGGCGCGCGGCAAGCTCACGCAGCTGATCGTATCCAGCATGGGGAGCTCGTGGGGCAAGAAGCAGGTCCCGGGCGAGATCGGCGACTGGGAATCTTATGCCGCCGCGGTGAAAAAGAGGTTCCCGCAATCCAGGCATTCCGAGCGCGACGGCAAGCGGTGGGCGGAGTGGGAAAAATCCGGCGCCTTCACTTTACGTCAATTCTCCGGCAACGCGGGGTTCGTGATCCTCGACGTCGACGACGAAGGGGTGACGGCGCGCTGCTTCAATGACTCCTCGAGGAAACCGGCTGTCACGCTGAAACTGCTCTCCGGTCGATGAATTCGGCGTTTCGAGACGGAATTTTGTGAAAAAGCGTGAAAAAATATGTAAAGTCGCTTGCAAAAAATTTCTCAGGTGCTATATTAAATGATGTTTTGCGTCCTTGAGCGGCTTCTTTGAGGCTGGCGGGGGATGCGGGCTGAATGAAAA
>Ga0310786_10004420_pt1 | contig 19607 bp, 27 predicted proteins | sample AusTroGonzalo_MG_FD_203881 | JGI IMG/M metagenome (GOLD analysis project Ga0310786, IMG submission 203881) | Bovine rumen microbial communities from tropical cattle in Woodstock, Queensland, Australia - Gonzalo_03 (v2) (version 2) | ecosystem: Host-associated > Mammals > Digestive system >... | reverse complement strand
CAAAGATTATTGAACAGATCACAAAATTCACAATGTTTACACTCTACTTTGCCTATGTTGTCGATGATCTGCGATACTTCTTCTCTGTACTCCGAACCAAATTCGTTCTGAAATAAATACTGGTCTATCTCTGCCTTTACATCATCAAGCGGTATTCCATTCTTTACTGCTGATAATAGCCAAGCACATTCACCGCCTGTTAGTTCTTCATCATTAAATAACCCCATGTATATCTCTTTGGGTATCTCAATAATGAGTTTTACTGTATCGCTCATACTTCCTCACTTTCTTATCAAAGTTTAATTCGTTGTTTAACTCGGCTTTAATTCAGACAGTTTTAGTGGTTGAATTATACTTTTTCGGGTCAAAAAGTTTAATTCGTTGCACTTTCTGCCTTATAGTGTTCTACTAATTCTTCATATTCAGATTCTGGAAGCATAATCCATCTTAATTCCTGCGGATTCACATTGTTACTTTTAAAGAACATATCTCTGTCGTAAAAGTCACCCCTTCTATAACTGAAATTTATGGTATGCGTATGCGTATAATCTGTCCACCAAGATTCAGTTACAATTCTGTCATCATGTGGAGATTTAAGAATCGGGCAGTTATCATCCGTTTTTTCAAGTTCAACACCGCCACATGCATAGTTCCAATACAGTTTCACTTCTTTAATATCAATCATGGTCATCACCTCACTTCTGCAGGATCTCTTTCAGGACATCTTCCGGAAACAGTTCAGCTGCAAGGATCTTCACCAGTTTGTTCCGCTTCTTGCTGATGTTCTGATATTTGCAATCATATATTTCACTGATTTCTGTGATGGTCAGTCCGTCAAAGTATCTGGAAGCGATCACATCACAATAATCATCATTCTGGATCTTCTTCATGGCTTCATCAATCCGCTGTCTTTCCGGATGATCTTCCGGAAGCTTTGGATACAGATAAAGCAGTTCTTCTGTCTTCTTGAAGCTGTTGCTGAAGACATATGTGATTCTGCCATTATCCTTCAGCTTCTTCACAGTCTTGGAAGCTGCAGCTTCAGCTGCTTTTTCAATGATCCTGTTCAGTTCATCTTTTGTCATCCTGATCACCTCACTATCTTCCGGCATTGATCAGCACAAGAACAATTGCCAATATACAAAGAATCACAAGGATAATTTCAATCAATCCGGAACCTTTATTTTTCATTCTTCTTTTTCTCCTTCATCACTGATCACAACTTCATTGTCAATCTGTCCTTTTCCAATGATCCGGAACAATGCAAAGCAATCCTGACAGTAATAGAACACATTATCCTGCTGATGCCTGACCATCATGATTGCAGCACAGTGTGGACATTTTGGAATATTACTTTGCATTATCGAAAACATTCTATTTCCTTCGCCTTCTTCAGCTGATTGCGCAACATCCGCAACATTTTCACTTCATCTTTCCCTGCACGAACACCCCTGATTTCTTCATCATAGATGACATTGACCAAGGAATCATCAAACCTGTTTTTTTCTGCATTCTTTTTCAAATTCTTCCGGAATCTCCATGATAATAAACATTTCATTCTTCCCCTTCTAATATCACACAAATGTATGAAGGATACTTGATCCTGCCTTTCTGATAATGTGACCATGTGGACACCACTGTGTTTGGAGTGGTTCCACACATTTTTGCCAGTTCAACTGAAGTGTCTGCAATAGCCATTGGAAGCGCATATTCATCACAGGTCACTTTCATCCACACCCTATCCATCAGCATCATCCTTCTTCACAAATACTCTGGTGGTCTTGCCTTCAACCTTCATGAATTTGATTTCATATCCGTAAAATTCTTTGACCTGTTTTGAGAATTCCACATGGCTGATCGGCTTCATGGCATTTTCAAAACAAAACTGATCATATCTTCTGTAGCATTTCTTTGTCGGCTCATTCATCATTGAATCACCAACTTCTTCAAAGAATGTGCTTATAGGATTCAGGCTTTCTTCATATTCCTGAAGTTCCTGATCAATGGCAGCAGTGGTGGTAAAGCCATTATTGGCAAGCACTCTTTTCAGTCCTTCAATCCCTACCTTGATCAGATATTCCATGCATTCATCGGATCTTAATTGGTACTTGATCCAAGCGTTGAATCCGTCTTTTTCTTTGTTGAAACTGGCATTGAAGGGAACAATGATCAGTCTGTCAATGATTGCATCTGAATCCCTACCCCTTCCCAGTCTGGGAATTGTGTTCCCTGAAAAGATCAGTTTGCAATAGGGATTGAATTCAATCGGTGCTGCAAACTTCACATTGGCATTCATCCTGTCACCGGACACGATCTTTTTGAAGATCCCTGCAGATGGAATGAATTCATCCTCAATGTCATCACCCAGATTGGCAAGCTTTCCAAACAGTCCGGCTGCCTTGTATTCATGGGACAGATCTGACAGATCCAATGCGCTGACATTATCTTCACCCAGAAGATTGGCAAGCATATCAAGGAAGGTGGATTTCCCATTGTGCCTTTTGCCCTTCAGCATGAATGCTTTTCTCAATTCATTCCGTCTGTAGAATGTATATCCAATGATTTCTTCAATCAGCAATCTGACCTTTGGATCACCGCAGGACAGATCATCAAGTGTTTTGTCTGCCAGTTCACTGTATACATCCGGATTGTAATTCCAATTAATCTTGTTGGTCATGATCCGGTCTTTGCTGAAGGATTCCAGTTCATCTGCGCTGACATCATAAATGCCATTTTTGAAGGCAATGAAATTGGCACTGCTTACCTGTGTGTTTTCATCAATGTATGCCATAAGAAAAGAAAGCACTTCTTTGCGCTGATTCTGCTTCAAATTTGGGATATACTTAATCATCAGACCTTCTATATTTGCCGGAACATAGACACCTTCTTTGAAATAATGCAGCACACCGCCAATCTTGATGATGTTGTATTCACTGATCAGGTACTGTCCAAACTTGTCATGCAGAAATGTCTTTCCGTCATAGAAGGCCGGCTTCTCAAAAGCTTCATCACGCAGGATTGTCTGCAGTTCCTTGTCTGACAGTGGCTTCTTCAGGACATATGTGTTTATGATCCGGATGCATTCACGCACTTCATCTTTGCTGAATCCGTTTGATTGAAGTGTCAGGATATAATTGAACAGTGATTGATTTCTTCCGTCACCTTCTTCCATGTTCAACCAATCAGTCTTGCATCTTACCGGAAGGATCCATTTTGGCACTGGATCATAATCTTCATCTTGGTATATGTCATAAATGATCTTTCTGGTCTTTCCTCTTTGCTTCAGCACTGAATAACTGTTCTTACTTCCAAGCTTCCCATCTGATTTCAAGCCAATCGCCAATGTTTGCTTTGTCCAACACTTTTCATACCGGTCATCATTTTTGAACAAAAAATGCTTTCCTCTGGTTGTCTGATAAACTCTGCATCCAAGCTGTTCATCTTCAACAATCTGCATCATCACTTCAGACATTTTCTGATCATCTATATCAATCAGGATGGTGTTATCATTCAGGATCCCTGCATATTCTTCATGATCACTTGCTTCACGCAGGTTCAGAAGTTCTGCAGATGATTTCCCTTTGAATGGCATAGTGCATTTTTTATCCTTTATCGGCACATAGCCTTTGAATAACTGATACACCTTGTTATCACCTCACAACCCAAACTGTTTTAATCTTGTTTTAGCTAAATCTATATAATACTGTTTGTCCAATTTATCAGGCACCGGAAGATCATTCACATTGACATTCATGATGAAACATTGTTCAGGTGTATTTGCAAACTTTTCAATGACTTCATTTCCGTTCTTGATCTTTACCTTTCCAATCACACTATCCTTGGGATTTGTACTGGCAAACACTCTGAAGGTCTTGTCTTTTAGATATTTCATATTGTGCCAACCGCAGACATATTTGTTTGAAACCTTGACCACCTTCTGAAATTGCTTCAGTTCATTGCATTCACCAATGGTGTCTTCAACCGGAATCCCTTTCACCATATAATCAACCAGTGCTTTGTTCACAATGGGAAGATCATTGTCAAGGTCATTCAGTTCTTTGACATAGGCACCTTTTCTTTCAATCTTTCCGTTCTGGAAGCGGAAGACATAATTGTTCACGTCCTTCTGCCAGATTTCATCTATGGTGTCAAAACCAAGGGACATTCCGGTTCTTTTTTCCCACTTAAAACAAATATCATCTATCAGGTCAAAAGCTTCATCTGTGTCCGGAATCTGAATGATCAGACCATCTGTGTTTGATTGGATGATCTCACAATGTCCTTCCAAATGTTCAAGCAGATCCAGAAGAAGCAGCTGTCCATTCACACAGACTTCATTTGCCCTTCTGGGATCATACATTGCATTGTTGGGATCCTTGCATATTCCATAAGTGGCATTCAGAATGATCTTGTATGGTGCCTGTTCTGCCTTCTTTCCTGCCTTCTTCAAAGCAACCCTTGTGTCATATATATTTTTATAAACTGATTTGTACTTGACGTTTCTTGAAAGCATGTCATACCTGATCATGATTGAAGGATAGAAGGAAGTGACATCAACATGGATCAGAAGTCCCTTCCGGTGAAGTGGCATTGAAGGTGCGCCATGAAGACCACCCCATCCAAACTGATGTGGGATCCCACAGACATCTATGGTCAAACTGTTGGAATAATCCTTCACGGTTTTCTGCTGTTCAAACCATTCAATGACCTGTTTATATTTCTTGATCTGAATGGTATTGACAATTGAATAATTCCATTCGTCAAAGTGGTCTTTTCTGATTGCTCCAAGTACCAGTGCAGAAAGCTGTGCCTGTGTCCTGCTGATGTTTTTCAAGGGAAGATTGAAGGTCTTCAGCATATTCATGTGTGCATCAAAATCTGCTTTGTTTCTCATGAACACTTCCATTGTCTGTTCTACATCATGCCGGCAATAGTGAACCATTTCTTGCAGTTCTTCCGGTGTCAGCTTCCGGTCAATGTCAAATGGAATGGATGTTTCACGCATGTCATTGCCCATGAATCCTTCCAATGTCTTCAGACTGTGGAATCCATTCATGGTGTCATAGTTATAAAGCGGAATGGTGTTCAATGTGCTGCTGAATTCCCAACCTTTTCTTCCCTGAAGAATTATCCAGTCATTCACTTCATACGGATCAAATCCCAGAAGAATTGCTTTCATGATGTACTGATCATAAGATCTGGAATTGTAACCAACCCAGATCTGTTCATTATGATCAGCATGATATGCCTTCAGCTTTTCAACATCATTGACTATTTCAACATCTGATTTCTCAAAAGGATTGATGATCACCACCAACCAGTCATACTTTGTGACTTCAAAATCATAAAAGTTCAGCATCAATCTGTTCCTTCCAACCTCTGAATGTATGTCCAACAATCAATTTCAACCGTCTTCCACTTGAATCCGCAGATGCATTTCCTTGTCCGGATCCGCAGGTCATCATTGATCCTGCTGTCAATAATGCTGCTTTTGTCTAACTGCTTGCATCTACCGCAAACAATCCCATTCATGAAATCACCTTTCTTCATGTACTTCTCAAATAGAACAGCCTGTCTTTTTTACTGACAAGCTGTTCTATTGCTCATATCAATCAAATACATCTGTGACCTGCAATCTGGTATATTCACCATCCATGTCCTTCTTGATCTCAAATGTCATGCTTGCAGCTTCTTCTGCCATGTCCAGAAGCAGATCATTGAAGGTTTCAAAGTTTCCGTCAAAGTCCACTTCAGAATCATCAAAGATCTGAAGACTGCGCAGGAATTCCAATGCTTTGTGCTGTGGGAATCCTCTGGTGAACACCTGATTGTAGAAAAGGCACTGCTTCTTGTGGCTTCCTTCCATAATACGCAACTGTGCCTTCACCATAGGTCTGTGATCCTTGGTTTCACCAAGTTCAAGCTTTTCCAGTGCGCAGATATATGCACCATTCGGTACTTCCTTATATTCCTTGTCTTTTGCCTGTGCATTCTGAAGTTCTTTTTTGGCTTCTTCACCGCCAAACTGTTCATTCCATGCTGCAAAATCAATTGCCATTGCTCAATCCTCACTTTCATTTAAAAGGTAATTCTTCATCCATGCCTTCAGGAATGTTCAAGAAACCATCTTTGCGCTGTCTGCGCCTTCTTTCGTGCTTTCCTGAACCTTCTTCTTTCGCTTCTTCTGTAGGTGCTTCTGCAGGCTTTTCTTCTTCCTTTTCGCCATTGTCTTCAGTTCTCACTTTTCTTTTTCTCTGCTTTTCAACAGGTGCTTCATCACTTGGTGCAGGTTCGGAAACATTTCCCTGTCCATCAACATTTCCAGATCCTTCTGATTCAGTGGTTTCTTCAGATGAAGAAGTTTTCCTTCTTCTTGATCTGCGATCACCTGCAGCTTCTTTAGTAATTTCAACTTTCGCTGCTTCCTGATCCATCTGCGCAACTTCTTCATCATTTTTAAAATCACCTATTTCATAGTAATTTCTGATCTTGGTGTCCACATATTTCAAATCATTGTCAATGGCATATGATGGGAACATTCCAATTGGTGACTTCACAGTGTCCTTACCGGAATTCTGTGTCAGGAAGCAATACTTCCCATCCGTCACATTGGTCTTCAAGACTATTGTGAACAGACCTTCAATGGTGATCTTTTCATCAAGCATCTTGCCCATTGTCTTGATCTTTTCATGTCCTTCATCATCCCTCTGCAGATGTGAAAGGAAGTAGACCACAACATCATCCGGAAGATCATCAACAGCCTTGATGATATTGAAGAAATCACCCTGAATGTCATTCCACTTGTCCCATCCGTTTTCTTTGATCCTGCGCATGTACTGGAATGACATGATGTATTGTGCATCATCCACCACAATGACCTTCTTTTTGCTGTTCTGCATTGCCTGAAGCACCTGATCTGTCAGCTTCTCAAATGTCGGTGTAGCCAGTGTGAAGTGGTTCTTAAAAGGAAGTGTCTTTCCTGCCACATTGATGACCAATATTTCTTCCGGTTTGAAGTTTCGCATACTTGCTGACTTTCCGGTGCCGGAATCACCAAGGATCAATACTTTCTGTCCCATGTTTAGTCCTCTCTTTCTTTCAAATATTCGATAATACTTACAATAATCACGGTCAAACAAATGATTGCTGTGACTATAATTGCAGTGATATTCATGTTCATTTCCTCACTTGGTACAAACAACATAGACACGCTTCTGGTTCTTCATTTCCGGATTATGCAAATAAAGACGATCACCAACCACATAACCAGTCTTCTTGACATATTCAGAAGATGATTTCTTCATCTTTTGCTTTGCTGCCTTCAGCACTTCTGCCGGATCTTCTCCAACAAAGTACGTCCTTCTGTTATTAAAACCTTTGTAAATATCCATGCTTGTCCTTTCTATTTGATCCTTAACGATTCACCACGTTCACCAATGTGCGCATATTTGCATGTGCCTTCCTTTTCAATCAGTTTCCTGATTGCATCCAGATCAGGTTCTTCTTTGATCCTCACAAGTTCATCCGGAAGTTCTGATGTATCCTTTACATCCATGATCACAGGTGCCTTCCCACCATTCTTCTGGATCCCAAAACTGAACAAATCAGTCTTGAATTTGGTCTTTCCGGTCAGCTTCATGGAATCGAACAGATTCTTTTTCAGTCTTTCAACACCAGATGCCAACAGATTCTTTCTAATGGACAGTCTTTCCATTTCCTTTTCAATGGCTGAAATGTCACCTTCCATGTTTCGCATGATCTTTGCATAACCATCCGCTTTCATTTCAATTTCACATTCCACGGATTCCATTGTGTCAGCAATTGCCTGCGGATCCGCTTCAGGATCTTCAAGCATCATCTGCAATGTCCGGAAATTGGCTGTCAGTTCGTATAAACTACTCATTCATTCTTCCTTCCCATTCCTTTGAATTGATATTGCAGTGTCAAAGCCAGATCACATCTGTCAGTCTTCAGCCACTTGATGATCCTTGTGAATGCTTCAAACTGATCCGGATATAGTGGAAACGCTAATCCTTCAGCATCCCTGATCTTCCTGATCTCATGTTTCTGAAGTGGCTTCACGGTTCCCCTTGGTGCTTTCAGTTCCACTGCGAGGAAGTACCCATTGCAGCAGATCAGAAGATCCGGAATCCCTTCACGCTGAACACCGTTTGACCAAGTTTTTAAATACCAACATCCCTGATCTTTTAAAAATGCTTTGACCTTGTTTTCAAACTGCTTTTCTGTCATTTGCTCCACCCACATGATTGATCACCGGAAAGGGAACACACATGATCAATCCAAGCACCACTTGACCAAAGTTCATTGTGTGCGCCTGCTGCAGTTCCATCACATAGAAATCATCAGTCCCAACAGCAGTCATGATCAGGAACATTCCCACCACAAATGTCACACCTGCAAGTGCCTTGATAATTTTCATGAATTCTCCTTTCCTTCAACAATGTCCTTAATGCTTTTGATCTCTGCCATGATATCTTCCTTGGTAGTGCGCAGATCCGTTTTCATGTCAGTCACTGTCTTTTGCTGTCCCAGTCCCTGCACAATGTAGATCACAATAAAATTGATTGCGCTTTGTGCGATATATGCCCAGATTTGAAGCTGTGTCAATTTGCATCATCCTTTTTCAATTTTTGCTTTAGCCAATATTTGAGAATATAAAAAAGCTGTTTCAAATATCCTGTCTTCTGATATTTCTTCATGCTTAATCCTTTTCAAATAAAGCTTCTGTGAAGTCCTTCCGCATTTCCAATGTCTTCAGGATCTTTTCTTCAATGGATCCTTTGACTATCATCTGGTAATAGAAACAATGATTCTTCTGTCCAATCCTATGGATCCTTTTCTTTGCCTGCTCATAAAGTTCAGATGAAAGTGGAAGTGTGAAGAACACCATTCTGCAGGCTTTCTGTAGATTCAATCCCATTGCACCGGCTTGATACTGGACAAAGGTCACTGAATCATCACATTCTTCATAACTGGACAATTCCTTGTCTTTTCCGTTCACCACGCTGAATGGCTTTTCCATGTCCTCACAGATCACTTGAAGTGCTTCAAGTTCTGCTGTGAAGTTATAGAACACAATCAACCTGTCTTCTGTACTTTCCACCAAATCTGCAAACGCTTCCAATTTTGCTTCTGAATATTGTCCACAAAGCATCCGTTCATAAAGCATCTTGTTCAAAGTGGTGTTGCCAACCAGTTCAACTTCCCCAACATCATTTGGATCACATGCATTCTCAATTGCAGCATCCCATTGAAAAGTCACTATTTTGTCCTGTTTAAAAATCTTGTACCATTTGGATTGTTCAACCTTTACTTTGGTGAAGATCTGATCCGGTAGATCAAAGACTTCATCTGTCTTTAGAAATTGGCATCCGTACTGCTGCATTTTTCGCTTCAGCCTGTCCACGTTCTTATATCCTTTGACAATCGGAATTGACCTTCCGCCCATTGTGTCCAGATATTCAACATTGACATATTGCTTCCAATACAGATCTTTGCTGATGTTCCATCCAAGCAGATGCATCTGTGACCAAAGTGTTTCATACTTTCCACCAGTAGGTGTTCCGGAAAGAAGAATCACATTCATTGGATCCATACCAAGAATGAAATCTGACCGCTTTGCGGTTTCATTCTGAATCAGTGATGATTCATCCAGAAGAAGTGTGAAATCATGAAGGTTGTACAGTTTCGGTCTGCGCCAAATCAAGTCATAATTGATGACACCAATCCGGATCTTGTATTTGGAATGTTCAAAATAATCAAGCCCATTTCTGTCAGTCAGGTCATAGCACCATGCACCGGATTCATCACATTTCATCTTGTCGATGTAATAAGTGAAGAAGTGATCCATCCAATCCCTGATTTTTGACTTCTGGCACACTACCAGATTCACACTGGCACCAAGCTGCATCATCTTTTCAGATCCCTCAAAGGTCTTGCCCAAACCCATGTCAGTCCCAGTAGTAAGCAACACGATTGAATCCAGAAGACTGCTTCAGTCCATCAATCTGATGTTGATACAACTTCATATGACATCACCCCCTTACCTTCCTTCATTCGTCTGCTTTTCTCCTTCCTTTTCAATTCTGTTGATCACTTCATACAATGTCCGGAATTCAGATGCCTTGATGATCTTGCCTGTGATGTCTTCCACTTCTGTTCCGTCTTTCAGAATGTGCCTGACCATCATTCATCACCTTCCATTTCAAACAGTTCTTCAATGCTCAATGTGGTATTCAGATACTTACGGATTGAAATGGCTTCCTTCAGTGTGAAGGGATACTTGCCATTCATCTTCAATGAAAACTGTGATTCAGAGATATTGATTTCATTTGCCACAATTGCATTGGTCAGATTCCGTCTGGCGATTTCTGCCCTTAAATTTGGATACATGGTTCCTTTTCACCTGCCTTTCTATTTTGAAAATTTTGATTTCAGTTTTCATTTTTGAAAACCTTTCAAGTGCAACTATAATTCCACTTCTAAAATTTGTCAACTGTATTTTTAATTTTGAAAACTTGAAATAGAATAGTGCATTTCTTGAAATGCCCATCAAATCAATGATTTCCATTATTTACACTTTTTAAAATTCAAAAGGAAATGTTGAAAAATCAAAAGTAATGATTTAGAATGAAAATACATCACCCCCAGAAAGGAAGGTATTAAAAATGAATGTAGAAGAAAGACTGAAAGAATTGATCATAAAGCAGTATGGATCAATCAAAGACTTCACCGATCACATTGGAATTCCCAATTCTACATTTGCCAATATTCTGCGCAGAGGGATCATGAATGCTAATGTCCACACCATCATCAAAGTGTGTAAAGCATTGAATATCAGCACAGAAGAATTGGCTGAAGGCAAGATTGTGCCTTTAGACCAACCAAAACAGGAAGATCCAAAAGACATTGAAGACTTATTGGATGATGTGAAAAACACACTATTGAATTCTTCCAATCTGACCATCAGTGGTGTCCCTGCGACACCTGCCGACATTCTTTCACTGGTCAACAGCATGGAAATCACCATTGAAGTGTGGAAAAAGCAAACAAATCAAATTCAAAGACTGACTGCATATACCAAGAAAAATAAAAAAGGATGATTAAAATGACAAAGACAAACTATATGAAAAAGAATATCCGTGTGGCAATTTATGTCCGTGTATCCACGCAGGAACAGGCAAAGGAAGGTTATTCAATCGGTGAACAGACTGACCGCCTGAAGAAGTTTGCAGATGCACATGATTGGATTGTTGTCAAAGTTTATACGGATGCAGGACATTCAGGTGCCGACACGAACAGACCGGCACTTCAGAACATGCTGAAGGACATCCGGAATGGAAAGATTGACAAAGTTCTTGTGTACAAACTTGACCGTCTTTCCAGATCTCAAAAAGACACCCTTTCCCTGATCGAAGATGAATTCCTTCCACACAACACAGACTTTGAATCAATGTCTGAAAAACTGGATACAAGTACACCACAAGGTCGCTTATTTTTGGGAATTTTGGCAGCTTTTGCCCAATTAGAGCGTGAAGTCATAAAGGAAAGAATGTCAATGGGAATAAACGCCAGAATAAAAGAAGGAAAATGGAGAGGTGGCGCACAGGTTCCTTTTGGATATGATTATGAACCTGCAATTGGTCATCTGGTCATCAATGAATATGAATCCATCATTGTCAAAGAATTGTTTGATCAGTTTGCTTCTGGGAAAAAACTGCGCACAATCGCAAGGGAATTTGAAGACAAAGGTTTTCTTTTGAGAAATGGAAAAGTGGACACCAGATCACTGCGCTATATCATGGCAAACAAAACATATTGCGGATATCTGCGCACTAAAAATGAATGGATAAAAGGGAAGCATGATGCAATCATAGATCTTGAAACATATGAAACAGTAAATCAGATCATGGATAAAAACAGAGAAAACGACATGCGCAGGAATCCACGCAATTCCGGAATCAAAGCACATTCCACATATCTTGGTGGTCTTCTTCACTGCAGCCATTGTGGTGGAAAGTATAGCAAATGTCTTTCCGGTCATAAAGCATACGGATATAACAACATGTATTCCTGCTATTCACGACACAAAAAGGTCAGGTCAATGATCATGGATCCCAACTGCAAGAATAAAAACTATAGGGAAGAAGTATTGAATGAAATCATCTTCAATGAAATCAGAAAGCTTGCAATTGATCCTGAATACATCCATTCTTTAAGAGAACAGCACCAAAAAGGTGAAAATGAAATTCAAGCCATTCAATCCAAGCTGAAAGAAATTGATACACAGGTTTCAAGATTCATGGATCTGTACGGTCTTGGAAGATTCACAATTGAAGAATTGGACAAAAAGGTTATACCGCTGAAAGAGGAAGAAGAAAAGCTGCGCACTGAATTGAAACGCATAGAGGAAGAAAGCACAAAGCTTCCGGAAGAAAAAGCAATTGAATTGGTGAACAGCTTTGATGATGTTCTCAAAAAAGGATCATTGGAAGATGTCAGAACCGTCTTGGAACAGCTGATCAGCAGGATTGACATTGACAATGATGACATAACAATTCACTGGAATTTTGTATGATAAAAGGCACCCCATCCGGAATGCCTTAATAATTTTGTATATGACACCATGTGTTGCTATTCGCTTTAGCCATTAGCAATACATGGTGTACTTTTTTATTCATCATTATCCACTGACTGATAGACCACAAATGTGACTGTGGCACCGGCTTCTTCAATTGGTGTTTCCAGAACCACAATGTTGTTCGTGATGGTGTATTCATTTCCATTCAGGTGGATCCCATTGATGTACACTTCCAAGATGTCATACTGATATGAATAATGTGGGATCAATGATTTCACATCAAACACTGCTGCATCTGGCTGTGTAGTCACCTGAATGCCTTCAAGCTTCTTGAATACTTTTCCCTGCTGAAATTGTTCTTTTGCTGCAGCAAACCATTCATCAAATGCTGCCTGCCACTGCTGAAAAAGTGTAGTGGTATCCACCTGCTGAATCAGTCCCTGAACAAATCCGCACAGATTACTGTTTCCTCTTGTATCGGTGATCATGGAAGCAGTGATTGCTGTGATCTGTTTTGCCACACTGATCTGTGCCAGACAAAGTTCAAATCTGGAAGAATCCTGCTGAAGTGTAGGTGCCACAGGATTCTGTGCTACAGTTCCGGCTTTGATCTCAATTCCCATGCTTCTTGTATTAAAATCCACATAGAATATGACTGCATCAATACGATTCAAAAGAACATCACTGGCTGTCACCGCAAGTGTCATGTCAGCTGTGTTCACCATCTTATGTCCATTGATCCATCCTGCACCGGCACCAACCACAATGTTCATTCCGGAAGATGCACGCACCTGAAGACTTGTTGATGGATTTGGGAAGACACCATTCCCAACAAGCAGATCCAGATATGATGTCATATCTTCTGCATTATACACCCTGTCATAAACACCGCCACTTTCAACCGCATTGAAGAAATAACTTTGAATAGACATCTGTCAAACCACCTTTCTACACACCAAATGTTGGTACTATCGAATATTCACCTACTTCATTCACGCTTTCGATCACTTCCACCAATCTGCTGTTTATGTATATTCCCCATCTTGAATTCTCAATCACACACAGATCACCCAGATTCACATCTTCTTTATACTGGATGTTGTCAAAGTAGACTGTGCCTGTGAATGCTGTTGTATACTTTGACAAGCTTTCTTTTCCGGCTTCTTCAAGAAGTTCTGTATATTCATCATCACCGATTTCGCCATTATTGCTTCTGATGTTCCGCTGATCCTTATATATTTCCCTTCTGTCAAGTCCTGTGGATCCGTCTGTCACCCAAGCTGTCTTCCGATCAAGTCCTTCACCTTCACCGGCAACCAGAACAGCTGTGGACACATTCCTATAGTCTTCCTTGTATTCACTGGAAAGCAGATTGTCATATTGATCACTGAAGACCACCCAAGGATTCACATTTTGATTATATGTCCTGTCAATGCCCTGATAAAGCTGAAAAACAAATTCATTGTCTTCATTCAAAGTGACTTTAAATCCAATCCCATACGTTTCACAAATGGTTGAAATAGTATCCAGAAGATTCTTTCCGGTATACTGCGCATTCATCAAACTGCTGATTTCCACGCTGTCAATGGTGAAATTTGCAATTTTTCTTGCAGCAATGGCAGGATTAATGATGTTTTCAGTGATCAAAGTTTCAATGCAATCACTAATCTTTCCGGTCACAGTGGTCTGTGTCGCAATGATTCTTCTGGCAAGGATTGAATCAAGAAATCTTCCGGTCACAATCAGGATTTCATGCTGATCTTCATTTCTCTGGATGGTGATGTCCTCAATGATCCCAACATTTTCATCATCTTCACGCACAACATAGTAGTCTTTCATGAACAGTGTCATGTTTTCCGGTGTAACATCCACCACCAGTTCAAAATCACCGGAAGCATAATATCTGGATGCCCAGATCAGGGAATTATAATCATCCACTGCAGCCAGTCTTTCAAAACTGTCATTCAATATAACCGGCAAAATCTGCTTCATGATCATACCCCTTCATACAAATTTTCATGCTTGAATGTCACCAAAAGATCACCTGAAGCACCGGATCCAACTTCATAAACAAACGTATCACCATTTGGTGAAAGCTGCAGCCATGTGGATCCTTGAATCACGAAATTGAAGATGTTGCTTTCAACTGCTCCACGCAGAAGTGTTGCTGTCTTCTGTCCCTGTCTGGTATCAAGTGTGATCAGATCAGCCTGCTGCATATCAAATTTCAGACCAATGAATTCCCTTGTCAGATAATTGAACACAGTGGGATTGCTGACAGCATCCCTTGCATACAGTTCAATGATCATTCCACATTCTACATCACCATCATTATCAATAGTGATTCCAATGTCATTGCTGATATATCCAAATGTGATCTGTGGTTCAGCTGTTGATGAAAAAGGGAAGTGGAATGTGCTAATAATGTTCAGAAGCTCATTGACCACCATCTGCGCTTCTCTGAAGTATGGAGAAGGACAAAGGATTGCACAGGTCACAATCTGCTTCATTTCAAAATAGCTGATGTCTATGCTTTGAATATACCCTTCACAATAAACTTGTCTATACTGACCATTGTATGTCAGTTTTATCCACTGTTTCGATTTCAGAACCTTGAAGACCTCAATCCTGTTCTTTGCAGCCTGATATTCAATCGCAAATGCCGCATTAATGCTGCGCATGTTCAGCTTTGATGAATTGAATTTCCCACCATCCATCAATGCCATCTGACTGGTATTTATTATTGCTGAAGGTGGATTCAGTCCCTGAATATCCACCACAGTGAATGCGCTGTTCTGCGCAAAATTAATCTGATCACCTTCAGCATTTTCAAGTATTAATTCAAACATTCGCCAACCTCACTTTTGCGCTAAACAGCAAGCTGTTTGTTTCCCTGTACAATGTCATTCTGTCAACTGCTTTTGGTGAATTGATGGTCTGATTGAAGGTCACATTCTGCGTACTGGTTCCGGATCCTAAAGAACCGGAAGAAGATCCGTTCAGATTCACACCACCCATGATTCCATCTGTCTGAAGTGCCACATCTGTTTTCAACTCTGAAATGGCACTGTTCACGGATTTCTTCATGTCCTTCAATGCCTGTGGCATGTCCTTTTCAAATCCAACCGCTATTCCTTCAGGAAGCCATTTTCCTACCTGATCACGCATAACCTTGGAAGGTGAATTGACACCAAAGGCATCCATGATGAAATCAACCACATTGTCAACCCATCCGGAAATCTTCTTGCATATCCAATCATATCCGTCAGAAATACCATTCCAGATTCCTTCAACGATATTTGCACCCAGTTCAAGCATTTCTGAAGGCAGTTCGATCACGGCATCAATAATGGCTTTACCAACTTCTGCCATCATTTCACCAAGATCACCAAGCAATGATCCGATTCCAGTGATCAGTTCCCAAAGGATATCAGCACCCATCTGTAAGATCTTGGGAAGATTTTCTGTCAAGACCTGAATTATTGTTCCGATGATTTGCGGAAGCATTTTGATCAATTCAGGAATGGTCTGAATCAATCCCTGAATCAGCATCATCAGGATCTGAATACCTGCCTGCAGGATCAAAGGGAAATTTTCAGTCAGAACATTAACAATTGTGCTGATGATAGTCGGCAGATATGAAATCAACTGGGGAATGGCAGTCACCAATCCATTGATCAAAGAAATCAGTGCCATGATTCCCATTTCCACGATCTGCGGAAGATTTTCAGTTAGTACGGTGCAGATAGTCTGAATGATAGTGGGCAGATACTCAATCAATTGCGGAATCATTGAAATAATTCCGTCAATCAGTGACATCAAGATCTGAACGCCGGCATCCAAAATCTGGGGAAGCAGTGGCATGATTGTGTCCACAATAGACTGAATGATCATTGGTATGTATGAAATAAGCAAAGGAAGTGCTTCTGTCAGTCCCTGAATCAAAGACATGACCAATGTGACACCTGCTTCAATGATCAGCGGAAGCTGTTCAGTGATTGCAGTCAGAAGTGTGGTGACAATATATGGTATAGCCTGCACCAACTGCGGAATCGCTGAAATCAATCCGGACAAAAGTGACTGAAGCAGTGTGATTCCTGCTTGAATCAACTTGGGAAGGTTTCTTGTTATGCCAGAAATAAAATTTGTGATCAATGTAGGAATGACAGTGATCAGACGGGGAAGGATCTGTGATGCACCATTGATCAGTGCTTCTGCAATGTCGGCTCCTGCATCCATCATGTCCGGTATCCCAGATACAAGCTGATCAATCAACTGGGGAACAATGTCAGCAAAAGCTGTCACCAGATCAGGAAGCATTTCTGCAATGGTCTGAACCATAGAACCAAGTGCTTCAAGCAGAATCGGAACACTTTCCTGAATCAAAGGTGGTATTTCTGCAATGATCTGCGGAATCAGTTCCTTCATCAGTCCACTGATCATCTGTCCCATGCCACTGATGACAGTTTTTATTCTGGGAAGGATATTTCCTGCAAATGCCATTGCAGATTCCACAAAATCATCAATCAGTTTCTCAAAATCAGCATTATCATCTGCCATGCCGGTCAGAAGGTTTGACCATGCTGCTTTGGTCATGTTCAAAGATCCGGTGATGGTGGAAGAAGCTTCTTTCATGGTGGTTCCGGTGATTCCCATTTCATCCTGAACCAGATGAATTGCTTCAATGATGTCAGCATATGATTCAATGGTCAGATCACCAACTTCACCCTGTGCTTCCTTCAGCTTGTTTGCATCTGCAATCAGCCTTTCCATTTCAGTCTTGGTTCCACCATAACCAAGCTTCAGATTGTCAAGCATTGTATAGTTCTGTTTTGCGAAACCTTGATATGCATTCTGAATGTCCGTCATGGATGTTCCCATCTTATTTGCATTGTCGGACATGTCAGTGATTGCAAGATCTGCAATTTCAGCAGCCTTTGCAGTGTCACCACCAAGGGAAGAAATCAGGGAAGCAGAAAAGCTTGTCACAGTTTCCATGTATTCATTCTGTGACAGTCCTGCTGTTTTGAATGCTTGACTGGCATTTGCAAGCACACTTTCCTGCGCAGTCATCAAGCTGTCATATTCATCTTTGACTTCATCAACCGTTTTTCCAACTGATTTGGCATATTCTTCAATGGTCATCCCACCTGCGCCAAACAGTGTTTCAACACCGCCAACAAGCTGTTCATAGTCAGCATATGACATGATTGCCTGTTTGCCGGTATCAATCAGAACCTTTCCCAGTTCTTTCAATCCATTGATCAGTGATGTGACAGCTTCTGCTGCAAGGTTTGCCATCATACCCTTCATGACAGTGAAACCTTCATTCAGGCTTCCAACATCATCTGTTGCTTCTTCTGCAGAATCACCAACATTATCAATGGATTTATCCAGTTTGTCTGCAGCTTCAGAAGCTTCATTTGCTTTGGTTTTATTTTCAGCCAGTTCACCGGACAATGAAGAAATCTGATTGGCAAGTGACTTTGCTTCCTTGGAATTCTTTCCATACTGTGCAACTGCATTGACATATGCAGTTTTCAGATCCGCAAGTTCTGATTCCTGCTTGCTGATCACATTGGTCAGCGCACTTTCAGCATCCTGCATTTCCTTCAGTTTTCTGTTATATGTGGAAATGGAAGATTCAGTTCTTGCTATGGATGCCTTCTGGTTCTCAATCTGAACCTTCAGCCTTTGCGCTTCAGCAGAATTTTCACCCATGTTTTCAGCAGTCAATTTATACTGCTGTTCCAACTGTGCCAATATAGACTTCTGCTGTGGAAGCGTACTGTTTAACTGCTTGATCTTTGCTTCAAGACCAGTAGTGGAATTCTGCCATTTATCCATTCCGGCAGTGGCAGCTTTGAATTCAGCATTTGCAAGTGAAATGGATCTTTTAGCATCCTGCATTGAAGCTTTCAGCTGCGTAATGTCCACTTTCCATTTCATTGTGCTTTCATTATCTTTTGGCATTTATATCACCTGCCTTTAATACCAATTATCATTCATTGCCGGTCTTCTGATGTGAATATCACCTTTTTTGTCTTTCCACACCTTGTCTTCAGACTTCACACCGTTTTCTTTGAGGTTATGTGAATTGATCCACTGGATCAGCTTCACCACTTCACCAAACTTTTCCCTTCTGACCAGAAAAGGTGTCAATGCTGTGTACTTTTGACACAGGTTGTCTGCAAGCGTGAAAAACAAATCAGATAAAGAAGTGGCAGCAGCATCTTGATTCATACTGCTGCCACTGATTAGTTTTTTGATTGAAAGGAATTCTTCACATACGCAAATAATTCAATAAACACAGGAATCAGTTCCTTCAGTTTTACATTGCGCAGTTCATCTTCTGTCATTCCTTCTGATGCAAATATGTCAAGAATAAAGGTTTCAAGCTTCTTTCTGTTCGCTGTCACAAGCTTCAGAAGCTGATCTTCATTCTTCAGATCATCTATCCCATCATCAAGCACTTCTAAAATGTCCTGAACAGTGCCATACATGATGTCATATTCATCAACTTCATATGTCTTTTCAATTTCCTTCTGGTTCTTGTAGATATTAATCTTCATGATTTACCTTCCTTTCAAATATAAATATTTCAGCCATAAATACCAATTTTGAAATCGCAGGCTAAAATATATGTGTGGGTAATCTGATCAGGAAGTAGAATCAGAAACATACTGCAGTATGCTGTCCCCACACGTTTGATTTTTACTGTGTCACTGCTGCAGTTCCTGCAATGACAATGTTTCCGGTCACACTGGCAATTGAAACAGCACCGGTTCCGGCTGTGTATGCCGTAGAAGTGACATCAACACCATTCATGACTACAGTGACATCCGACACGGTATATCCTTCTTCTGCGGAAAGTGTTGCACTATATGCAGCACCTACAGTGGCAGAATGTACACTATTGGAAGTGTTCATGTGTGTCAGAACATTGGTGACTGTAGCAAGTCCGGATCCACCTAAATTGTCACAAGTAGTGACCTGATCAAAGAAA